>Ga0194055_10000678_pt1 | contig 27533 bp, 14 predicted proteins | sample SepL449m_MetaG_FD_155482 | JGI IMG/M metagenome (GOLD analysis project Ga0194055, IMG submission 155482) | Anoxic zone freshwater microbial communities from boreal shield lake in IISD Experimental Lakes Area, Ontario, Canada - Sep2016-L442-9m | ecosystem: Environmental > Aquatic > Freshwater >... | reverse complement strand
AACTGCACTGTCGCCCAACTGGTGATCGCTTGGACTCTTCGGCAGCCGGGAATCTCCGCAGTGCTGGCCGGAGCAAAACGGCCCGACCAGATCGAGGAAACCGCCCAGGCGATGAAAATTCAGCTAATCCCGGAGCAGATCGCGCGGATCTCCTCTTTGGCAAACACTTTCCGCTCCCGGTGCAGTTGGAATTGAAAGTACGACAAACTACTATCTGCAAACGACTTACAGCAACCCAAGCACGTCGCACCCGCCCGCGTTGTGCTAGTCGAGTGCCATTCGCAAATTAATTTCCAAAAAAGAGTCCTTTTCCCATGCAAGTGGCCTTTATGGGATAAAGATGCACGCTACACTATGGCTTCGGATGAGGGAAGAGATCGGTGGCGAGGACGGCAGTCCGAACGTCGTTTCCTTCCCTGCTCGCTCATTCTTTGGCCTTTTGGGGGACGTGCTTTGGACAGTTTTTTTGCCGTTCACTGTCGCTCAACCAAGCCTCTTCCTATGCAATTGCTTGCGAGGTTTCCATCCGAAACCGCTGCAAGCCACAGGCCACTTCTCAGAACTTCTCAAAGCTCATCGTCGGACGTCATCGAATTTTTTTCGCGTCGCGTCGATCCTGCTGACCCCACGGCCTTTCGCACCAAGCGTAAAGATTGAGTTGCGGTTAACGACCCGTAGTCTCGATGCTTTTCCTTGCTCCGCTCCCGTCTATCTTGTTCCGCGTCACTTTCAACCCACGTTAGTCTCCCATGGCAACATCTTCGAAGCGACGACTTCAAACTCAACAAACACGCCTGTTTGGTTCGGGAAGAAGCCAGTTCCCAATACCCAACTTGACCGTTCTTCAGACCGCTTCTTACGAAGCTTTTTTGCAAGAAGATATCCCTTCGGACAAGCGTAAGAACCAAGGGCTCGAAGCGGTCTTCCGCGAGATTTTCCCAATCTCCAGCTACGACACCACCGTCACGCTCGAGTACCTGCGCTTTGAATTGGGCAAGCCTCGTTACACACCCGAGGAGTGTCGTCAGCTACGCCTGACGTTTGGCAAACCTCTCAAAGTGTGGTTGCGACTGAACCGCGAGCAGCCGATGGAAGAAGAGGTCTACCTCGGGGACATCCCGGTCATGCTCGGAGGTGGCGAATTTATCATCAACGGTGCCGAGCGAGTGGTCGTCAGCCAGTTGCACCGCTCTCCCGGCGTGGACTTTGTCGAAGAGAACGAAGGGACTTCCGACCGCAAACTCCCCTCGGCCCGTGTGATCCCCGAACGAGGCAGTTGGATCGAAATCAACGTAACGAAGAAAGATTCTCTCTCGGTTCGGATCGATCAATCGGGCAAGTTTTCCGTGATCACATTGCTGCGAGCGATGTCACCCAAATTGAGCACCGACAAAGACCTCCTCGGAGTTTTTTACGAGATCAAGACGGAGAAAATCACCGATGGACGTTCTCTCCCAAAGGTCGAAAATAAGATCGCTTGCGATGACATCGTCTTCCCTTCGACCCACGAACGGGCTGGCGAGATCATCATCGAAGCGGGTCAAAAAATCAGCAAAGCAGTCGCAGAAACCATTTGCTCAGTCGGTGTGAAATCGGCGCAAGTGATGGACGCTCCGAAGTTCCCCTACATCTTGAATTCGATGGCTGAGGACAACACTAGCAGCCACGAAGAGGCTTTGTTGCGGATCTACCAGCGTCTCCGTCCGGGCAATCCACCCGCATTGGAAAAGGCCCGCCTATTATTCCATGAGAAATTTTTCGATATCAACCGATACCGTTTGGGTCGGGTTGGCCGCTTCCGCGTCAATCGCAAGCTTGGCTTGACGGTGCCGGAAGACGAGATGGCGCTCCGTCCCGAGGACCTGATCGCTTCGATCATTTACCTCATCAATTTGTTCGACAACGATTCGGACGCTCGTTTTGACGACATCGACCATTTGGGGAATCGTCGTTTGCGTACCATCGACGAATTGGCTTGCGAAGAACTACGGAAAGGTTTCCTGAAGCTTCGTCGTACCGTGCAAGAGCGTATGAGCCTCAAAGAAGTTGAGGACATGACACCACGCTCACTGGTCAACCCCAAGAGCATCAGCGCTGCGATCGAATATTTCTTCGGTCGAGGTGAACTGTCACAGGTCGTCGACCAGACTAACCCTCTGTCGCAATTGACCCACGAGCGACGCTTGTCTGCTCTGGGCCCAGGTGGTTTGAACCGTAAGCGTGCGGGTTTCGAAGTCCGCGACGTCCACATCTCCCACTACGGTCGAATTTGCCCCATCGAAACGCCTGAAGGAACCAACATCGGTTTGATCAGTTCCCTTTCGATCTATGCGGGTGTCGACGAATACGGCTTCTTGGTTACTCCCTACCGAAAAGTCTCGGGGGGCAACGTCACGGATGATGTCGTATGGTTGCGTGCTGATGAAGAATCCGATGCATACATCGCACCTGCCGACTTGGCGGTCAAGGATTCGGCCTTGGTTCCTGGGCCAGGGCTCATCGCCCGCCACCGCAGCGACTTTGAAATCGTCGCACCCGATTTGGTCCAGTACATGGATATTTCTCCATCCCAAATGATCGGTGTGTCGGCTGGATTGATTCCATTCTTGGAGCACGATGACGCCAACCGCGCATTGATGGGATCCAACATGCAGCGGCAAGCCGTGCCTCTGCTCATCGCCGAACCGCCTATCGTTGGTACGGGTCTCGAGAGAGAGGTCGCTGCCAATAGCTCCATGGTGGTCCGAGCGCGTCGCGCTGGGAAGGTAACCTTTGTCGATGCGACACGGATTGAGGTCGGTAGCGACATTTACCCTCTTAAAAAATACCAGGGGCTCAATGAACGGACCTGCCTCAATCAACGCCCTATCATCGATATCGGTGACAAGGTCGAGAAAGGGCAGATCATTGCCGACGGCGCTTCGACCCACTTGGGCGAACTGGCGCTCGGTCGCAATGTTCTCGTTGGCTTCATGTCCTTTGATGGCTTCAATTACGAAGATGCCATCATCATCAGTGAAGAGCTCGTCAAACAAGACGTTTACACATCGATTCACATCGAGGAATTCGATGTTGAAATTCGTGAAACCAAGCTCGGTCGCGAAGAATTTACGCGAGACATCCCCAACGTCAGCGAAAAAGCCCTTCGCAATCTCGACGAGACAGGCATCGTCAACGTCGGGACCTACGTTCGGCCTGGAGACATTCTGGTCGGCAAGGTTTCGCCAAAGAGCAAGACCGAACTGACGCCCGAAGAAAAGCTGCTCCACGCGATTTTCGGTCGCGCCGGGGAAGACGTCAAAAACGATTCACTGGAAGTCAGCTCCGGGATCGAAGGCATCGTTATTGACACGCAGAAATTCTCCCGTCGGATGAGCTTGACCGAAGAAGAACGAAAGAACTTTGAACGGGACCTCAAACAAGTCGAAACCGAGGGCAATAAAGAGATCGCGAGCACTTTTGGTGCGTTCGCTGAAGAACTCGAAAAGGCCATTGGTGGCAAGCTGACCGACGATGATGGGACGCCGCTGACAGGTGGTCAGGATCCGAAGTACATCGCTGAAAAGGCACAGACCTTCAACCTGTCTCGTTTGCTGAACCGCTTGGATGCGGGACTTCATGCAGAAGTCAAGAAGGTCTACAAAAACTTGTGGCCCGCCGTCGAGGAGACACTCGATATCCGCGACCGTCGTCTCAACAGCATGAAACGTGGAGATGAGTTGCGACCTGGTGTTCTACAAATGGTCAAGGTCTACATTGCGACCAAGCGAGTGATCAGCGTTGGTGACAAGATGGCAGGCCGTCACGGTAATAAAGGGGTCATTTCCAAGATCCTCCCAGTCGAAGACATGCCCTTCCTTCCGGACGGAACACCCCTTCAGATCATGCTGAATCCTCTCGGGGTTCCCAGCCGGATGAACGTCGGTCAGATCCTCGAAACCCACCTTGGCTGGGCCGGTGCCGTTTCCGGTTTCCAAGCCATCACTCCGGTATTCGATGGGGCCACCGAAGGTGACATCAACGACGCGCTCGAAGCAGCAGGTCTTCCTCGCCACGGAAAGATCCGTTTGTACGACGGACGCACCGGCGAGCAAATGGAGCAAGAGACGACGGTTGGCTACATCTACATGCTGAAGCTACACCACTTGGTAGACGACAAGGTCCATGCGCGAAGCACAGGTCCCTATTCCCTCATCACCCAACAACCCCTCGGGGGCAAGGCTCGCTTCGGCGGTCAGCGGTTTGGAGAAATGGAAGTGTGGGCGCTCGAAGCGTACGGTGCCGCCTACATTCTCCAGGAACTCCTTACCGTCAAGAGCGACGATGTGGAAGGACGAACCAAGATTTATGAATCCATGGTCAAAGGCGAAAATACATTGGAAGCCGGCACCCCAGCCAGTTTTGATGTTTTGACGAATGAGATTCGAGGGCTCGCCCTCAACATGCGTCTTGAAAAGCGACGACTGTAATTCGCTCGGTGACCGAGCCAAAGGAATCCGTGGTTTCGACGCAGTACAAAGCGCGAACCACGCTCCCGCAGCACCCTCGAACAACCCAAAAAATAATTGTTCCGCTCGCCTCACGGCAAATGGACATCCAGACCCCAGACCACGACTCCCCACTGCGTCCCCCAGGAGCAACTCGTAATGGCAACAGCTTCCGAAGCCACATACGATCGCGTAAACGATTACACCTCGGTAAAAATTTCTCTCGCGCGACCGCAAGACATCCGTTCGTGGTCCTTCGGAGAAGTAAAAAAACCGGAAACGATCAACTATCGAACTTACCGGCCCGAGAAAGATGGCCTGTTCTGCGAACGGATCTTTGGACCGGAAAAAGACTGGGAATGCGCTTGCGGCAAATACCGCGGGATGAAGTACAAGGGGATGATTTGCGATCGATGCGGAGTGAAGGTAACCCACTCGCGCGTGCGACGTAAACGCATGGGCCATATCGAATTGGCTGCACCCGTCGCCCACATATGGTTCTTTAAAGCAATGCCCAGCCGTCTCGGCAACCTGCTGGAAATGAAGACCACCAGTCTTGAGAAAGTGATCTACTTCCAGGACTACGTTGTCGTTAACCCTGGCACCACCGACCTCCAAGCCCAGCAACTGCTTACCGAAGACGAGTACCGAGCGAAGCGTGCGGAATTCGGCGATGCTTTCGAAGCCGACATGGGTGCTGAAGCCGTCCGCAAACTGCTGCAAAGTCTCGACCTGGTCAAGCTGTCCGAAGAACTGCGCATCGAACTCCATGAGACGAGCAGCAAACAACGCAAGAAAGAACTGATCAACCGGCTCAAACTGGTCGAGTCCATCCGTGACAGCGAAAACCGCCCAGAATGGATGATCCTTGATGTTATCCCTGTCATCCCACCCGACCTCCGTCCTCTCGTGTTGCTTGACAGTGGTAACTTCGCAACCTCCGACTTGAACGATCTCTATCGCCGGATCATCAACCGAAACAATCGCTTGCGCAAGCTGGTCGATCTCAATGCTCCCGAAGTCATCATCCGCAATGAAAAGCGAATGCTGCAGCAGTCAGTCGATGCCCTCTTCGACAACGGCCGCTGCAAGCGCCCTGTCTTGGGCAGCAGCAATCGTCCGCTCAAATCGCTGACCGACATGATCAAAGGCAAGCAAGGTCGTTTCCGCGAAAACCTCCTCGGAAAACGGGTCGACTACTCTGCCCGTTCGGTCATCGTCGTTGGGCCTAAACTGAAATTGCATCAGTGCGGATTACCAAAGAAGATCGCCCTCGAACTGTACCAACCATTCATCATTCGCAAGCTTAAGGAACTCGGTCATGCCGATACCATCAAGTCCGCGAAGAAGATGCTGGAACGCAAGGACGAGGAAGTTTGGGATATCCTCGAACAGGCGATTCGAAATCACCCTGTTCTCTTGAACCGTGCTCCAACGCTCCACCGAATGGGTATCCAAGCCTTCGAACCAATCCTGGTCGAAGGGAATGCGATTCATTTGCATCCACTCGTTTGCAAAGGCTTCAATGCCGACTTCGATGGTGACCAAATGGCAGTGCACTTGCCACTGTCGATCGAGGCTCAAGTCGAAGCCCACACGCTGATGATGAGCACGCACAACATCTTCGCGCCGAGCAACGGCAAGCCGATCATGAGTCCTTCGCAGGATACGGTCATGGGTTGCAATTACATCTCCCTCGTGCTGGCCGATCAACCCGGCGAAGGCATGATCTTCTCCTCTCCGATGGAAGCGGATTATGCATACAGCCAAAGCAAGATTGCGCTCCATGCAAAGATCAAAGTTCGCCTATCGAAGGGTCGTAAATTAAAGACCGACGAACCAGGTGCCAAAGGTGGCCAAATCGTCGAAACTTCCTACGGCCGCATTCTGTTCAATTCCATCCTTCCCGAAGGCATGGATTTTTACAATCAGTCTTTCAAGTCCAGTGACTTGGCAATGGTAATCAGCGACTGTTATCAATTGCTGGGCCGACGCGCCACCATCAAACTCCTCGATGATATGAATCAGCTCGGCTTCCGCGAGTCGACTCATAGCGGTCTTTCCTTCGGTGCAGACGATCTGGTCACTCCAGAATCGAAGCTCAAGCACATCGCGGAAGCGGACAAGAAAGTCATGGCTTTCCAAAAGAACTATCTCAAGGGGGTGATGACCGCACAGGAACGGTACAACCAAGTTCTTGATGCTTGGACCGCCGCTCGCGAGTTGATTACCAAAGACATGCTCGCGGCCATGGAAACCGACCAGCATCGTGGCCCGTGGTATGTGAACCCGGTTTTCTTGATGGCTTCCTCGGGTGCCCGGGGCGGTATCGAGCAAATCCGCCAATTGGCTGGCATGCGGGGCTTGATGGCCAAGCCAACCGGCGAAATTATCGAAACACCGATCAAGTCGAACTTCCGCGAAGGCCTGTCTGTGCTCGAGTACTTCAGCTCCACGCACGGGGCCCGTAAGGGGTTGGCCGATACGGCCCTCAAAACCGCTGACTCGGGTTACCTAACCCGTAAGCTGGCCGACGTAGCGCAAAACGTTGTCATCACGATGAACGACTGCGGCACCTCCAAGGGAATCACCAAGGGAGTTATCTACCGAGGTGAAAAAGTCGAAGTGCGATTGACCGAAACCATCACAGGTCGCGTCAGCCGACAGAACATCGTTAATCTTATTACCACCGAAACCATCGTCGAAGAGAACCAAATGATCACGCGCGTCATCGCGCAGAAGATCGAAGAAATGGGTCTCGAAAAGATTCAGGTCCGCTCGCCGATGACCTGCGATGCACCGCTCGGTGTGTGTCGCGCCTGTTACGGCATGGATATGAGCACCGGTGCAGTCGTCGAAGAAGGAATGGCTGTCGGTATCATCGCAGCTCAAAGTATCGGTGAACCTGGTACTCAGCTCACGATGCGTACGTTCCACATCGGTGGTGCAGCCGGGACTACGATCGAGGAAAGCGATACCAAGGCGAAGAAGAGCGGTATCGTCAAGTTCATCAAGATGCGATTTGTTCGCAACGACGACGGGCAGGACGTTGTCCTCACCCGAAATTGCGAAATCGCGGTGGTCGATGCTCGCGGACGCGAACTAGAACGCTACGAAGTTCCCATTGGAGCCCGCTTGATCGTTTCCGATAATCAAGAAATCCCCAAGGGACAAACCCTGTGCGAATGGAACCCTCACAAGATTCCAATCCTGTCTACGGTGGGCGGCAAGGTCTCCTTCGTAGACATCGTCGAAGGGGAAACCCTCAAGGTCGAAAAGGATCCCAGTGGAAACCTTCGTCGACGCATTCAAGATTCACGTGGTAAATTCCACCCTCAAATCGTCATCGAAGATGCCGATGGGAAAGCGGTCGATGTCCACTATCTGCCTGACAAGGCGGTCATCAACGTCCAGGAAGGCAAGAAGGTCAACGCCGGTACCGAACTAGCGGAAATGCCTCGCGAAGCCACGGGCGTTAAGGACATTACCGGGGGTCTTCCTCGGGTCACCGAAATCTTTGAGGCTCGCAAACCCAAAGATCCAGCCGTTGTGGCTGAACTCGATGGCTTGGTCGAAATCTCCAAGGACCGTAAGCGTGGAAAACGATCCATCCTCGTCCGCAGCGAAAGCGGTGAAGAGATCGAACACTTGGTTCCACCAGGAAAGCGATTCCTCGTTCACTCGGGAGATACGGTCAAAGCAGGACAAGCCCTGGTCGAAGGTCCTCTCGTTCCGCACGATATCCTTCGAGTCAGTGGCGAAGAAGCCGTCCAGCAGTATTTGCTCCACGAGATTCAACAGGTTTATCGATCCCAACGTGTGGAAATCAACGACAAGCACGTCGAGATCATTATCGCACGCATGCTTCGAAAGATAAAAATCACCAATCCCGGTGACACCAATCTGCTCGCAGGGCTCGTCTTGGATCGCTTCGAATTCAAGAAGCACAATGACCATATCGCCAAATGTGTCAAGATTTCCGATCCAGGAGATAGCGAGTTTGCCATTGGTGAAATCGTTCCAAAGGAAGCCTTTGATACGTCCAACGCTCAGTGCGAAGGTCTAGGTGGAAAGCCTGCCAAGGGAAAGAAGCCAAAGCCATCGCACGCCGAAGTTCAATTGCTCGGAATTACGAAAGCCGCTGTTCAAAGCAACAGTTTCATCTCCGCTGCAAGCTTCCAAGAAACCACCAAGGTCCTTACCGAAGCCGCACTGGCTGGCAAGGTCGACCGGCTCGTAGGCTTGAAGGAAAATGTGATCCTCGGACACTTGATCCCGGCAGGTACAGGGTTCCGTGTCTTCCAAGACTCGGAAGTCTCCTACCGCAAGGAAGCACTCGAGGATCTGGTCAATCGCGGAACGGCTGCGACCGAACAGAGCTTCCCATTGCTCAACTCTGCACCCCGTCCGCAGAGTACCGAGTCCAGCTCCCCCGATATCTTCGGTATCGATCACCTTATGGTGGAGGAACCGCAGCCGACCGATTCCCAACCAACACCACCGTCCGATGAACCGGTCCTGGATGAATGAACCTGTCGTTCAATGAGCCCGTCGTAATGCAAAGCTAGAAACCAAACCTAGCGATTCCCTTGGCATGACAGACCGGCAGGCGCGATTTGGGATTCCTGTTTATTGACTCAACGGGACGAACAGGCAGTTCGTTCCGTTTGTATCCACCCGTCCAGCGATCACCCATTCTTCTCTTGCTTACATCCGCATCACGTGCATGTTCGGCTTGGACGATTACCGATGGCTAGTATCCGATGAGGGACGAAGGGCTTGGGAGATGTTCCTGGCCCAAAACGCCCAAAGCGATCATCGTGCCCTTCCAAATACTCTCAGGACGCACGACCGTTGTACCGCCCACCAATCGAGACTGCTCCTGGAACAGCGTCGTCTTGCCCTGGGCCCGGCGCGTCGAAAGTTTGCCGATCCAAGCCAATGGTTTTGGACCAGTCAGCTCGTTGAACAAGCGTCGGATGAATTTACGGCTGCAGAAACTGCCAAAGACTTTCCGTCCCACTCGCTCATCGTGGATGCTTGTTGCGGTGCGGGTTCAGATGCAGTTGCTTTGGCAAAATCGACCAATCGCGTGACAGCCGTCGATCAAGATTCCATCGCATGCACCCTAACACGCGCCAATTCGGATTCGCACGGCGTTCCATTGCGATGCATCAGTTCGCCGATCGAACAACTTCCAGCGGACTCGGAGTACTATCTCCATATCGATCCCGATCGGCGTTCGCATACCAGCCGAACCATTCATCTCGACCGGATGTCTCCGTCGTGGAATCAGATCGCGGGATGGATCGGAAACTATCGAGGCGTTTCCCTCAAGCTCGCTCCAGGGTCCCGCATGCCGTCGGAAATCCCATTCGGCAAATCCGGGCCCCCAAGCTCGATGCGATGGCTCTCACGCGACGGAAGCGTGCGTCAACAGCGATGGTACTGGAACATCGACCGCTGGCCCTCGAATCACCGCATCGTGAGCGTTGAGCAAAAAAATGGATCGTGGCATCACGAAGCATTTCCATCAATAAATGCGCAGGAGTCCAACCGAGCCCTTGATGCTCGAGATGCGTTGAGTAATTACATCGCGGATCAAGACCCTGGATTGAGAGCCGCGGAATGTTGCAACCGCCTGGCGGACCGATTAGGTATCCAATGCGTAGGCAATGCCATGGGCTACTATCATGCCGATCGCATCGTCATGCATCCCTTCCTTCGCTGGTTCCGAGTATTCGATGTATTGCCTGCAGATAGAAAAAAGCTACGGGCTTATACTCGTGAGCATCCGGTCAGAAGCTGGGAGCTCAAAAGCCGCAATGTCGATGTCGATTTGGATGCTCTTCGTAAAGACCTCATCGTAAACCAAGACGCAGAAGCCCAGCGAACGTTGTTGATGACACGTATCGGTGAGCGCTATGTCGCGATCATCGCGGAACCGATTCATCCCCATGAAATCCATTGCCAATAAACCTCCCGCCGGAATTTTTGTCACGGGCACCGATACCGAAATCGGCAAGACCTTTGTGTCGTGCTGGGAACTGACGCGGATGCGCGCGAAAGGCATTCGCGTAGGCGCTTACAAACCCGTCGCCAGCGGTTCGGAATCGATCGACACGAGCGATGCATATCGACTTTGGCAAGCCTCGGGAACCCAGCTTCCGATCGAACGTGTGAATCCACAGTCATTCATCGCACCTCTCGCTCCCCCGATCGCTGCCGAACTGGAAAATCGGATTGTCGACGAAGATCGGATCATCGATGGTGTCGAAGCCTGGACGAACAACTGCGACTTCCTGCTCATCGAAGGGGCCGGTGGACTCCTATCTCCAATTTCTTGGAACAGCACCAATGCCGACCTAGCCGAAAAGATCGGCTACCCTTTGTGGGTTGTCGCCCCCAATCGATTGGGGGTCGTACATCAAATTCTCTCGACGATTACCGTAGCAATTTCAAGAGGATTGCTCGTTCAAACCCTGTACTTGAACAACCTAGACGCCCAATCCACGCACCTCGCTGCTTCGTCGAATACGCGTCTGCTCGCGCCCTTTCTTAAAAGGCTTTCTCCACACACTCAGATCGAGTCGATCCCCTTCATCAATCTTGAAAGGGAGTGATTGACGAGGGACCTAATCGTTTGGAATCAGTGCTTCCGGGCGAACCAAATGGAAGAAGTGGCCGTGGTCTGCAGTAACAATGACGAGCGATTCATCCCACGCGTTCTTTTTCTCGATCCATTCAAATATGGACTGCACGGCCGCTTCTCCGCTGAAGACTGCACCGATCGAGTTGTCGATGTTGTTGCCATGATTCGCCCAATCCACATCTCCCGCTTCCACCATCAACCAGAACCCTTTGTCCCTCTTTTCAAGAACATGGATGGCGGCTTCCGTGAGTTGTTTGAGGGTTGGATTTTCTCGAATGTCTGCCTCAGAAATCAATTCGTTCCCTTTGATGGATGCGACCGAACGGTAATCCCCATTAGCCGTTTGAAAAGGGAGATGCCCATTGACGGCTCCAAACATCCCTAGCAATCGATGCCCCCCACGTGCTGCTTGTTCTGCAGCAGCCCGTAACACTTCGGCCCCGGACTCATTCGCCGTACGTTGCACAACCACATACTTGGCTTCTGGATTTCCCGATCGAATATCGATTTTCTCCAAATCGGCCTCGGCTAGGTAACGATTGCCAAGCACGAAGTTCTCCCCTTGTCCGGTCCCTTTTTCGGTCACTTCCCCATATCCACCCCCCAGCACTACATCCAATCCTGGATACGGTTTTGACTTGTGCGAAACCGACGGCAATCCCAGCATGTCCCGAGTCAGGTCTTGATAGTCGTCGCGGCTGACATTGACGGCATAGGCCGCCGCTGGTGTCGCATGACTAATGGGGACGCTAGTCACTGTACCTACCCCCATGCCATACTCACGTTGGACCAATTGCGCGATGGTTGTGACTTGCTCTCCATTCGGTAGGATGTTGAGCGCACCGTTGAGAATCTTTACTCCCGCAGTCATCGAACTTGCCGAAGAAGATGAATCGGTATACGCATGGGGAGACTGCTTATTGCGGCCGATCGGGTACTCAATATCCGATTCTGTTTCCCAGGGCGTACTCCCTCCAAATCGTGCATCGTAACCACCTAGCTTGGTCGATGGCACTTTATCGATTTGAGCATCGACATCGGTTTCAACCTCATCGCCACGGGGGGAGGTTACCACGTATCCGAAATCGGTGGAGCAGCCGCGATAATCTTGAAACAGAAGGCCCGTTCCTCTCCCTTCCGTATACGGCACTCGTCCTGTCTTATAGATGGCAGCGGACCATGTCGTTTGCCAATCCATCCCGTCAAAGACTACCAAGAAGACATATTTCTTTTTGCGGCTCGCAATCGCGTCGAGTTGCAATCGATAAATGTCGGTTTGATCTGCGTAGTTAGCAGTTGGATTAACTGTATTTTCAGGCAAGCGACCATACAGTTGCCTAATCTTTTCTGGGTCGCGATAAAGGCTGTTTTTGCCAATGAACGGCGACAGCGAATCGCCGAAGACGTATACGGGAATCAATCGATTGGAATGGTTCGTCCAACTGCTGTAACTGGTCGGACGATATCCCCAAAACCCCCAATCCGCCGTGAGCGAAGTGATGGCGATGTGTTGCAAGCGCGCGATGGAGTCCAAGCCCTCGGGGATGACCACGTCCTCCGGACGAGGAGGTGGTTCCGCCGTTTTTTCTTGGCCATCCGCATCGCACATCGTGGCAGCCCAAATCAAGGGCACCAACGTAGCCATACAGTAACGCCTCAGCGCACATACTCGGCTCAATCGCATCATGTCCTAATCTTTCCCTTGGTTGATCGTCGTGAAACCTGCACTCCTTCATCGTAAACAGAAGGGTCTTCACGAATATCCCACATCGACTCCGCACGCCAGAATTCACGGAATTTTCCACAAATGGAGCTGCGAGACGACAGAGCACACCAGGCAATTCCTCCGAGGCAAATCCTCAGGAATGTTTCGGCAATACGCCGGAGCGTGAGTGCGTCTATTTTCGCAGCAGATCGGATCCGCAGCAGGATCAACGAACGCCAAGTGCGAACGAATTGCAAAGAAAAGAGTCTCTCCCTACAGGAGTCACCCAGATGCAAAATACTCCCAGGACAACATACAGGTTGCGGTCAGATTACGGTCGATCGCTTAACAAGCTGCACCCGATATTCCTTAGTTCTCGTGCTTTGCGATGGTGCTTGCGATTCCGTGTGCCCTATGCTCCCGCTTCCGAATAGAAACCCAGTGATCTTCGAGCACGCGGTTCTCGCACGACGGACAGGACCCTGTAGCAAGCACAATGGATTTGTGCTTTGCAAGTGTCGAATCGCAACTGGGGCACACCAGCCCCGGCACCCTGCGGAAATAGTTATCGATGCGATAGAGATTGAACAACGTGAACATGACATACCCGACCAGAACGCCTATGGCCAAGGGCCTCAATTCGCGATACGACGTAACCATCGCAATCAACGCCGCCAACAACACGACGGCACCCAGCACCAATCCCACAATCCATACAGTCGCCACGCGATTGTGGTACCGCATTTTGTCTTTGTACTCTTTCAGTGTCATGACTATCGGATTTCCGATCGAGAAGATTGTTGGTTTCTATCGCTCTGTGCTCATATATTCCAACGCTTGCTTCCATGCTCTTGCACAGCAAATACCAAACACAAGGATGTGTTAAGAAAGGATGAACTTTCCCGTGGTTAAGGCTGCTGCAAGACGGCACGAACGACAACACGTAGTCGAGGAGAGGCTACCAATCCAAGTAGTTCCACCTCGCAGCCACCCTGTCGACAACCGAATAGATTCCCTTCGACTGTTTGACTCTAAGATGGCCAATCATCAAACAAAACACAGAAGCACATTTCAGGTGCCTACGGTTTGCCCTGCCCGCGAGGCGGCTAGTGTAACCGAACGCGAAGTCAACTGGAAGCATTTATTCTTTGATGCAAACCGGATTTCAATGCGCACATCCCCGTTGCAAATTTCCGCGACAAATCGTCGTACCGACGCCGAGTCCGCCAATATCCATCCACTCATTTGGACAGAACTGGGACTGCCACGGGAAGTGCGTTGCCAAACCGATCGAAATCCTTGAATGACCAAGCGATCTTCTTTTCCGGTGTGACTTCAAGAACTTGTGGGTTCTCTGGACCTGCATGGCAATTCACGATCCACGTGTTGCCGTTGTCCAATCGATCGACCATCGTCACCCACACCAACTGAACGCCGGGCAATTCCCGTTCGCTCAATTCCCAGACGATCTTCTTATCGGGGTTGACCTCGATCACGCGATGCCCATCTCCGGTGCCAATCAACGTGTTACCGTTCTTCAGTCGAATCGCCGAATAGATCTTGGAGCCGACTTCGTATTCCCAAACCACGTTCCCATCCCGGTCGTACTCGCGGACCGTACCCAACGCTTCATGCGCAACGAGGTAATTTCCCTTCGACGTCGGTCTCACCAAACGCGTATCACGATGCGCATCAGGAGCTGGGACCTTTAACGGGATCGCATGGACGATTTTTTGGTCTTTGTCCACTTCGATGATCCGGGCTGCACCGCTCTCGGCGATCATCGTCAATCCATTCTCAAGCCGTCGAAACGCATGAATCTCGATCGGTCCACCGGATGCTGTTTTCCCGGCTTGATACTTCCAAACTTCTTTGCCTTGATCGTCGATTTCGATGACATTCCCGAACGAAGTCTGAAGCAACCAATGCCCATCCGGCAGAGGCTGGCAATCATGAATGTCACCGATACTCTTCTCCCAAGCCACCGTCCCATCGGCGTTGATAACCGCGGCTATCTTCTTCTGATAGTCGGCTGCGAACAACGCCCGAGGCTTGCCCGTTTGTTGCGCCCAAAGGTTGGAAAACGGGACGAACAAACTAGCCAACGCAACCCCGAAGAGGATCGTTCGCAACATGAGATAACTCGTTTTATGAGGAAATAATCGATCGACCGCGGACCAACAGGAGACACGGTCCGAGACAAAGTATAAAGTACGAGGCATACCCAAGCAGGATGTGCCTGACCTATTTCGCAGTGAGCATCCGCTGGACTTCTTGCAAACTGGTCACCCCCATCGCACAGGCGAGAATCCCTTCTTCTTGAAAGCCAAGATGGCTATGTTTCTTGATGAAATCTCTGAGCTCCTCTGGTTTGCCAGCCAACTTGAGGATTGCTTTGCGAACATCATCATCGATCGTTAGCAATTCAAAAATCGCAAGCCTGCCGAGGTAACCTCGCCCATTACAGCGTTTGCAAATCTCGATCTCTATCGGATTCCCCTTGGCGTCGACACGTTGGTCGGGTGGGGGTGGAATGGTTGGGTTGTATAACTTGTTCACGCGACCTGCCGGGATCCCAAGCTTTGCCAAAAGTTGTGGCGTCGGTTGGTAAGGCTGCTTGCACTTGTCGCACAATCGACGAATCAACCGTTGGTTCAGGACTCCGTGAAGGGCAGCGACCAGTCCTTTCGCATGTTTCTGATGAGCGTTGACCAACTGCAGAATCGCATCCACAGCGTCATTTGCCACCACTTTGGTCACGGCATGCTTCTTTTCCTTAGTGATCTGATTTAAAACGGCTTCGACAATTTCGTCGTTGATCAGCGAAGGCAAAACAAACACGTCGGGCTGTTTGAGACGCACCTTTTCAAACACCGCTTCCGGCAAACTCCCATCAGCATCCCCATAAAAATACGGCGTGACATTGATGATCTCGGAATCCGCTTCCTTGGAGTTTTCGATCGAGACCCAATCGCGAATGAACTTGTCGGCATTTTCGAGAGCGATTCTCCAGGTCGTCGGCAAGCCATGTGTCGGCGGAGCGCTGATGACGACGATCCCTTCGTCGCCATTCATTAACTTCTTGAAGGACTCCTGCATCGCATCGCGCATCCCCAAGTCTTCGAGGGTCTTGATGAGGGGCTTCTTCCGCTCAATCGAAAACAGCACGCGTTCCCCAGACGGAACCCCGACGCTCATGAACGAGATCACCCAGTCAATGTCTTTAAAATTCGTGGCGAATTTAGCGTCCTGTCGCTGGCGCCTCTCGACAACATTCAAACCGAGAACTTTTTTATAGACCACCAGTGCCGCATCGGCTGTGGGACGATCGAATGAAGGGAGCGTTTCCCAGATGCCGTCGACTCGATACCGTGCGACTGCTCCTTGGGCGGAGAAATCGATCAGGATACGATCGGCTTTTCCAGAGATGGCATTCGCGACCAATGTGAGAGCGAGTGGCCATCCGGGCAATTGCTTCGAAGCGATGAGGAGCCCGGTCGCTTCGTCCTTTTCAACCCCAAGGGCTTTGATCTCAAGATTCGGGACAGGTATATCGGTCCCTGCGCCTTGTGTCTGATCGGTGGGCTTGGGCTTCTTCTTTCCAAAAACCATGCTGTTCCTTTTCGAGGATAACGACTAGATAATACCAGGTTGGCTGACGTTGATCCCCTTGAGCGCCATCTTAAGACCTTCTGGGTTCGGGGCGACTTCGAATGCCGTCGGCCGATCGATGAGTCCATCGTCGATGAGTTGCTTCAAACTCATCGTAAAGTCTTGCATCCCTTCCGCCGCACCGATTCGAATGGCATCCGACAACTTCTGATCTTGTTCCTCGAGCAGCAGTTTACGGATCATAGGGGTGAATGTCATGATCTCGCACGTGGGAACTCGCGATACACCCTGCTTGATGGATCGCAACAATTTCTGTGCGACGATCCCCTTCATGTTAAACGCGATCGCGTTGCGAATGGCTTTGTGCAAGGAGTCGGGGAACAAGTCGAGGATACGGCCGATGGTCGATGGCGCTGTGGACGCGTGGATCGTTCCGAAAACCAAGTGACCGGTTTCCGCGGCGTGGATCGCCGTCATAAACGTTTCCTCATCCCGCATCTCACCGACCAGGATGATGTCTGGGTCTTCCCGAACCGCATGCTTCATCGCGATCCCAAAGTCCTTCACATCCGCACCGACCTCGCGCTGATTGATCAGGCACTTGTCTTCGGTGTAAACGAATTCAATGGGATCCTCAAGGGTCAGGATATGCTTGCGATAGTTTCGGTTGATCCAATTGAGCATCGATGCGATGGTCGTGCTTTTCCCGGATCCCGTTACACCTGCGAGCAACACCATCCCTTGGTCGTACTTGCACAATTCTTCGAGAATAGGTGGGAGGAACAATCCTTCAAAGTTCGGAATGAAGTTGTTGATTCGCCGCGCAACTAGTCCTGGCTTGCCAAGCTGCTTGAGCATGTTCACGCGAAAACGCCAATTCTCTCCGTCGACGTTCACGGTGTAGGAAAAGTCAGCCCCACCTTCTTCTTCGAAGATGCGTCGATTCCGATCGTCGAGCATCGGGATAAGCAATCGAACCATTTCTTCCAACTCGATCGGCGGGCGATTGAGGGGCTTCAGATCCCCTTTCATTCGTACGATAGGCGCTGTGCCTACCTTGAGATGCAAGTCGCTCCCTTCGAGTTTGACACAAGCTTTGAATAGCTTGTCCACTTCAAGTTCTTGCTTTCCTTTGAGCAAAGATGCCGCGAGTGCATCCGGGCTGGTCGGAGGTGCGGGAGCAGGACGTACCGATTCTGAAACGGCCATAGTGTTGATGATCCAAGGAATCTCAAATGGATTGATCCGAGAACTTACCTATCCCCTGCCGCCCCATGGCAACAAAGGCATTCCGCACGCACTGACGAGCACCTCGGCAATGCGAGTTCCCCAGTAACTTTTTTAGGAGGGCGCCAATGTCCCTCTATGGTGACTCATTTCTTGGGAATTGGAATCACAGCCGGACTGGAATTCCACATTCCGACATTCTCCGCTTGGTTTCGGCGATCGAGTACTCTCCGAAGTGAAAAATACTGGCCGCCAACACAGCGTCCGCACCTGCCAACCGGATGGCATCGATCAAGTGGTCCGGTCGTCCCGCTCCACCGCTTGCCACCACCGGAATCGAGACCGCTCGACTGACCGCACTTGTAATCGGCAGGTCATAACCGTCTTTGGTGCCATCTCGATCCATGCTAGTCACGACGATCTCTCCGGCTCCTAACGCTTCGACGCGCTGCGCCCATTCGACGACCTCCAGCCCAGTCGGCGTCCGTCCACCGTGACTGTGGACTTCCCAAAATTCCTTGCCGTCGTGCTGCACTCTGCGAGGGTCCATGTTCACCACGATGCACTGGGAACCAAACCGCTCGGCTGCCTCCCGTATGAATTCTGGGTTTTTGCACGCGATGGTATTGAGCGAAACCTTGTCACAACCCGCTCGCAGCAAATTGCGAATGTCCTCGAGGTTACGAATCCCACCTCCGACCGTCAAAGGCATGAAAATTTGCTCGGCCGTGCGCCGAACAACATCGATCATGATGTCCCGCTGCTCATGGCTGGCGGTGATATCTAAGAAAACCAGTTCATCCGCCCCCTCAAATTCATACCGAGCCGCAATCTCCACCGGATCGCCTGCGTCGCGGAGTTGAACGAAGTTGGTTCCTTTGACTACGCGACCGGCATGAACATCGAGACATGGAATGACACGTTTGGCAAGCATGCAGGTTAAACCTTGCCAGCCATCAAAGACTGAAACGCATCGAATAGGTAGTTGCTGTCGTGCGGACCCGCGGAAGCTTCCGGGTGGTACTGCACGCTAAAAGCAGGCGCGTTTTTGTGCTTTACGCCGGCAATTGTCTGGTCGTTCAAATTGCGATGCGTGATTTCGAGACACTCCGGCAGGCTTTCTTCAGCGACTGCGAATCCATGGTTCTGCGAAGTGATTTCCACTTTTCCGGTCGAACAATGAAGTACCGGTTGGTTTGCACCTCGATGCCCAAACTTCAACTTGAATGTCTTTGCACCACTCGCCAAGGAAAGGAGTTGATGTCCAAGACAGATTCCAAAAATCGGCTTGCGACCCAGCAAGTTTCGAATGGTGGAAATCGCGTAAGTCAGCGGTTCAGGATCCCCTGGCCCATTGCTCAAAAACACTCCGTCAGGTTGTTGACGCATGACGTCATCGGCGGTTGCTGTCCCAGGCAAGATCGTCACTCGATTCCCGCGTGCTCGCAAATGGCGAGGGATATTCCACTTCATTCCGAAGTCCAGGCAAACCACATGAAAGGGTTCACGGCCCGATTCGGAACGGCTTGAATCGACATCCGGATGCGCCGCCAAAGCGTGGAGCGATTCGTCCCATATTCGGATGGCATCAGGCACCACTTCGCGAACCAGATCTCGGCCCACCAATCCCGGACTCGATCGAGCCTTTTCGACCAAGGAGTCGCGATCGCTATCGCGCGTTGAAATCACCCCTTTTTGAGCCCCTCGATCCCGAATCCGTCGCACCAACGCTCGGGTATCAATTCCGGCAATCGCCACAATGCCGAACTGTTCTAGATAATGACCGAGGGAATCCCGAGACCGAAAATTGCTGTAAAGACGACTGCTTTCTCGGACAATGAAGCCCGCTACTTGGGGCTTCGCAGATTCGATATCCTCAAAGTTGATCCCTACGTTTCCGATCATGGGATAGGTCATCGTCACAATCTGGCCGCGATAGCTGGGGTCGGTCAGGATTTCTTGGTAACCCGTGATCGAGGTATTGAATACGACTTCGCCGTCGGTCTCACCCTCGGCGCCGATCGAAATCCCCTCGAAAACGGTGCCATCCTCCAGCGCTAGGAAACCGCGTTTTCCTTGATAAATCAAAGTTGTTCGCCTCACGTTTGCGTGTTTGGTACCACTCCCGAAAGATCATAGCGGAGGAAGCCGAATTGAACTAGGGTTAGGGGCACGGCATCTCGTCCGCGTCTGCGGCTCCCGATAAACCTGTTCATTGGCGATGATCCGGATTCGATCCTCTGCACGTCGTCGCCGTAGCTCATCGGAGAATGTCGGATCCAGGCAGACTAGTCCACGATGTTCCGGCTCGCATAGGGCTTTAAGACCTGCAAAGCCGCCTCGTGTACCCGTCCATTGCTTGCGAAACAATGTCCTGCTCGAATGTCCATCGCTCCGGACCACGATGAGAATTTCCCACCCGCTTCGAGAATGACCGGTGCCACCGCAGCGATATCCCACGGATTAACGATGGGATCAACCATCAACTCGGCTCGCCCCGTAGCAACCAGAAGATAGCCGTACCCATCCCCCCAAGATCGGGTGACATAGGCTTCTTTCTCCAATGCCCGATAGGCCGACTCGGCTTGGCGTCGCTCAAAATTGTCCACCTGCGAGGTCAGAAACAAACCATCGGCCAACGAATCCACTTTCGAAACGGAGCAGGACCGCAATTCGACGTCGTCTCGGTCGAAGCCCTTGGACGCTCCATACCAAGCCCCTCCACCCATCCATGCGATGCACAATTCCCCGAGCGCGGGGATCGCGATTACTCCGATCGATGGCTGACCACGAAAGGTCATGCCCACCAACGTCGAATAGAGGGGTACCCCAGAAATGAAACTTTTGGTCCCATCGATCGGGTCGATGATCCATTCATAATCCGAGGTTCCGGTGGCACTCCCGAACTCCTCACCCAAAATCGCATCGGACGGAAACCTACGCTCCACCGCTTCTCGAACCGCTTTCTCGGCTTCCTTGTCCGCTGCCGTGACTGGGGAGCGGTCACTCTTTCTTTCGACTCGGTAATCCTCTGTTCGATAAAAACGGAGCGAAACATCGCTGGCAAGGCTGGCCAATTCCAAAGCGAATTCGATGCGATCGAATAGTTCTTCAGGGATTTGTCGTACGTCCGACCTCTCGGTGAAATCGTGACGCCACGAGCGGGGAAACTGGAACCTAGGAAACAGGGGCATGGATTTTTTGTTTGGTGAACGGTGTTAAATGACGGATCCGCGAAGAACGCTCGTCGAAGCGGTCAACGAACTGGTGGCGGAATATGCTTTACCTAGCCACCTCGATTACAATAGATCAATCGAATTTTCGCTACCGAGCTCCGTGGATTTGTTTGGGATCAGTTCTGATCGCCTTCTGGAAGATTGGCAATACCCCTGATCCTGGCAACCTCCGATTTGCTTCACAATCCCGACCGGAGTCGAGCCTTTGCTCGTCTCCTCCCTCCTAGATATCCTTCCAACCTCCCACCTATTCCCTCATCCGGATCCAGTTTGCCTATGTCTCAGATTCCGCAATTGGATCTTCCCCCCGATGGGCACTCTCCTGCTTCAAGTCAGGACATTGACGAATCCTTGCAGGGATCCACCTCGCCCACATCCATTCCAAGCAACCGCAGTGACTCACCCGCTTGGCGAACATGGGGATATCGTATCGTTTCCTTCGTTTTGACAGCCAGTGCCGTAGGTCTTGCGGTTTGGACTCGCGAACGATGGGAACCCGCGCTCGATGCATGGATTCGCCCACCCGCATCGGATCCGAGAAAAACCCGACCGGCCCCTTTGGTCACGATTGCATCGGCCAAAAAAGAATCGGTCTCGCAGTTCATCAACTGCCTCGGGACCGTGACTGCGTTCAATAGCGTGTCTGTCAAAAGTCGAGTCGACGGCGAGTTGGTAGACGTCGCCTTTCGCGAAGGGCAAATGGTCGAAGCGGGCCAGTTGCTCGCACGCATTGACCCTCGCGGCTTCGAAGCCGCACGCGATCAAACGCAAGGCCAACTGCAAAGGGATCTCGCCGCCTTGGAATTGGCTCGCCTCAATTTCGAACGCTCCAAGAACCTGACTTCCGAAACGTCGTTGTCGCAACAAGAACGCGATGAGTTCGACGCAATTTACAAACAGGCGCAAGCCGTCGTAGACGTCGACCGCGCCGCGCTTGCCAATACCGAACTTCAGGTTACCTACACCAAAATCACATCTCCCATCGGAGGAAGGGTCGGACTGCGATTGGTCGACCAAGGAAACATGGTAAAGGCCAGTGACCCTAACGGAATCGCTGTCATCACGCAACTCAAGCCTATCTCCATTGTGTTCCCGATTCCCCAAGATGAGATACCGCGCGTACAGAAACAACTCGCGGCCTCCAAGTCCGTTCCGGTCTTTGCCTATGACCGCAGTTTCAAAGAACAACTTGCCGAAGGGACACTCACCGCCATCGACAATCAAGTCGATGCGACGACGGGTACATTGAGACTCAAGGCAACCTTTGAAAACGAAGCAGAAAATCTCTTTCCCAATCAATTTGTCAATGTGCGATTGCTTGTGAAACAATGGGAAGACTCAATCGTCATCCCCTCCACGGCTATCCAGCGCGGCGCTGACTTCTTGTATGTCTATGTGGTCGGGGATGATTCCACGGTGGATGTCGCTCGCGTCGACGTCGCATTTAGCGAAGCCGGAAGAACTGTTGTCGCTTCCGGTTTGTCCGAAGGGCAATTAGTGGTCACGGAGGGTACGGACAAATTGCAGCCGAAAGGGAAAGTCACGCTGCCGGGAGCGTCTAAGGAGTCTGCTCCAAGAGAAGGAAATACCAAGGAAGCGGGACAGCGCAGTGAGTCCAAAAGCGGTGAAGAAAACAAGCACCCCCACGGGCCCGCCCAGCGCCCGGACTCACAACGCGCAGGTTGATGCGATGAACGTTTCGAGACTATTCATTCTTCGGCCAGTGGCAACCGTCCTGTTGATGGTAGCGATCTTGCTAAGCGGCTGGGTCGCTTATCGCCAGCTGCCCGTCGCTGCATTGCCACAAGTCGATTATCCGACGATCCAAGTCGTGACGTTTTACCCCGGCGCGGGACCTGAGGTCATGGTCTCGTCCGTTACCGCTCCCCTGGAAAAACAGTTCGGGCAGATTCCAGGCCTGGCACAAATGACCAGCTCGAGCACGCAAGGCTGTTCGGTCATCACTTTGCGCTTTTTGTTGGATCTGAATATCGATATCGCAGTCCAACAGGTTCAAGCGGCTATTAACGTCGCTGGCAATTTCCTTCCTCGCGATCTGCCAAACCCGCCAGTCTACTCCAAAGTGAATCCAGCAGACGCGCCCGTCTTAACGTTGGCTCTCTCCTCCGACACAATCCCCCTACCTCAAATCCAGGATTTGGCAGATACACGTTTGGCTCAGAAACTATCGCAAGTCAAAGGGGTCGGCCAAGTCTCCGTTACGGGCGGCCAGAAACCAGCCATCCGTGTCCAAGCCAATCCAACCAGTCTATCCGCCGTAGGATTGACCCTGGATGACCTTCGCAATGCCCTCGCTGCAGCCAACGTCAATCAAGCCAAGGGAAGCTTTGATGGACCCAAGCAATCCATCATCATCGGCGCCAATGACCAACTCTTTACAGCGGCGCAGTTCCGTGAACTCATCATTACCTACCGCAATGGCGCCCCGGTCAAACTCGCCGAGGTGGCTAACGTCATCGATGATGTGGAGAACATTCGTCAGGCCGCTTGGCACAACACGACCCCGGCTGTCCTGCTGAATATCCAGCGTCAACCCGGGGCCAACATTATCGAAGTCGTCGATCGCATCCAGGGAATGCTGCCGCAACTCGAAGAATCCCTGCCTGCCGACATCCAAGTCCAGGTCCTCACCGATCGAACGATCACTATTCGAGCGTCCGTCGAAAGCGTTCAGCATGAATTGTTATTGACGATTGGTTTGGTTGTTTTGGTGATCTATCTTTTCCTGCATAGCGTCCGAGCAACGATCATTCCGAGCGCCGCCGTCCCACTCTCGATCGTGGGTACATTTGGGATTATGTACCTGCTCGGGTATACACTCAATAATCTCACGTTGATGGCCCTTACGATTTCCACTGGCTTTGTCGTCGATGATGCCATCGTGATGATCGAAAACATCATGAGATACGTCGAAGAAGGCATGGAGCCCCTCGCTGCATCCCTGAAGGGTGCCGCGGAAATTGGCTTCACGATCATCTCTCTCAGCGTTTCGCTGGTAGCCGTTTTGATCCCGCTGCTGTTCATGGGAGATGTCGTGGGAAGGCTGTTCCGCGAATTCGCGGTAACGCTCAGCGTCACGATTTTTGTATCAGCAATTGTTTCACTAACCCTGACGCCGATGATGTGCGCGTTTCTGCTTAAGCTCTATCCGAACTCGGCCAAACATGATCCCGACAAAGCATCGGGAGGTTTGGTTTTTCCTTGGCTACTTCGCCTATACGAGATCACATTGCGATGGACCCTGCGGCATCAAGGTTTCACCATGCTGGTGTTTGCCTTGACGTTGCTCGCAACAGGTTTCTTGTACGTTCGCATACCAAAAGGATTTTTCCCAGTCCAAGACACTGGGGTCATTCTTGGAATCACGGAATCCAATCAAGACACCTCGTTCGCGAGCATGAAGAAAGAGCAGGAGCAACTCAATGCGATTCTTGCCAGCGATCCTGCCGTCGATAATTTGGCCAGCTTTATCGGTATCGACGGAGTCAATCTGACTCTCAACAACGGCCGAGTTCTTATCAACCTGAAACCACATCATGAACGGAACGAGAGTATCGCGGTCGTGATGGATCGACTGGCGACCAAAGCCGCCGAGGTCACTGGCCTCCAGTTGTACCTTCAACCGGTTCAAGATCTCTCGGTTGAGACGCGTGTCTCGCGCACGCAGTACCAGTACTCACTCGAAAACGCAGATCCAGAAGAATTGAAGGAATGGGTTCCAAAACTGGTAGCGAAACTCAAAGACCGACCTGAATTGCGAGACGTCGCCAGCGACCTTGCAACCTCTGGCAAAGAAGCCATGCTCGTCATCGATCGAGATACGGCATCGCGATTGGGAGTCACTCCTATGATGATCGATGACGCCCTGTACAACGCCTTCGGCCAAAGACAGGTGTCCACGATCTTTACTCAGCTAAACCAATATCGAGTCGTGCTAGAAGTCGCACCCGAATTTAGGGATTCGCTGAAGGATGTCGGTTCGATCTACATCAAAACCACCTCCGGCAAGACGGCCCCCCTCGAATCATTGACGCGCATGGAATATCTCGACGCGCCACTGGCCATCAATCATCAAGGTCAATTTCCGGTCGTCACGGTCTCGTTCAATGTTGCGCCAGGGGTCTCTTTGGGGAATGCCGTAGAAGCCGTCCAAGAAGCAACCCGCGAACTTCAAATTCCAGGCAGCATGTTGGGTGCTTTCCAGGGATCTGCGGAGGCGTATCAGCGATCACTCCAGACTACACCTCTCCTTATCCTGGCGGCACTCATCACCGTTTACATCGTTCTTGGGGTACTCTACGAAAGCTACGTCCATCCCCTTACCATCCTTTCGACATTGCCCTCCGCTGGAGTCGGAGCCCTCTTAGCGCTCATCTACTTTCGATTGGACTTGGGCATCATTGCCATCATCGGAATTATCCTACTGATCGGTATTGTCAAGAAAAACGCCATCATGATGATCGACTTTGCGCTCGAAGCGCAGCGCACGCATGGACTCAAGCCGGAAGATGCGATCTTCCATGCATGCTTGTTGCGACTTAGGCCGATTCTGATGACGACTATGGCCGCCCTGCTGGGAGCAGTGCCTCTAGCCTTTAGTTCTGGAGTCGGGACTGAGTTACGTCAGCCCTTGGGTATCAGCATCATCGGTGGTCTTCTGTTTAGCCAAGCACTTACCCTCTATACCACCCCTGTAATCTACGTCTGGTTCGATACCCTCAACCCATGGCGTCAGTCACCCAGTGAGACGAACACATCGGCAACGGTTCGTCCGGAGGGTGTCGCATGAATCGCGGAGATTCCTCGTCCTCCATTCAAGCATACAACTTCTCCGCGCCGTTTATTCGTCGACCGGTCGGTACCACCCTACTGACTTTGGCGGTGACGCTTTCCGGCATCTTGGGCTACTTTCTGCTGCCCGTTTCCCCATTGCCCCAAGTGGAATTTCCGACGATTTCGGTGAGCGCTTCTCTACCAGGCGCCAGCCCAGAAACGATGGCTTCCGCCGTAGCAACTCCCTTGGAACGCAGCTTGAGCCGAATCGCCGGCGTCACAGAGATGACCTCAACCAGTACGCTGGGATCGACCTCGGTAACGTTGCAATTCGAACTCGACCGGGATGTCAATGCCGCCGCAAGAGAAGTCCAAGCCGCAATCAATGCCGCGCGCAGCCAACTTCCTGCAAATCTCCCAAACAATCCTTCGTATCGCAAAGTCAACCCGGCCGATTCCCCCATCATGCTTCTTACGATGGTTTCGGATATCTATTCGAAACCGCAAATGTATGAGCTTGCTTCCACCATCGTTCAGCAAAAGCTGTCTCAAATCTCCGGTGTCGGCCAAGTCTTCTCCACGGGCGCTTCCAATCCCGCCGTGCGAATCGAAGTCAATCCAACGGTATTGAATCAGCTCAAAATCGGCTTGGAAGACGTTCGAGCCATGCTTGGAACCGCCAATGCCAATCGCCCCAAAGGGATCATTGAAGAAGAAGGGGTTCAGTGGTCCCTCAATACATCGGATCAACTGATGACCGCAGACGAGTACCGACCGCTGCTCGTCGCCTTTCGCAACGGTGCACCGATTCGTTTAGGGGACGTGGCGACCGTTTCGGATTCAGTCGAAGACGTACGAAACTTTGCCTTGGCCGATGGCAAACCGTCGATCAGCATTCTTATTTTCCGTCAGCCAGGCGCGAACATCATCGAAACCGTGGATCGCATCAAAGCGATGATCCCCCAGCTGCAATCCCAGTTGCCCGCTTCGGTGACCTTGGGCATGGGAATGGATCGCTCGATCACCATCCGCGCGTCACTCGACGAAGTGCAAAAGACTCTGATCATCTCGGTGTTGCTGGTCATCGTGGTGGTTTATGTGTTCCTTCGTGACATTCGAGCCACAATCGTTCCGACCATCGCGGTTCCTGTCTCACTCATTGGAACCTTTGGTGTCATGTATCTGTTCGGATACAGTCTCGACAACCTCTCTTTAATGGCCCTGACCATCTCGACGGGCTTCGTCGTGGATGATGCCATTGTCGTGACCGAAAACATCAGTCGTTACATGGAAAAGGGAATGAAGCCGATCGACGCGGCGCTCCGAGGGTCGGCGGAGATCGGATTCACGGTTTTTTCGATCACGGTTTCCTTGATCGCTGTCTTTATTCCGATCCTGTTGATGCGCGGCGTGGTGGGAATGCTCTTTCGCGAATTCGCCGTAACGTTGTCGATCGCCATTTTGATATCACTCGTCGTATCGCTGACGACGACCCCCATGCTGTGCGCGATCTTGCTGAAACACAACCCAAAGCAGTCGCATCGAAGGAATCGATATTGGATGGAACAGGCATATGGGAAATGTTTGGATGTCGTCCTCGATTTTCCGGGCTGGACCATGGTGGCCTTTGGGTTGATTGTCGCTTTCAACGTGTACTTGTATGTCAAGGTTTCCAAAGGCTTCTTTCCGCAACAAGATACAGGACGATTGGTCGGGAGCATCGTGGCCGATCAAGGCACATCGTTTCAGGCCATGGTGGAACTCGTGAAGAAATTCGGGAACGCCGTCAGCGATGATCCGAACATCGATCGGGTCTTGGT
>Ga0194055_10000677_pt1 | contig 27589 bp, 28 predicted proteins | sample SepL449m_MetaG_FD_155482 | JGI IMG/M metagenome (GOLD analysis project Ga0194055, IMG submission 155482) | Anoxic zone freshwater microbial communities from boreal shield lake in IISD Experimental Lakes Area, Ontario, Canada - Sep2016-L442-9m | ecosystem: Environmental > Aquatic > Freshwater >... | reverse complement strand
CCTAAAACTTATTGCTCTGCCAGTTCGACTCGTTGCACTTATAGTGCTTTGGCTCGGTATGGCGATGCTGTGGAATAGCGGCCGATTAACGAACGGACCAGTGTTGTGTTGGTTTCGAGCGCTAACCGGGCACCCCTGCCCATTCTGTGGCAGCACTAGGGCAGTAGGCGCATTGTGTGCTGGAGATTTGAATACTGCTTGGCGTTTGAATCCACTTGGGGTAATCGCATTCCTGTGCTTTGGCGCGTACCTCTTAAATCCCAAGCTCGCTGGCGCAGCAAACAGGCAGCTACTCAAAGTTAAAAAGAAACTCGGCCCAGTGTGGGCAACCTCTGGATTGGCAACACTATTTGCAATGACTTGGGTGTGGGACATCGCCGCCCGCTGGTAACCAAGTAAGAATTGACCTATGAAGCGAATTGTTATCTTGCGTCACGCGAAAACCGAAAAGTTGGCAGAGACAGATAAAGTCCGTCGGCTTACTGAACGTGGGCGCGATCAAGCAAAACAGTGCGCCGAATGGATTGCGTCGCTGCCATTTGAAATCGATTCTGCAATTGTCAGTACGGCTACCCGAACCACACAAACTTGGGAAGAGTTAAAACTTGCGTGTCCCGTCCAATTCTCAGACGATGCCTACAACGCCAGTGCTGAAGACTGGGTGCATCTGATTCGTGAATGTGCGCCAGAGGTGGAAAACCTTTTGATAATCGGCCATAACCCTGGGGTAAGTGATTTGGTTTTTGCCCATGGTTTTGCCAGTGAACTTTCGACCGGTGCGGCAGTAGTTTTTGAACTCGCTCAGACTTGGCAACAATTTGGTCTGCACGATGCGCAGCCGCAACAATCTTTTGAGCCCGAGCGAGCTCACTAGTTGTTAGCGGTAAATTCCCAGCTGGTGTTTTCGGCATCAATAGTGATCAAGACTGAGCCATCGAGTTGCGTTCCATCTTCGCTGAGCGTCTGAGCAGGGCAGGTGAGCTTGCTCACCAGGCCATCCAAGCACTCGCCGATGGTTCGGATTGAAATGTCTGGCCCGGATGCAAGCCCTTGCGATACCCATTTGCCGTTCAACAATGTGAAAGTCTCAATGACTTGACCGAACTTAGGTCCACCGCTTTCGCACTGTAGATCAGCAATCTTCATCTTCGCGTTGCCAGATATGTGGTTGGCTTGCCACATTAAGTAGGCCGTACCGTCCTGACAGTCGATTTGGGATGCGCTGGCAGTTAGTTGGGGCACTTTGGGGGTGGTGCTAGGTGAAGCTGAAGATGCGATCGGGGATTTTGATGTGCTCGCTGTTGCGGTTGGAGAAGCTGACGGCGAATCACTAGGTGAGGCGGTATCCGAGCGACTAAGAAGAGAACAACTGGAGAGAACAACTAGGGCCCAAATAAAGCCAGCAGAGCAAAGAACTAGTCGTTTGGGGTACATATACGCACTATAAGCCCAATGCCTGGCTAAGGATTGAATCCACTCGGGTGTCGCCGCCGGGTTCTGTATCCAATTGCAGGTTTTCAACTTATTCACGCGATACATTTGAACAATGGTTTTAGCCCTTACTTGGTGCGAGAAATAGTGACGCAGCAACCACTTCGCTTCGCTGCGCCGAATTATCGCGAGCATTTCGTGCATTACGGCAACATCGCCGACAGCGCTCCGTTCGAACATAAAACGGATTATGTAGTTGTTGATGTTGAAACATCTGGATTAGAGCCAAGTCAGGGCGCACGGGTTATTGAAATAGCTGCCATCAGAACACCTGGTGATGGCACTGTGTCCGATTCATTTCACACTTTGATTAACCCCGGATCCAACGATGTTGGCCTAACTTCAATTCATGGCATCACGGCGCAAATGATTTTGGATGCTCCAACTTTTGCTCAAATAACAAATCATGTTCGCAGAATATTCTCGAACGCCGTTTTTGTGGCGCATCACTCGCTTTTTGACGAGCGGTTCGTGGCAAGCGAATTCGCACATGCGGGCCAAGAGTTGAACCTTATGCCAGGCACTTGCACTTACTGGATGTCACGCTCTGTTAGTGACGAAGTTGAAAATCACAAACTAGCCACATTAATCAAACGGTACAAACTCGACGGGGGATTAGCGCACAGTGCATTTAGCGATGCAATGGCAGTTGTGCAGATGTTGCCACACCTAATCTCACGCATGGGTCACCCCGCGCATTACGTGCCACCATCGGAACAGGTTTTTGGGCCAATTGACCCCAGTGTTTTAAAGCCTAGGGCTTAGTCAATTACGACGGGGCCGTGCGCGGTCTGGAATGTGATTGCGAAGATCCCAGGCTCTTCACCGTCGACGAAATCTAACGTAACGCCATCTAGGGCATTGGTTAAACCGCCACCTAGCCAATCTTCAAGCTTTTCACGCGAACCAGCCATCGCAATTTCGGTGATCTTCACTGGCGTTTGGAATCCAACTGAGGGATGCTGACGGGCATCGCTCCACTGGATGAAATAAGGAAGCGCTGGATCTTCTAACAAATCTAAAACGCCGATCTGTTTCCAGGTGAGGTCTTGACCATCAGGTCGGACTCTGTGGCCATCAACAGCATCGCGGCCCAGGCGAGCTTCGATAGCAGTTAAATCTTCAGCTGCTATTACCCAACCAAGCCAGCCGCCACCATCTTCGGCCCGTTCACGAACTGCGCGACCAAACGGCGCAGCTTCGGAGGCAGGATGTTCAAGTGCGCTGACAACTTCAATGTAAGTTCCGCCAGACAAGGGAAGAATGAAGTTACGGGTACCAAAGCGCGGGTGCTTTCCACCATCGATGAACGCTGCTCCGAGGTCGGCGCCGAGGCGTTGGATTGTGTCCGCTAATTCACTGGCGCGGACCGCATAACTTACATGGTCTAGTTGCATAACCAAACTTTCGCACATCTTGGTTGCAAAGTGATATTCGGGGTCGCTTTTTTAAATGGGGCTCATAGGGCGTGTCTAACTCGATTTTTGGGTCAGTTAGGCGTAACTTTTTTCATAGCACTTAGAGTGTTGGCGGAGGGGAAGCTGCCAGCCCTCTAAGTGCCTTTTTGTGCCTGGTTAATCCACAAGCACAATTCGCGCACAGAGTTGCTAACTTATTTGTCTGAAGCACTTGCAGGGCGCATTGTTTGTGAATGATTGTTTCTTCACCGCGCCAGCTATTGTCCGCACTGCCACACCTAATCGGATTTCATCCAAATAACAGCATTGTCACAGTTGCTATGGATGATGACGAGATCCTCACTATAGCTCGAGTCGATTCCCAAGATGACCCCATTCAACTACCCGATTCAGTATTAGCAACATTGCGACAGGCAGATAAGTCGAACGTTGTGCTCATTGCATACCGAGACAATGCGATCACTCTTGATCAGTTAACAGAACTCGTTCCCAGTGTGCGGGAATTTCAATTGTTAGACGCCCTTTGGGTGCGCAATGGTCGATGGAGTTCTTTGATGTGCGACGACACAAACTGTTGCCCATGCGAAGGTAACGAGTTGGATGCTGTGACCGCAACGGATTTGGAATTTGTCTTGGCTGGCAGTGCGCCGTTTGCCTCACGCGAGGATTTGGCCAGCCGGCTTGAGAGTATCAAGTTAGACGCGGGCTCAATAGCCTTGCGCGACAAAGCATGCGAAGAGGTAAGTGTGCAATTTGAGAAAGAGCGACTAAAACACGAATCAAAAGTTCCAGCTAGAAGCACCTTTTTAGAGCTGCTGATGAATTGTTGGAATCAAAATGCGAAATGGGATTGGCAGGCACATGCGCTATTAACTTTGGTGGTAGCCGACATTCAAATGCGAGATGGGTTTTTGCGCCAAATGTTGGACCACCCGAAGCTACGTCTGCCGATTCGCACGACATTAATAAGTGCTATTAGTCAGGCACATGTTGAGCACGTGGCGCCACTAGCAACTGCATTGGCTGGGTGTGCCTGGCTAGATGGGAACGGCGCCTTGGCCACAGTTGCGCTTGATCGCGCATTAGAAGCGGACCCGAGTTATTCACTTGCCCGACTATTAGAACGAGCAATCAGTCATAATGTGCCACCTTCAGTTTGGACTGAATCGCTTGAAGCAGTTTCTTACGAAGAATGTTTGGCTGGGGCCGCCTAGAACAAAAATTCTTATTGCAACCGATATGCAAATGATGCCCATACGATTTTGTTTATTTATAAATGTTTGTTAGATTCTCCTTAGGTCAAGAGTGACGTCTTTAAGCCCTAGCTAGGCGTCCGGCAACCCTTCCACCGCGATGGGGTGCCCTAGGTGAAGACCTGGTCTTAGAGCACAGTGTTCTAAGGCAAGCGCGGGTCTTGCAAGCGCAAGGCCCCGGCGTCGATTATTCATCGGCCCCGAGGTTCTCCTTAGGTGCTGCTGTGTAATCGCCGAGACCACAATGCACAAGGAGCAAAAGAAATGTCAGCAACATGGTCATTTGAGACCCGTCAGATACATGCAGGGCAATCACCAGATAGCGCTACAAATGCGCGAGCACTGCCGATTTACCAAACCACGTCATACACCTTCAACAGCACCGAACATGCCGCAAACCTGTTCGGTTTGAAGGAATTTGGCAACATCTACACCCGCATCATGAACCCAACTCAGGATGCGGTTGAACAGCGCATTGCCAGCCTAGAAGGTGGCGTTGGCGCATTGCTAGTTGCCAGTGGCCAGGCTGCAGAAACAATCGCCATTCTAAACATCGCTGAAGCTGGCGATCACATCGTTTCAAGCCCAAGCCTTTACGGTGGCACGTACAACCTGTTCCACTACACCTTGCCAAAAATGGGCATCGAGGTAAGTTTCGTTGATGATCCAGACAACTTAGATTCATGGCGCGCGGCAATCAAGCCAAACACCAAAGCATTCTTCGGCGAGTCAATCTCGAATCCAAAGAACGACATCCTAGACATCGAAGGTGTTGCTGGCGTTGCACACGAATACGGCGTGCCACTAATCATCGACAACACTGTGGCAACCCCGTACTTGATCCGTCCGATCGAGTGGGGCGCAGACATCGTGGTGCACTCCGCTACTAAGTACATGGGTGGACACGGCACAGCAGTGGCTGGCGCAATCGTGGACAGTGGCAACTTCGATTTCGAGAAGAATCCAGAGCGCTTCCCGAACTACAACCAGCCAGATCCGTCTTACCATGGCTTGGCTTACGGTCCAGCTCTTGGCGTAAACGGCATTTTGGGCGCAAACCTTGCCTTCATTTTGAAGGCTCGCGTGCAGTTGCTTCGCGATCTTGGCGCTGCAGTAGCACCATTCAACGCTTTCCTAATTGCGCAGGGGTTAGAGACTTTGTCACTTCGCATTGAACGTCACGTCTCAAATGCGCAGAAGGTTGCAGACTTCTTAGAGGCTCACCCACAAGCTAAGTCTGTTAACTACGCAGGTTTGGCAAGCAGTCCTTGGCACGAGCGCGGCCTTAAGTACGCACCAAAGGGAACTGGCGCAGTGTTGTCCTTCGAAATTGAAGGTGGCATCGATGCAGGTAAAGCTTTTGTTGAGGCACTGGTACTTCATAGCCATGTGGCGAACATCGGTGATGTCCGCAGCCTTGTTATTCACCCAGCCTCAACTACTCACTCACAGCTAACCGCAGAAGAGCAGTTAACTGCAGGTGTGACTCCAGGTTTGGTTCGTTTAGCTGTGGGCCTTGAGTTTATTGACGATATCTTGGCTGATATCGAAATTGGTTTCGCAGCCGCTAAAAACGTATAAGTACCGAAGTTCACTAAATGTCCTCATTTGCAGCAACATCCCTTCCAGTCACCGGTGCGTGGCTGGAAGGGATGTCTTTTGCATTTCGAAAGTTCGTTGACCTTGGCGAGTTTGAACTTGAAAGCGGATTTGTATTGCCGAACGTTCGGGTGGCATACGAAACTTGGGGAACGTACAACGGTGAAAATGCCGTATTAATCGAGCATGCTTTTTCCGGGGATTCACACGCAGTTGGTCCGAGCGCCGAAGGACAATTGAGTCCAGGTTGGTGGGGGGAAGTGATTGGTCCTGGCCACTGGCTAGATACCAATAAGTGGTTTGTCGTCTGTGCCAACGTCTTAGGTGGGTGTCAGGGCACAACAGGACCTTCAAGTATCGCTCCCGATGGAAAAGCATGGGGTTCACGTTGGCCCCGGGTTACCGCGCGAGACCACGTTGCTGTTGAGGTAGCACTTGCCGACTTTTTAGGAATTGAAACATTCGCCAGCGCAATGGGCGGCTCAATGGGCGGCATGCGGGTACTGGAGTGGCTAATCATGCAACCAGGTCGAGTGCGTAGCGCCATGATTTCGGCGACTTCGGCAGTTGCCAGCGCTGATCAAGTGGCAACAAACACGACACAAATTACAGCCATTACCAACGATCCAAACTGGCACGGTGGTGACTATTACGACCAAGAAGTTGGTCCGATTACCGGCATGCAGTTAGCGCGTCAAATTGCACACATCAACTACCGCACTGAATACGAACTCGCGACCCGTTTTGGCACAGCCCGCCAAACTGGGGAAGATCCGTTTAGCTCTGGCGTAACTGGTCGCCATGTCGGTGCTGGTCGATTCGCGGTGCAGTCGTATTTAGATCATCACGGGGTCAAGCTGGCAAAGCGCTTTGATGCTGGAACCTATGTCGCACTAACTGATTGCATGAATACTCACGACATTGCTCGAGGCCGAGGCACCGTAGTAGATGTGTTGGGATCAATTGACATTCCGGTAGTAGTAAGCGGAATCGACAGCGATCGACTTTTCCCGATCTATCAACAAGAGCAGTTGACCACGCTAATTCCAACCGCATCTGCTTTGAAAGTTGTACATTCACCGTATGGTCATGACAGTTTCTTGATCGAAAATGAGATGATTGGCGCACTAGTTCAAGAGACATTGGCGCACGTAACCAAGTAGGTCTGCCCGGTCTTGGCGCACTCTAGAGCGGTGCTGGGCGTACTAATGTTTTCCACAAACAAGAAGTTGCGCGCCTTTGCGCAACGGAATCTGCTTATTCTCGATGAGTGTTATCGCGAAACTATCTCCCCGGACTCAAAAGGTTCGTTTCCAAAACTCGTAATCGCAAGCACCCCCGAACTAGGCCAATCTTTATCATTCGGGTGTGCCTACTTCTACTAAGTTTCTTGGCGCTGGCAGGTCCCTTTGGCCTGGCAGATTTTGCCCATGCGTCTGAGCGCATAAATCAGGGTGAATCGATTAACACAGCAGTTCGTTCTGACGATTCCATTGATGTATCAGGTGACGACGAAGTTGATGCATACCGAGGTACGGGCGGTTTGTTACTTCCATCAAGTTACTCGGGAGGTAGTTCGTCAAAGAAAATAGTTGCGCAGTGTCTCGATTGTCGTTGGCGGTACACGGTTTATTGCCAACAGAGCAGAGGTGGGTTCTGCGCTCACGCTGTTACGACCTGTCCGCATGGCCAAGTTAGATATCGAGTGTGGTTTGGGAAGTCAAACCAGAGCACGAAAGTTGTTGGCACCGTGTGCTGGGGTCTGGCCAAGCCAGCGACTCGTCGAGACATTGAAGCGCAGTTAAGTAACTCGGCACTACGGTATGTGCCAGCACTTGCTCCAGGTGTTGCACCAAAGACAAGTACCTATACGAGTGTGCCAATCATTGTATGGTCAGGCCAGCCATCAGTGTTCAGTCCTAAGCCCATGTATCTTGCAGGACACCAAGTACGGATAAGCGCAACCGCAATGTGGCAGTGGCGCTGGGGAGATGGCACAACCCAATGGACACTCACTCCGGGCGGCTTGTCTCAAAAGCGGAGCCTGTCTCACCAGTATTTAAAGGCAGGAATCTATCAAGTTCAGGTTAGGACCGTGTGGCAGGCCACTTATCTTGTGCCAGGAATCGGCAGTTTTAGAGCGGTGGGGGATCAGATCAGACAAAATGCACAGTTCCCGATAGTGGTCAAAGCAAGTCACGCGGTTTTGGTCGCCCGATAGCGCACTTTTTGCCAGCCTAGCTTTCGGGAATAACTCGAGGGCAGTTATGGCTTACCTGATTGTTCCGATGTCCCTAATTGGGGGTACACTTAGACCACGCACTTTTAGTGTCGCCCGGTCAGGTTTGCGCTTGACACGGGCTCTTGTTATTGGGCAAGTGAAAAGAGGGGCTTCGTGGCAACGGCCAAAAATTCAAAGCCAGTCAAGAAAACTGCGGCAAAACCTGTCAAGAAAACTGCTGCCAAAAAAGCGCCAGCAATTAAAACTCCAGCTAAGAAAGCAGCAACTAAATCTGTGTCTAAAACACCAACTAAGTCCGTAGCAAAACCGTCAGCAAAAGCGCCAGCGAAGAAGAGTGCACCGAAAAAAGAAGTTGCCAAAGTTGCACCAAAAAAAGTTGCGACCAAAGCGCCAGTAAAAGCGCCAGTAAAGAAGGTTGCTCCAGCCAAGCCAGTAAAAAAAGCCGCAGGCAAACTAGGTTCCGCTATTGAGGCAAAAGCTAAGAAGGCGCTCATTGTTGGAGTCGGCGAAGCAGACTTAGACATTGAAGACATTGAAATTGAAATTGAAGAAGTTGAAATCGAACCGGGCGTCGATTTGGCAGCCGCTGCTGTCCTTGAAGTAGAGCTTGGCGCCGAACTAGAAAAAGACCTTTCGGAATTAGACTCCGACGATGTTAAAGCAGCCGTAGCGCCAACTCCAGATGCCATTGTGCTTTCTGATGTAGATGAAGGCGACGAGCCACAACAGACAGTCATGACTGCTGGTGCTACTGCAGATCCAGTTAAGGACTACCTCAAGCAAATTGGTAAAGTTCCGCTGCTTAACGCGGAAGAAGAAGTCGAACTTGCTCAGTATGTAGAAGCGGGCTTGTGGGCGAACAAACTTTATGGCGAAAACGGCGAAAGTTTGAAGCTTGCATCTGGCGTTCGGCCAATTAAATGCACCGAATGTAAAACAGTTGTAAAACGTTATTCAGAGTTCAGTATCAACTACGACGGTGACAAGCAGAAGTATCGGATTTGTAGTTTCTGTCTAGAAGAAATGATTGCGTTTGGCGATAGTAAGAAAGAACATTTGCTAAACGCAAACCTTCGTCTCGTTGTTTCGCTAGCAAAGCGTTACACCGGCCGCGGAATGCTGTTCCTGGATCTAATTCAGGAAGGAAACCTTGGTCTCATTCGTGCAGTTGAAAAATTCGACTACAAAAAGGGTTACAAGTTCTCGACTTACGCCACTTGGTGGATTCGTCAGGCAATTACCCGCGCGATGGCTGACCAGGCCCGAACTATTCGTATCCCGGTTCACATGGTTGAAGTCATTAACAAGTTGGCTCGTGTCCAGCGCCAGATGTTGCAGGACTTGGGCCGCGAACCTACCCCAGAAGAATTAGCCCGCGAACTAGACATGACTCCTGAAAAGGTTGTCGAAGTTCAAAAGTATGGTCGTGAACCAATCTCGCTACATACACCACTTGGTGAAGAGGGCGATAGTGAGTTTGGCGATCTGATCGAAGACTCTGAAGCGATTGTTCCAGCAGATGCTGTGGCATTTCGCCTGTTGCAGGATCAACTTGAAGGTGTACTAGATACGCTGAGCGATCGTGAATCTGGTGTAGTGCGGATGCGTTTTGGCCTAACTGATGGCCAGCCAAAGACCCTTGATGAAATTGGCAAGGTCTACGGCGTAACGCGCGAGCGTATTCGACAGATTGAAAGCAAGACAATGTCGAAGCTTCGCCACCCTTCACGTTCACAGAGTCTGCGCGATTACCTCGATTAATTGATGCGCACTCGTGGTGTGTCAGATGAATGGTGTTCGCATCTATTTGGCAGACTAGGAACAACAAATGCGAATTACTCAGGAGTTTTGGTGCGTAAAAATAGGTTTGCCGTAATTGCTATTTCCATGGCTTTAGTTCTAACCGGCTGCTCAAAGGGCGCTAATACTGCTGGTCCTTCTGCCTCACCGAGTCTGACCAAGCCAGCGCTACCTATTTGGCCAATGACTGGTATTTCATCAAAGAACGCCAGCCAGACTAAACCAGTTCTCGTGATAAAAGTGGAAAACGATCCTGGTGTGCGCCCGCAATCCGGCCTGGATAGTGCGGACATTGTTTTTGAAGAACTAGTCGAGGGCGGCATAACCCGTTTCTGTACCATTTTCCAGTCGAAACTTCCAAAAGAAGTGGGGCCTGTTCGCAGTGTCCGCCATGTTGATGCATCTATTGCCGCTCCCGTTGCTGATTACTTTGTATTCTCAGGCGGAGCGCGACCAACTCTGAATTACTTGCGGGGCAACTTGCCAAAAGGGGTAAAGATTTTGACTGAAGGTGCGCCCGGGATGCATCGCACCAACTATCACTACGCACCACATAATCTATTCTTGAATCCGCAAACACTAGTGGCGCAGAGTTCGCATACGAATTCACCGACTAAGGGTATTTTTGCCCGCCCAATTTCAACAGATTGGTCGATGCCAACAATCACTGCGACTCCAAAACCTACAGACGCTCCATCGGCAAGCCCCTCGGCCAAACCAGCCATAGCGATTTATACGCCAGCTAGTGGCGCGCGAGTGGTGTTCAGCAATGGTGAAACCCCAAATTGGACTTGGAGTGCAAAACGTCACGAGTGGGTTCGGTTTGAGGGATCAACGCCGCACACCAGCAAAGATGGTCGTCAGTTAGGTTTCACTAACCTTGTGGCCCTGCATGTGCAGACAGTGGATGCGGGTTATCGCGACCCAGCAGGCAACTTTGTCCCTCGGACAGTTTTCACTGGGACCGGCAAAGGCACAGTCATGATGGATGGCAAAGCGATATCAGTAACTTGGTCAAAGCCAGAACTGGCCTCACTGGTACAACTTAAAGATGTGACTGGGAAAGTTGTCGCATTGAACCCAGGTCGGACTTGGGTTGAACTTGTGCCCAATACCGGCTCGTTTACAGTTGTTAAAGCCAAGACGCCTGCGCCAAAGCCAAGCAGTTCTAAATAGTAATCAGCCAATTAGTTAGATCACTAACGCGCAGGTTCGCACAAGTGTGCGCAAAATCTCGCCTAGCTAAGTGCGCAAGACTCGTCCTGAATGTCTAAGGCAACATCGCGAAGTTTGCCTTCATGTTCGTGGAAGTGATGAGCGCAAAACTGTAGCGCATTACCTTCGCCGAGGTACACCCGGACAAAGGCTTGGGCGCCGCATCGATCGCAACGGTCGGAAACAGTTAGTGGTGTTCGAGTGATAGTTGCATTCATGAGTAGTGCCTTCCCTTCGTAACTACTATGGTTCAATTCTTGCAGTGGGTTGTACCCAAAACCTGCAGAACTAACCATCGTTCACTCTTGGCGTAGTAAAAAGATCCTGAGCGTTTGCGCTGTGCGTGAAATCGAGTGCACAAGCGCACAATCTTTGTGCGTTGCTGGCTTAACTACGGCGTGGATACCCAAGGAAGTGGGCACCCTGATTTAAGGTGGAAGAACCATGAAAACTACCTCTTCCTCGGGAAAATCAAGTAAAAAAGCTGCTACTTCGCCGAGCGATTACTCAGCCGCAAATCTGCTTGTTCTTGAAGGTTTGGACGCGGTCCGTAAGCGCCCAGGAATGTACATTGGCTCAACGGACTCTAGGGGTCTACAGCACTGTCTGTGGGAGATTATTGATAACTCCGTCGATGAAGCACTTGGCGGTCACTGCAATCGCATTGAGATTGTTCTGCATTCGGATACCAGTGCCACAGTGCACGACAATGGTCGTGGCATTCCAGTGGATATAGAGGCCAAAACCAAATTGACTGGCGTGGAAGTTGTTATGACCAAGTTGCATGCCGGTGGCAAATTCGGCGGATCTTCCTACACCGCATCTGGTGGCTTACACGGCGTTGGCGCCAGCGTGGTAAACGCTCTTTCATCGCGGCTTGACGTTGAAGTCGATCGTGGCGGAATTACACATGCCATGTCGTTTCGGCGAGGAGTCCCAGGGTCGTTCGCAAGCCAAGATGACAGTGGAACGTTCAGCAAACAAAGTGGACTAAGGAAAATTGGAAAGCCAGCAAAGAAGACAGCAACTGGAACTCGAATCCGTTTCTGGGCAGACATGCAGATTTTCACGGTTGGCGCGACTTTCGACATTGCCGACATTCACGCACGCGCGCGACAAACTTCTTTCTTAGTGCCGGGTCTAATACTAATCGTGACCGACGAACGTTCCGGTAAGCCTGAGACTGCGCAATTTCAGCACGCTGGCGGCATTTCACAGTTCTGTGAATTCCTTTCAACAGGCAATGCTCTTGGTCCAGTTATGCGTTTGCAGGGCCAGGACAATTTTCACGAGACCGTTCCAGTGTTGGACGATAACGGACACATGACCTCACAAGAAGTCAGCCGCACAATGGGTGTTGATGTGGCGCTGCTTTGGAACGATGGCTACGACAGCGCAATGCAATCGTTTGTGAACATCATTGCTACTCCTAAAGGCGGCACGCACGTTGCTGGTTTTGAACGCGCGCTGGTCAAAGTGATTAACGAGCAACTCAAAACTAATCGCTTACTTAAAGCAGCTGATGATCAAGTCACCAAGGAAGATGTGCAAGAAGGTTTAACGGCAGTCGTAACGGTTCGGGTGGCTGAACCGCAATTCGAGGGTCAGACTAAAGAAGTGCTTGGCACGCCAGCTGCGACCAAGATTGTTAATACGGTGATTAGTAAGGAACTTGCTGATTGGTTCACGAATCCACCTCGCGGCGCCAAGCCAGTTGCCAAAGTCATCTTGGAAAAGATTTTGCATGCTTCACGGACCCGAATTGCGGCTCGAACACATAGAGATACGCAGCGTCGAAAAACAGCGCTTGAGGCCTCAACATTGCCAGCCAAACTTAAAGATTGTCGAAGTGAAGATAACAATCTCACGGAGTTATTTATTGTCGAAGGGGATAGCGCGTTGGGTACGGCTAAGTCAGCGCGAAATAGTGAGTTCCAAGCGCTGCTGCCAATTCGGGGCAAGATTCTTAATGTACAGAAAGCCTCGCTTGCCGACATGCTCAAGAACTCTGAGTGCGCATCCATTATTCAAGTAATCGGAGGTGGATCAGGTCCATCGTTTGATATCGAAGCCGCCCGCTACGGCAAGATCATTGTCTTAGCGGATGCCGACGTCGATGGCGCGCACATCCGAACATTGCTCCTGACGCTGTTTCATCGGTACTTGAACCCATTGCTGGAATCTGGCCGGGTTTTTGCCGCAGTGCCGCCACTTCATCGCATTGAAGTTGTGGGAAGTGGAAAGAAATCCGGCGAAGTCATTTATACCTACAGCGACGAGCAGATGCGTAAGACCCTTGCCGACCTTGACAAGGAAGGTCGTCGTTGGAAAGAACCAATCCAGCGTTACAAGGGTTTGGGCGAGATGGATGCGAGTCAGCTGCGCGAAACGACTATGGACCCAACTAAGCGCACATTGCGTCGGATAACGATGCAGGATGTCGTGGCGGCCAAGAGTGTATTTGAACTTCTGATGGGCAATGAAGTGGCGCCACGTAAAGAATTTATCGTTGAAGGCGCGGCAGCTTTAGATCGCACCCGTATCGATGCTTAACTGCAGAGTTTGCAAAGCTGTTGTTTTAGATATCGATGGGGTTTAATTTACCCGTGTGCACATCGTAAATCGCTCCAGCAACAGTGACACCTTTAGCTAAAAGCGGGTAAGTGCGAATTCGCTCAACATCTTGTGTGAGGGCGGCCAACTGATCGGAAACCGTGCGAATTTCAACAGAGCGAGTATCCACTCCGTAGGTATTCAAGATTTCATTATGAATTTCCAGTTCGGTTGCTGAAGCCATTTTGCATTCAGTATGAGGCATGACCAAAACGCGATCAACGCCAAGTAGAAAACTAGCCAGCATCAAAGTACGTAAAACGTCGTCGGTTACGCGTGCGCCCGCATTACGCAGAATCTTCACATCTCCTGGGTTCATGCCCACAATTTCCAACGGGCTAATCCGTGAATCCATGCAGGTAATAATTGCCAGTTTCTGGGCTGCGATTCCAGTTAGATGCTGATCAGCAAAATCGGCTGCGAACGTCTCGTTGTTGGCTAATAGGTCGTCAAACTCTTGGTGCGGAAATTGGTTGGTCATGTTTATTCAGCCGATCCAGTTGAATGTCCAGGGAAAATACCTTGACTGTCATCGATGTACGGTGTGGCATTGTTAACCGCTAATCCTGCTTCGCCGAAGCCGACACTGATGAGCGCAACTTTTCCTTTGTACGTTGTAATGTCGCCAGCTGCATAAATGCGGGGCAGATTGGTCGCCATTGTGGTGTCCACAACTATCCGTCGCTTTTCCAGCTCTAGTCCCCATTCAGAGATAGGACCAATGTTTGCGATAAAGCCAAGAGCAGCAACAATAGTGTCGGCTGGTAAATGCGTTTCTTCGCCAGTTTCTTTGGCAGCCAAAGTTACTCCAGTTACATAGTCTGTGCCGGCGACTGCTGTTACTTCACTATTCGTAATAATCGTTACGCCAAGAGCTTTTACCTGATTGACTGTTGCGGCATGTGCGCGGAAAGTGTCGCGGCGATGCACTATTGCAATGGACTTAGCGATTCCGTGCAGGGATAGTGCCCAGTCAAATGCTGAGTCGCCGCCACCAACAATTACAACATCCTTATCGCGGTGCTCTTCTAGTCGAGGGACGAAGTACACCAGCCCGCGGCCAGCAAATTCACTGCCAGTTGGTAGTTCACGCGGAGTAAATGAACCAATTCCACCGGTGATAACGACAGTCTTAGCCGTGATTTCGGTCCCTTTATCCGTTACTACAGTTACTGGACCTTCTTCGGATGTGGCAAGTGATTCAGCACGTTCGCCCAATACATAGGTCGGCTTGAACTGATTGGCTTGTTCAAGCAGGCCGTTTACTAAATCACGTCCCTTGACTTTGGCAAAACCAGCGATGTCGTAAATATCTTTTTCGGGATACATCGCTGTTATCTGGCCACCAGGTTCGGCCAAAACGTCTAGTACAACAACGGAAAATCCACGGAAACCTGCGTAGTAGGCAGCGTATAAACCTGAAGGGCCCGCGCCGATAACGAGCATGTCGCAATTAATCACATCTCCTAGATTACTAGGGATTTGGGCAGCGGCGAATTGGCGAGTACCGCAAACTTAGGGTTTTGGGGTCGGATTAGGGGTTGGAGAAGGTGACGGTGTAATAACGGGCTTTGGTGTTTGCGACCATGTGCCTTGCGCTAGCGCCATCAAATCAAAAATTGAACCATTGAAAACGTTCATATCTAGATGTCTGCGCGACTGTGCGACAAAAGTTGAACAGTAGTTCGTCCCGGCCGGACATGGCGCCCCACCGGACGGGGACCAAGGAATGCCGTAAAGTTCACGATCCCCGCGAGATGTGTATTGCCAGAAACTCCAAGTTGCAGTGCAGTCCGGCAATGTCCAGGCCGTTTGGAAGCAGCCCGGACTGTTATCGAGGTGGCCCGGGACAACGTTGGGATTGGCTGGGTTACCTGGGTGCGCTAGCCATAACGCTGATTGCCTTAAGTAATCGTTAGTTTCGCTGTCTTTAGAAAATTTGCGCGATAGGAAATAGCGGTACGAGTAAACAATGGAGCGACGCCCGGTGGCTGCGTACATCTGATCAAGCCATGTCTTAGTCCACAATGTGATACTTGCAGATGTTGCAGTACGCGGGGCAGATTCGATATCGAGCACGTATGGCAATGTGTAGCCGCCATAGCCACCAAGTTCAGCAAGTCGGGCTAAGGCCTGCGCAGCCTGCTTCTTTGCGCTAGCAATCAAAACTTGGGAGCTGTTGGATGCCGGAACACGCCCAAAGTGGTAGTAGCCAACGTACATGCCAGCTGCTTTAACTGAGGCGGAATCAGTATTGGCTAAGGGCCGAGTAATTTTGTCGTCTGACATATTTCCGTCGCTGCCTTTTATGAAGACAAAAGCGATGCCCGCTTGTGCCATTCGCTTGAAATTAATCGGCAAAATTGTATGCTGCCAACGCGAGATATCAACACCAGCAATGCGACCGCCTGGGCCAGCAACTTTAATGTTTGGCAGCGAAGCAACTCGGATTCCAAAATGCGCGGAATTAGTTTTGCCATATGCCGCGCGCAAAACCAGGTAGCCCAGGGTTGGAGGTGCTACTAATGAGATACCCCATCTACCTGACCGGGTAACTTTTGTGGTCGCAATCATGACCCAGTTGCCGTTAATTTTCTGCTGGATTCGAACCGGTATCGCAGTTGGTGAAGCAGTTGGTGAAGCAGATGGTGAAGCAGATGGTGACTGAGCGGGCGATTTAGATGGTGATGGCACTGGACTTGGCGATAGAAGTGAGCTGACTTTTCCACCGATTTTGTAAGTTGAACTGGTTATAACCAAAGAGGGTTTAACTGTGATCGAGACCGTTGCTCTGGTGGCTGATGCACTAGGTGATGGTGTGGCAGATGGGGATGGGACTGATTGGGCAGCATTTATTGGAACCAGCGCAGCAATTACCAATGATGAAAAAAAGGTTGCTAATGATTTGCGCATATTTTTACGCTCATCCCAGTGGGTGAGCAGCTAAGGCCACCACCGGTTTTGATACAGGTGAACCTGAACCGTCGCGCTTACCCTGCTTAGTCGGCAACTCCACAGATCCACCGGTTCCAGTGCAAGCATGAAGCGGAGCGGGTCCAGCCACGGCAGTGACTAATGTGTCTTCACCAGAAAGGAATTTGTGGCAGCGCACACCACCAGTTGCTCGGCCCTTTGCGGGGAACTCCGACAGAGGAGTGACCTTCATACTGTGAGCTGCGGTGCCCGCTAGTGTTTCGCTGTCACCAGCGACAGTGCCCACCAAAAGTTCACCTTCGGTTGCAATAACCGCTCCAAAAATAACTTTCGCCTCGCCAGAAAGTTTGATTCCAGCCACGCCACCAGCAGGTCGACCAGAAGCACGAAGGACGCAGAAATCAAAGCGAAGCAGTTGTGCGTCATCGGTTACCAACACAACTTGGCCTTTGTCGTTGGCTACTTGAGTGGCGCCTACCACATAGTCACCTTGGTCCAAGCGGATGATGTTCCAGTCGCCGGCAGTCGTTGGAACATCATGGCCAACCCTTTTAACTGTGCCGAGCGCTGTTGCTAGAAACACGGTCGAATCTGGTGAATCGAGGCTCATTAGGGCGAGTGGCCGCTCATTCTTATTTAGAGTCAACAACTCTTTAATTGCACTTCCGCCAGCGACGTTTAGCACTGCGCTATCTGATAGGGCGGGAAGTGAAATAACTGGTATCCGCAGCACTCGGCCAAGTGAGGTAACGACTCCGATGTCGGCTCGGGCTGATGTGTTAATGCCACTGCGGATTGTGTCGTGATTTGCGCGCTTGTTGCCAAAGTTTCGTGTGTCAGTGTTATTTGTGCGCGCTATAAGACCTGTTGCTGAGAGCAGAACGTAGCAGGGATCATCCTCAATTTCTAACGAGGTTATGGTTGACAGCGTGAGTCCGTCATCATCAATTAGCTGTGTTCGACGGTCGTCGCCATACTTATCGGCGACATCCTTAAGTTCTGTGGTCACAACTTTCTTGAGCCGCTTATCGTTATCTAAAATTTCGGATAAGTCGGCGATTATTAGTTGTAGTTCAGATTGTTCTTTTTCAAGTTCGATTCGGGAAAATTTCGTTAACCGACGAAGTGGCATTTCCAAAATGTAATTCGCTTGAATTTCAGAGAGTTCAAAAACTTGAATTAGGCGCTCACGGGCGGCGGATGTGTCGTCACTTGAACGTATGACTGCGATAACTTCGTCAATGTCCAAGATTGCTACGAGCAATCCATCCACAAGATGTAAGCGTTCCTGCGCCTTGTTTCGACGAAATATCGAGCGCCGCTTAACAACTTCAAGTCGGTGGGACAAGAAGACCTCTAGAAGTGGCTTTAGTCCAAGTGTTACTGGTTGGCCTTCGACCAATGCAACATTGTTTATATGAAATGAATCTTCAAGTGGTGTTAATTTGTATAGCTGATCAAGCACTGCTGCGGGATTGAAACCATGTTTAAGTTCAATCACAAGTTCCAACCCAGAGTCGTAGTCAGTTAAATCGATAATGTCGGAAATGCCTTGCAATTTCTTATTGGTAACCAGATCTTTTATCCGCTCAATGACTCGTTCAGTGCCAACTTGGTAAGGCAGTTCACGAACCACGAGTCCCATACGTTTTGGTGAGACCTGCTCGATGTCTACTTTGGCTCGCACCCGAAAACTGCCCTTGCCAGTTAGATAGGCGTCATTGATTCCATCGCGACCAACAATGATGCCGCCCGTCGGCAAATCCGGTCCCGGTACAAATTCCATTAACTCTTCGAGCGATGCTTTTGGATGTGCAAGTAAGTGAATTGCAGCATTAACGGTTTCGCGAAGGTTATGTGGTGGCATGTTGGTAGCCATGCCAACAGCAATACCGGAGGCGCCGTTTACTAACAGGTTTGGAATAGCGGCGGGAAGTACGCTCGGCTCTAATTCTCGGCCGTCGTAATTGGGTGTGAAATCTACGACATCTTCATCGAGTGATTCCACCATTGTGGCTGCGGCCTTTGCCAACCTCGCTTCGGTGTAACGGTAGGCTGCGGGACCTTCATCGATAGAACCAAAGTTGCCGTGTCCGTCAATGAACGGCAGGCGTAGTGACCAAGATTGAGCCATTCGAACTAGAGCATCGTAAATGGCTGAGTCGCCGTGTGGGTGCAACTTGCCCATGACTTCACCAACAACACGCGCACTCTTAACGTGACCTTTATCCGAGCGAAGACCCATGTTGGACATGGTGTGCAAAATGCGACGCTGTACTGGCTTCAAGCCATCTCGGGCATCTGGCAGAGCTCGAGAATAGATAACCGAATAGGCGTACTCAAGGAACGACCCTTGCATTTCAGCAGCAACGTCGATATCGATGATGTTTGTATCAGCAGATTTATTTATAGCCATAAGTTTGTTGTGTAGTTATTGCGAGTAGCAGGTCTATTGATCGGTTGGCCGGTGGCCAAACAAAATGTCATCCCATGAGGGGGAATCGGAAATGTTAGGCACTGAGGTTACTGGCACTGGAATTGTTGGTTGACCCGGACCGACCCAGGCGGGTGGGGCAATGTCTGTTTCATCTGAGGAGTCATTTTCTGTTGGCAACGCAACAAGGCGAGGACGAGACTCTTGTTCGCCAGGCGCAGACTCGTTCACTGATTCTTGGAATAACCAACGCGCTTCATCATCAAGGGACACGATTGAGCGCCCGATTGGATCAAAAATCCAAGTTGCCGCGCCTGAACCATCGCCCACTGCCCACATCACAGCAACATTCCAACGACCATCTTCGCGACGCCAGGAGTCCCATTCCAAGAAAAGAGTGTCCACATCTCGCAGGTCTAGCGCGGAGGTGACAAGTTCATTCAAGGTAATGTCGCCTTGAGGTCGACGCACTAAGGTTTGTCGAGCTTGTACTGCGGTGAAATTACGCTCAGCGAATACGGGACCGGCAAAGCGCTCTAACCTATCGGCTGCAATACCCGAATCGTTGGAAATCGAAGCAAGGCTTTCACCTCGGCGAATGCGGGCCTGAATGTCGCGAACGGATAACCCAAGTTCGCCTTGATGTTCAGTAGCTGCCTTGGCCGCGCCATTAGCACTTCGCACTAGGTTGTCGTCTATTTGCGCAACAAATTCTTGGCCCTCGTCGTCGGTGAAAATAAGACCCGTGTTGTCGTCACTGCGCCCAACAAAAATCAAATCTTTCACCGTGAACCTCCAAGCGTTCGTATGACTCCTAGTTTCGCGTGAAAAAGGGCTAAAGTCGTGCATTTTCGGCGCGTGTCGCAGGTTTGGCTCGAGCAAGCGACACAATAGTGACATGCCCACTAGTGAACTCTCATCCGATCCTGTGTTGGCCAGCGCCATTCGATACGCCAAGTTGGCTGGTGCAACGCTCTTAGCTCGTCCCGAAAAATTGGAAATAGCGACAAAATCTTCCGATACAGACGTAGTGACGCACATGGATACATTGGCTGAACAAATAATTGTTGATGGCATAACTCTGGACTTCCCTGGTGATGGAATCATGGGCGAGGAAGGAGCTGACGTTGCATCTTCAACGGGTTACCAGTGGATTATTGATCCACTCGATGGAACAATTAATTACCTCTACGGGCTGCCTGCTTGGTCGGTGTCGATTGCCCGAGTGAACGTTCAGAGCGGACAAGCACAAGTTGGTGTGGTTTACGCGCCGGCGATGAATCGCCTTTACTTTGCAAAAGCTGGAAATGGGGCGTACCTCAACGATTTTGCCGAACCGCTTAGTGTCGGGCAATGTAACCAACTTTCCCAAGCCTTAGTTGGCACTGGCTTCGGGTACGACTCAACTCGCAGAGGTGGACAGGCCCGAGTTCTGACAAGTGTTTTGCCAAATGTACGAGACATTAGACGCATCGGCTCGTGTGCTCTCGATCTTTGTTTTGTGGCGCAAGGACTACTGGATTTATTCTTCGAACGTGGCGTTAATCCGTGGGATCACGCGGCCGGGGGACTTATCGCACGTGAGGCAGGCGCAATAGTTTCTGGACTTCGAGGAAAAGAAGAAACCAGCGAGATGCTGGTGGCTAGCAACGAGCATCTTCACGCAGATATTTGTAAATTGCTGGAGTCTGTTTCCGCAGACTCCGATGTGCCGAACTAGAAAGGAATGCAAAAATGCCAATCTATGCACTCGGTGAATTAGAGCCGACTATTTCGTCATCCGCATTCATTCATCCAGATGCTGTGATCATCGGGGCGGTAACTGTCGGAGCTGACTCCAGCGTTTGGCCCTGCGCTGTTTTACGTGGCGATACAAACGTCATTACAGTCGGTGCGCGTACCTCAATCCAAGATGGAGCTATCGTGCATTGCACAGCAGATTTACCGACCTTAATTGGGGACGATTGCACAGTTGGTCACAATGCACATTTAGAAGGATGTGTTGTTGAGTCAGGCGTGTTAATAGGTTCGGGTTCGTTGGTTCTTCATGAAGTGCATGTTCACAGTGGTGCGCTAGTCGCTGCTGGCGCAGTTTGTGCACGAGGTTTGATTGTGCCAGCAAACGCGCTAGCTATTGGAGTTCCAGCGCGGATCAAGGAAGGCGCGGCCGATAAGGCAACAATGGAATATTCAGCGAAAAGTTATCAAGCACTGACCAAAAGATACCCACAGGAATTGCGTCGCTTAGATTAACCCAAATTATTAAAAGGTAGGGGCGGTGCAACGAGCGATTCAGGCATACAGTAATCTCACCTAGCGTTAGGGCTCAAGAAAAGCAACTAACCACAATGACGCAGTAGGAGAACTGAAACTTAGCTATGGCTACCGACTACGACGCCCCAAGAAAAACCGATTCCGAAGAAGAGAATGAAAGTCTAGAAGAACTCAAAGCGCAATCTGCTGCTAAGGGTTCAGGCAACATGGACATTGACGAAGCGGACCTCGCTGAGACTTTGGAACTTCCGGGTGCTGACCTCAGTGACGAATCGATAACAGTAACCGTTATTCCGAAACAGGCTGATGAATTTACTTGTTCAAAGTGCTTCCTAGTTCATCACCGCAGCCAGTTGGCCAAAAAAGGTAAAGACGGACCAGTTTGCAACGACTGTAACTAGTCAGTTTCTTCGGATTTCTCAGCTGTAGTTTCTGAAGTATGTTTCATTAGGCTGCTGATTAGAGCTTCGGCGCTAGCTAGTGCAACAGCAAGGCCAACTTTCCAGGCCAAGTCTTCGTGCTTAGGCTTTGGTTTATCATCTGGGCGGTTCTTCGCTACAACTTTTTGCGATTTTTCGGCACTTTTCTTGATCGCCCAAGCAACTCCCATGATTACGAGCGGCGCTAGAAAGTTTATTTCGCGCTTACTTTTAGCCATTTGATCCTCCATTAGTAATCTTCGCTGATTCAAGTGCACCGAGCAAGGCCCCAATTTTGCGAGAAGAAATCTGCCAGTATGGGTGCGGATCAGTTGTGTCTGTAACGGTAATCACTAGAGACTGCGGTACCCAGCTGCGTACTAGTAGATACGCCTGATGGTGTGCGTTGCTGCGCATTGCGACTTTAGTAGCGAGTTTATCGAGTCTGCGAATTTCGCCAATGTACTGCAGGGGGAGTCTGGCTTTGCCGGCGCGTAGCACCAAATCATCGACCCTTATCACTGGGGCGTTAATAAATAGCGAGCCGAGAATTAAGAAAGTACTAGAAAATCCAACTAGCAATCCGGCCTCTGTGCCATACGCGTGAGCGTAGGCGATTCCAAGGGATCCTGTCATCGCGACTAAGAACGCGCAGATTCCAAGGCCCGGCCACAGTCGTTCACTAAAGAGCAGAGTCGAGCCATCGACACCTTCTGGCTCTTGAATCGTGCTGTCCATTTGGGACTCGCTAATCTAATCATTATGAGTACTATCGATTCTTCCATCGTAATCCCGATTACTAAATTGCACGAAAATGCCGTGCTCCCGTCTTACGCTCATTTAACGGATGCTGGGGCAGATTTAGTTTCAGTGCAAGACGCGGTTATTGAACCGGGTCAGCGTGTTCTGATTCCCACTGGAATAGCAATCGCAATCCCTGGCGGTTTTGTTGGTTTAGTGCATCCACGTTCAGGGCTTGCGGTTAAGTCTGGGATTGCACTTGTGAATTCACCTGGAACCATTGACTCTGGCTATCGCGGCGAGATCAAGGTTTGCCTGATTAATCTAGACGCAAGTGAGAAAGTGATTCTGCCCGCTGGAAGTCGGATTGCACAGTTAGTTATCCAACGCGTTGAATTTGCGTCATTCGTAGAAGTATCTGACCTAGATGATTCAGATCGTGGCACTGGTGGATTTGGTTCAACGGGAATTAGTTCATGACTGACGACCAGAGTCATGTGCTACCGGCTAGCGAGGAGTTACTAGATTTTGGCGCACTTAGAGTTCCTCGAGTCGAGGGAATAGAAGTCAGGTTGAACATTGATCATGAATCAATGCAGGGACTCAGCGCTGACTTGGTTTACGGCGCATCAATGGCGCATGTCCAGGTTTTTGCGCGCGCTAAAGACGAACTCTTGTGGCCACAAACTCGCGATGGACTAGTTGCTGGTTTGACAGAACAAGGCGTCGCCACTGAAATTTCAATCGGTCGATTCGGCTCTGAGGTGCAGTGCACCATGCCTGCAGTTGATTTCGAGGGCAACAACATATTGCAAAGTGTTCGATTTATCGGCATAGATGGTGATAGATGGTTTATGCGACTAGCAGTTTCAGGGGCTGCAACTGTTGACGCGACAGAGATCGCAGCGTTTGACGAATTAATAGCGGGTTTAGAAGTTGTCAGAGGCGATGAAGCTAAGTCACCAGGTGAGCCTCTCGTATTTACAATTCCCCAGTGACATCTGCATCAACGCTGATGCAGATATTAGCGTTGCAGTGGTTAGACTGAAACCGTGAAGTCGCGCCGCAAGCTCTCATTTTTCTCCTCTCAAGAAGAGGTTGATGCGGCGACATTGATGGACACAACTGAGATGTTAGGTGCACAAGCTGCCGACGAAGTTGAGGTTGGCGAGGTAGTAAAAATTTACGGTGCAATTCGCGCGCTTCGCATCCGGCCCAATACCAATGTGCCCATGGTGGAAGCTGATCTATGGGATGGCTCTGGGCTAATCACGCTCATTTGGCTGGGCAGAAGGTCAATCTCGGGGATCACTGCTGGTCGGGCGCTGGTGGCCGAAGGCCGGCTCACAAGAGGGCCAGCTGGTCAGCCAACTCTGTTTAATCCTCGATACGAGCTTTTGGCGATAGGCGAGTAGTGAACGAATCTAACGACGAGTCCTTTATCGAGCAGCTAGAAGATTCTGCTGGCGAATTTGCCAAGGAGATTGCTTCAGACACAACTATCTTGGCGAATTCCATTGGTGGTTGGCGTGGGGCCATAGATTCTGGCCTGCCATCAATCGTTTTTTTGGCGATTTACTTTCTGAAACATCATGATCTGCAGTTGGCGCTTAAATACGCAGTTGTCACAGGTGTTGTTCTTGCTGTGATTGCGTTAGTTCAGCGCAAGTCGTTGCAACAAGTAATTTCTGGCCTCATTGGGTTGGCGCTTTCTGCCTACATAACGTCGCGAACTGGACAAGCCCAGAATTTCTTCATAACCGGCATTATTCGAAATGGAATTTTCGGGCTAGTTTTTTTGATTAGCGTTTTGAGTAAACGACCACTTCTCGGGTATTTACTAGCACTGCTTCGCACAACAGAATCATTAAAGGAATCTGCGAATAGTGAAGAACCAGTAGCAAAACCCGAAAAGGTTCTGTGGCGCGAAGATGCTGAACTGTTACGCAAGTACTCAACTGTTACTTGGGCTTGGACACTGATGTTTCTCGGTAGGTTCGCGATAATGTACCCGATGTGGGCAGTTCATGCCACAGGTGCGCTGGGTGTGGCAAGTGTAATTTTGGGCTATCCGCTTTACGCACTTGTTGCGTATGCGAGTTATTCGATCTTGCGGGACAAGCCGAAAAAAACTTCTAACTAACCGCGCAGTAGTACTAACAACTCGGGTTCTTGTTCGTTAGTTGCGATGAACAGCAATTCATCGCCTGCTTCGAGGGGATCGTCTCCAGTAGGTGTAATCACATGATGTTCGCGCAGAATGCAAACCAAAGTGGTGTCGTTGGGCCAGCGCACTTCGCGCACACATTTGCCAACAACGGGACTATCCGGTGCCAAGGTGAATTCGACTAGGTTGGCTTCACCTTTACGGAGAGTCATTAGTCGCACAAGGTCGCCCACGGTTACAGCTTCTTCAACCAGCGCTGAAAGCATTCGTGGGGTAGAAACCGCGGTGTCGACACCCCAAGATTCATCAAACATCCACTCGTTTTTCGGATGATTTACGCGCGCGATAACGCGCGGAACACCAAACTCGGTTTTAGCCAGAAGTGACACCACTAAATTAGTTTTGTCATCGCCTGTCGCCGCCACAATTACCTGACAGCCGGCAACGTTTGCATCACTTAGGGATTCAACTTCACAAGCATCAGCTTGTACCGTAGTGACCCCATCTATGTCTATGCTCTGGATTTTTGGATCCCGGTCAATCAGTAAAACCTGGTGACCGTTTGAAGCAAGTTCAGTTGCGATTGAGCGACCTACTTTGCCCGCTCCAGCAATTGCAATACGCATTAGTGCACCGGTGCTTTCGCTAGTGTGCTTTCGATGTTGGGTAAATCTTCAATTCGAGCCAGTATGTGTACTAGATCGCCTTCTTGCAAAACACTCTGACCAGTTGGCAAGACACTTGCACCAAGGCGAGTAAGCATTGCAATGCGAATTTTTGTGTGCTCTTCAATTTTATTTAGGGACATGCCGATCCATTGCGGATGGAAATCAACTTGAGCCAGGGCGACCTGTCCATTTTGATCGCGCCATTCTTCCTTGGCACCGGCGGGCAAGATGTGGCGCAGAATTTGTTCATTAGTCCATGACACAGTTGCCACAGTTGGGATACCCAAGCGCTCGAACACTTCAGCACGTTTTGGGTCGTAAATACGAGCGATGACGTTGGTTACGCCGAATGTCTCGCGCGCAGTTCGGGCCGCAAGAATGTTGGAGTTATCTCCAGATGACACAGCAGCGAAAGCACCAGCTCGTTCAATGCCGGCTTCGATTAGGTGTTCCCGGTCGAAGCCAACACCCTTGATGGTTAAGCCTTTGAAATCGGGACCGAGGCGACGAAACGCAGACGAGTCTTGATCGATGACAGCTACGGTATTGCCCAGGCTCTCGAGTGAGTGGGCAAGCATCGCGCCGACGCGACCGCAACCCATGATGACAACATGCACTCTCATAATCTACACCCAAATTTTTCTTTCATTACTCAATGCACTTGTGTAATACTGCGAGCCACGTCGTGAATACATACGGTTCGGGCGTAGGCTCTTGAGACGTGACATCTATTTCCAATAATGCAAAACGAATTCTCTTCGGCCGGGCAATCTCGAGTGATCGTTTGGGAGAGACGCTACTTCCAAAGAGAATTGCGCTACCGATCTTCGCTTCTGATGCGCTATCTTCTGTGGCGTATGCAACGCAAGAGATATTGATTGTTCTGGCGCTTGGCGGTGTTGCTCTTTATTCGGGAGCCATTTGGGCGGCCGTTGCAGTTGCTGTAGTCATGGTTGTTGTAGTGCTGTCTTATCGACAGAACGTGCATGCGTATCCAAGTGGCGGTGGAGATTATGAAGTCGCCACCACCAATCTTGGGAGTAATTTCGGCCTGACGGTGGCTGCAGCTCTGTTAGTGGATTACATCCTGACGGTTGCAGTGTCTATCTCGTCTGCTGTCGAGAACATTGCATCCTCATTCCCCGCACTAAACCAACATCGTGTGCCACTTGCTATTGCTTTTATTGTGTTAATCACTCTGATGAATCTGCGTGGAGTTCGTGAATCAGGCAGCATCTTTGCTATTCCGGTCTATGCATTTATGCTCTCAATAATCACGATGCTTATTTGGGCAGCAGTCCGTATCGCCTCAGGACAAACTTTATTAGCCGAAAGTCACGGATATCACATCACAGCAACCGGTCAGTACACCGGATTGGCTTTGGCATTTTTAAGCTTGCGCGCTTTCACTTCGGGATGTACCGCTTTGACTGGTGTGGAAGCGATTAGTAACGGCGTACCTGCGTTTCGTCCACCAAAGAGCAAGAACGCTGCAACAACTCTGGCACTGCTTGGTGGGATAGCCATCACAATGTTTATCGGGGTTACGATCTTGTCGCTTGTAACCAAGGTCCGAGTTACGCATACTGATGCGGATATTGTTGGTTTGCCAAGTGGGCAAAGTCAGAAGACTGTCATAGTTCAAGTCGCTCAAGCAGTATTCAGTAACTTCCCAGTTGCCGCCGTGATAGTTGCGCTGGCCACCGCTTTGATTCTCGTGTTGGCCGCAAATACCGCCTTTAATGGCTTCCCAGTGCTGGGTTCTATTTTGTCGCGCGATGGTTTCTTGCCACGACAGCTGCACACACGCGGTGATCGATTGGCTTACAGCAACGGCATCATCACCCTAGCCGTGCTTGCCATCGTTTTAGTGTGGGCGTTTAAGGCAGAAGTCAGTCTGTTAATTCCGCTCTATACAGTGGGCGTTTTTGTTTCCTTCACAGTCAGCCAATTGGGCATGATCAAACACTGGACTCGCTTGCTAAAGGCCCAGAGCGATTCATCAGCGCGAGCCAAAATGATTAGAAGTCGCATTATCAACACGGTTGGTTTTGCAATGACTGGTTTGGTCTTGACCATCGTGCTCGTCACAAAATTCACTATGGGAGCCTGGATTGCCTGCGTTGCAATGACGGTCCTGTTCATAATCATGAAAGCAATTCGTCGACACTATGATCGCGTTGCCGCGGAACTGAAGCCGGATGAAGACGAAAGCGTTGTGTTGCCGCCACGTGTGCACGCACTCGTATTGGTCTCCAAGATTCACAAACCAACTTTGCGAGCGCTTTCGTATGCTCGAGCGACAAGACCAACTGTTCTAT
>Ga0194055_10000676_pt1 | contig 27599 bp, 17 predicted proteins | sample SepL449m_MetaG_FD_155482 | JGI IMG/M metagenome (GOLD analysis project Ga0194055, IMG submission 155482) | Anoxic zone freshwater microbial communities from boreal shield lake in IISD Experimental Lakes Area, Ontario, Canada - Sep2016-L442-9m | ecosystem: Environmental > Aquatic > Freshwater >... | reverse complement strand
TCAGACCCCCAGCCGTCGGATAAGCACCCGCCTGCGAAATCCCGCAAAACAGCCGCAGGTACAACACCAGAAATACCAGATGGGCCACGCCGAGCAACCCTGTGAAGACCGACCATGCCAGGATGTAGATCGTCAACATTCGACGAGCCCCGAACCGATCTGCAAACCAGCCGGCAGGGACCTGACACAAAGCGTAAGACCAGAAGAACGCACTCAGAAACCAGCTCATTTGCGTTTGAGTCATCCGCAAGTCTTCGCGGATGTACTCCGAGGCGATGCCAACAGCAAATCGATCGAGATACAGCAGCAGCGACATCATCGTCGCGACGGCGACGACCATGTGGCGGACGCCTGTCGGCCGTTCATTGATCGCTGGCGGTTCGCTGGACGCAGAACTCATGGCCGTCTCCTGTCGGGAAGTCTCGGGCGATCAAAAGAACTGAAATCAGATTGTGACAATTAGTGCTGTGCCATGACTCGTTTTTCGGGTTCGATCCTCAGCCGGAACTCGCTAGCGTCCGGTTTGAACCGTTAGCTGGCGCTCACCGGCCTAGAGATACCGAGTCAGGTTGCGTCGCTCCAGTTCGGCAATCAATTGCTTGATCGATCCCTCGTCCCGTTTGTCTGCCACCAGAGTCGCAGTGGGAGTATGGACGATGATCAGGTCCTTCACGCCAATTGTTGCGATCAGATGTTCGCCTGTCGTTCGCACAATGCACCCCGAAGAATCGACCGGACAGACAAGGCCATCCAAGGTGTTTCCGTCACCATCGACCGAATTCATTCGGGCCAGAGCATGCCAGCTGCCAACATCATCCCAGTCAAATGGGGCCTCAAGGACGCAGACCTGAGCCGCCTTCTCCAACACGGCGTAATCGATCGAAATCGATGGCATTGCGGGAAATTCGGCCTCCAGTGCTGCAGGCCAGTTGGGAGTTCCGATCACTTCGCGCAACGTCATCAATCGCTGATGAATTTCGGGAGCATGTTCTTTCAGTGCATCGAGGATCGTTCGGGCGCGCCAGACAAATATGCCGCAGTTCCAGTAGTATTCCCCCGTCGCTGCATAACGGGCTGCCGTCAACTGGTTCGGTTTTTCCTGGAAGCTCAGGACGTGAAACATCGGCCAGTCCGTGTTATCCAGCTGGTCCCCGCGGCGAATGTATCCGAAGCCCGTGGCGGGATACGTCGGCTCGACCCCAAACAGCACGAGGGACTGTGGTGCCCGCTCAACCAGTTCCACAGCCTGTTTGATCGCCTGCTGAAACATGGCTACGGGTTGAATGATGTGGTCCGCAGGCATCACCAGCATCGTGGCTTCCGGATCAATCGCCAGCAATTGGATCGCTGCCAGTCCGATACACGGGGCGGTGTTGCGTCCGCACGGTTCCAGCAGAATCTGTTGAGCTGGGACCTGGGGAAGCTGGAGTGCCGTTTCTGCCGCGTGGGCGGCATTGGTAACGATCCAAGTCCGCTCTGGAGAAATTGCCGGTGCACAGCGTCCTGCTGCTTCCTGAATCAATGTTTGTTCCCCGGAGAATTTCAGGAACTGCTTGGGTAATTGCCGGCGACTTTCAGGCCAGAATCGCGTCCCACTTCCACCGGCCATAATTACTGTGTGCAGCATCGAAATAAAATCCTTTTCTGGTCCCTGCGCTTTTACGCAGGCTGGTGTTGCCTGACACTCGATGACATGATGCCAATCGTGCTAGGATCAACGTGTCTTGGATTGTTCAGCGTGAGTCGGAATCATGGGGGTTGGCCATCAATCGTGTCAAATCATAACGGTACATCACTCACAAATGGTATCGAAGCGGTCACTGCAGCGGTGTCGCGCGGTCAGTTGACCACGGCCACAGCTGAAAATGTCTTACGATGGCTGAACGAGCCTCAGTACGCCCCTTATCGGTCACAACTGCTCTCCCTGATCGATTCATCGAATTTTGAAGAACTGAATCGACTCTTCTGGGAACGGATTCCGTTTGGAACTGGTGGGCGTCGCGGGCCGATGAGTGAATTCGGTTCTGCCACGATCAATGCCCGCACGATCGCTGAGTCTGCACATGGACTGGCCGTGTATGTACTGAGCCACCGCAGCCAGATACCAGGCGGCGGAATCACTGAACCGCGTGCCGTCGTGGCATTTGATTCGCGTCATCGCTCGCTGGAGTTCGCTCAGTGCACCGCATGCGTTCTGGCGGCTCATGGATTTCACGTCGACTTTTTCCCGCAACCGCGAGCGACCCCGGAATTGTCGTTTGCCGTGCGATATCTGCGATGTGACACCGGAGTGATGATTTCGGCCTCGCACAATCCTCCGAGCGATAACGGATTCAAAGCGTATTGGTCCAACGGAGGGCAAGTCCTTCCACCGCACGATGCAGGAATTATTGCCTGCGTTGACGCGGCCGCAGAAATACCGACGTTGGATTTTGACGAAGCGGTTGCCAGCGGCCGGATTTCACTCGTTCGTGATGCCGTCGATCAGGTCTTTGTCGACGCGGTTTGTCAGCTCAGCCTGTCTCCTTTACGGAATGTCACGGCACTCTACACACCATTGCATGGTGTGGGTGAGACGTCGGTTTTCCGAGTGGTTCAGCGAGCCGGTTTTCACGAGGTCTCCATTTTCGAGCCACAGCGATCCCAGGATGGAAGTTTTCCCAACGTCCCGGATCAATTGCCGAATCCCGAACGCTTCGAAGTGTTTGGGCCCGCGATTGCCGAGGCGAAACGAATGAACGTCGATCTGGTGCTGGCTTCAGATCCTGACGCTGACCGAATGGCTGTCGCAGTCCGCAATTCTGTCGGGAAGTTTGTCTGCCTGACGGGCAATCAACTGGGGGCACTGCTGACCGATTACGTCTTGAGCCAGCGAACTGCCGCCGGTACGTTATCGCAGGATCATTTTGTCGTCGAGACCCTTGTCACGACCCCGCTGATCGCCGATATCGCCAAAGGCTACGGAATCCAGGCGGTACGCGAAGTTCTGGTGGGATTCAAACATATCGCGGCGGAGATCGAGGCGCGAAGGTCCGACCGATTCGTGTTCGCCGCGGAAGAGTCGATCGGCTTCATGGCGGGTGATTACAGTCGCGACAAAGACGCTGCGATCGGGGCACTGTATGTTCTGGAATTGGCGGCCGAGTTGAAACAGCGCGGGGAGACGTTGCTGGATCGCCTCGATCAATTGTATGCGCGTCACGGGTATTTTCTGGAACAAACGTTGTCAACAACGTGTTCCGGTCCAGCGGGCCAGGCACGTATTCGCCAAATTATGACAGCCTTCCGGAACAGCCCTCCTACGGTTGTCGGGGGATGTGTCTGGGAGTCGGTTCGAGATTTTCAGCAGCACGAAGTCCGTTCGCTCCCGTCCAATCGGGTTGTGGAGCAAATGCCTGCACCGTCGGGAGACCTGCTGATTTTCAGCGGTCGGTCGCGCGACTGCCTGGTGACCGTCGCCGTTCGGCCGTCAGGAACTGAGCCCAAAATCAAGTTCTATTATTTCATAAACACGCGACAACAGCCCACCCCGACTGTTGCTCGCGATCACGCTGCGGAATGCCTGTCGGACGTCCAGTCCGCTCTGAAACTCTGGATGAGTGAGGTGGCTGAAGGATGAACCCGGCATACGACGTGATCGTTCTTGGTGTGGGCGCAATGGGGTCAGCCACGTGCCATCAGCTTGCCATTCGTGGCGCCCGCGTACTGGGACTGGAACAATTTCCGTTCGTGCATGATCGAGGAAGCTCACACGGCGAAACCCGCATTATTCGTCAGGCTTACTTCGAGCATCCTGATTACGTTCCGCTCCTCCTGAAAACGTACGCTCATTGGGAACAGCTGGAACAAGCGGCTAACGAAAAGCTGTTTCATAAAGTGGGACTCGTTTTGTCAGGGCTGGCGGACGGAGAAACGATCGCGGGGGCTCGCTTGTCAGCCCGATTGCATGGCCTGCCAATTGAGAATTTGACACCCGGCGAAGCAAATCGGCGATGGCCTGCTCTTTCATTCTCGCCCGATCACGACGTTGTGTTTGAACCAGCCGCCGGATATCTGCGTGTTGAAGCGTGCGTCCAGCAACAGATCAATCAGGCAATCGCGCTTGGTGCTAAGATTCGAGCCAACGAACGTGTCGTCAACTGGTCTTCGAATGGAAATTCTGTCACGGTTCGAACGGAACATGACGAGTTCACGGCTGGGGCATTGGTCGTTACGGCAGGCTCCTGGGCGGCGCGAGTCATGCAGGACTTAGGACTTCCGCTCAACGTTATTCGCAAGTTCGTCGGCTGGTTCCCCGCGCGCGATCGCAAGACTACTCGGGAGTCCGAGATTCCCACATACTACTTCGAATTGCCCCACGGCAACTTTTATGGTTTCCCGAGCATTGATGGCTTCAGTGTGAAGATGGCAGAACATTCAGGCGGCCAACCTGTTGTTGATCCAGATAACGTCGATCGCGAGATGCATCCCGACGACATCACCAGGCTGGCCGGTTTTCTGCAATCACATCTGACCGGACTGGACGCCACGCCGACAAAATATGCGGTCTGTCTCTATACGCTGACTCCTGATCAGCACTTCATTGTTGACACGCATCCCCAATGGAAAAATGTGGCGATTGCGGCGGGGTTCTCGGGTCACGGCTTCAAGTTCGCGCCGGTAATCGGCGAAGCGATGGCTGATCTCACGCTAAACCGGACGACCAGGTTGCCTATCGAGTTTCTCAGGCTGAACAGATTTTTGAACCGCTGATGAACACTGATGAACGCTGATAAATTGCAGAATGCAGTCAGCGGGGAAATGGTGCGGTGTGAGGTGCTGAAGGGTGTTGAATTCCTCCTGCTTCACCTCCGCGATCTCTGCGACCTCTGCGTTTCAAATCTTTCTTACTTTCGGGGGATTCACTCGTGGCAAAAAACAAAAAGAACGCAGCCGTGATGGATGCGTTCTCTTTGATTGCAGCAAATTGATTTGACGATCGACAATTATCGTCGAACAGGACGCAGGGCTGTCTGTTCGATGGTTGACTGAGAAATCATTGTTCGCAGTTCCACCAGTGCCGGGGTCAATCGCCCTGACAGGCGGCCGAGTACCGGGCGGTCTTCCGCCTGGCATTTCACCAGATACTTGTAGGCGGCTCGCCAGTGATCGTAGGTGTCGTCGATTTCACGCCTCAATTGTGAAACAGGGACTCCACGCAGCAAGTCATTCTGGATCGCGGCCGATTGAGTGGCCAGGGTTGCCATTTCCTGTCGACAGGCGGGGCCAAACGACTGTGGATCATCTGTCAGCCATTGACGAGTGGCGAGTTCGAGTTGCTCGGTCAAGTGAGCAATTGAGGCGGCCAGATCGCTGGCGGCATTGCGATCGAAGTCTTCTCGTTGCAGGTGCAGCGAAGTCCGGATCGCGTCGACGGATTGCGAGATCCGCTGCAGAACGGCGACGGCTTTGTCACTGTTAATCGAACCGTAAACATCGATAAAGCTCCGTTCAGCCTCTTCGATATACCGGAACGAGTCGACGACTTCGTCAAAATTTTCGCCGCGATTGACCTGGTCAACAAAGTGTTCGCAAACACCATAGAACTGATCGGCAGTACCCAGAGCCTTTCCCGATTTCGTCAAATGCATGACCAGCAACAGCGGGGTCCGGGTGAAGAACTCATCAATGTCTTTTTTCAGGGAGGCGGCGAGATAGACCAGTTGCGTTTTATCGACGGTTTGCGGCAGCAGCAACAGTTGGTGGATCTTTCCCACTGACAAGCTGATCTTGCGGAGATCTCGTTCCAGGTACCGATTGTCTTCGGCCTGCAATTTGACAGCCACGGGCTGCCAGGTGGCTTCAAACTGTCTGTATTCTCGCACCAACAGAGCAGGGTCGATCTGGCTGTCGCGACACATGGAAACAACGGCCAGGATCTGCTGGCGTGCACGACTGGTCTGCATCAACAACTGCTGAGCCAACTGTGTTCGCCCCAGTTCCGCATTGATGTCTTCCATCAGGTTTTGCAGATCGCCCGCCAATCCAGCGGCCTCAAGCGACACTTCAGGGCGATTGATCTGTGCCTGCGTGTTCAGTGACTTGCGGATTTGCTGGTTCAGCGAATTCAAATTCGCAATGACGTCACGAGTTTCTGCGGTCAATCCCCGTACGTTCTGCAGCTTATAAGCCAGTTCGCGCCAGTCAACATCCAGTTGTTCGAAATCGTCGAGCAACAGATTGTGATCGCCATGCTGAACCGCGTGTCGATCGAGTGCGACTGCCTCAGCACTGACAGTCAAGGCATCTGAGTACAATGAACGCAGTGCCGGAATCCGGGCAATCTGATCGTTCATCGAGTAGGTCAATTGCGATGAGACATCTGAGAAGCTGTGAACCAGCGGCCGGACCGCTTTCATTTCAGCCGTAACGCCGCTCGCGGGCAGGGCTGGAGTAGCCTGGCGCCGGTTGTTGCCGTACCGATTTCGATCCTGCAGGGAGTTGCTGTATTCTTCGACGAGTCCCCGAGTCTCCTCGCGAGTATAGGTCGCTCGTTGCGTGGGAGGTTGAGCAACGGAGGATGCTGCTACGAAGCCAAGGCTGCCCAGGCAGAGTGTGGCAATCCGTGCCCTTCGGCCTCCCCCGGAGAAACTGACGAAATTCGAGATGAGACCAGACATGCTTCAAGATCCTTCCTGAAGTGAATTGAACGGACGATACCCACCCAGCACCGATCACGCCGGACTGCGCCGCGCGGACAGTAGCCAAATCTGCCGGTTTCTCCTAGATGAACCTCGTCAGTTTTTTCCGGGAACCGCCGTCAAAGCGTTTCAAACAATCGCACGATCTGCGGCATGGCTCGCTCGAACGCTTTGGCTCGATGGCTGATATGGCGTTTGACCGCGGGGCTCAATTCCCCAAACGACTTGTGGAACTCAGGAACCAGAAACATCGGGTCGTATCCAAACCCGTTGATGCCATGGTATTCGCGGAGGATTCGACCATGACAGCGCCCTTCGGTGGCGACCCGGATCTGCCCCTGCGGATCTGCGAGAGCGACGGCACAGACATAAAAAGCCGTTCGTTGCGCCGTCGGGACATCGGCAAGTTCTCTGAGCAGCTTTTGATTATTGCACTCATCCGCTTCGAGGGAGCCAGGGTGAGGGGCATCGGCATAGCGGGCTGAGTAAATCCCGGGGGCACCCTTCAGGGCATCGACGCACAGTCCGCTATCGTCCGCGATGGTCCATTCCCCAAGCTGCCTGGCAACCTCGGATGCTTTTTTTGCAGCATTCCCCGCAAATGAATCGGCATCTTCAATGACTTCGGGAACGTGAGCAAACGAGGAAACACCCACCAGCGAAATTCCATGCGGCTCCATCAATTCCGCGATCTCTTCGATCTTCTTCTTGTTGCGACTGCTCAGAACGATTCGTGGAAAGTTCATGCTGGGCCTGTAAGACTGGCGGTTAATGTCGTGGCGATTGGCGAAGATTCTGATCGATCCTGCCAGCGGGTGAAAGTCAGAAATCCAGGCCAGGAAAATTGTGATCCCCCAAAGGTAAGGATACGGGTCATTCTCCTGGGCTTTCAGTCCAGAGGAGGCCGACGCTTGCGGTCAACCGCATTCCAGAAACCAACATCGAACTAAAGAGGGTTACCACCGAGGACACGGAGGGGCACAGAGAAATACAGAGGGAATCACTGGCTATTCTGTTTCCAGCGTCAGGAAATCGGACCTTGGGGGACATCCATCAAAAAGGTCCGAAATGAGACGAAATTGCTCGATCATGCGGGGTCACTTGTCTGCGGTAACTCCTGACCGCTAGACTCTCGCTGCCTGCGGTTTGAGCCGTGTGGCACCCGATCTGCGAAATATGGCAAGGGACGATCGTTGATGGAAGACTCGAATTGTCTGGCAAATCGAACCGACTGGCACGAACTGGCTGAGCGGATTCTGGAGGGGCACGAACTGACTGTCGAGGAAGGTCTTTCGATCTTGCGATCGGACGACGACGAACTTCTCGATCTGCTCGCGGCAACGTACCGCGTCCGGCGTCATTATTTCGGCCGTAAGGTTCATTTATATTTCCTGAAGAACGCCAAAAGCGGTCTTTGTCCGGAAGACTGCGGCTACTGTTCGCAGTCGATTCTTTCGGAAGCGGAAATCCCCCGTTACGCTCTGCTGAATGAAGCGAAGCTGATGGAAGGGGCTGAGCGGGCTGTTGCATCACAAGCTCGGACATATTGTATCGTCGCGTCGGGACGCGGGCCCAGCAATCGCGAAGTCGATCACATTGCCAGCACCGTGGCCAAGATCAAGGATAAGTTCGGTCTGCACATCTGCTGCTGCCTGGGCCTGCTCGACGAAGAACAGGCGGTTCGCCTGAAGGCCGCGGGAGTCGACCGGATCAATCACAATCTGAATACCAGCCGTTCGTTCTACGATCAGGTCTGCACGACCCATTCGTACGAAGACCGACTGAAGACGCTGCAGGTTGCTCGCAAGGCAGGGATGGAACTCTGCAGCGGACTGATCGTTGGTATGGGCGAAACTGATCAGGATCTGGTGGAAGTCGCTTTTGAACTGCGAACGCTGGGTGTGCACTCGACCCCAGTCAATTTCCTGCATTCCATCGATGGAACTCCGCTGGAACGGAAATGGGACCTGAACCCACGGTACTGTCTGAAGACGCTGTGCCTGTTCCGGCTGGCCAGCCCGTCGGTCGAACTGCGGATTTCCGGTGGCCGCGAAGTCAATCTGCGTTCGATGCAAGCCATGGGTCTGTACGCCGCCAATTCGATGTTTGTCAGTGACTACCTGACGACCAAGGGGCAGCCTGCCGAAGACGATTTCAAAATGGTCGAAGACCTGGGCTTTGAAATCGTGATTGGAGATCACGAAGCTCATGCCGTCTGGAAAGCCGCCAAGGAAGCGGTTTGTGAATGAACCACAGATTCGTTTCAGGGCGTCAAGCGCCGCCGAATACTTTGACGGCGCTGCTTCGCTATAAAACGAATTGCAAGCGATGAAATGCCAAATTCTTCTGGAGCTGCGTGATCGGGTTTGACTCCGGGGGTCGCATGGCCTAACATCTCTGCTCTGTTACAAGGGTTTGGGTGAATGCCCAAAGTTGCTCTGGTTGAGAAATGATGCTGTTATCCAGTCTTCAATCCGCTGCCGCCAAGCCGTCCAATGCTGTCAGCATTCGGATCGAGATTGTGATTATTACCGGAGTCTCTTAGCGGCCGGGGTGGCGAATTTACGAATCGACACAAGCCCTCGGGTCGCACCTGAGGGCTTTTTTTTTGACATCCGCAGATATTGGTGAAAGTCCGAACATGTCGAGAATCCAGATCTACGATACGACCCTGCGCGACGGCAGTCAGGGGGAAGGTGTAAACTTCTCACTCCAGGACAAGCTCCTGATCACGCAGAAGCTGGACGATATTGGCGTGGATTTCATCGAAGGGGGATATCCACTCTCCAATCCGAAAGACTTCGAGTACTTCGCTCGAGTCCGCGATCTTCCCTTGAAGCACGCCAAAATCTGTGCCTTCGGAATGACACGTCGCAAAGGGTGCAATCCTGAAGACGATATCGGCATGTGCGCCCTGCGCGATGCGAAGTCGCCGATCGTCACGATCGTCGGCAAGACCTGGGATCTGCACGTCTTCGAAGTCTTGCACATCTCGGAAGAAGAAAACCTCGCGATGATCCGCGATTCCGTCGGCTACCTGAAGGCCGAAGGACGCGAAGTTCTGTACGACGCTGAACACTTCTTCGATGGCTTCCGGGACAATCCGGAATTCGCACTGCGAACGGTCCTGGCCGCACAAGATGCGGGAGCCAGCACAATCGTCCTGTGCGATACGAACGGCGGTCGGCTTCCTGAAGACATCGCGGCTGCCGTCGATGCTGTCAGACGCGAACTGAAAATCCCCGTCGGAATCCATGTTCACAACGATGGGGAACTCGCCGTCGCAAACTCTCTGATCGCCGTCGACCACGGCGCGATCCAGGTTCAGGGAACCATCAACGGCATCGGCGAACGCTGCGGTAATGCAGACTTGATCAGTGTCATCGGCAACCTGGCCTTGAAGAAAGGCCACGAAGTCTTGAAGCCGGGTGGGCTGACGCATCTGACCGAGTTGTCGCGGTATGTCTATGAAATCGCGAACATGAATTTTCGCAACGGTCAGGCGTTTGTCGGAACCAGTGCGTTTGCTCACAAAGGGGGGATGCATGTCCACGCCGTGAATCGGCTTTCCGCCAGCTATGAACACATCCCGCCAGAATCGGTAGGAAACCAGCGGCGAGTCCTGGTGAGCGAACTTTCGGGCCGTTCGAACATCATTGCCAAAACGACCAAGTACCAGATCAATCACGACAACGCACTGATGACACGAATCCTGGAGCGGGTCCAGGATCTGGAAAACGAAGGCTACCAGTTCGAAGCGGCAGAAGCGTCGTTTGATCTGCTCGTTCGCAAAGAAGCAGGAGCGTACACGCAGAAGTTCAAGCGACTGCATTATCGCGTCAATGTCGAGACGATGGCCGGGCAAGGAACAGTGACGGAAGCCTCGATCAAGCTGGAGGTCAATTCGAAGACCGAGCACGTTGTCGCTGAGGGAGACGGCCCGGTTAACGCACTCGACAATGCACTGCGAAAAGCGCTGTCGACCGCTTATCCGACGCTCAGTGAAATGCAGCTTGTTGACTACAAGGTACGTGTGATCAACTCGGGCGAAGGGACTGCCGCCCGAGTTCGCGTTGTCATTGAAAGCCGTGATCACACCGACGTCTGGAGTACTGTTGGGGTCAGCGAAAACGTGATCGAAGCAAGTTGGCTGGCATTGGTCGACAGCGTGGAATACAAACTCTACAAGGATGCTGAATCGACAAACTGAATCGTTCGTCGCTGACGTGGGAACTGCGACCGATTTCCTGACGACCCGCTGAATCAGCGGGCGTCGGCCATCCCGGAAATTGTTATCCAGGGCAACATGATGAGTACGGATCTACTTGAGGATATTCGCGATGGAATCCGCCTGACACTGGCGCGTTTCAGCCGTGATAAATATCACCAGATGATCTACGACGGCATCCTGCACGACGGGGATTCGCTGGAACTCATTGAAGGAACAATTCTTTACAAAGATCGTCGTGATACGGGAAGCACCATGACTCATGGTGGTCGACATCTGAAGTCATTGAATAAACTCGTCGCAATTTTATCCCAATGGGTTGCAGATCGGGCCGTATTTCTCCAGGTTCAGGGCTCCCTTGCACTGAATCCGCAGAGCGAACCCGAACCTGATTGTTGTTTGATTGCCGGAACGCCGGATGATTTTGGCGATGAGGTTCCTTCGGGCTCGAAAGCTCTCGCCGTCTTCGAAGTTTCAGACAGTTCACTGGCATTTGATCGCGGAACAAAACAACGGCTTTATTCCGAAGCGGAAATCTCGGTTTACGTCATCGTTAATCTGAAAGAGAAGAATATCGAAGTGTACTCGCAGCCGGTGCCGGACAAGTCACAGTACAATCAATCGATGGAATTTCACCTCGATCAATTCTGTGAAGTTTCGATCGGCGATGTCGGGACGCTTGCGTTTCACTCGCAGGAAGTCTTTTGACGCCGTTGGCTACGGTCTGACACACCAGTTCATAATGTTTATTCCAATTCCTCTACGTAGCTACTTCACCAACCATGACGACAGAAATCCCGAAGCAATACGATCCTGCTGCCGCTGAAGCTCGCTGGTTCCCCTACTGGGAATCACAAGGCTGTTTCAACGCTGATCCGAATCCTGCCAAGCCGCCGCATGTGATCATGATCCCGCTGCCGAACGTGACCGGCGCACTGCACATGGGACATGCACTCAACGGCACATTGCAGGACCTGCTGACTCGCTGGCGTCGCATGCAGGGCTACGAAGCTCTCTGGATGCCGGGAACCGACCATGCCGGTATTGCGACGCAATCCATGGTCGAAAAGCGGATGAAGGAAGAAGAGGGACTGACGCGGAATGACGTTGGTCGCGAAGCACTCGTTGAGCGGATCTGGAAGTGGAAAGACGCTTACGAACAGCGAATTCTCAGTCAGCTTAAAAGCATCGGAGCCAGTTGTGATTGGCGACGGGTACGCTTCACGTTGGACGAGGTCTGTTCCAGAGCCGTGCGGCAGACGTTCTTCAGGATGTTTCAGGACGGCCTGATCTACCGAGGCAAGCGGCTGGTCAACTGGGATACGTACCTGCAGACTGCCGTTGCCGACGACGAAGTCTACGAAGAAGAAACAGACGGTCATTTCTGGACGTTCAATTACCCTGTCGTCGATGCAACAGCGGACGCCCCCCAGTCGATTTCCTTTTCGACGACTCGACCGGAAACAATGCTGGGTGATACCGCTGTCTGCGTTCATCCCACCGACGAGCGATACACGCACCTGATTGGGAAGCACGTCCGGATCCCTGTTAATGGACGTGTCATTCCGATCGTGGCCGATGCGCTGCTGGCTGACAAAACGCTTGGGACAGGTTGCGTCAAAGTCACCCCTGCCCACGATCCGAACGACTACGGCTGCTGGACTCGCAATAAGGAAAAGATGGGCGAGCCGATCAATATTCTGAATCCTGATGGGACACTGAACGAAAATGGTGGCCCCTGGCAGGGCCAGGATCGCCTTGTCGCGCGCGAAGCGGTTGTTGCCGAGATGGAGCGACTCGGACACTTCGAAAAGGTCGAAGATCGCAAGATCCCGCTCAAACACAGCGATCGTTCAAAGACGCCTGTCGAACCCTATTTGTCCGAGCAGTGGTTCGTGAAGATGGACACCCTTGCTCAGGCGGCGATTGATGCGGTGAATGACGGGCGAGTCACCTTCTATCCAGAACGTTATCGACAGTCGTATCTCAGTTGGCTCGGTGAGAAGCGTGACTGGTGTATCAGCCGACAACTCTGGTGGGGACATCGCATTCCGATCTGGTCGCGCGAATATACGAAGGAAGATTTCGAAAAGGCGTTTCCGGGCGGATATCGCTTCAATCCTGACCATGAAGCAGCCAGCTGGTTCCACGGTTCTGTTTCGTTTGATGGAGCGAAGTATACGGTTCGAATCTGTTTCGACGAAGGTCATCCCGACATCGAGCGGGAATACGAATCGGCTGGATTCGTGCAGGAAGAAGATGTTCTCGACACATGGTTCAGTTCAGCGTTGTGGCCACACGCGACACTCGGCTGGCCAGACCGCCAGCACAATCCGCCGCTGAGAGTTGCTGGCCAGACCACGTTGGCTCCCGCAACGGCATCGTCCACAAACGAAGTCCTCGACTACTTCTATCCGGGTAGCGTCCTGGTTACGTCGCGCGACATCATCACCTTGTGGGTCGCGCGTATGGTCTTGACTGGTCTGTACAACATGGGTGATGTCCCCTTCAAGCATGTCTGCATCCATCCAAAAATTCAGGATGGTTTCGGCCAGACAATGTCGAAGTCCAAGGGGAATGGGGTTGATCCGATTGAGTTGATCGAAAAGTACGGTTGCGATGGGATGCGATTTACGATTGCGTCTTTCGCAGGCGAGACTCAGGATGTTCGACTGCCGGTCGGGTACGAATGTCCGCATTGCCAGGCGGTGATTCCGCAGGAACCACATCATCTGAAGTTCAAACCGGGCAAACCGAAGATCAAGTGCCCGAAGTGCAAGAAAGAATCGCAGTATGCGACGCCGAACTATACTCCCGATGAAGGGGGACTGGTCGCGCGGATTGTGATCGAGCGGTTCGAATATGGTCGCAATTTCAGTAACAAACTCTGGAACGCCGCCCGATTTGCGATGCTGAATCTGGAAGGGTATGCACCTGCCCCGATCCTAGATTCGGATCTTGCCATCGAAGACCGCTGGGTTCTTTCGCGACTTGCCACCGTGACGGACGAAGTGACGTCGCTGCTGGGGGTCTACAAGTTCGATGCCGCCACGCGGTCACTCCGCGACTTCGTCTGGAATGAATTCTGTGACTGGTACCTCGAAATGATCAAGCCGCGACTGCGCGATGAGGCACTAAAGCCTGCCGCTCAGCGCGTGCTGGTCATGGTTCTCGACACGACACTGCGTCTGCTGCACCCGTTTACTCCTTTCATCACGGAAGAACTGTGGCAGCGATTAAAAGAAATCGCTCCAGAGCGAGGCTTGCCGAACCCTGCGCCTGCACATGACGCAGTGATCACTGCCCCGTGGCCATCGGGGCTCGAGACCTGGCGTGACAGCGCACTGGAACAACGGTTCCAGCGTCTGCAGGAATTGATTATCGCTGTTCGCAATGTTCGTGGAACGTACAACATCAGCCCGGCAGTCACAGTTGCCGTGTCTGTCAAATGCTCGGCCGAGATCACTGCCGACTTGAAGCAGGTACAGGTCCAGTTCGAAACCTTGGCGAAGGCCAATTTGACGGAAGTCGGCCCGCAAACAGTCCGTCCGACTCCATGTGCAAACTTTGCCTTGGGTGACGCCGACTGTTATGTGCCACTCGCGGGACTTGTAGATCTGCAGGCCGAAGTGGATCGACAGAAGAAGGAAGCCGAAAAAATTCGAGGCTTCATTGCCGGACATGAAAAGAAACTGACTAATGCCAGCTTCGTCGAACGTGCTCCTGCCGAGGTTGTGGCTGAGGTCCGGGAAACAATGGCGAGTCTTCAGAAGCAACTGGCCAGCATTGAGGAAGTTATCCGCGAATTGGCGGGGTGATATCTGGACGGACCAGATGGCAACAGGATGCGGACACGATCGCTTGGAGCGAATGAAGCCGAGCGATTGTGTTCGTCGATTTTTCGGTTGACGATCACCTGGAAAATGGCTTTGGTATTCGATCGGCTGGCTTCACGCGGAGCGATGAAGGCGACTTTGGTGAAGGCTGCTTTTTCGGGTCAGACGTACTGACGTTCCAGCATCTCTGCGGCGGATTCATCGAGTAGTTCTGCGCGGCGGACTTCGTCAAATCGATCCAGCAGGTCTTCCGGAGTCAGTCGCTGCTTGTCAGCTCCACGAATGTCGTGGATCACCTTGCCGCGGACCATCATGATCAATCGATCGCCCAGATGCGCCGCCTGGTGCATGGAGTGGGTCACCATCATTGTTGTCAGCTTGTCGCGACTGATCACATCTTCCGTCAGTCGAATCACCTGATCGGCACTTTTGGGGTCCAGTGCTGCCGTATGCTCGTCCAGCAGCAACAGGTCCGGTTTGATCAATCCGGCCATCAGCAAAGTGAGTGATTGTCGCTGGCCGCCGGAAAGGCTGCCGATCGCATTTCCGAGTCGGTCCTCCAAACCGAGGCCCATGCCGCGAACACGTTCGTACATTTCGTCACGTCGGCCAGCACCGAGCGCCCAACCCAGGCCTCGCATCCGACCGCGTTTGGCGGCGAGCGCCAGGTTCTCGGCGATGGTCAACGAAGGCGCCGTACCTGTGAACGGATTCTGAAAGACTCGGCCGATGTACTTCGCGCGACGATGCTCGGGCCAACGCGTGATGTCCTGTCCTTTCAGTCGCAATTTTCCGGTGTCGACAAAAAACGAACCCGCCACGGCATTCAAGAGTGTTGATTTCCCCGATCCGTTGGTTCCGATCACGATGACGAACGAACCTTTCTCGATCCGCAGGTCGACTCCCTGAAGGGCGCGGACTTCGTTCGGTGTTCCGGCATGAAACGTCTTCGTGATATTTTCAATGTCGAGCATGACTCGTTCCCGATTATCGTCTTGTGGCTGAGCGCGACTGATCCATTAAGGATCCAAAATCCTATTTTGCAAAGGCGGACCCAAGTCGCTTGCGAACAACTTCTCCGGCACTCGGTGCGACAAGCGCGGCGAATACAAATACGGCTGTGACCAGTTTCAGATCGTTCGGATTCAATCCCCAGCGCAGGGCAATTGCAACCAGCAGACGGAAGACGATTGAACCCATGATCGAACCAATGATCAGCATCCCCATCTGACGCGATCCGACGAGTGATTCTCCAATAATGACACTCGCCAATCCCCAGACGACCATCCCCAAACCGATTTGTACGTCAGCGTAGCCCTGATATTGCACGAGCAGTGCCCCGGCCAGTCCGATCAACCCGTTGGAAATGGCCAGTCCAAGCGTCAGCATCCAGCCGACTTCGACCCCCAGAGCCCGGATCATCTGTTCGTTATCGCCTGTCGCCCGCATCGCCAGGCCGAGGTTCGTTTTGAAGAATGCATGCATCGCGCATGCGACGGCCACGATCAAAACTGAAACCATGACCAGCACATAAACTTCCTGGGCGGGAACTTCCCAATTGCCCAAATGCCATTTATTTTCGGGCGAAGTGAAGTTCCGAACCGTTGAAATGATCGTCTGCTGATTCATCAGAGGAAGATTACTACGCCCCATCACTCGCAGATTGATTGAGTAGAGCGCCGTCATTACCAGGATGCCTGCCAGCAACCCGTTGATCTGAAAGCGGGTCGCCAGGATCCCGGTGACCGTTCCGGCAGCGGCCCCCGCCAGAATCGCGGCACACGTCGCCACGACAGGATTCCAGCCTGCAAACAACATCGCCGCACATACGGCTCCCCCCAGTGTGATCGAACCTTCCACCGTCAGATCACGAAAGGCCAGGATGCGAAAGCTGATCAGAACCCCCAGGGCCAGAAGTGCCAGGATCAATCCGACAGCGTACGTACTCAGCAGAAGATTCACTTCAGTTTTCCTCCCGACACGACGGTGATCGGCGACAGCCAGCATGCACCTCGGACAAATTCACTTTCACCGGCGCCGGTTATCTCGCGGTCATCGTTCAGCAGATGCATCAGAGTTCGCAGGTCTTCCGACTCAAACAGGGCTGCCACAGTCTCATTCAAATCCAGCTTGCGTTTCTTGAACGGTCGATACGAAAAGACGGCCGCGTGAAAATGGCCGTAGATTTCGGACTTCGGCCCCATAGGACGCAGCAGCGGAGCCAGTTCGTCAGCCAGTCCTCCTTTGGGATTTCCGCGTGAGGCAACTCCGACGACAAGACCGAGCGAGTGCGCATGTGATCGCTCGGGCGAGAACGACAGCCAGCGGCGAATTTCCGGATGCGAAAAACGAGAAGCCGACGCGGGATCACGATTTGTCGGTGATCGCCGCAACGTGGCCCCGACAAGCCCCGACGTCTCTGCGATGAAAACCATCCCCGCCAGATTTGATTCACTCAATGTCAGGCACTGGTCGACCAACGAGGAAAGACCGATACGCGTACTCGACTCCACCGCTTCAAAGCGTTGAAGCTGCCGCAACCCTCCACGGCAACGCAGGCCGTAGGCAACTTGAACTTTGGGAACGAACGTTCCCTGTCCCCGTTGAAAATCGGGCTTCCCGGTGGATGACGTGGGCAACTGCGATGCGGCACCACTCACGGCTAGAAATTCGCCAAAACGATCCGCACAGTCTGCGAAATCGTTGCCGAAGGCACCGAGCCCAAGTCCGATCGAATTGGCATCAAACTCAATCGCGCGACAGTGCGGTTGCTGAAACGGTTCTTTTGGCAATCGCGTGGGATCGCCGATGACTTCGCAATTCAGTACGGCTCCCGGATCGAGATCGTAAACTTCAAATGTCATCCCCGCATCAGCGGCCACGCGAAACAGCGGTTGCATCGTGCTGCGACTGCTACCGCTGGTCTTGCGAACCTGTTCAATGTCGCAGAGCAACATTTTCGCCAGTCCCGTCAGTCGAATAACTTCGGAAACGTGAGGCGGTGCGATTCCGACTCCGAAGAATCCTCGAATGGATTGAAACTGCTTGTGAGCACGGACGAGGGCTCCGATTCCGGCGGAACTGAGGTAACTGACGTCGGTGAGATTGAGGACCACCGAGTGCGAGCCCTGTCGCACAACTTCGTCAATGGCGTCGGTGAGGTGGCTCGCCCATTCATTGTCGAGGCGACCGGCGATTCTCATTTCGAGTAGATCGCCGGATTCTTCCAGTGTGATTTGCATGTTGTCTAAACGATGAGCAAGAAGGATGTTTGGAATGCGGACGGCCGGACATTGCAACGACTATTTGTCGAAGACCTTATCCGCTGACTTGATAAACTCGTCCGAGAGCTTCAGGCCACACTCGCGAGCGGTTTTTGTATTGACGAACAGCTTACTTCCCGTCGAATTGTGATAAGGAATTCGAGCAGGGTCCTCTCCGCGAATGATCCGTGCGGCCAGTTTCGCAGAGTCCAGTCCCATATCGTAATAGTCGCGCGTCAGCACCACCGACGCCCCTTGCGATGCGGTACTGCCAAGAAACGCGAATACGGGAAGCTTGGCCCGAGTAGCGGCGTTTCCCAGGGTGGGAAAGGTCGATCCCGTCAAGTTGGAGTTCGACAGGCAAATGGCATCGGGATGCTGATCACAAAGGGCCTGGGAGGCATCAACCATTTCCGTCCCCGCCGTCACACCGCGCGAGATCAACTCAAACTTCGCGGCCGCCGCATCCTGTTTCAGCAGTTCGTAACTGTGGACCGAATTGACTTCACTCGGCACGAACAATGTTCCCAACGATTTCGCCTCAGGCATCAATTTACGAATAATGGGCATCATCCGTCTGGTATCGTTGGCCCCGTAGGCACCCGTGACATTCGGCGGATGGTCCGTTTCTGATTTGCCAACGCCGGCAGTAAACGGATTGGCAACCATCGTGAAGACGATCGGAGTTCCGCTGGCCTTCTGAAGAGCCGACTGCAGGGCCTGCGTCGAGATGGTGAGGATCAGATCCGCTTTGTCGGCCATGGCGGAGTCGACAAGGCCATTCAGCGTCGGCATATCGCCCTGTGCGTTGGAAGTCTTGACGGCGTAATCTCGCCCTTCGACCAGACCCGATTTCTTCAAGCCTTCCCTTAGTCCACGTTCCGCCTCATCAACGTCGGGAGACGTGATATAGCTCAGGATACGCAACTGCCAGAGCTTTGTGGGAGCGTTCGTGGCTTGTGTCTTGGCTGGTTCCTTGTCGTGACGTTTTCCTGATTCATCAATTCGGGAATCTGCTTTATCCACGACATCGGCGGGAAATGACCAGTCGCCAGTGATCGACTTCAGCGCCAACTGATTGATGAAGATTTTCGGCGGGATCGCGACTTCGACCGGAATGTCGGCGATCTTCTCGCCATTTAGCACTCGACCTGCGACTTGACCGACGGTCCGTCCAACTTCGTAGTAGTTTGCCCCGACGTCGAACAAGGCTCCTTTCGCGGCATTCCCGGGCATACAGGTAAACGTCGGAATTTTGGCATCGTTACCCGCCTTCACAACGACTTCCAGAGCCCCCAGCATCGTCACGTCACCACCAATCAGCAACGTATCAATGCGGCGGTCGATCAGCGAACTGACAGCCTCTTTCACTGCGGACGTGTTTTCAACGTTGGCTTGCAGCAATTCAATGTTCAGTTTTTTGCAGACTTTTTCAGCCAGTCGGGTACAGACTTCCGAGTTAATTTCAGCGGGATTCCAAGCCAGGCCAATGCGAGAAAGCTGCGGGTTCAACCTGCGAGCCATTTCAATCGCCTGGTCCACCGGCGGAAACGTTCCGATCCCGACCAGATGAGCGGGGTGATCCATTTTGTCGGTACCGATTCCAACTCCCGCCTTGATCGGATCGGAAACGAGACCGAAGACATGGGGAACTTTCTGCTGCTTGTTGGCATTCGCCACGATCTGTAACGCACCCGTCGTGAGTGTGATGATCAGATCGAATTGACCGCCAACGAGTTCCTGAGCGATCGAGTTGGCGGTCCCGGTATCCCCTTCCGCGTTATACCGCTTCAACAACATTGTCGAACCATCGGTGAACCCCGCAGCCGCGAGGCTTTCGATTACGCCGTTGGCTCCCTCATCAATGATCGGCTGGGAGGCCATCTGAAACATTGCCACTCGCACCTGGCGACGTTCGCGGCGGGTCTCTTTGCTGACTTCCGAAAAGAGGAGAATTGCGGAAGCGGTGACGATAAAAAACATTCCCAGCGATAACCGCTGCAGGTGACGCCACATGAACCACAGACTCCTATGTCATTCCACTGAACGTGATGGCAAATTCCATCGCACGACCGATTTCGTAATGCAGGCGAAGATCGGATGCTCCCGCAATCCATCAAAAGTGTAACGACCGCCACCGAGTTGGGCGAGCAATGCGACTTCGGCAAGTAAAGTACGTTCGGCGCGAGTCTCCAGACCGTCTCCCGACCCCGCCGAAACGCTCGACCGAAGATCTCCAATTTGCCACATGAATTGCCCCACCGTGAGATCACCCCTTTTCTCGTGGCCGCTCCGCAATCAACTGTTCCCCAATTATCGCTCCTGACGGAATCGGACTTTCGCACCCCCCAAACCTTCGATACTGTAGACACACCGTATTTCTCACCATCAAGATGATTTTGGCTCATGACAGATCCCGTCGAATCACTGATCGCAACCGTGAATCGCTTACGCGAGCATTCTCACGCGACAGGAACCGAATTGACGGCCGAAGCCGCCAGCCAGATCCTGCATGATCAATTGCGTGACGGCGGGTTATCGGGGCTTTCTGTCAGCGGCTCTGACATTGATTCCGCGGTGGCTCAGTCATTCGGGCACCCGGCAATGATCGCCACGGCCTCAAGCGCTCTGGCCGTTCTATGGGATGTGACCGCACAAGTTGCTCAATTCACTGTGACACTCGGCCTAGCTCTCACCCTTGCAGGAACTCTTTGTCTGGCCCTGATCGCCTCTTCGAAACAATTTTCGAAGTCTGCCCGATCTTCTCGGGAAGCGGTTCACGGAACCCCATCGCTCAGATCGTTCACGACACAGATGCAGTCCGTCGGTCGGGACGCCAAGCCCGCAAGTCAGCGGGAGCAAATGGTTCGTGATATCAACAAGAAACGTCAACCGGCCCAATGATATTGCGTCGTGCGGCGGAACGCTCGCCAGAGCCAGGTGGCCGCGGAGTGGCGTTCGACCAGGAAGCGGGCTGTTCCACGCATTCCAGGCTTCAAGAGTTTGGTTTCCTCGTTGAGAACAACCCGAGCCTGATAGGCGACGCTTGTCAATCTCTCGCGTCCTTCGCGATCGGTTACGCTGGCGAGTTCTCCACCTGATTTACTCGAGAGACTGGGGGGAGCCACGTCAGACTGCTCTCGGGCGATGTCCACAACTTCGGCGCGATAGGTCTGATCGGCGAGATGCTCGAATTTGATTTCAATCGGCTGGCCGATTGTCAGGTCATCGCGATGGGCCTGATCGAGGTACAGCAGGGCTTGCATTCTGTGATCTGGAGCGATGCTGAGCAGATGCGTGCGCGTTTGCAGCAGGCAATTCAGATTGCTGGGGTTACTGATATGCCCGGACCACGCAGGCAAGTGTCGGTGAACCGTCTGAGGTGAGGTCGGAACTTTGGGTGCCCCCACGACGTACCCCGTAATCGGTGCTGTGACTGTCAATTCGCTGATTTGCTGTTGCAGTTCGGCAATCTGGGTTTCAACTGACTGCAGTCGCCGTTTGGCCAGGGCGTGCTCTGCGGGAAGTTCGAGAGCGTGCAGTGTCGCAATCTCGGTCAGCGCCAATTCCCGGACGACTTCAAGCTGCCGTAACTCGTCTTCCTTCTGGTCATCTCGTAACCGTGCAAGGAGTTGACCTCTCCTGACCATTTGCCCAGGAGAGACGTCAAATGAGACAAGTTCTCCAGGAGTGGTGGTCATGACATGCGTCACACCATGAGGTTCAATCAGGAACGGAGCCTCGATGTACCAGGGAAGCGGGATCACCAGCGCGGCCGAGACCATTGCCAGCACAGCGACGATGGTGGCAGTTGTTCGGAATCGACTCATGGGTTCACTCCGGGGTGCGGCAATGATCTGCCAGACACTGTAGAAAATATTTCCGACCGTACCGGCCAGCGAAAGTACCGCCATCGCCACTCCAATACTTTGCAATCCGTACGGCTTGAGAACGACGTAAAGAAACAGCAGGATCGCCGAAAGAACGAACCAGCTGTAAACGTTTGCTGCAATGGCATAGATGATAAACCAGTGTCGTCCCGTGCTGGGCATCAGCGAGTCTGGTGGACTGCTGATCCCCAGGCAGACCTCCGCAAATGTACTGCGTAACTGCTTCGTGGCCTTTTCCCGTAAATTCGGGATACCCAGCCAGTCGCTGAGCATATAGTAGCCGTCGTAACGCAGCAGGGGATTCGCGTTGAAGATCACGGTCGTAATCGTCGTCACGAAGAAGACATTCAGGCAAAGATGATTCAGCAGACCCGGCGTGGTGAACCACCAGATAAAGATCGCGATCGCCGATATGACGATTTCGACCAGCATCCCTGCTGCGGCAATCCAGATACGTTGCCACTTATCGCGAAGCATCCATGAATCGGTGACATCGCAATAGAGTGTCGGACTGAAGACCAGCACCATGACGCCCATTTCGTGGCACTCGCTGCCGAAATGCTTGCACGTCAGTCCATGTCCGAACTCGTGCAGGATCTTGGTGGCACTCAATGTCAACCAGAGCCAGACCATGTTGCGCCAACTGAAGAACTGCTGGAATTCCGGCAGGCGAGCAAGGAACGCGTCAAATTGCACGAGCACCAGCGACCAGGCAGCAATCACCAGCAGTACTGCGAGAGCACACGTCAGCGGATGATAGATCCAGCGCAGTCGAACTTGCAGCCACTGGAGTGTCGCATCGGGATCCCACCCGGGAAGGCGCAATGACAGCAGGCTGCCGAATGCCTGCCGCAACTTCTGCCGTCGGATTTGACGTTGTTTGCTGATCAACTCGCCCGCCTGCCCGGGTCGCTGACTCAAAACCAATCCCTGACCATGCAGGCCGGTGATCATTCTCTGAACGTCGGCCAGCCGCAGCGGTGCCGCAGGAAACTCGATTGCCAGTTCGTTGCGAATCTCTTTCAGACTGCGTTTTCCGTCGAGCAGGCAAAGGACCCTGTAATGTTCGGCCTGCAGTCGGTGGTAGCGCAATCCGACGGGGTCCTTGAGTACCCACCAGGTGGTCCCCTGAAAATCCATCTGCCGCGCGTCCATGTCGCTCCTCCCTCGCAACGGAATGGGGCGATGCGAGGAGGGAGTCGAAGCCGATGCCGACGATGATGGGGCTTCCGCGCTCATAACAAATTACCGGTTTATTACTTGGCGCGGTGGTGATCCCGGCGAAATTGTCATCACGGCGGTGAGGCCAGAGAGCAACGCTTCGTCACTGTTGTCGACATCGGCCCAGATCCGTACCTGCTGCGTCACCGGCTGGACGACGGGATCAACGAAGACAATTTTACCGACCGCAGCCGCAGTCCGCTTGCCCGCATGAACTTCCGGTTCCACGGTGACCGATGTTCCAGGAACGACGAATCTGCGATCCGCGACATCCAGGAATCCTTCCACGCGTAGCCGTCGTGTATTGACGAGTTCCAACACGGCTTCGCCCTGTCGCACCGCTTCGCCCTTGTGCTTCAAGACCTTGTTCACTGTTCCGGAAAATGGTGCGACGACATAAAACGTATTCAAATGTGCAGCGGCTTCATCCCGCTTGAGGACTGCAATCGACTGCTTGTGTCTGGCTTGTTCGATTTGCAGCAGGCTGCGATCGAATTCGAGCTTTGCTCGCCGAACATCTGCAACGGAGATTGCACCTTTTGTCCGGCCGTTGACCTCGATAGCCTGTTCGTGTTCCAGACGAAATACGTCGCTGGAAATCTCGGCATACCGCAGATCAACATCGTTTAAGGCTTCCTTTTCGGCTGCAGCCAGGGCCGCTCGGGCCAGATCATCCTCCAACAGGATTAACCGCTGACCCGACTCGACCAGATCCCCTTCGCGTGGAACCGTACGCAAGACGCCCGACTGGTTGCCGGACAGCGTGACCTGATCGGCCGGTTTGATCCGGCAACCTTTCAAGCGAATCGAGGATTGAACTTCGTCGTCACTCCAACTGAGCGACGGAACGATGACCGAAAGCGAGGCGAGACACATGACGGCAATTTTAATCATTCGTTTCATCACTTCCTCCAACGTCCGCTTTCAGCGATGCGGGTGTTCGTTTTCTTGATGCGGCGTCGTCCAGGACGGATCTACAACCACAGGTATTTTTGAATGAACTCGATCACATCCCCGAACAGCACATATCCGACGCTGCTGCGGCCACAATGCAACTTGGCGCGAACTTCGGCACCAATTCGCCGCGTTTGATTCTGATCGTCACTCAGTGACGCGAGCACTTCGAATACGGGCTTATTCTCTTCAGAAGTGACCACGCGGGTTCCCACTTCTTTTAACGATGCGCGATAGGTACGTTCCGGCGATGTGACCAGCATGAACTCAATCGGCAGTGGTTCGGTTGCTTCCGCTTGAGCTTTGAAGAGATGTCCGGTCCGGTGTTCGTCGACCTGCACCACGGTCCGGTATCATCCATAACTTCCAGCAGGATCTCACCTCGACGAACCGGCCGGTGCCGCAACAACTGATCCACTTCGAAGGTCGAGACCACTCCGGCGATTGGCGAGGTCACGTTGAGTCGCCGTTCTCGCTCCTGAAGGACATCCACCTTACGTTCCAGTCCCCGCAATTCAACGAGCGTTTTCGCCAGTTCCCCTTCGACGCGGTTTCCACGTTCGCCCGTTGGACTCCGGATGATCTCGTCACGCTCCGCCAGCAGTGCGGAAATCAGTTTCCGCTTCTCATCGCGTTGACTTTCTGTGGCGATCACCTCGGAACGAAGTTCATTATTTCGCAACCGGACGAGTAAATCTCCTGCGTTGACACGAGCACCGCTCGCAACAAGGACTTCGATGACTTCACCATCATAAGGGACAAAGACTTCGCGTCGTTCGACGGGCATTAACCGCCCTTCCCCTTCGACGCGAAAATCGATCTTCACGAAGACCAGCACGCAGGTGACGATGGCAATAACCGCGAACGCGGCCAAAGTCTTCAGGAGTTTTTTGCCATGCATCCCGTTGATGATGTTTCCCATCGCCCGCCACAGTGGCAGCAGAAAAACAGTCTGATACGTCTGTGCGTTGTGGAGCGCGGCGGCCGTGTACGCGATCATCAGATCGAGTCGCTCGGTCAATTCGCGAGAGGGTTCGCTGACAGCAAACTGTTCCAGCAGTAAGCAGCCAATGACGCGTCCGGGCCCGGGCGATCGGTCGTCCGTTGATTCGGGGGGGACGAGAGGTGTCGGGGCACGCAGCGGCAGAACGTAAACCATCCGCGCACCCGATTCCTGTACGAAATCTGTCAGCCGCTCCTTCACTTGTGGTGCGAAGGAATCGGTGATTCCCGTGTATTTCACGGCGACTCCCGACTTGATGACTTCGCGTGACAAACGGACCATCGACTTCACCAGATTGGCCCGTCGATGAATTGTCTCCTGACCGCTGACAAATTCGGCTTCGATTTTTTTCCCGCGTTGCAGGATGACGCTGACGCGGTCGCAACCCACCAGCAGTCGGCCATCGTTCGCCGCGACGGCGGCCACGTCCCGGACCTGCAGGCTGCGTTGCAGTTGTAGTCCATACCGTGCAATGTCGTTATCAAAATTGCTGGTGACAGGAGTCGAGGTTCGCGCGTGTCCCCGATCGAGCGACATTGACGCATACCCCGCCATCTGTTCGACGAATTGCATGTATCCGGCACGGGCCGCGGCAGGAACATCAGGACGTTGAAAGATTTCCACGACCCCTTTGCAGCCACCATTCGCCCACAATGGCGCCAGCACCAGCAGGTGCCGTAAGGGAAAGGTCACCTCGGGTTCGTCATCTGTATGCGTGGTGCGAGTCTCGCCATCTGACGCAACTTTCCCCAGCACGCGCTGGTGGAATTGCTGGATTTCGGTCGAATCCAGCAGTCCCGTTTCCTTCAGTCGAACCTCGCAGCAGAGTTGAAGCTTGCCATTATCAAGCAGCCAGATGGCTCCTCCCTGTGCTGCGACAGCAGAGACAACTTTGTCCAAAAACGGCGGAAAGAAATCTTGCGGTGGCAATCCCGTACCAGCTAACTGCTCGATTTCCCGGGCGAGATTCTGGACGCGCTGCTGCAGTGAATCTTGCTTTGGGTCAGCATTTGTTGATTGAGCCGGCATTGATTTAGTTTTCTGTCAGTTCGAGGCACGGGTCCATCCCCATCTGTCGATAGGTGATGGCACGCTGTTTTTCATGCCGCAGCAGATCGCGTCGTTGCTTCGTGTAAAGCTTTTCCAGGGAAAGTTGAGTTCTTCGAAAAAGCGGCAGCCAGGTACGAGCGGAAATCTCACCGTCCTTGCCAGGTAGTGCCTGACGTTGGCGGCGAGTGACCAGATCTGGCGGCAGGCAGTGGAACAGTTCATCCTCCAGCGAAAGGAAGTATTGAAATGAACCGGGATCTCCCTGTCTCGCCGCTCGCCCGATCAGTTGGCGATCAATTCTAGCAGACGTATGCATCTCTGTGGCAATCACATGCAGGCCGCCCAGCAGTCGGACTTCTTCTGCCAGTCGAATATCAGTGCCACGTCCCGCCATGTTCGTGGCGATTGTAATCATACCTGCATTACCGGCCTGGCTGATCAGTTCCGCTTCTTGCGCGTGCAGGTAAGCATTCAGGATCTGGTGGGGTTGCCCGCTCGCCGTGAGCATTGCTCCCAGGGCTTCCGACGCGGCGACCGAGGGAGTCCCCACCAGCAGCGGCTGGCCGGTGGCGTGCCGCCGGGCAATCTCGTCGACCACCGCCAGTAGTTTGGCCTGAAGCGTCGCGAAGATCCGCGGAGGCAGCCCTTTTCGGATGCAGGGCCGATGAGTCGGAATGACAGTCACCCGTCTTCCGTAGACATGCTTCAGTTCGCGACGTGCCGACCGCCCCGTCCCTGTCATGCCAGCCACGTGTTTGTAAAGTCGAAAGAAGCTTTGCAATGTCACAGTGGCCGCTTCGACAGTGGACGCGGTAATCGGCAAGCGTTCTTTGGCCTCGATCGACTGGTGCAATCCCTGCTGCCACTTGCGCCCGTCCATGATCCGTCCGGTCGACTCGTCCACAATCTGCACTTCGTCCTTCACGATGACATAGTCGCGATTCCGCTGAAAGCCGAGTTCCGCGGTGAGTGCGTTTTCGACGTGTTGATAGATCCGTTCTGTGTCAACGGCCACCAGCAGGCTCGACTTCGAAAGCATCAAAACATTCCGACAGCCAGCGTGCGTCAGTTCCGCATGACGTTGTTCGGGCTCAAATGTGTAATCGATCTCGCGTTGAAGTTCAGAGATCACGCGACGTGACCAGCGATACAGGTGAACTGTGGCGGGATCATTCGGTTCTTTCAGTCCGATGACCAGTGGCGTTCGAGCCTCGTCAATCAGAATGCTGTCGGCTTCGTCGATCAGCGCGAAGTGGTGGCCCCGCTGCACTGTGGACGCCGACTCTGAAAATGGGTCCGCCCCGGCGTATGTCGACATGAGGCCAGGTGGCAACTGCAATCGGTCTCGCAGAAAATCAAATCCGATCTCCTGAGCCGTACCGTAGGTCACGTCGCAGGCGTAAGCCTTCTTCCGCTGATCGGGCGTCGAACTGGCATCGACCATCCCCACCGTTAGCCCAAGTCGCTCGTAGAC
>Ga0194055_10000675_pt1 | contig 27615 bp, 17 predicted proteins | sample SepL449m_MetaG_FD_155482 | JGI IMG/M metagenome (GOLD analysis project Ga0194055, IMG submission 155482) | Anoxic zone freshwater microbial communities from boreal shield lake in IISD Experimental Lakes Area, Ontario, Canada - Sep2016-L442-9m | ecosystem: Environmental > Aquatic > Freshwater >... | reverse complement strand
GTATTACACGGGGCTAGTCTATCTGACCCCGATCCTGGGAGGCATGATCGCGGATAAGATTTTGGGATACCGGCTGGCGATCATTCTGGGTGCTTTGCTCATGACGCTCGGTCACGGCACGATGGCGTTGGAGTCCAAGATCGGTTTCTATACGGGCTTGTTTCTTTTGATCCTGGGCAACGGTTTGTTCAAGCCCAATATCTCGTCCATGGTGGGACAGCTCTATTCCAACCACCCGGAAAAAAAGGATGGAGCCTACACGATCTTTTACATGGGGATCAACGCAGGAGCCTTTTTAGGGATTCTCTTCTGCGGCTACATCGGTGAGAAGATCGGCTGGAGCTACGGATTTGGTTTGGCAGGTGTGTTCATGCTGCTCGGCTTGATCATGTTCTCACTGGGTCGCCCGATTTTTGGGGATGTCGGAAAAAAGAAAGTCGCCGAGGATGCCTCGGCGAACGAGCCAGTGACCGAGGAATCTTCGCATGTGGTCAAGGACCGTTTGATTGTGATTGGAATTCTTTCCTTCTTCACGATCTTCTTCTGGATGGCCTTTGAGCAAGCCGGGGGATCGATGACGATCTTTGCAAAAGATTACACCGGACGCATCCTGAGTGGCGGTTGGGCAACTGCGTTCTTTTGGGCAAACACAGCACTCACCATCATCCCGCTGATCCTCGTTACCTACGTGCTCTCGCAATTGGTGAGAGCCACCTTTCACAAAATCCCTGCTTCGAATATTTCGATTTCAATTAGCTTTGTCCTGATATGGTTGCTTGCTCTGTGGATGCTCAACAAAGAATTCAACATGCGAGCCTACGCCGTCGACGTGCGTGTTCCCATCAAAGCGGAAAAGGAAGGGGAAATCGGAGGCTTTAAGAATATTGAACGAACGATTCCCTGGGATACAAACCTTCAGCCAGGTGAGAAGATTCTGCTCGTCGATCGCGAAGCCAAGGAGGGTGCAGGCAAGCTGAAAATCATCTCGGAGGAACAATCCAAGTCGTTCCCTGTATTCTATGAAGGAACCGTCGTTCGAGAAAAGCAAAACGAGACCGAGGTCCCTGCTTCCTGGTTCGGGATTTTGAACTCGTTCTTCATCATTGCGTTTGCTCCCTTGCTCAGCCGATTGTGGGAGAGTCCGCTCAATCCAGCCGCACCGGTCAAGTTTGGAATGGGGCTGATCCTGTTGGGACTGGGCTTTGGTGTGTTGGCGATCGGAAGCATGGCGATAGGTCGCGATGCCAAGTCCGCAGAGGTTAGTATTTGGTGGCTGATCATTGCCTATTTATTGCATACCCTCGGCGAGCTATGTGTGTCACCGGTCGGGCTGTCCTATGTGAGCAAACTGGCGCCATTAAAGCTGGTTGGATTGATGTTTGGCGTTTGGTTCTTGTGCACTGCGATTGCGAACTATTTGGCAGGCTTGACCGGCAGCTTTATCGATCCCATTTCCGAAGAGTACGGATTAACGATCTTCTTCCTGATCTTTACGGTCTTGCCCATAGCGAGTGGCGTTTTGATCTGGTTGTTGACCCCAATGATTAAGAAGAAAATGCACGGCATCGAATAACGATAACGGCATTGAATCATGGCATCGAAAAAGGGGTGTGTCGCGTCTTCCTCTTCACGAACGTGACCCCCTTTTTGTCGACAAACGATTCGCCGATTTTTCGCCGAACAGTCGCCCGAACGATGTTTCCATGCATCCCTCGGGCGTTTTCCATGATGACAGGTAATTCCTTCCCTCCCCACGAGTGCCATGATGTCCACCGAACCAGTCCATCAGCCCTACATTCCGGATGAGACCGAGCTGCCGGAGTTCACTTGGTTTCCCATCCTCATGGGCGCCCTGCTAGGAATCGTTTTTGGTGCATCTTCGATGTACCTCGTTCTCAAAGTGGGCCTGACGGTTTCGGCATCGATTCCTGTCGCAGTCCTTTCGATCACCCTCTTCCGAGCCATCTCGGCAGTGACCGGATTGCGGAAGACAACGATCCTTGAAAACAACATTGTCCAGACGACCGGTTCGGCCGGGGAATCACTCGCCTTCGCGGTGGGCTTGATCATGCCTACCCTGTTGCTCCTCGGGTTTGATATCGACGTCATTCGCGTCATGACGGTCAGCGTGTTTGGAGGTCTGCTGGGGATCCTGTTGATGATCCCGCTGCGTCAAGCCTTCATCGTAAAGCAGCATAACACGTTGACTTTTCCCGAAGGAAAAGCCTGCGCGGAAGTTTTGCTGGCGGGAGAGAAGGGGGGGGCGACAGCCACGATGGTCTTCTCCGGATTTTTCCTTGGCTTCATTTACCAGGCGTGCATGCAAGCCCTGCACCTATGGAAGGATCTCGCGGCCGTTGCATTGCATACTGTCCAGGCAGGAAAAGTCATAGGACTCAAAGGGGCAACGGTCAGTATGGAACTCAACCCATCCCTGCTCGGCGTAGGCTATATCATCGGTCCGCGTGTCGCCAGCATCATGGTTGCAGGCGGTGTCTTAGCCTACCTCGTGATCAGCCCGATGATCGTGTTCTTCGGCGAGGGCTTGACGGTACGGCTTGAACCTGGGACCAAGTTGATCAGCGAGATGGATGATAATGAGATTCGCGCTAGCTATATCCTTTACATCGGTGCGGGCGCTGTAGCGGCGGGTGGGATCCTGTCGATGCTGAAGTCGTTGCCCGTGATCTTTGGTGCTATCTGGACCAGTTTACGCGATCTCTTCGCTAGCCGACGTGGAGAAGGATCGAACCGTCGCACCGATCGTGATATTCCATTACCCATGGTCATCCTGGCTAGTTTGATTCTGGTGGCGGGACTCATGGCCGTTCCCCAACTGGGACTCGGGTTTGGTTATACGGGGATTGCAGGTGCCATCATGATCGTGGTGTTCGGGTTCCTGTTTGTGACCGTTTCCTCACGTCTTACCGGCGAGATCGGTTCGTCTTCCAATCCGATCTCCGGGATGACGGTGGCAACGCTGCTACTAACCTGCTTGATGTTGCTGGTGCTAGAAGGCTTCGGTATGGCAGAGATCAACAAGGAAATCAAGCTGACAGCGTTGACGATCGCAGGTGTTGTATGCATCGCAGCGTCCAATGGTGGCAGCACCGCACAAGCCCTCAAGGTGGGGCATCTCGTCGGCGCGACTCCTCGATCGCAGGAGTGGGCCATTCTGGTGGGAGCACTCACATCTGCCTTAGTGGTCGGGCTTGTTCTGATTGCAATGAACGAAGCCAATTCGACGTATAGTAAAAATGCCGTAGTCCCGCATGAGAATGTCTCCATTGACACAGCGGGCTTAGCCAAAGACTCGGTCCACTCGGGACCGTATGCCGATGACAAGACCGAATACTTCGTTCTCAACATCGGCCGTGCCGAAACCGATGCAGCGTTGCCACCAGGACGTTATCTTATCGACTCGGCTGGGAAGCCCGTCTATCTGGTTGACCCGGCCATCAATGGATCGCTCAAGTTCGACGATGAAGGGCATGACATCACGAATCTCAAGTACGATGCTCCGAAGACCGTACTGATGCAACTGATCATCGACGGGATCCTCGATCGACGATTGCCGTGGGGATTGGTGTTGCTGGGAGTCTTAATCGCTGTAACCCTCGAATTGAGCGGTGTTCCGAGCTTGCCCTTTGCGGTCGGAGTCTATCTCCCATTAGCAGCATCCAGCCCCATTTTTATGGGGGGCGCAATTCGTTGGTTTGCAGAACGGCTACGTGGACTGAAGTCGGGTGAAGAGGACGATTCAAGTCCGGCAATCCTGCTCAGTTCCGGATACATCGCTGGAGGAGCCATCGCTGCAGTGCTGATCTCGTTTCTCAATTTCAGACCCAAATGGTTGGAGTACGTCAACTTTGCGGCCAAAGCTCCGGCCAAAGGAGAAGTCAGTGGATCCCTGTTTGCAGGATTGATTCCTGAATGGTGGTTCGATACGCTGCGTCCGAGTTTGGGAGCGTTTGGCTTCCTGTGCCTCGTGTTGTTCGTCGTAGCAGTGAGCAAGAAACGCCCGACCGTCGTCAACTCATAGGTTCCTTCGATGCGTTCACGATGGTTGCAGATTCTGCGCTTTGCTTGGGCTAGCCCATACACGTTGCTCGGGCTCGCGTGCTATCTAGTGCCATGGAAGGGACAACGATGGTTGGTCCGGCACCGGGGTACGATTGGTATTATCGGCCCAGGCATTGAAAAGCTGCTAGTACGAGCCCCGATACCAGGTGGAGCCGCCGCTTTAACACTCGGGCACTCCATCCTGGCAACGTCGCACGAAACCTTTTTCGATACGTGGGAACATGAGCGAATTCATGTGCTTCAATACGAACGCTGGGGCCCCCTCTTTGTTCCTGCCTATCTACTGTGCGGTCTTTGGCAAAAAGTACGCGGTAAGGATCCCTATATGGACAATCCTTTTGAGGTCGAAGCAAGGCGGTTGTCGTAATTGTCTTGCTCGCATGTGAAAGACGCATGCCAGCGGGTTGCAACCGAATCGGTTAAACTGTGAATCGATACTTAGCACTTAAGGCACTCACCCTCTTCCCACTTCGATCGCTCTCCGCCTGGAAACAGGCGTTTGCAATCCAAGCTAATCTCTTTTTGCTATCGCCATAATGATCAATCGTAGCCGACTGCTCGAACGCTTCCTCAATTATGTTCGGATTGGAACGAGCGCAGATCCCAATACGAACGACTACCCGAGCAGTCGCGGCCAATGGCTGTTGGGAGAGGTTCTCGTAACGCAATTGCAGGAGATCGGGATTTCGGATGCGGAACAAGATGAAAATGGATTGGTGTGGGGAACGGTCCCTGCAACCGTCGACGGACCGGCACCAACGATCTTGCTAAACGCTCACTTGGATACATCCCCAGAAGCCCCTGGCGATCGATGCAGGCCTCAAGTGATCGAGGAATACACCGGCGGGGACATCCCACTGCTTTCGGGAGCCCTCATCGAAGAGGACCAAAACCCGGAATTGGCAACTCTGTTGGGCCATACGCTGATTACCACCGATGGGAAAACGCTCCTGGGTGCCGACGACAAAGCCGGTGTCGCAGCCATTATGGAACTGGCGCATCATCTGATCGAAAATCCACATTTGCCGCATGGTCCGGTGAGAATTCTGTTCACCTGCGATGAAGAGATCGGCCGTGGGACCAAGCACTTCGACACCCGCAAGGCGGGGGCATTGGCAGGCTATACCCTCGACGGGGGCGGATCTGGCGTCATCGATGTCGAATCCTTTTCCGCCGACCAAGCGAACATCACATTTCACGGGCACAACATCCATCCATCGATGGGAAAAGGACGCATGGTCAATGCGCTGCGCGCCGCCAGTCGTTTTTTGGCGTTGCTACCCACCGATCGTTTATCCCCCGAGACGACCAGCGATCGCGAAGGTTTTATTCACCCTTATGTCTTTCATGGTTCGGTAGCAGAAGCCAGCCTGCAACTCCTGCTGCGCGATTTTGACACGTCCAAGCTTGCCGCGTACGAAACAATGCTGCGCGAACTGGCGGCTGAGGTTTGCAGAGAGACTCCTCGATTGTCCGTGGATATCGAAATCGTCGAACAATATCGCAACATGGCGGATCGTTTGCGGGCATTTCCGATCGCAGCCGATCTCGCCGAGAAAGCATTCCAAAAATTGGGGATCACCAGCAAACGGGCTTCCATTCGCGGCGGAAGCGACGGGACCTTGATGACCCAACTGGGACTGCCAACACCCAACCTATCGGTCGGGCAGTACAACATCCATTCCGTCAAAGAATTCGCATCGCTGAACGAGATGGAAACGGCAGTCCAACATGCAGTCGTGCTGTTGGATCTATGGCAACAACACGGACGAAGCTAGAGCGATCTTGAACTCCGGCTTTCAAATCTTAAACGTCTGACAACGGCGAAGTCGCATCGCCAAATTTCGGCAGTTCCACTCCCATCTTGTTCATCATCGACATGTAGAGTCGACACATTTGCCGTTCGGGTTGATCACGGTAATTGAGAACCCGTCCTGTTTCCAGTTTGTCTCCACCTCGTCCGACGATGACTACCGGCAACTGTGAATTGTCGTGCCCTCCATTCATCATGCTCGAGCACAGCATGAGCATCGAGTTATCCAGCGCCGTCGTTTCGCCTTCTTGAATGCTATCCAGTCGAGTGGCGATGTAGGCCAACTGCTCGACGAAGAATTGATTCACTTTGAGCCAATCCTCGGTATCCGAATGCGATAAGAGGTGGTGGATCATGTAATCGACCCCCAAATGTGGGAAGCGAAGGGAGGAGTGATCGTTGTTTAGCTTGAGGGTCGTGATGCGGGTCGTATCGGTTTGAAACGCCAGTACTAAAATATCGCACATCAATCGCATGTGTTCCGAGATGTCCTGGGGAATGCCATCGGCAGGCCGTGCCATATTGGGTTTGTCCAACGTTGGTCGCCATCCTTGGAGTTCGCCACGTTTGCCCGCATTGGCAATCCGCTGCTCGACATCGCGAACCGACTCGAGGTACTCATCAAACTTCCGTTGATCGGAGTTGCTGATGGTCCGCCTCAGATCCCCAGCGTCCTCCAGTACGGAATCCAGCACGCTTTGATCGCCAAGGTTGTTCTCATCTTTGAAGAGTCGATCAAACGCGAGGGATGGATAGAGTTCCAGCGGCGTCGGTGTCGTCGGCGACGACCAAGAAATATGAGAGCTATAGATCATCGAATAATTCTTGTGTACCGATGGGTTGGATTTTTCGCAACCCAATACCAGGCTCGGAACCTTGGTCGTTCGACCGATGGTCTGCGCGAGGGCTTGATCCATGCTCATTCCCGAGCGAATTTCTCCTCCCGATGCGAGCGGAGCGCCAGACAACAGATTTCCAGTTTGGGAACTATGGATATTCCCTTTCTGCGCCTCGGCATTGTAGAGGCCTTGAATAAACAGCGATCGGTCCTGCAGAGGCCGAAGTGGCGCGAGGACACGGCCGAAATCGACGTCGCGGCCGTTCTGCTTGGCCCACCATTCGCCACCATGAAAACCGTTCCCTGCAAATAGAACGGCCAGCCGCACAGGTGGTTTGTTTGCGTCCGTCGGAGTTGAGGATTGCCCCCAAACCCGAACAGATTCCATCCAGGGAAGGGCCATCGTTACCCCCGCTCCATGCAGCCAAGTGCGGCGCGAAAAGGAATGCGAATCGCGCGATACTCTATCGGTTTGTTGGATCGATCGCATGGTATGTTTTTCCGTGGGTTATGCGTAGAACGGTTATAGACAGTGAAAAAGGGTTTACTCGCCGTTGTGGATGCATTGAACGCGAAGCGAATCAGGAATTATTCCGCGCCGGATTCTTCGTCGACGAATTCCCGGCCGCGGATCTGTCGGAAAGGTGGGCTAAGAACAATCGAAACAATCGTCTCTGACAAATTGTAATCGTTCTTTTGCTGCTGCTGATAGATCGCACCAAGGATCGGTTCGTCGGAAAGCTGAACGCTACGCCCAAGAGCAAACCCTAATAGCTTGCGATTGAACTGCTTGACGAACTCCGCAGAACGTTCCTTCGAAACATACTCGCGCAGGTCCTCGGGGCCGGCGATATGTGTACCATCTGGTAGATGCGAATCGGTATTGATCTTCTGACCAGATGCATCCAAGGTGCGAAATCTGCCGATCGCATCGTAGGCTTCGAGAGCAAATCCATACGGGTCGATGCGCTGATGGCAATGAGAACAAGAAGCATCACTGCTATGAAGTTCGATGAGTTGTCGTTCGGTAACCCCTTCGGGTGGAACCTCAGAAAGGACTGGCACATTCTTCGGTGGCTTGGGAAGCTTCTCACCGAGAACCACTTCGCAGAGCCAGTTCCCTCGCAAAATCGGGCTGGTACGAGACGCACCGGCTTGTTTCGAAAGTATGGCCCCCATCGTGAGGATCCCTCCGCGTCGATGCTGCTGAACACCAGCGACTTTTCGCCATTGCGGGCCAGTTACATCTGGGATGCCATAGAACGCAGCGAGTGGTTCATTGAGAAACGTGTGATCTGCCGTTAGCAGGCCGAGCACAGAACCGTCGTTTTGAATCATGTCCGATAGGAAGAGAATCGCTTCACGATACAAGTCACCACGCAAATCCGTAAACTCGGGGAAATGTTGCTCGCTCTTTTCATTGAGTTGATCGAGATCTCGAATATGAAGCCACATGCAACCGAACTCGACAGCCATTCGCTCGGTGCGCGGGTCGCGAAGCATGCGTCGCACTTGACTGGCAAGCACTTCGTCATTGTGCAGTATCCCCTGAAGTGCGACTTGCATGAGTTCCTCATCGGGTGACGAAGACCACAGGAAATAGCTCAATCGATTTGCGAGCTCAAGATCGGAAACAGGTTGAACCTTGTCCGTAGGGCCCGGCGATTCCAGTCGGTACAGAAACTCTGGGGATACCAAGATACGAGCCACCAGAAAACGGATGGCTTCTTCGTGCGGCAAATCTGATTTTCTCAATCGCGCATAGAGTTGCCGGATCGTATTTGACTGAGCTTCGTTCAGTGGCCTGCGATAGGCGCGATTCGCGAACTGCAACACGCTTTCGAGATGATACGGCTGGGCATCGAGAAGGGATTGGCGGAACTCGCGGGCGCGCTGTTGGATCGGTTCACGCAATGGCTCGAAGGCACTTGGATCCGCATCCTGAGTTGCATACTGCCACAATTGCTCATAAGCATCCACCAACTTCAACGCATCGCGACTGACAAAATGCAGTTCGCTCCAAAGTTGCTCCAGGGATACCGTTTGCTCTTCGTTCAAAAGGAGTCGCCTGAGCGGTTCATCCTCGCGATAGAACAACGTCAGTGTGACCACTTCGTCGACCGGCACGATCTTGGGATAACAAAGCGCTATTGGAAACCAATGGCGAAACTCGGCAAACGAGGCTTCGATGCGCCGATGCGCATCGCTCTGAGGGTTTAACACGATAGGCGACGCGACGAGGACTTGACGGGATGGAGTCGTCCAATTGGCGTCCTTATTGAGCACGGTGGTTTGTGGAATACGTGCATCCGGACCTTGCGGTGGTTCGGACTGTATCGCGAACTGAACACTCCCGTTGGCCCCTGCCGTGGGATGCAATTTGCCTTTAGAAACCAGTTGTGCGCCGGCGGCCAGCGCGGCTGGAATTCGGATCGGAATCACCCCAGGTGCTTGAAAAACCGCATCGCTAGCAGCAATGCTCGCTCCTCCGAGTGCGGTGCCGAAAAACTTTGAGTCGAGCCCAAAGCGATGCTCGGAATCGACCGATGTTGCGACATTCGTACCAGTGGATGCAGATGCCAGTGCCGCGATCAAGAAGGGTCCAGTGGACGATTGCAACTGACGGATCAAGATCGCATCGGGAGCGTCGCCCGGGAGATCCTGCCCCTTTTGAAGCAGGAGTTGTTCGAGTTGGCCAGCAAACTTCCGGCGCTCCTCTGCATTGGGTTCGTTGAACCATTTGCCGAGAAGACTTTGAGGGGGAACGGTCGCAAAGGTCGCGTCGGTCGATGCGACAGCCTCAGAAAAGAAGTCCCAAACTCCGGCGTGGCCAGCGCTATCCGCATGCGGATTACCGGCCAAAACATCAGGAGTAATGTCGCGAGATAAACTCCATCGCCCCACATTGGAATTGATCTCTAGCTCGATATTCGTCAAGTCGCACGAATGATTGCCATCGCGAGGTTCGACAACCAGGACCACTTCATCGTTTTCTCGGATCCATAGGGATTCGAAAGGCCCTATTGGAACTGCAGTCGCCCCAGCAGAAAAGCCATTGGCCAACACCTGCTTTAGGCCACCTCGTCTCAACTCCAACCGCCATGCGACACCATTACCACATTCGGTATGGGCGTGCCGAATCATCGCAGTGCATTGGCCCAACAATTTTTCAGGAGCGCGAAATGCTACACATACCGCACGGGATGGGGATGGGTGGACAGAGACAGATTTAGGTGGCATGTTGCCGGGAATACGAACCTGTTGATCCGAAGCGTTGGCGATCACGCTCAATGCATCCTCAGCTCCCCAGCCGTTGATGAACTCATACCCAGATAGCTTTTCAATTTTGTTCTTGAAGCGAATTCGTTGCGAGGAAGAGGCCTCAGGGGGCGACTCGGAGATTCCCAAATACTTGGCCCACGCCTGGAGCAATTGAGGATCGAGTCGATTCGATTCAGCGACTTGCGAAAGCGTTTGCGTGCGTGGTCCTTCCAACCATGCATCGAGAGTGTCGAGAGCTTCGCTGGTCGAGGTGATCCATCGAGCTTGCTGCTGTTGAATCGTTTTGGCAACCGAATCCAAATGTCGTAACGGCAAGTCCGGCCGACCGGGTGCGACGAGCCTTGGGTTTTCGAGAACGGCGACATCCCCTTCGGAACCATCACCAGCGTCCGTGACCTGAAGATAAACCGTAATATCTTGGTTGTCGCTGGAGCTTGGGAGGGGAAATCGCAGCTCATGTTCCGCGCGAACAGGATCGACTGCTTCTTGCCAAGCTTTCGGGCCATTCACTTTGCCGATATGGCCAACACTAGTAAATCGAAACAGGGAACGCTGCCAACCCAGAATCTCTGCTACCAAGGCATCGTGCTCTGCAACCGTGGCCCGTCGCCAGGATTCTCTAAGATGATCCAACAAACTTCGAGATTGACCATCACTATCACCAGAGGATGTCTTGTCTGTTGCCATCACGTCCCACAGGAGACCCAGATACTTTGGGGAGAGTCGCGAATCCGCAGCTAGCGACTCGATCAACTCTTTGACGGCGGGGCTCGAAGCAGCGAGGGAAGAAGAGTTGTCTTGGGGCGCTTTCGCGAGAGTATCGCGGATTTGCAGCGTGGCTTTCAGATACTTTTCGATAGGCAATCGCCCTCCTTGATTGGTTTCAAAAACAATCCCTTGCAGATTGACCGTCTCGCCACCCGATTGGTCGGTGAACTGCGCATAGAAGCGCCGGATCTGATCGAGCCTGTCGTTGGTCAAGTCGCTGACCGAAGGGTTGGCTGCAAAAGCGATTCGGTCGGGCAACAAGACCGCATGTTCGGCAACCTGCTTGGCCGCATCGAGGTACTTTCGTACGAGCGCAGGTGACATGACGAGTGCGGCACCGGAATTAGAAAATCCCTCGCCAGCCGCGCTGTCTGCCGGAAACTCTCGGGCTGGATCCAAGTCGCGAATGCCCGTTAAATCGCGCAGCGTGTAGGTGTATTCCGCGTTGTTCAGTCGACGCAAGATAACGGGACCAGGGTCTCCAGCGAACCGTTCGGCTTGGTGCATCAGCCAATCCGAGATCCAAGACTCGATTGCCTTGCGTTCTGTTTCTGTCGGTTGCTCGGATTCCCGAGGAGGCATTTGTGCGGATCGCAGTTGCTCGAGTACGTTTTGAAGGACTCGGTTGGACGACCGCACTTTTTGCCAATCCGAAAGGGAATCCAATCGAATGTCCCCTTCGCTTAACTTCGGACCATGGCAGTCTCCACAGTATTTCGTCAGTAGCGGAAGCGTTCGGGAAGCAAACGTTTTTTGGAGAGTGGCTTCTCGATCCTCCGAACGGGCGGATGCCCCGACTATTGCGTCAAAGACCATCGCGGCACCGAAAATCGCGGCACCGACAATTGGTCGCCGATCAGGAAGACCCAATGCACGAGCAAGAATTCGCATGGCAGGAAAGGGAGTTGGAGGGGAGGGACTGGCGACGCATGGAAAATCCGTGCCAGTGTGGGTGGGAGCAGACACAGCCAACAAATGTGAGCCTGAGGCGCTAGCCGATTTCTTTCGACGGGCAGAAATCGGCCAGCGACTGAGGCTCATACAAATGAAAATCGCCTTTTGTCGGCCGTGTCGGAGCCGTCTGCGATGCCGCCAAGAGCAACCAAGTGGGACTATCTTTCGCACCAGACGATCACTGTGCGTTCTCAGACTGCACTCTGATCATACTCGATCTCGGAGGAGAATTCATTCCAATGGACGTGGCCCGAGGATTCCCGGGGAACATAGCATCCAACGATGCATCCTGCGAAACTCGCATGGTGAATCGCAATACGGCAAGCTACAATGTTTCCGTAGAAATGCGGGAGCCCGAATCTTGGATCGACGGGCCCCTAATTGTATGGCATGCCCTAGTAGCTCAGTTGGATAGAGCGCGGCTTTCCTAAAGCTGAGGTCGCAGATTCGAATTCTGCCTGGGGTATTTTGCGATTCTCAAAAGACGAGACGCATTTTCTGCATTCTTTCCCGCAGGAAAACAGATCCCGAAGTAATGAATACCATTTCGGAAAATCTAGTAACGACTACTGCTACGCCCATCGCAATGAGAGACCCAGCCGGTTACTGCTACTTCGGTCCGCAGCATGCAATCCAACGCGGGCGGTTGCAAGAATATGCCCGTTGAGCGCGAACCCAGCGATCAATGGCAACTATCGTCCTAATCGTCGATCTCTGTCCCCGTAGCACCAGGCTGCGAGGCTCGGATCGTCGAACGGTAAATCAAGTTCTCTCGATAGCCTTCGGCATCCATCATCGTAAAGCCCAAGAACAACGCGACGAAGATCAAGCTGCCCAAGATCACAATCGCGTTCAGCGGTTTGTCCCAAAGCAAGTGCATAAAGAACAAAATGACCAAACCCGCCTTGATCGTCGCGATCGTCAACGACAACCAAATTTCTGCATTGCCGAGACTGAATTGGGATTGGTAAACCGTCAGACCCGTGAGTGCCAACAGCGCGAAGAAGACCGAAAGCAACATCCAGATCGGCATCGGGTGCGAGAAGCCATGCTCGTGGTCGTGACCATGCCCATGCCCGTGGTCATGCCCGTGGGCTAGGTCATGGCCGTGCGCGTTTACATCGTCATGCGCGGCGTGTGCTATCTCGTGAGCCATTTTTTGATTCCGTAGAAAAACTCTTGTTTATCTCGATCACCGGATCGCCACTAAGAGCGACTCGAATCAACCACTCTCTCCAACTAGGTGATCAGGTACAGCAACGGGAAGAGATAAATCCAAATGAAGTCGACAAGGTGCCAGTAGAGACCAACGTTGTCGACCGGCCCAAAATACTTCTCGTGGAACTCTCTTCGAGCCGCCTTGGTGATCAACCAAGTAATGACGACCATGCCACCGATGATGTGGATCGCGTGGATCCCTGTCATGCAGTAGTAGATACTGAAGAACAAACCCGCCATCCCCTTTTGGTTGACATCGACATTGGGAGTCGTCAGAGCTTCCTTCATGACTTTGACGTCTTCGGAAGGGCCGAGACCCGTTTCGGAAATGGAGGCCGTTCCGGCTAAACTCGCGGTGGCTTCGGTCGCAGACTCGGAACCGTGTGCATGGTCCGTGTGCTCCGTGTGTGCATGCCCTGCGTGTTCATGACCCGCATGAGACTCGTGTGCAGCCGCCTCTTGAGCTTCGAGCATTTGTCCAAGCCCGACTCCCCCAAAGAAGCAGAGCCCCGCCACGAACAATGGACCTGCTACCTGCTGGTGGAACGAACTCTTGGTCACCAGAGAATAGATCCAGTAGACGAAGAAGGAGACCGTCAGAATTAACGGAACAATACAGAGGTATTCGAGGTACCCCTGATGTTCCAGAGAATGTCCCCCAAGCTGAGCAACATAAAATTTGCCCGGTAAGAGCCCAAGCTCCCACTTGTGAGAATACTCGACCGCTTTGACTCCCAGAAACATCGCTGCGCAGCCAAGGGTCGCCCCAAGCATGACGATCAACAGCCTGTACTCACGCAACTGAGCGGACCGAACGGCCCACGCCATGGTGAGAGAACTGAAGAGCAGAACGCCCGTGTTGATCGCTCCCAACTTCTCGTTCAAGAACTGACTGCAATACTCGAAAACTTCGGGGTTTCGGTTTCGCAGCAGTGCGTAGGCGCAGAACATTCCACTGAAAAACAGAACTTCTGTCACCAAAAACATCCACATCCCAAACTTGCCAGCGTCGTACTGCTGCTCGGCATCGTCGAAATGATGTGCCAACCACTCCGGATGTTCGTGATGGCCGTGAAGCGCGTCATCGTGCGTCAACGCTGAGTCTTGGATTGCAGTCATGTTTCAACAGACAGATGTTTGGGAACGTGGAGTTGCAAGGATATGCTATTACGCCTTTTTGACGTAACCGCCTTGTTTGGCATCGTACTCGATTCCGCTGAAATCGTAAGGATCTCCAACGGTCGGGGCGGACGAAAAGTTATCGTGAGGAGGTGGTGAACTGCATTCCCATTCCAAAGTGGCCCCACCCCAGGGATTCCTAGGTGCCTTCCTGCCGTAGAACAGAGAGTGCATCAGAACGATCAAAGCAATCACCAACCCGGAACCGAGCAGGAGCGAACCGATCGTCGACAGTCGATGCAGATCTTGAAACTCTTCCAAGTAGGTCGCGTAACGACGTGGCATCCCGCGTGATCCCAACACAAACTGCGGAAGGAAGGTGAGGTTGAAACCGACGAACACGATAGCGGCAGAAACCATTCCCCACGTGTCATTGAACATCTTGCCGGTCATCTTAGGCCACCAGTGGAACACTCCCCCTAAGAACGCTACCAACGTCCCACCCATCATCACATAGTGGAAGTGAGCTACGACGAAGTAGGTGTCGTGGAAGTGCATATCGGTTGCCAATGCACCCAGCGGTAGTCCCGTCAATCCACCGATCGTGAACAAGAAGATGAACGCGAGTGCATAGAGCATGGGAGTGTTCAAAGAGACAGTTCCTTGATACATCGTCCCCAACCAATTGAAGACTTTGATCGCGGAAGGAATCGATACGGTGAACGTCAGGGCGCTGAACACGATCGTGGTCACGTCGGCCATACCGCTTGTAAACATGTGGTGTCCCCACACCAAGAATCCGAACAGTGCGATCGCAATCGAACTGTAAGCGATCATGCGGTATCCGAAGATTCCCTTGTGGCAGTGAACGCTCATGAGCTCGCTGATGATTCCCATCGCCGGCAAAATCATGATGTACACGGCGGGGTGGGAATAGAACCAAAAGAAATGCTGGAAAGTGACCGGGTCACCGTTGAGCTTCGGATCGAAAATCCCGATACCAAGCATTCGCTCAGCAGCGAGCAGTAGGACCGTAATACCAAGAACCGGCGTAGCAAGCACTTGGATGATCGACGTTGCGTAGGTCGCCCACAAGAACAACGGCATTCGAAACCATGTCATCCCGGGTGGACGCATGGTGTTGATGGTCACGATAAAGTTCAAACCTGTGAAGATGGAACTAAACCCCAACACGAACACGCCAAACGTGGCAGCCAGAACGGCACCACCTTTCTGGGTTTCAATACTGTAAGGGGTGTAGAATGTCCAACCTGTATCGAGACCAGTGATCGACAGAGCGGTCAAGAACAAAACTAGACCGGTTAACCACAGGTAGAAACTACCTAGATTCAGCCTGGGGAATGCGACATCTTTTGTCCCAAGCATAACCGGCAGCAAGAAGTTTCCTAAGGCGGCAGGGATACTCGGAATAATGAACAAAAACACCATGATCGCGCCGTGAAGCGTGAAGACTTGGTTGTACGTCTGGTTGGTCAGCCAGCTGTCCTTGAAGTTCCAAAGATGAAGTCGCAACACGAGCGCGAAAAATCCACCCAAGGCAAACGAGGACATCACGCCAACCAAATACATCAGGCCGATGCGTTTGTGGTCCAACGTCAATGCCCAGCTCAAGAAACCGTGCGTGTGGTTGAGGAAATGATGCTCTGGAGAGTCTTGAACTTCTCCCGTGCTCGGTGCTACTATCGGTCGATCTACTACACTCATTTTTCTTCCGTACCTGTCGTTTTGAAGTAAAACTCCAGCGTGGGTTATCTCGTAAAAGGGTCGTTTGCGCCGCAGCGAATAATTCTATTTCGCTCGCGGAGCTTCGTTTTGCAGGGATTTCATGAACTCGATTAGGGCATCGATCTGCACGTCTTTAATGCGTCCGGCGTAGCTATTCATCGGGGAAGCTGCGCCATAACCCTTACGAGCCTGGGATTGCGGATTTAGGATCGAATTGCGGACGTAATTCTCATCGAAGATTTCCTTGGCTCCGGTCTCCAATGGCACTTCCTTGCCCCAGGAGCCGTTGTAGCTAGGACCAGGTCCAGAAGCGCCTTCGCTCCCTGCATTATGGCAGGTCGAACAACCAAGTCGCTTGTACAAGAGTTTTCCGCGTTCCAATGGATCCTCGGGCTCCTGAACAGCCTTTTCCAAGGCCAGTTTGTATTCCTCCTCTTCGAGGACTTGAACTTTGCCGAGCATGTTGCTGTGATTATCGCCGCAATACTCGGTACAGAACAAGTCGAAGGTTCCCGTTTTGGTCGGTCGGAACCACATGTAGTTGTAGCGACCCGGCACCACGTCGCGCTTGACGCGGAACGAAGGGATATAGAAGCTGTGGAGCACGTCCTCGGACCGCATGATGAGCTTGATGTCCCGGTTGACGGGCAACACGAGAACAGGCATATCGGCGTTACCGACCTTCTCGAAGCTATTCTCTCCACCGTTTTCGTATTTGAACGCCCATACCCATTTTTTTGCGGTCACGTTCACATCGACGGTCCCTTTGGGTATCCGAGCCATGTCCAAGTAACCGATAGCACCTTCCCAGAAAATGTAAACCGCAATGGCTGTCGGAATGACCGTCCACGTGATTTCCAAAGGTGTGTTGTGCAACGCTTCTGTGGATCCTCGATATCCGGGGCGCTCGCGATAGACCCACATGAAGTAGACCATCGCCGCCATCATCGGCACGAAGAACAAAATGCACACCCAAAGGATGAAGGTGAATAACCAATCCACCTGGGGCGCAAAAGAGGATGCACCGTCGGGAAACCAGGCGAATGCTTGTACTTTGTCCGCAAGTGGAAATTGCATAACTGTCGCAATCGAATGCATGGTAAAGGGTTGATCTTTTATAGTTTATCGTCGGTTTCGGAGTTTGTCGCACGGAGCGAGCAATCGCTAGGACTCCCCGCTTCATCGGCAATTCCAAAGCTATGTCGTTCCACGGAGGACGGTTTCGTTGCGCGTCGACTCCTTCGTTGGACCCAGAAAGGAACCGACACCGTGAGTCCGATCACAACAAAAATACCAGCCGCGACCGAAAGTAGCCGCCGTGCACTGGTGGAATAACGGTTTTCCAACGGATCGTAGTGCGCGCACCACAGAGCGATCATGTCCATCGGTGAACCGACCTGCCCCTCTCCCGCCTCGATGGTGGCCATCTTCAGAGTGTTGCCTGTGAAGCCAATTTCATAGAGATATCGGGTGATTTTTCCTTGCGGCGAAATGAAAATAGCTGCCGAAGGGTGATTGTACTGATCGTGCTTCGCGTCGTAGGTATACAGGAAACCGACAGCCTTTGTCAGCGCCGCAATGCTGGCCGAGTCTCCGGTCCAGAACTGCCATCCTTTGGGATCGTGTTGGTCGAACAAGTCCTGGGAATATTTCTTGTGGGTGCCAGCAGCTTTGGACGAAACCTCTCGCGGATCAATGCTGATTGAAATCATGTGAAAATCAGTTCCGAGCTTGAGGGAACTGACCTCGTTGATGCCTCGCAACAAACCGTTCAGCTGAGCAATGCACAATCCTGGGCAGTTGCCGTAGTTCAATGTCAGGATAATGGGCTTCTCGGAGCGAAGGACTTCTTCGAGCGACGTCATCGCACCGTTAGAGTTGGTGAATCGAAGAGCCACGGGAGCGATCTCCCCTAATCGCTCCTCCATCCCAACCCCGACCATCGACTTGGGCAGCTCATTGCGGACAAAATCCCCGTCGCCGCGCGCGCTCAACGAGCCCATCGCCATCCAACAGGCGGCGAGCCAAGCGAAACATCGAACTCCGGGTTTTTGCAACATAGATATTGGTTTAACCGATACGCCACCGCCGAAATCACTACGCGCCCGACGGGGCAGTACCGAATTCCTTAAGTATGATCCTCTCGGCTTCTCCCACAGGGATGTGGAATACTTCTTTGGTCGATGGCTCTTGCCCCTTCGCGGGTGCCGGAGCTGCTTCATCGACGACGCGGGCCGTGCCGTAGCCATCGAGGGACTTCAATTGCTCCTTTTTCACTTCGGCTGGTTTATCTGCCTCCGAGCCGATGCGATCGGCATCGACGTAGTTAACCATGTTGTAACAGAGGGCCTGGGTGCCTTGCAAAACGAGCACCAAGACAACGATGCTCAAGACAGCCGAGTAGGCAATCATGTTTGTGTTTAGGTCGTCGTATCGCGCCATGGGATGAGCCTCTGCGATTCCCTTTTCGAGTGGTGTTTAGAGGATTGGGTTGGAATACGTTAGGGCTTCAGGCAATCGTGGATCACGAACCGCAACCAACGGTACGTTCGAAGCCCGAACCAGGAAGAACGCAATGAAAATCGCGAGCATCCCCAAACCACCTAGGAAATGACCAACCAACGGGATCATTTGAACAGGGCCCGCATTGGGGATCACCAAAAAGGTCATATCGAGCCAGTGTGCGAAGAGAACCCACACGGCCCAGAACGCCAATCCTGCTCGGTGACGTCGTACGTGCCGACTGATCGTGCCAAGGAATGGTATGGCGAAGTGCAGAGGAATCAAGCCATACGCAAGGTATTGCCATCCATCGATGAGACGCTCCCGGAACCAATTGGTTTCCTCGGGGACGTTCGCATACCAATAAAGAAGCAGTTGGGAAAATGCGATGTATGACCAAAACATGATGAACCCAAACATGAACTTACCCATGTCGTGGTAATGCTCGACCGTGACCAACTTCTGTAACTTGCCAGCCTGCTGAAGCGACAAGCAGATCAAAATCATCGTGGCAAAAAATGCCATCATGCCGGCCGCGAAAATATAGACACCGAAGATCGTGCTGAACCAATCGGCGTCGATGCTCATCACCCAATCGAAAGCTGCAAAGCTCGCTGAGAGGGCGAACACCATGATGAATGGTCCGCTCCACTTCTGCCGCTTCTGCGTCAGTTCAACATCTCCGGAACTATCTTGTTGTCGACTCAAATTGAAGAAAACGGCCCCCATAAAGACCCATACGCTGAAATAGACCAATGCTCGGAGCGTAAAGTAATTTCGGGTCAGGTATCCCGCATCGATCTTGCTCAAGATGACACTACTGTGGACCTTATCGCGCACGTTCCATTCGTAGAGCGCATTGCTGTTCGCGTACAGCAAAACCACGATGGGGACGAACAAAACCGCGAGGAACGGAAGGGTCGACATCAGCAATTCAGCAATACGACGAATCGACGAACTCCAACCCGCCCGCGCCACATGCTGAACCAAAACGAAGAACAACGCCCCCAATGCGATCGTCACTACAAACATGTAGTTGGCAAGATACGAATGGGTAACGAATCGAAGTGCACTCTGTTCGTCTGCTTTCCCCGAGGGAGGCATGAACAAGGAAAAGACAGCGCCGATCACCAGCAATGCCAATCCGGCTGCGAACAAGACGGAAGCTTTGGATTTCCAACTGCGCGGCAGCTCGATCGTTTCTTGGTCGTAATGGAGACTCATATCTCTTATTGCTATCGTGTTGTACGAAGTCGGCGAGCGGTCACGCCGATTCGTCTGGTTCGCGGTGGTAAGGCAGTTACTTGGTTTCGGTCAAATTGCTTCGCTGTTCAACCGGAATATCATCGATCTTTGCATTGCGCGATCGCTGAAGTGCCTTGACGTACAAAACAATCGCCCAGCGTTCTTTGGGAGTCAGCGAAGATGCGTACGAAGCCATCTTCCCTTGTCCCTTCGAAATGGTGTGGAAAATCTGACCAACAGGTTGCTTCTGAACTCGATCCGCATGAAGCGATGTCGGAGGGGTCCACGTGTCCTGCAACAAGCTCGCGGCTCTCTTGGAGACCAACCCATCCCCGTACCCAGAATACCCGTGGCACGCGGAGCAATAAATCTCGAATTTCGTTTTGCCTAACTTGAGATCCGCATCCGAAGGTTCAAACGGGAAGCGTTCCAGCCACGGAAGATCAAGCGCTGGAGCTGCACCACCATCCGCCGGCGGTTGCATCGGGGTTGCACCACCATCGGCAGGGGGTTGCGCCGGGGTTGCACTGTCTTGAGGGGTTGGACTCGCTGCTCCAGCAGTAGCATCTTGTCCTACTCCCTGCACCGAAACAAAGCGCTTGGTTTCACCTTCGATGGCGGACACTTTCTTGTCGGGATCCCAACCCAAGTAGAAAGGATCTTGTTCTGTTAGTTGACCCCGGGCGACTGTCCCTTCCACTTGCGGTCGCATACTCCGCCCGTCCGCGAAAATCGTCGTCGTTTGTTGGGGCTTCTTTTTCGGTTGAAAGTCCATATCGAAGAAGACATGCCAGCGGGGCAAATCGCTGAAGCCGGCTCGCATATTGAGCACAATGGCAGCAGGAATCAAACCAGCTAAAACCAAAAGCAGGGATGCCAACCAAATCGGTCGGGGCAACGTCGTAGGAGAAGCATCTTCCAAGACTTCATCAAGCGACTCAGGCTGAGTCGAACCTAGCAATTCTCGAACCGAATCTCGATTGTAGTAACGGTCTCGAGAATCGACATACAAGAAAAACTTGTCGTCGGTGGCTCGATCGAAACGTGGATTCGTGAAGATTGCGTTGCTGAAACGAGGTAGCCCATTGAGCCCCAACATTCCAAATACCGAAGTGAAGGCAGAAAAGAGAATCGTCAATTCGAATCCAACCGGGATCGATGCCGGGGTAATCCCAAATGGCTTTGCAGAAATGATGTATTTGTAGTCAACACCATTCATCCACCACTGCATCAACAGGGCAGTAAACAATCCCGTCAAGCCTGCACACAAAACAATGAAGGGTAGGATGGTAGGCTTGATACCGAGCGCCTCATCGATCCCGTGGACCGGAAATGGAGTGAAAGCATCCGTCTTCGTATAGCCTGCATCGCGCACTTTCCGCGACGCCACGAGCAGGTCATGCTCGTTCGAAAACTCTGCCATCCACCCGCAGGATCGCGGTGGCTTGGGTTCGGCTGGTTTGCGTGGTTTTTGATCACTCATTTTGACTTCGACTCTATTCAAACCGTGTTTCGCTCAACCAATTTTAGTCTGTGTTTCCAGGAACGGTTTTAGGCGTGCCCTAGGTTGCATGACCATGATTCGTTTGACCATGATTTGTTTGACCGTGCGATCCATCCGCGTCTCCATGTGCATGCCCCAACAATTCCGCTTGGACGTGCTCTGCATGCTCCGAGGACGAGATCACCCCTTTGACTTCGGAGATTGCAATCGTTGGCAAGTACCTGCAGAAGAGCAAGAACAAGGTCAAGAACACGCCGAAGCTTCCGAAGAACATCAATCCGTCAAACATCGTCGGGCGGTAGTAGCCCCAAGAAGCAGGCAGGAAATCCCGGCTCAACGACGTCACCGTGATCACAAAGCGTTCGAACCACATGCCGATGTTGACAAAGATGGAAACAACCCACATCGCTACCAAGTTCGTTCGGAACCATTTGAACCAAAACAACTGCGGAGAAATCACGTTGCAGGTGACCATGATCCAATAGGCCCACCAATATGGACCAAAAGCACGGTTGATAAACGTAAATCCCTCGTACTGGTTGCCGCTATACCAAGCCATGAAAAACTCGGTTCCATACGCTAACCCTACCAGCGAACCTGTTGCCAATATGATCTTGTTCATATTGTCGAGGTGTCGCAGCGTAATGAGATTCTCGAGCTTGTAGATTTTCCGCATCGGGACCAACAGCGTTACCACCATCGCGAAACCCGAGAAAATCGCCCCAGCCACGAAGTACGGTGGGAATATCGTCGTGTGCCAACCGGGCAGTTGCGAAACCGCAAAGTCAAAGCTAACGACCGTGTGTACAGAGAGAACCAGCGGTGCAGCCAACGCGGCCAACAGCGTGTAGGCCTTTTCATAGACTAGCCAGTGCCGCGAGGAACCCGTCCAGCCCAAACAAAGCATACCGTAAACCATTCGTCGGAAAGGATGCTTGCTCCGATCGCGATACGTCGCTAAGTCGGGAATCATCCCCATGTACCAAAAAACCAATGAAGTCGATGCGTACGTTCCAACGGCGAACACGTCCCACAACAAGGGACTACGGAATTGCGGCCACATCCAAAGATTGAGGCTGGGGTAGGGGAGCAACCAAAATGCTAACCAAGCCCGACCGACGTGGATCCCGGGATAAATACCTGCGCAGACAACCGCGAAAATCGTCATGGCTTCGGCAGCGCGGTTGATACTGGTTCGCCAGTTCTGACGAAACAAAAACAAGATCGCAGAAATCAATGTTCCCGCATGACCAATACCGACCCAGAACACAAAGTTCACGATGGGCCACGCCCAGAAGACGGGGTTCATGTTCCCCCAGATGCCGACCCCCTTGTAAATCAAGAAGCCGATCAATGCCAGGAACGTTAGAGCCGTCGTCGTCGAAAAACCAAAGAGCAACCACCATATCTTTGGCTGCGGATCTTCGGCAACTCGACAAACCATCTCGGTCACTGAGGAATACGTCTGATTCCCCGTGATTAACGGCGCACGACGACCTGGAATGTCGTTCGTGTTGTCGATTTCTCGCGGATTGTAGGAACTAGCTGTGGTGGCCATGGTCACCTGAGGATTGCGAGTGGTCAGTGTGTTCGTGATGGCTGCCAGCCCCTGGTCGAGCAGGGTGCAGCTGACTGTGAGTCGCGAGACGCTTCGGGATGTTGCGGATGCGCGACAGATACAACGTGCGAGGCCTGATGTTCAGTTCTTCGAGAACCGCATAGGCTCGCGTGTCATTGTGCGTTTGGTAAACACGGCTTGAGTGGTCGTTCAAATCACCGAAGACGATGGCGCTGGTGGGACACGCATCCTGGCATGCCGATCGGATATCTCCGTCGTGAACCTTGCCATCTCCCTTGGTCCGTGAAGCAATCTTGCCATTCTGAACGCGTTGGATGCAATAGGTGCATTTTTCCATAACACCTCGTCCTCGAACGGTTACCTCAGGGTTGAGTACCAACTGCTGGAGCTTCTTCGATGCTTCTTCGCGTTTGTCTTGCCAGCCGTAGTAGTAACCGTAATCGCCGTTGTAATTGAAGTAATTGAATCGACGCACTTTGTACGGACAGTTGTTCGCACAGTAGCGTGTTCCGATGCAACGGTTGTAAGCCATCGCATTGATCCCCTCTTCAGTGTGAACGGTCGCGGCGACAGGACAGACCTCCTCGCAGGGAGCTGTTTCGCAATGCGCACATGCCATGGGCTGCATGACAATCTTTGCATCCACCGGGTGATGAAGATTCTCTTTCGAGCTCTCAGGGTTGACGTCCGCTTGGTAGTACCGGTCGATTCGCAACCAATGCATTTCCCGTCCGCGTAGCACTTGCTCTTTACCAACGATCGGCACGTTGTTTTCGGCTTGGCAAGCGATCACGCATGCATTGCAACCGATGCACTTGTTCAAGTCGATGGACATGCCCCACTTGTGGTTCACATCGATCGGTGGTTCGACCCACAACGACTTGTTTTCGAAGTGATGCTCGACAATTTCTTCTGTGAACGAATTGTTTTCCTTGAATTCGAACAACGTTCCTTCGCGAATGATTTGGGGAGCCCGTTTGGCTGTCTCTCCCATACCCAGGTCATCCATCGCGAAGTGATCTTGGCTCGTTGCCAAACGATACGGCTCGCTGGTCGGCTTGGCTTCGATTCCAGAGTAAATGGCCGCTTGATTCCAACGCCGGAAAGGGGCCATATTGGTTCCGATCGCTCCCGCGATGAGACCTCCCAACTCCTTCGTTCGACCGTAGCCGACGTTCACCGTGAAGGATCCTTCGGCATGCCCTGGAACTAAAAACACGGGCAGTTTGACGCGAGATTCACCGAGGGACAGCACGACCATTTCGCCCTGCTTGAGACCCAATTGGGCAGCCGTGCTCGGACTGCAGATCGCGGCGTTATCCCACGTCAACTTCGTGACGGGCTGCGGGCATTCCTGCAGCCAACCGTTGTTTCCAAGTCGCCCATCGTAAATGGTGTCGCTGGGAAGTACCAAAACTTCGAGGTTGACAGGATCCAATCCGATCCGGACTTCTCCCTCGGGCAATTCATAGACGCGCGTCCGAAGATCATTCGCGGTCAAGACCTTTGCGTCTGCTTTGATTTCCCCTGTGTAAAGCGTTCCCGAAGTTCCAGGAACGAATCCATTGTGCAACGCCTCTTTCCAAGCCCGTTCGCTCAGCGTTCCACCCGATAATCCGGCCGCCGTCTGCTTGACGATCGATTGGCCATCTTTGATTTCGAAACCAGCCAAAATCGACAGCAATTCGATTGCACTCTTGCCACCCAGAAGTGGATCGATGGTCGGTTGTCCAATGCTGTAGGTTCCATCGGCTGCTCGAACATCCCCCCACGTCTCCAATGGGTGAGCCGCAGGAACCGTCCAACGGGCCACCTGAGCCGTTTCATCGTCATGCTGCGAAAGGTAGACCACGTCTCCGATCGACTTCAGTGCTCCGTCTAGCAAAACGTCCCCAGCCACCGAGAAGACAGGGTTCGGTGCAAGGACCCAAGCCTTACTGTATTCGCTGCTCTGATTGACAAACTCATCCAACTTGATCGAGGTGATATCCTTCAGTTCGTTCGGCGTCTCAACAAGCTTCACGGTCTTGCCGATATTGCCCAACTTTTCATTGATCCGAAGAGCTGCAACCTGCAGAGCAAGTGATTGGTGAGAACCTACGCTCAGCACCGACGATCCCTTATTGTTCAGAAGGTCGCTGGCAATTGCCTCAACGATTCGCGAAATCTTGTCGCCGTCCTTCAATCGATCGTAGGAGACATCTTCAAGCTTGTCTTCGACGACCTTGCCGGCGTCGATGGCCTCCTCGATCTTCCTGAGGAGGATGCCCATTTGCGAGGACTGCAAGGCGAGACGGAAATCAGCCGCCGTGCCGGTCACCGAATATTGAGATTCCGCCACGTACAGGCGATTCATCCACGGTCCGTCCGGTGCGCGGTGATTGGCGTACTGACGTGCATGATGCACGGCATTCGCGTCGGCGCCAAACAAATCGGAATCGAGCGCTACGATGACTTTGGCTTGGTCCAAATCAAGCACGAGATTCGTATTCGCTGCACCCACCGCATCGAGGGCCTTGCTAACGTTTCCGGAGTAGACCGACTCGTAGCGAACGAAAGTCGCGGCCGGATACTTCTTAGCGACTTCCGCGAGCAGACGTCGGAAGGATGGACTGCGCGAAGGCTCATAGACAATCGCCAGCCCCTTACCTTCACCGAGTGTCTTGGATTGCTGTTCTACGTAAGCATTGAAGGATCTCCAGCTTTCATCGCGCTCGGCGATAACATCGCTGTCAGCGATCTCCGGCTTGGCTCCAGCCTTGGTTCGCTGCAGCACGACGCCCAATCGATCTTGATCGTACAGCGACAGCACCGAAGCTTGCGTAAAAACATCGCTTCCGGTCGTAGCGAGCTTCTTGTTTTCCGCGTAGTCTTTTGGTTGGCTGTTGGCATATGCAGGATGCTCCGCGTTGCCATCGACCTTGATCGGCCGACCATCCAGATTGGCGACGATCGCATGAACGACACGTCCGGCCCATTCAAAGTTGGTAGCGTAATGCTCAGGCACCCCCGGCACACGGCCTTCGGGACGCACAACGAACGCAGCCACTTCCTCGCGGTAGTAGCGGCAACCCGATAGGCCTCCAAGGGCTAGCGACGCGCTCATCAACTGCAACCAGCGACGGCGCGATACTCCCTCAGGGAATTCCGAGGCCGCTTGCGGAAACTCGCGTTGCAAAAATTGATCGAACTCGGGAGTTTTCTGGAGTTCGTCGAGGCTGCGAAAATAACGAGTTCTGTTTTCAGACCCAGATAGGCTCATCGGTGGCAAACCGCACAATTCGCTTGAGGATTGATGTTGTTTTCTACCCGCAATTTCTTGCCGAGCGCCAATTGCTCTTCTTCGCTACCAGCAGTCCAAGCCAGATTGGTGACCTCTTCCACAGGACGCAAATGAGGCTCGGGATTTCGGTGGCAATCAAGACACCAAGCCATCGATTGATTCTTGGCTTGATAAACGATATCCATCTGATCCACTCGCCCGTGGCAGGTGACGCAAGAGACTCCGCGGTTCACGTGGGCAGAATGGTTGAAGTAAACATAGTCGGGCAAACGATGGATTCGGACCCAGTCAACCGACTCGCCTGTTCGCCAACTTTCGCGCACGGGTTTCAGCTTGGGCGATTCCGAATGGATCGCAGAAAGCTTTGGCGAACCGGTTCCCGTTGCCGTTTTCGGACTGTGGCAATTGATGCACGTCTGCGTGGGTGGGATCTCAGAGTGAGCTGCCTTGTCGACGGAAGAGTGGCAGTACTTGCAGTCCATTTTTAGCTCCCCCGAGTGGAGGGCGTGGCTAAAAGGTACCGGCTGCAACGGCCGATAGCCGGTGTTGAGAGTCTCTGGGCTGGTTACGCCCAAGAAAAGAACGCTCGCATAGGCACCCCCTGCGAGGGCCAACACTCCGAGAAGGGCCAAAAACTTGTTGGTCCATCGAGGGAATAAGAATCGTTGGGACATAATTGAAGACAAGGGTTCGGTAGCGTTTCGAGACGGCACCAGCAGGCTTGGTGCTCGAGACGTTACTCCCCGCACCAACTCTACGTTATTCCTGCGACTACGGAGTTTAATAGGTACCCGTGGATCGCAAAAGATGGCCAGGGGAAACTATGTTTCGCGGGATCCTCTGAATCGACGGAATTGCCGTCAAACTGTTGGTTTTCTTGACCGATTGCTTTTTAAGCGACAATTCGTCGCATGCTGGTTGCGCTCGGGTGGATCGACATCGATCGACATCCTACGACATGTAGTAACGGCAAGAAATCAGCATCGGGAACGCCACCCGGAAAGGCTATCCCACTCTGCTGTCTCGATATCCCCCCGAACCGTGGTTCACCAAAGCGAGTTTTGAAGTTGCGCAGTTTTGGCTGTATGTCGTCGTCGTGCTCAATCCGCCGAGGCGGATGGGGCTCGTGCTCGTCATCGAACGGGCTGTTTCGAGCGCGATTACGAGCACGATAAAGCCAGGGGAAGAATGGATTCGGGCTTCGAGAGGTTCGAAACTCGCAACTTCAAAAAGCGCGTGCTATGGCGCAGGTTCGGCTACAAACGATCGGATGGAGGATCGTTGGAAATATTAGCGTCGTTCGATCTCGATTCACGTTCGGAGGACTGAGCAATATCCGCTGTGGATGCACCCCCCGTATCCTCTTTTGCCTCGATCTTTCGCTGGGCTCGGTAATGTGCACGTCCTTCTGCATAGGCCCGCCGACCTGGAGTGTTACTCGATAGCCACGCATCGATCTCTTCCGCCGACGGAGGCGAATCCGCAGCGATTGCGGTAATCCTTTCCAACTGCTTACGACACCATCCGCATCCAGTCCCAGCCCCGCCGCATTCGGCAAGCTGACTGGGTAGGCGCACCCGATGCACGCGAACGTAATTCAATACCTTTCGCCAGGAGATGTGGAAACACAAACAAAGTTCGTCGTCGGGTTCCATCGACTGCCCAGGGAATCTTTCTCTAT
>Ga0194055_10000673_pt1 | contig 27672 bp, 20 predicted proteins | sample SepL449m_MetaG_FD_155482 | JGI IMG/M metagenome (GOLD analysis project Ga0194055, IMG submission 155482) | Anoxic zone freshwater microbial communities from boreal shield lake in IISD Experimental Lakes Area, Ontario, Canada - Sep2016-L442-9m | ecosystem: Environmental > Aquatic > Freshwater >... | reverse complement strand
GTGAAGGCTATTCCGCCGTGGTCCAGTATTTTGCCGCCGATGGCCTCCCCCATACGCTCGTCCCGGATGTCCAAGAGTTGCTCGCCGTCAACCCATATCCGCATGCGAGTGCCGCACACATCAATCCGAATCTTGTTCCCGGCCTGCGGGTCATGCTTGAGGCCCTTTCCTTCGGCCAGCGTGCGTCGGCCTTCACTCGTCGGATTGCCGAAGCCGGAACGCGTTTGGCAATAGCCATTATAGTCGCACGACACACTCCAAGACCCATCTCCCCCAAAGGTGAGAGCATACCAACTCCATCCCCGCTCATTCCAACTTTCCTTCGCATCAGCTACATGGAACAGAATGCTCGCGCTTCGAAAGTCGAGCGGCAACTGGTGAGGATTGAACATCGGATCTACGCCGGTCATGCCAAACTCGAACTCCACACTGTAATCCTTCCACTCCGCATTATCGATGTTGGTAACGAGCGTGGCCCCACGACCGTTGCCACCGTGGCCGTAGTTGAAACCTGGTCGCACCTTCGGCAGCGACACAAGTTTGTCTCCCTGTACCTCAAACTGCATTCGCCACGGCACCCAGTTCACACCACCGAACGGCAAGGAACCCTCACCTTTCGGCAGCGGCCCGTCAGCCCATGCAACGTCAGCGGTTCGAATGAGGTCAGTGGCTATAGATACCTTGCCAAACGCAGTCTCCAATTCGATGGGATCAAGGTTCATGCTGCCCTTGATCCGATCCCCATTCTGCAGTTCGATGGATGCCGTTTGATGGTTTTCATCCATGCGGATGCTCCGGATCTGCTGCAAGGGGATGTTGATTCTCGCGTAGGGCGTTTGCACTGGAATCATTCGGATTCCGGACATACCAATCACACGGGATCCATCCAGCAAATCGAGTGTGAGAATGATTTTTGGCTTCTCTTTTTCAGGCCCTGCCCAAGCTGTGCCAACCGTTGCCACTGTGAGCAGCAGGACTTTTAAGAACACAACTGTTTTCATCGCGTTATTTTTGAATAGGTTCGGGGATGGGTGCGTGTTCGACCAACCTATTTCCTTCTTCGGTCACATGCAAATCAGCCGAATAGGCGGGCTGGCCAGCGGAAAACTGCACAGGCAGACGAGCGGATCGGTTCGACTCAAGCAGCCGTCAGTAACATTGGCCTGCGTGCCGATCCGCTTACCCAGGAACATGCGAAACATTATGCCGCATTCGCAGGATGCTGTGTGAACGGTGAGGCAGGGCCGCACATTCCCAATCGGCTCCCAGCAGCGATAGCGAGCACTGCAACAGCTGCCCGAACGGCCGATCCGCCCTGCCCTATCTCGCTGGCCACTGCTTCGAGCCGTTGGACAACGTGCTGGTGGGCACGGGGATCTGTCAGCCATTCAACGACATGTTCCGACACACGCTGAGACGGATCCCCAACGGCGAGGTATTCGGGATAGATCGCCTCGGGATCAGCAGGAGCCACTTCCTTGGGCACCCGCCACACACCGCGCACAGGCCCGATGGGGTTGCTCGCGGCCAGCAGGTTCACAAGCGTGATGAAACGCGCGTGTCGAAACCAGCTCTGCACGATGTATGAAAATGACCCGACGCGATAGACAATCACTGCCGGCACCCGAGCGGCAAGGAGTTCCAGCGACACCGATCCGCTTACGGCGATTGCAGAGTCTGCATCGCGAATGAGTCGCCGCGTGCTCCCGGCTTCCACCTCCACGCACAGCCCACGCAACGTACCTGTGGAGGCATCGATCTTCGATCGAATCACACGCGCATGCCGTTCGTGAAGGGCCCCGACAACGCACCGCATCTGAGGCACCTTGGCATGGATCGCAGCCGCACTTTTCAGCAGCGAACTAAGATTCATTTCAATTTCTTGCCCACGTGATCCGGGAAGCAGCAGCACCAGCGGAGCAGAACCGCGAGGAGGGCCAGTTCGGAGGGCCGCTATCGATGCATCAAAGAATGGATGGCCCACCAGTGTGGAGTGCATTCCATTGGCGACGAACCAGTCGTGTTCAAAGGGGAGTGCGGAGAGCACGTGATCTATCAGCCGCCGCATCTTGCCGATCCGCCAACTGGCCCACGCCCAGATTTGTGGTGGACAATAAAATACAACTGGGATGCCGTGTCGCTTGGCCCGCCACGCCAGCCACCAGTGAAACCCCGGGAAGTCAATCAGCACGCACACGTCCGGCTTGTGGTCTACAAAGCTTCGTTCGGCCCGGCGCACCAACTCTACAAACCGATGAATACTCAGAACCACTCGCACAAACCACATGATGGCTAGCTGCGTGAGATCAGCCAGCAGCACACATCCCTCTGCTGCCATGCAAGGTCCGCCTAATCCCACGCATTCCACGTCGGGGTGACGTTCCTTGATCGCCCGCACCAACAGTGCTGCATGATGATCGCCGGATGGTTCGCCAGCTGACAGAAACACACGCATACAAACAACTCCGCATACAACTTTTCTATAGGGAGTATTTCATGTGGCTGCTCGAGGCTCTAGGCCGATTCTGGGCCTATTTTTCAACTCTCACGCGATCTGTGCTGCCACACGGGCGAAAAATGCCTCGTCTGCCTCTACTTTATTATTGGAAAAATCCGAAGGAAAAGTGCATAGACATATGTGGCGCCGCCGGGATTCCACTTCGGCGAGAGCCTCGGACTTCTCGAGCGGCGACAGAGCCGCGAGGGCATGCATGCCATGCCACAGTGGATCATTTGATCCTAGGCAATGATGTCGTGTACGACATGCCCATGCACATCTGTCAGGCGATAGTCTCTTCCAGAAAATCGATACGTTAGTTTTTCGTGATCCAGTCCCATGAGGTGCAGAATGGTGGCGTTCATGTCGTGGACGTGCACTCGCTTCTCAACAGCCGAGAGGCCGAACTCATCGGTGGCTCCGTGGCTGTAGCCCTTCTTCACGCCGCCCCCGGCCATCCAGACCGTGTAGCCGTAGTGGTCGTGATCGCGGCCCTTCTCGCCTTCGGATGTGGGCGCGCGGCCGAATTCTCCACCCCAGACCACGAGCGTTTCATCGAGGAGGCCGCGGCCCTTGAGATCGGTGAGCAGCGCCGCGATGCCCTGATCGCATGCCTTGGCGAGCACTGCATGCCCATCGACGATCTCGTTGTGACCGGTATCCCACGCGATATCGTAGCCGTCGATGCTGTGCGACAACTGCACCACGCGCACGCCTTCTTCGACAAGCCGGCGAGCGATCAGGCAGCCTTTGGCAAACTCGCTCTTGCCGTAGAGCCTGAGGGTTTGCTCTGATTCCTTTGAAATATCGAACACTTCCGGCACGGAAAACTGCATCTGGAACGCCATCTCCATCGCCTGAATGCTGGCCTCTAGGTTTTGATCCTGCTCGAGGCGACTGAGTTGCATCTGGTTGATTCTGGCCAAGAGATCCAACTGCTGTCGCTGCTCCTGGCGCGAGAGTCCTGCACTTTTGAGGTTGCTGATGATCGCGTCGGGCTTCATGTGGTGAATATTGACGTAGGCACCGGCGTAGGCACCTGGCAAAAAAGCGTTGCCCCAGCAAGCCCCCCTGCAGCGAGGCTGGGCGCGTGGAGACATGGCCACGAAGCCGGGCAGATTCTGCGTTTCCGCGCCGAGTCCATAGGTCAGCCATGAGCCAAGACTTGGACGGTTGGGTTGGAGCGCACCGAGATTCGTCATGAGAATGCCGCCCGCATGTTCCGGGATATCGGTGTGCATCGAATGGATAAAACTGATGTCATCCACACACGTAGCCACCTGCGGGAAAATATCGCTCACCCATTTGCCGCACTGGCCATACTGCTTGAACCCGAACGGCGATGGCATAAGGCCCATCTTCGTGTTTCGCAGGGATTTCCTGTCTACGCTGGCAGGTCGCTCGCCGGCGTGTGCGGCCAGCATTGGCTTGTAATCGAAGGTGTCGACCTGCGATGGACCACCCGGCATGAAAAGCTGGATCAGCCGCTTGGCCCGCGGAGCAAAATGCGGCGTCTTCGGCGCCAGCGGAGCGCCGAGTTCCCGGGAACTGGCTGTTTCCCCGCACATCGCGGCTAGACCAATGGCACCGATGCCAGCACCCATTTGAGACAGTGCTTCCCGGCGGGTGAACTGCTGGATTGCGAGGCGGTAGGCGAGTTCGTGCTGAAGGAATTTCATGAATGCACCAAGCGTTCCTCAACGGCGATTACTGGATCTGGATAAGTTCGTGGGCGAGGAGTAATACCTGGGCGTACTGGTGCCAGCGTTGGGGGGCTGGATTCCCACCCAGCCATTCCGATCCAAGGTCGATTTCAGCAGGCTCTGGCGGTCGTGAGTAGAGACGTTGGTAGGTCTCCTGAAGCTTCTGCGAAAGGTTCCCTGATAGGCCACGCATCCAGTCTCCCAGCACCTGAGCCCGTCCGATTATGAACGGGCTGTTGATCATGAAAAGATATTGCTGCGGCACGGTGCTGACGACCCGCTGCTCCGCCGATGAAACTGCGGAGGGTGCATCGAACAGCCGCAGAAAATGGTCGGCGTGAAATGCCTCCCCGGTGCGACTCACACTTGCGTAGAGAGTCCGGCGATGGCTTTGCCAGATCTCGTTGGTCGGGGAACCGCCGATGGTCGTATCCAGTTCTCCGGTGACAGCCAGCAGAGAGTCTCGCCAAGCCTCGACTTCCAGCTTTCTTGGGTTCATTCGCCACAGGAGTTTGTTATCGCCATCACGAGTGAATTTCGCCTCATCAAAGCGGCTGTTCATCTGCCAGGTGGCCGACAGGAGAATCTGGCGGTGAAGCCGCTTGAGCGACCAGCCGTGCTGGATAAAGTCTGCCGCGAGCCAGTCGAGCAGTTCCGGGTGCGTCGGCTGTTCGCCCAGCACGCCGAAGTTGCTCGGCGTTCGCACCAACCCATGCCCGAAGTGCCACCCCCACACACGGTTGACGATCACTCGGGGGGTGAGCGGATTGTCTTGAGCGACGACCGAGCGGGCCAGTTCCAGTCGGCCACTGCCCTGGGTATACGGGGGCGAATTCTCGCCCACAACGATCTCCAGAAACCGGCGCGACGCGATCGGTCCTGGCTTGCGAAGATCGCCGCGCAGGGCCACCGGCATGTCGGTGCTGCCGGTATCGGTCAGCCCGGGCATCGTGGCATACATTGGCGCAGCGGCCTTCTTCCGCCGCTCAAATTCGGCTCGCAACTCCGCGACCTCCCCCTTCAACGCGTCATCGATTGATTGTTCCAGACCGCTCGGATCGACACCCAGTCGCGACGCGGTCGCGGCAAGCCAGTCGTTGATCGCCTTCTGCTGATCCTTGATCGCCTGCTGGCCCGCCGTGTACGCATCGATCTCGGCCTGCGGAGCGGCTGGAAAGTCTTTCGGGCGTGTGTTGCGAAACACGCCGGCGATGGCGTAGTAGTCTTTCGCCGTGATGGGGTCGAATTTATGGTCATGGCAGCGGGCGCAGGCCACCGTCATACCGAGTAGTCCGCGCGAGAATGTGTCGACGCGGTCAGCGAGCGTTTCCGCTTCCGCCTGCGCTTGCCCCTCGGCATCGCCGCCGTCCGACGTGTAGGTCGGACCAATGGCAAATAAACCGGTGGCGGCAGGATCCGACTCTGACCCGAGTAGATCCCCGGCGATCTGGCGAATGATGAACTGATCGTACGGCAGATCGTCATTGAGCGCCCGCACCACCCAATCACGATACCGCCAAGCGCCAGTCAGCCCCTGATCATTAAAGCCGCCATGGACGTCGCTGTAGCGGGCCACGTCGAGCCAGTGGCGGGCCCAGCGCTCGCCGTACTGCTCCGAAGCCAGCAATGCGTCCACCACCTTCGCGAATGCGTCGGGGGACTTGTCGGCAAGGAATGCCGCCACCTGCTCGGGGGAAGGGGGCAGCCCGATCAGGTCGAGATATGCCCGCCGAACAAGAAGATTCTTTTCGGTCGGCCCTTGGGGCTGCATCCCAGCAGAATCAAGGGCTGCGAGCACAAACCGGTCGATTTCCGAGTGAGGCCAGGAGCCGTCATCGACTTCTGGTACAGCCGCTTGAATGATCGGTTTGAACGACCAGTGTTGACTGCGGAATTTTTCCCAATCATAGGGTGCGCCATTTTTCTTTTCCTCCGCTCCAGTAGCACTCTCGCTAGGCCACGGTGCCCCCATCTGGACCCACGCTGTCAGGACCCGAATGTGCGATTCAGAAAGTTTGGCGTCTGGTGGCATCGCCATGTCGTCGTTGGCATAGTTGATGGCCTCCACGATGAGACTTCTGTCCGGCTCACCCGGCTCCACAGCCGGACCGGAATCGCCTCCCCTGAGCAGACCTGCCAGCGAGTCCATCCGCAGACCGGCCATCAGATTCCCCTCTGCTTCTGCGGCCGCCGAGTGGCAGCCAAAACAGTTTTCAACCAACAGAGGGCGAACCTTATTTTCAAAGAATTCCAACTGCTCGGCTGTCGCCAAAACAGACTCTGCCGCCAATTCCGTCGCAGACAAGCAGCCTGCCAAAACAATCATCAGAAAAAAACAAAACCTAGGCATACCGACACCTCACCAGCGACAATTCCAAGGTTGCGATGGAATCAGAAACTGGCCAGAAAAGAATCCGAAGCTGTATTTTGTAAGTGAACTATAGCACAAAAAGCAGCGATTCAAATGGGTTTTAGCCGGTGAGCACAAAAGTGCAAAGACGTTTGACGAAAGATTTTATTCCTTTGGGAGGGGGCGCAGCTTCCCTACGGAAGACCACCGGGGAAGAGCCACCGCGAAGAGGCGTCTGGTATGCCTCAGCCCGTTGGGCCATTACCGAGAGATCGCAGCCGAAAATCCGTCGTCCTCCGACTTGGCTTATTTGCCAGCCGGGGCAAAACCTTTTGCGATGTTGCCAAAGACAAGATTGATCTGCTCGTCGCCCGCAGCGGCCTCGACTTTGCCCTTGCAGACATTACAACAAAACCCGACATCAGCCCCGCCGACATCAATCATCGTGGCCGGGTTGATGGGCTTGCCGCTGAACGGACAACCCGTCTGAACGAGCTGGCCAGTCGACACCATCTGCTGGTGAGATTTAGCGGCAAACGGCGCGGAATCAGATTTGAATTTGGCTTCGCAATTTCCACAGCAAAACCAGACCTTACCGCCATCAAACACCACACTTTTGTCGGGGTTACAGCCCTTGCCCGAAACCGGACACTTCGCGTCCTTCGGTTCTTTGACAGCAGCCGATACGATTGCTACCGAGCAGGCCATCGCGGCGACGAACAAGAAAGCAGCAGCGGAACGTGATAAAATCTTCATGGCAATCGAGTCTCCTGGATTTTGTTATGAGAACAATCGGTTTGGTTGTGCCGGCACTCGCGGCATGAGAAAAGCATACGCCTGCGACACGGGTTGTGGCAACGGGCATGTTTGGGCTGTTTTTGAGACCATTGTTCCCTCCGCCTTAGACAGGGTTCTCATGCCGGGGCTCGGGAAGGCCGATGCCAATCAGGGCCCCGCCGACAATCACCGCAGAAGCAACCACAAAGACGGGCCCAAACCCAATCCCGTCCACTGCCAGCCCCACCAGCGGCGACAGGATAAATGGCAACGCCAGCGCGGCCCCCACGATGCTGACATAGCGGGGGTGCTCTGCGGCATGCGGCGCCAACTCGAGGGCATAGTTTGTAAACAGCTTGAGCGAAATGGGATTGAGCCCCAGCGGAACATAGACAATCCAAAACCATTCCACGGCAGTCGCGTGCGGCAACAGCGACAGCAGCGTGACGACCAGCGGCGTGGTCGCAGAAAGCGCCACCAGCCACACGAGCACAACCCGCGTGCCGCGGCGATCAGAGAGCGGCCCGGCCACGAGGCTCACGATGCCCGTGGCCGCATTTTGCACAACAACCCACGTGAGCAAGCTGCCAATCCGGCTCCCAAGTTGGTCGCGGGCAAACGCCTGGTAGTGCGGAAAGAGCATGAGCACTGCCGAGAAGCAGGCAGCCACCAGCGAGAGTCGCAGCAGTGCCGGATCGGCTACGAGCGTGCGACGCCACAAAAAGATTCCCTGCCAGGCGTTCCGCCAGATACGGTACGTGAAGCCACGCGACTCAACGAGCGGTGCGTTCGGCCGCCGAATCGCATCCGTTGGCTCATCCAAAAAGATCGGCACGATTGCAGCCATCGCAAAGAACGCGGCAGTCGCTGCAAATATTTTCGGAAAGCCATCTGGCTCCTCCAGCCATCGTCCTAAAAAAAGAATCGCAGCGATGATCGCCAGCACACTCCCCACCGACACGCTCACCACCATCGCACGGCCTCGGCGACTAGGAGCGATGAGCTTGCCTTGCAATGCAGCCACTCCCAATTGGTTGAGTCCGTTTGTGGCCGAAAAAAGACCGTACAGCACAAGAAAAAGAATCGCCAGCAGGTCCGGCCTGACTGCCTCCAGCGGCGACCATGCCACGGCCAGCACGCCAAAGCATCCGGCCATCGCCAGACTCGTGCGCACCAGCGACCACTTTTTCAACGGCAGTCTCGCCAGCCTCCCTGAAACAAAAAGCGGCGGCACACTCTGCCCACCTCGGTTAAGCACAGGCAGTAGGCCTCGCAAGAGCCCCGAATCAACGACGGCATCCAGCACTGCCGGCATGATGATCGTTTCGGTCTTGAAGATCCAGCCAACTCGTAAAATGATCTGATACAGTTCGAGGCAGGCGGTGTTGCGAACCTCTTGATTGGCGGCAGTCCCCCCCGAAGCGTGCGTTGGGTTTGGCGGGGCGTTCCACTTCTTCGCGGAAGGCTTCTGCTCATTGCAACTGTCCGGCATGCGATTACTATTTTCCCTAGGCGTTCCTGCTCGAATTCAATGCCAGCATGAGGTTTTCCCCTGATGCCGTCCATCGCTTTTGCTCTGGCACCTTCCACCCGCGTCTGCGTCTGCTTCCGTTTGCCCCGGCGACACTCCCCATGACCACCTGCCTCCTCAAATCAAAAATTCACCGAGCTGCTGTCACGGGAGCTTCCGTCGATTACGAGGGAAGCCTCACGATTGCAGCCGATCTCGCCGAGCGAGTTGGACTGCGGGCATACGAAAGAATTCTGGTTGGCAACCTCTCCAACGGCGAGCGGTTTGAAACCTATGTGATCTACGGCCCACCAGGGTCGGGCGTCATCGAGCTTAACGGCGCTACGGCCCACCTCGGTAAGCCAGGCGATCGCCTCACGATCATGTCGTTTGGCTGGTACGACGAACAAGAATCCGCACGGCACAAGCCGTCCGTTGCATTGCTCGACGTAGAAAACAAGGTCGTTCGCTCGCTGTGAGTGCTGCCGATGGAGGAGGCATCAACCCGTTGCGGTTGCATGCGGGAAGGAAACAACCGTGCACACGCCCTGTGTGGAATCAAGACGCATCACGTCGCTCCTCTGCTCGGCCGACGAGGCGGTTGCATTGATCGACGATTGTATGACCGTTGTGGGCAGCGGCTTTGTGGGAGCAGCACACCCCGAAGCGTTGTCATCGGCGATTGAACGTCGCTTTCTGCGCGACAATCAGCCACGAGGACTCACACTTGTCTATGCCGCCGGGCAGGGCGACGGAAACACTCGTGGGCTCAACCACCTCGGGCACGAGGGGCTTGTGCGCAAAGTCATTGGCGGCCATTGGGGATTGGTCCCGAGGCTCGGACGGCTGGCGATCGACAACAAGATCGAGGCCTACTGTTTTCCTCAGGGAGTGATCTGTCAGTTGCTGCGAGACATTGCCGCCGGAAGGCCGGGCTGTATCACGCACGTCGGGCTTGGCACGTTCATCGATCCGGCGCAGCGAGGCGGCCGACTCAACGATGTCTCGCCCGAGGAACTCATTCAACGCGTCGAACTCCTTGGGAAGGTGTGGCTGCTTTACAAGGCTTTTCCTGTGCACATCGGAATCATTCGCGCCACGGCTGCCGATCCATTTGGCAATCTGGTAATGGACGAGGAGGCCGTGGTGGGGGAGGTGCTGGCAATTGCGCAAGCTGTTCACAATTGCGGAGGGAAGGTCCTCGCGCAGGTCAAGCGATTGCTGGATGAGCCTGTCGCACCGAGCCGAGTGCGGGTGCCGGGAGTGCTCGTGGATCGCGTCGTTGTGAGCGGCCCGGGCGAACACGACCAAACGTTTGCCGAACGAGATAATGCGGCGTACTACTTGCCCCGTCCCAGTGGGAACCATGCCCGAGACCCCTTGTGCGTTCTGGGAAATTCTATCGCGAGCCCTCGTATGGTTGCCGATGCGAGCGGTCAACAGCGACAGGCCTCGGACGTGCGTCTGATCATCGCCGCACGGGCATGTGACGAGTTGCAACCCGCTGCCATTGCCAACCTCGGGATTGGCATGCCCGAGGGGATCGCGAGGGTTGCAGCTGAGCGAGGCCTCCTTGAGTCAATCACGCTCACCGTCGAAAGTGGACCGATTGGCGGCATGCCTGCAGGTGGGCTGAGCTTTGGGGCTTCGGTGCATCCCCAGGCCATTATCGATCAGCCGTCTCAGTTTGATTTTTATGACGGCGGTGGGCTTGATTTTGCCGCCTTGGGTGCTGCCCAAATTGACCGTTTGGGCAATGTCAATGTCTCCCGATTTGGCTCCCGACTCGCGGGCGTTGGCGGCTTTGTGAATATCAGTCAAAACGCTAAGAGTCTTGTGTTCTGCGGTACGTTGACATCCGATGGTCTGGAAGTGGCGGTGCATGATGGCCAACTCACCATTCTTTGCGAAGGACGCATCCGTAAATATGTCGACGTAGTGGATCAGATTTCATTCAGTGGCCAACAAGCCCGACAGAAAAATCAACGTGTGCTTTACATCACTGAGCGAGCAGTTTTTCAGCTCATCGACGGCGGACTGGAATTAATCGAAGTGGCCCCTGGAATCGAACTGCAGCGAGACATCCTGGACCAGATGGGCTTTGCTCCTGCGATCGGCGACGTTCGGCCCATGAAAATTACCAACTGAATCAGAACAATGGCAGGCTGTTTTTACAGCACAAGATCGAACGCCGACGAACTCTGGCTGTCTTTCGGGTCACTATCGGGCGACGCTGGATTGGAGCAGCAGTTCGAGGTAGCTGCGCCGCTCTGGGGTATGGCAGCCCAGTTCGTGCGCGAGCGATTCAAGGCAGGCCCTCGCCAGTGGTACTTCTCCCTGTTGCGCCAAAATCTCGAGTTCGATGAACTCACCCAACCCGGCCACGCTATCCAGGGCCACCTCAACTTCGGTGCCCTGCCATGTGACACGAACCGGTCGCCGCCGTTTTGCTACTTCTAGCACGCGGCGAAATCCCAGCGACTCAAGCAACTCTGTCCACTGCTGGATCGTGACCGCTCCGCTCCCACCAGCATTGGAAGTAGTGGATGGACTCGGCAGTAAATCCAATTCGATTTCACGGCGTGTCTTGGTGGCCGTGTCGATCCGCGGGCCTTTCCACGTGATCGCCACATGCCCACCCACCTTGCGCAACCGCAAGGCCTCGTCTGTCTTGGAAAAATCGCGGCATGGATGCGAAAAGTAGCGGTCTACTTGGTCGATAGCCTCGCGAAAACGAGCCGAGAGGGCCACCAGTCGCGGCTCGATCGTTAAACCCCCCAGCGAAAACTTGAGTTCGACTTCGTACACTGTTGCACCGGGTTCTAGGCCAGACGGTCCGACTCGCACTCGCTCCAGCAGCATCCGTCGCAGTTCTGATTGCTGCCGAACGATCTTGCGGTCTTCAAAAAATATCCACCCTACGCTCACTTCAATGATACCCTTGCTCCATTCTAAAATCCTCTCTGTCTGGCTTCTACGACATCTCCCCGTGATAGCCGTGATAGCCCTGATAGCCGTGATAGCCGCGATCGCAACTACGACAGCTTCCGGATGCGGCGGGCCTTTATCCACGCATCCCGCGATCGGCCGCACCGTTGGCACCCTGCCGCTAATCTCGATCGCCGATGCCTCAAGGCAGCCACCCTCATTTTCTGGGAAGGTGACGGTTCTCAACTTTTGGGGCACGTGGTGCGCCCCATGCCGACGCGAACTGCCTGGACTGGCGCGAATTGCCGGACGTTTGGCAACCCAGCCTGTCTTTCAGTTGGTAGCCATTTCGTGTGGGCCCGGCGGGCCAGATCCGATTGAGGAGATCGCTGCCACCACGCAGGCCTTTCTCTCTCGCGAAAAAATCTCCCTAGATGCCTGGGCCGATCCCGATGGCCTCGTGCGGATGATCTTTGCCGACGGGTATGGATTCGGGGCTTATCCGACCACGTACCTCGTCGGCACCGATGCCCGCGTTGTGGCCGTCTGGACCGGCTACCGCTCCAGCGATGAACCCGATATGGCGCGCGCAATCGTGGAGGCCATGAAGCACGCCCAATAGGTTTTGGACGTGGGAACTGGGTTCATGGCCCTTCATGGCCCTTCATGGCCTGCAGGGCCCGAATACATTTTTTTCGCGGGTAGCCAGCGACACATTCGCCGATGGCTTTTTGTTTTCGACTACGAATCGTTTTCATTCCCAACAAACACGCAGCCCACGAGGATGCCGAACGCCACAATGAGCGTGACGACCAGTCCCGCACAAAATATGAAGAATTCCATGAACAATCACTTTTTAAGGAGCGTTCCCAATGCCAAGATCGATGGGACCCACAGCCCGACAAAGAGTCCGTATTGTTTTGCGTCTTCTGGGCTGCCTGCCCAATCCGCAGCGAGAAACCAGAGCCCAACGCTCAGCAAGAAGCTCAATCCAGAAGCAACCAAGATGGAACCCGTTAAAACACTTTTCATAGTTTCCTCTTTTAAAAATGTGGTCAAGAACCGTGAGTCTAGACAGATTATTCGATTCGAACAGAGCATTTCTTGCGTCAAGCGTCAAGCGAGCAAAACGTGTCGATGAATCTGAGTCATATGGCCAGCAGAACAACGTATTGAACGCTATTTTTAGTCTGGATTTCAACGGTTTGGAGATCCGCGACCGTGGGTTCGGATGGGCTACTCCAGGCCCCCGACGGCGTTGGGAGAGCGGCCAGACAATCCCGCCAGAGAGCCCAGTAGGGCCTCCGCCGCGGCAGCCGGATCGGCCGCGCCGGTCACGGCCGAGGCCACCGCCACTCGGGTCAACCCAATCCTCGCAAGTGAGTCCAACCGCTGGAGTGTGATGCCACCGATGGCAAACGTCGGCAGGCTGATCTCGCGGGCCACGGTGATCAGAAATTCCGGAAGCGCACACGCTTCAAATGATTTTGTCGTGGAAGGAAAGCAAGGACCCACGCCGAGATAGTCGGCCCCGTCGATCACCGCGGCGCGGGCTTCAGCCACGTCATGCGCCGTGCGGCCCAGGAGCCGCTCCGGTCCGATCACGCGCCGCACGAGCACCGTTGGCAAGTCATCCGAGCCTGTGTGTGCGCCGTCTGCCCCGAGCGCGGCAGCCACATCAACCCGGTCGTTGACCAGCACAATTGCCCCCCGAGCCGACGAGGACTCGTTCGCATGCTCGGCATCGCGACGCCTAGCGATCGCCAACGCCTGCCGCGTGCGAGCAACCAGCGTGGCTGCGTTGAGATTTTTGTCCCGTATCTGGATCATCCGCACTCCCGTCTCAAGCAGCGACTCCACAAGCCTCGCAAATGCCGACGGATCAGACCTCCCATCCACCAGCACGCAGAGATTGATTCCTCTCAAACAGTCGGCCGCGCGGGCCGCGCCAATTGCAGAGCGTTCGATGGCGTAAAGCCTGTAACGCAAATCCTCGAACCGCGATGCAAAACGTGGAGCGAGCAGCAACACGCTTTCCTGCAGGCTGCGCAGAGCCTGTTCGCCGCGGGCGGCGTTGGCAGCAATCAGATCCGTAGGGGTTCGTCGAGGCAACGCCGCAGCGGCTTCTACGGTGGCCCCAACATCCCCGGGCGCATCTCGAAGAAAGACGCGGGGCAGGAGATCGTTCTCGGCCAGCAGGGCGGCTAGATCGTGTCGGAGTTGCTTGACCAACTCCGTGAGATGCCTGTCTTCGAGTACAAAACGCACCGCGTCTTCCACCACCCGAAGGGCCTCGCCGGCACGGTTTGCCGATGCATCCACGGCTCGCCACGCTCCCGCGATCGCCCCAGATTGCTCGAATTCTCTGGTTTCCATCCACGTGTTGTAGCGTCTGGCTGGCCGAGGCATCACTTTTTCAATGAATTTTTCTCGTACGTTTCCATTCAAAGGGCCTCAGGGACACGCCTTGGATAATTCTGCGAGCCCGCCTACACTCCGCCGCCCATGAGGCGGAGCACCCTTGCCTCACCGAACCCGAGAACCCAAGCGTGAGAACTGCACGATATGTAACGCTTCTTTGGCCAGGCATGCCTTGGCTCTGGCTGCGTGGCAACGTGGCGGGCCTTGTGATTGCGATGGCATTTGGCGTGGTGCTGGATGTGGCAATCTTGGCAACGTGGATCTGGGCGGATCTATTCGACTTGGAAATCACTCTCGGGCTCTGGGCGGCGGCGGCGGTTGTATGGATCGTGGGCACTGTGTCGGCGCTGGCAGCATTTCCGCCGCTCATTTCCACAACCCACACCGCTGCCAACGATGGAATTTTTATCGCCGCACGCGACGCCTACTTGGCAAGAGACTGGCTGCTCGCAGAAACGAAACTTCGGGCTCTGTTGATTGTGTCCCCCACCGACGGCGAGGCGCAGCTCCTGCTTGCCACGCTGCTGCGACGCGTCGGACGCAATCGGGAGGCCAGGGCGGCACTTGAAAAACTCTCCCGCAGCGATTCCGGGGCTGCGTGGAATTCTGCGATTGGGCGGGAGTTGATCCGTCTGGATGCCCCAGAAGCGGCTTCTGATGCGGATCCCGAGAGCTCCATCGTACCGCTTGCGGCAACGTACAACGTGACCCCCGCCGGCGAAGCGGCTGCCTAGGCCCGGGGGAACGCGAGTGACCGCCTCGCAAATCTGGGAAAAAAGAGGGCCTAGAACGTTCTTTTCTACGTTCAAAAAACGTACGGAAGACATCTCTGGAAAAGCCTCCTAGAATCTAAGAACAAGGGTTCTCATTCTGGCCTGACATCGTCTGAAATGCTCGCAAAATCCTCGTGCCGCTATATTCACGCACGGCAGATCCCGCGAAAAATTTCGGGGTGTTTAGAAATTCGAGTTTTGGCGTAAGGTTTGCATCCATAGACCCTAGCCCTTATGGGTCTGCCGGATTGGCGGCACAGTTTCGATACGACAGCAGGAAGGAAGCAGAATCATGTACGAGCGTTTTACAGACCGTGCTCGCAAAGTCATGCAGTTGGCAAACCAAGAGGCCCAGCGATTTAACCACGAATATATAGGCACCGAGCATGTGCTTCTGGGTCTCATTAAAGAGGGCAGTGGCGTTGCGGCCAACGTGCTAAAAAACCTCGATGTCGACCTGCGGAAAATCCGAATGGAGGTCGAAAAGCTGGTGCAAAGCGGCCCCGACATGGTGACGATGGGCAAGCTCCCACAAACCCCGCGGGCCAAGAAGGTCATTGAGTATTCCATGGAAGAGGCGAGAAATCTCAACCACAACTACGTCGGCACCGAACACATTCTGCTGGGCCTCCTGCGGGAGCAGGAGGGCGTGGCTGCGCAGGTGCTCATGAACCTCGGACTCAAGCTGGAAGATGTCCGCGAAGAAGTGCTCAACCTGCTGGGCCACGGCATGGAAAACGAGGGCGGCGAGCGGGCTGGCATGGGCGGCCGACAGACCGCTGGTGCTGGCGGAGGCGGCGGTGAATCGTCTCCCAAGGGGGGCAAGAGCAAGACACCGGCGCTCGACAGCTTCGGCCGCGATCTCACCGAACTGGCCCGACAGGGCAAGCTGGATCCAGTGATCGGACGCGAGAAGGAGATCGAGCGGGCGATTCAGATCCTCTGCCGCCGTACGAAAAATAATCCCGTGCTGCTGGGGGAAGCGGGTGTCGGCAAAACCGCAATCGTAGAGGGCTTTGCGCAGCGAGTGATCGACGGCAATGTACCCGAACTCCTAGCCGACAGGCGGATCGTGGTGCTCGACCTTGCCATGATGGTTGCTGGCACGAAGTACCGCGGCCAATTTGAAGAACGCATCAAGGCTGTCATGAACGAGGTGCGGCGGGCGAAGAACACAATCCTCTTTATCGACGAGCTCCACACGCTCGTCGGGGCCGGTGGCGCCGAGGGGGCCATCGATGCTTCCAACGTGTTGAAGCCTGCCTTGGCCCGCGGTGAGATTCAGTGCATTGGGGCTACCACTCTGGACGAATACCGCAAATACATTGAGAAGGATTCGGCACTCGACCGTCGGTTTCAGATCATCATGATCGAGCCTGCCAGCAAGGCCGAGGCCGTAGAGATCTTAAAGGGCTTGCGCGACCGCTACGAAGCCCACCACCGCGTGCAAATCACCGACGGTGCGTTGGAAAGCGCCGTTGAGCTTTCCAGTCGCTACATCACAGGCCGCTGCCTGCCCGACAAGGCCATTGATGTAATCGACGAAGCCGGAGCCCGCGTGCGCCTCAAGGCGATGACGAAGCCACCGGATCTCAAAGACATCGATGTCGATGTCGAACGGCTCAATAAGGAAAAAGAGGAGGCGGTCGCAAATCAGGATTTTGAGAAAGCCGCAGCCCTCCGCGACCAGGCCGACAAGCTCAAGAAAAAGAAGCAGTCGATGACCCGCGACTGGCGCGACAAATCTCGCGAAGCAGACGGCGTTGTGGACGACGAAGTGGTGGCGGAAGTGGTGTCGAAGATGACAGGCATCCCGCTGACTCGCATGACCACCGAAGATAGCAAGCGACTGATGGCTATGGAAGAAGAACTGCACCACCACGTCATCGGCCAAAAAGAGGCGCTCAAGAGCGTGTCCAAGGCGGTGCGTCGCAGCCGTTCAGGGCTCAAGGATCCGAAGCGGCCGACTGGCTGCTTCATCTTTGCCGGGCCCACGGGCGTTGGCAAAACGCTGCTCGCCAAGGCCCTTGCGCAGTTCATGTTTGGCAACCCCGAAGCGCTCATCCAGATTGACATGAGCGAATACATGGAGAAGCACAATGTCAGCCGATTGGTCGGCGCGCCTCCGGGCTACGTCGGCTTTGAGGAAGGCGGTCAGCTCACTGAGAAAATCCGTCGCCGGCCTTATTCCGTCGTGTTGCTCGATGAGATCGAAAAAGCGCATCCCGATGTGTTCAACATGCTCCTGCAGGTGATGGAGGAAGGCCGGCTCACCGACAGCTTCGGTCGCAACGTCGACTTCCGCAATACGATTCTCATCATGACCACCAACGCCGGTGCCGAAGCAATTAAGAATGAGGCGGCTTTTGGTTTTCAAAAGCCCGATGACGACGCCAGCTACGAAAGCATGAAGGGCAGAGTCATCGAGCGGATCGAGAAGGTTTTTCGCCCCGAATTTTTGAATCGAATTGACGATGTGATTGTGTTCCACCATCTCACCGTTGAAGACCTCAAGGAAGTCATCGACATCGAACTCTCCAAGGTGCGGGAACGCCTCGGTGAGCGAGGGCTCAAGCTTGAGCTCACCGAAGAGGCCAAGAAGTTTCTCATCAAAAAGGGCTCTGATACCGATTTTGGCGCACGGCCGTTGCGTCGGGCGCTGGAGAACTACATCGAAGACCCGGTCTCCGAGGAATTGCTGAAGGGCGAATTTGTCGGCAAGGATACGATTCAGGTGGACTGCGTCGAAGTCGCCGGCAAGAAGCAGTTGATGTTCAAGGGTGTCGTCACGGCCGAACCGTTGGCCGCGACCAGTGCGGACCAGACCAGCGCCGAGGCAGGCGCGTAACGCAGGCGGGTGTCCCAACGGCCCACACATGCCAAAAAGGATCCTCGTCGCCGTGCGATTTGCACTAATGATTTTGATGCCCTTGGCCTGCCTCGCTTGTGCGTGCGGGCTTGCGCCCGGTCTGCTGACCGCTGGCGAGGCTGAGGTTGAATCGGCTGCAGGCCGGCGGCCTGAGTGGCATCAGTGGCGCGGGCCGCGGCGCGACGGTCAGGTTGAGGGGCCGCAGTGGCCCGACCGCCTTGATCCTGAAAACATCGAGCGGGTTTGGCGGGTGAAGCTCGGTGAGAGTTATTCAGGGCCGATCGTCACCGACGACCTCATCTTCACGACCGAAACAAGAGACAAAAAAATAGAGGCTGCAGTCGCGATCGATCGCCGCACGGGAAATGAGGTGTGGCGGAAGGAGTGGGACGGCGCAATCTCCGTACCTTTCTTTGCCACCAGGAATGGCAACTGGATCCGCTCGACGCCCGCTTACGACGGCGAATGCCTGTACGTTGCTGGCATGCGCGACGTGCTTGTCTGCCTTGATGGCACAACAGGCAACGAGCGATGGAGGGTCGACTTCGTGAAGGAGTTCAACACAACGATCCCGGCATTCGGTTTTGTCTGCTCGCCGCTCATCGATGGCGATGGCGTGTTCGTGCAGGCCGGATGCTCGCTGGCCAAGGTCGATCGCCGGACGGGCAAGGTGATCTGGCGTTCGCTTCAGGACGCCGGGGGCATGATGGGGTCGGCATTTTCGTCGCCTGTGATCGCCGAACTCTGCGGCAAACGCCACATCGTCGTTCAGACCCGCGAAAAACTGGCTGGCGTCGACATTGACTCCGGCAACGTGCTCTGGGAACAGCCGGTGCCTTCGTTCCGCGGCATGAACATTCTCACCCCCGTGGTCTTCAAGGATTCGATCTTCACCAGCACTTATCAGAATAAGTCGTTTCTCTACCAAACGTCCCTGAACGAAGGAGTCTTCGGCGTGAAGGAGGCTTGGACCAATCCGGCACAGTGCTACATGTCGACACCCGTTGTCGTCGATGGGCGTGCCTACATGCACCTCCAAAACCGCCGGTTCTGTTGCATCGATCTCGCCAGCGGCGAGCGCACCTGGACTTCCAAGCCACAGGACGAGTATTGCAGCCTCGTGGCACAGGGCGACCGCATTCTAGCCCTTGGCTCGGGCGGCAGGCTGTTGTTGCTGCGGGCCAATCCAGTGGAGTTTGAACTCATCGACGAGGCCACGGTGAGCGACGCCGAGACGTGGGCCCACCTGACGGTCAGTGGAGACGAGTTGGTGGTGAGGGAGTTGGGCGCTCTTGCACTCCACCGCTGGCGACGCGGAAGTCCCGCAACATCTTCCACGGGGCGTTGACGCCCTCCTCGGCAAAAGAGCTCTTGATTCCGGATTGGCTCAGGGCGCATGGGGGATACGGTGTTTCGCCAGTTCCTCTTTTTCCACGTCGTCGCTCCAGCCATCTGAGAAGCAATCGAGCGTTTTTCAGCAGGAATCGAGGCCCGTCTCCACGGCGGGACCGGAAAAGAGTCCTGACCCCTTTGAACGGCTCAAGTTTCCTATCCGGCATATCCGAATAAACCGGCAGGGATCGCCGCGCGCAGTCCATGCAGCCGCTGAAAGCAACACATGTCAAATCGAGCAAGCAATCGCGATTCCGCCGGCCGAGGACTCGGCGACTGGTTTGCAACGCAAATCGCAAATCTCGGGGAATTCATGCTCGACCGCGTGGCGGGGGTCGGAGATGTGGCAATCTTCTCACTCAAAACGGTCGGCTGGATCTTTGCCCGCAGGCAAAGGCGCGATGTCCTACTCCCGAGTTTCTACCAGATCGGCGTGCTATCGCTTCCAGTGGTCGCGCTCACTGGCCTTTTTATCGGCATGGTACTGGCGGTGCAAAGCTACTCCCAGTTTCGAGCCATGGGGCTGCAAACCCGGCTGGGTGCCGTGATCAACCTGTCGCTGGTGAGAGAACTCGGCCCGGTGCTCGCAGCCACCATGCTTGCCGGCCGCGTCGGAAGTGCCATGGCCGCAGAACTCGGCACCATGCGAGTCACCGAACAAATCGACGCGATGGAGAGCATGGGCGCCAACCCCATTTACTACCTCGTTGTGCCACGGTTTCTGGGCTGCCTCATACTCATTCCAACGCTCACAGTGATGGCCGACTTCATGGGCGTGCTGGGCGGCTATTTATATTCTCACCTGCTGCTTGGGATCGACTACCACCACTACTGGACGAACTCTCGTGAATATGTCGATGCATTTGATTTTCTCATGGGCATCTTCAAGACCTTCTTCTTTGGCGCTGCGATCGCTCTAGTCAGTTGCCACCGAGGATTCAACTGCGATCCCGGTGCCGAGGGTGTGGGGAGAGCCGCCACCAACGCTTTTGTGCATTCCTTCATGCTGATCCTTGTGCTGGATCTATTTCTAGGGATCGGGCTCGACAACCTCCAAGATATTTTCCATCCAGAGGGGCCACGCAAGCTGCTCTGAGTGCGTTCGTCCCGAGGGCCAATCCACCCGCTATCACCATGCCAGCCCCAGCCAAAGCCATCCGACGCGATATTTCCGATCCACCTGTGATCGAAATCCAGAACCTCTCCATGCGATTCGGCGACCACCAGGTGCTTCGCGATATTTCACTCGTGCTGCCAGCCGGCCAAACGCTTGTCGTGATCGGGGAAAGCGGCTGCGGGAAGACAGTGCTCTTAAAAGCCATGAACGGACTCCTCCGGCCGACTCTGGGCGAGGTGCGATTCGAGGGAATACCGCTCGCGAGAATGAACGAGCACGAACTGGCACGCATCCGCACGCGATATGGTTTTGTCTTTCAGGGTGCTGCCCTCTTTGACAGCCTTACGATTGCCGACAACATTGCCTTTCCGCTTCGCGAACACACCCGCCTTTCTGCGGCAGAAATCAGCGACATCGTCGAGTCACTCTTGGGCGAAGTGGGGCTGCCTCAATCTGTCGCCACCATGAAGCCGATGCAGCTTTCCGGCGGTATGCGTAAAAGGGCCGGACTTGCCCGTGCGCTGGCACTGGATCCGCACCTCATTCTCTACGACGAGCCGACCACTGGCCTCGATCCAATCATGAGCGACGTTATCAACGAATTGATTTTACGCGCACGCTCACGAGATGGCGTGACCAGCGTTGTTGTCACACACGACATGCACACGGCACGCAAAGTTGCCGATGTGATCCTGATGCTCTACCCGCTCTCTCGGCTGCCACCCGGCGAACCGCAGGTTATCTTTCAAGGCACGCCGCACGATCTCGACAATTGCTCCGACCCACGCATCCGCCAGTTTATTGAGGGGCAGGCTGGGACACGACTCAGCGAACTCAAAGACGAGCAGGCTCGCGATCAGGCACAGTCCACACCACCCACCCCAGAACATTCGCAACACACCGAGGACGAAACATGAGCGACCGCGTGATGCAATTCCGCGTCGGCGTGATGGTGCTTGCCACAGCGATCATCGCCGGCATTCTGATCGTACTTTTTGGCGATCTGCCGTCGCTGGTGCAAGCCACCTACCCACTGCGGATGAATTTTAGCGATGCCAGAGGCGTTGCGCCAGGCACACCGGTTCGCAAAAATGGCATCTTGGTGGGCCGTGTCGCGAACGTCGCCCTGGACGAGAAAGGAGGCGTGATCGTCGTGGCAGAGATCGATTCCTACGTGCCGATCTACAGAGATGAACAACCCCGGGTGATGGGGTCGATCCTAGGCGATGCCGAGATTGCGCTGGTCCCCGGCCGGATCGTGCCTCCCCGCCAACGATTGGGATTGGAAGAGGTGCTCAGCGGCATGGCTTCGCGCGATCCGTTTGAAGTTTTTTCATCGCTCGAACCAAAATTTGGGAGCACGCTCGACTCACTCGCCGAGGCCAGCGAGTCGGTGACCAAACTGTCGCATAATCTCGACCGTTTGTTTCTTGGGAAAGACGAGAAATTTGAAAACATGGTAAAGAAAACGGAATCTGCACTCGATTCGTTTAGCGCGGCCATGAACAACATCAACGATGTAATGGGGGACCCACAGGCCCGCGAAAAGATGAAGGCCACGATGGACGCACTGCCCGACATGATCACAGAATTAAGGGCTACCGTGAAGGGAATCAGCGGGACTATCGACACGGCCGACCGGAATCTTCGGAACCTTGAGGGCTTCACTCGCCCCTTGGGCGAACGTGGCGAAGAAATGATAGCGCAGGTCGATCGCACGATCGGCCGCCTCGACGAAGTGCTCCAGCAGGCGGCATTATTTACCAAGGCGCTGAATCAGTCGGACGGCACGCTTGGCAAACTCGTTCGGGATCCGAAGGTGTACGACGATCTCGCCCAGGCATCTGCGAACGTCAATCGTCTGACCAGGGAACTGCGGCCAATCGTGGATGATGTGCGTGTTTTTACCGACAAGATCGCACGGCACCCCGAACAGCTTGGCGTGCGAGGCGCGCTTGAGCGTCGTCCAGGCGTCAAGTAGGGACCTGCTGTACGGAGGCCGCGGGAATCTTCTACGCTCCGACGGGCACCGTTACCTCAGTTTCCTGAGCCCGCAGGTATTCGGCCACAAACTCACCGTAGTGGGCTTTCGCCTCCACCGGTAGTTGTTTGTAACCGGAGAGACGGCCACGGCATTTCGCAGAACCACACAGGCACTGCCCGCCGACGTATTCGATTTCGTACTCGAATGTCTCGTAGTCGACTGTCAACGCCTCGCCCGTAGCAATCGTCCGAAGGGCCTTGAGTTCCAACTCTTTCACTCCCGAGCGGATGAGCACACCGCAGTTGGGTTCACAGGAGTGGTTGCACAGCACGATCACTCCGGCAGGCAGAATGTGTGAGTCGGTATCCACCTGCATGGAGTGTCGCGTGCGTTTGGAAAGCTGCGGGCCCCACGTCTTGAGGATCGTCTCGCCTGCGGCAATATCCCGTGAGGCATAGACAACGCGACCAAGACGCCCCTGTTTAATTTCCACCGGCTCGCTGGGACCTGGCACTCGCTGCTTGTCGCCGTGAACGGCTAGGCCGACCAATTCTTCAAAATGCGTTTCACGAAGCCGCGTGCCATAGCGTTCTGCCAACCACGGGAGCGTTTGTTCGATCGTATCCGGCTGCAAGAGCACCAGTTCCCCTGCCTTCACAGCGTCTAGGACACGGGCGGCCGACTCCGACCAATTACCCCCTGCTTCGATCACGGTCGGCCGGTCGTGGGGTGTACCTTCCACGACTCCAGCCGAGATGATCCGAGTAATGGCACCAGGTTCACGGCCGCGGATGTAGGCGTCTTCGTAAATCACAACCCGGTCAAAAGTAGCACCGAGCAGACGGCCTTGCGCGATGAGATCCTCGTCCCGACGGTCGCCGGCAGCGGAATAGACGGCTGTGCGATACTCGTGGGGCAGCGTCCGAATCGCTCCACAGATCTGCTCGAGTGCAGCGGGGTTGTGCCCGTAATCGACGACGATTGCCGTGCCCTCAAGATCGAGCAGGTTGAACCGTCCTGGCGAGCCAGCACTGCCGCACGAAAAACTTTCCAGACCCACTCGTACCAACTCCAGCGGCACTCCCAAACACCAAGCCGCAGCGGCACTGGCCAGCACATTCTCCACCTGAAAGCCGATCATGCCGCGGTGTACCAGCGGCACCCGGTCGAGGTTGGCCAACCGCGTCTCACGAGGACCGTCACAGAGCACAATCCAGCCGTCCCGCACCGTCGCGGCCAAGCCTCCCGTGGCCAGATGCTCGACAATAACAGGATTGGCCGGATCGAGTGCAAAATAGACGACCTGCCCCTTGCACCATTTTTTCATATCCACGACCAGTGGATCGGCAGCATTGAGGACAGCAGACCCCTGCTTGGCAACGGCGGCAACAATCGCGCCCTTCACCCACGCCAACCGTTCGGGCGTGTCGATTTCGCCAAGACCGAGATGGTCTCCCGAACCGATATTCGTAACAACGGCAACATCGCAGGTGTCGAATCCACAACCCTCGCGCAGAATGCCGCCGCGGGCGGTCTCCAACACAGCCGTCGTAACCGACGGATTGGCAAGCACGCGCCGCGCACTCACCGGCCCACTGCAATCACCTCCCTCAATCTGTCGTGCACCAATCCAAACTCCCTCTGTACATGTCGTCCCCACAGTCGCACCACCGGTGGCCGCCAGATGGGCAAGCAACCGCACCACGGTTGTTTTCCCGTTGGTACCCGTAACGGCAGCCACGGGAATCCGGCCATTGTCAGCAGGAGCAAACAGCGTATCGACGATCGCAGCGCCAACATTGCGCGGCGTGCCAACAGTAGGCTCCAGATGCATCCGCAGCCCTGGTCCAGCGTTCACCTCAACCACAACACCACGCTGGGTTTCAAGCGGATGCCGAATATCAGTCGTAACAACATCAATACCTGCGATATCGAGGCCGATGATTCTGGCAGCCTCGACGGCCCGCGATGCCACATCTGGGTGCACGTGATCGGTGACATCTTCAGACGTGCCACCGGTGCTCAGGTTGGCATTTTGCCGCAGCAGGACGATCCGATCCAAGCATGGCACGCTTTCTGGAGAAAGCCCCTGCTCTGCCAAGACGGCCATTGCCACCTCGTCGATGACCACAGGGCTCAGAGACGTTGCGTGGTCTCCGCATCGACGGGGGTCCTCGTTGACGCGATCGATTAACTCTTGAACCGTGGAACTCCCGTCGGCCCGTACGGTGGGCGGATGCCGCCGCGCGGCAGCAACCACGGCCCCGCCAACCACCAGGAGCCGGTAATCGTCACCGCTCACAAAGCGTTCAACGACAACCGCTGCATCTTGCTCGCGAGCGACGTGCCAAGCCCGCTCAACTTCTTCGCGCGTTGAAAGGTTGACAGACACACCGCGACCTTGATTGCCGTACCGTGGCTTCACCACAACCGGCCCGCCAATTTCTTCTGCTGCGGCCCAAGCATCAGAGGCATCCACCGCCGGGCGGCCTTCGGGCACTGGAATGCCGGCCTCCGACAAGAGAGTGCGGGTGAGTTCCTTGTCCTGGGCAATTGACTCGGCGACGGCGGCGGTACGATCGGTTTCAGCAGCAATGATCCGCCTCTGCTTCGATCCCTGCCCCAGACGCACCAGCGACCCATCGCTCAACCTGCGTGCCGGAATGCCCCGAGCCTTGGCCGCCTCTACGATCGAACGGGTGCTGGGGCCGAGTTGCTCATCGAGCAACACTTTCCTGAGCCGCTTGATCTCGCAAGCCACTTCAAATGGATCGTTTGCTATGGCCGACAGCAAGAGCCGGTGCGCTGTGTGCAAGCACTCCACCGCAAACTTCTCTTCCTTATATTCAATCGCCACCCTGTAGACACCGCGAGTGGACGTTTCTCTGGCTCTTCCAAACCCCACGGTTGTGCCCGCGAGCGATTGCAGTTCGAGCGTTACGTGCTCCAGGATGTGACCCATCCAAGTGCCGTTGCGAAGCCGCTGAAAGAAGCCGCCGCGTTCGCCAATCGAACAGCGGTGTTCGATCATGCTCGGCAGCCATTGCATGAGTCGGTCGTTGAAGCCGGGAAGCGTGTGGGAGGGATGGTCTTCGAGATGACCGAGGTCAACCCACACTTCTAAAACAGGAAACGACGCCCACTGATTGGGACCGCGAAGGACCTTGAGCGATTTGATCTCCATGGACGGAAAGCGTGCTCTCTTACCCAAACGCAGACGCGTGCGTGGGCTGGGGTTGTGTGCGACTCTTCCAGTCACCGGACATTCCGGCAGACATTGTAGGAAACGAGGCTGCACTTCTTACTGACCGGCTGAACGGGCGCGTCGCCCGAAAAGCCCTTTGAACCCGACCAGACATCTGCAGAGAACGGACACCTTTCGATGCCAGACATGCCGGGCATGTCAAAGCAGAACCGACGTCTTTCGACGTCATGGCGGCCAACAATCTGGGGCTGCTGGAGAGATGCCTCTGCCGAAGCACGGCTTCGCAGGCAGGCAAAAAAACGAGGGGGAAATACGATTCCCAACGCACAACGAACCTGGCATGCGTGACATGCCTGGCATGAGAGCCATGGGTCGAAAATTTTCCATTACCAGCAGGCCAGTGTGCACCGTCGAACGCCACGCGGACGCTCGATGGAAGGCGATGCCCGATCCTGCCAGCACCACGAATCCAACCAATCACAAACCAAATCGATTCAGAAATCTCCTGCCGTAGCGATCCAAGCTTACTCAAGAAGCCCGACTTCGCACGGCGATTCATGCAGTTTACAATGTCCGAAACAAAATGCGAACATTTTTTGATCCTCTCTTGGAGGATGCACATTCCATGCCAACGATCATCAACGCCCAAGGCCGCTGGTGGTCGTCCAGAAAAAAAGGCCTGAGTGGGAAGGCCTTGGTTGGGATTCATGGAAGGGATGACAATTCTGGGATCGCTCATTGCAAAATCGTGCAGTCGCTGGCGGTGGACAGGTATTTTTTCCAAACTCCAGCCCACCCACCACGCGCCCACTGTTGAGGGCTTCTGCCTGTGAGCGGCTTTCGGCGTTTCCTGTTTTATTCCAACAACGTTAATCTAGGGATCTTCGGAAGACCACGCAAGATTCTGTTGGCGGGCTCGAAACGCCCTTTGAACCGGCACCCACACAGCCGAAAAAGAGAAAAAACATGTGTTTAAGGCACTATTTACATCAGAATGAGCGGTTCTAGCCACCCCCTATCGCCACCCCTATGCACCCCTTACCCAGCACCTTTTCTCATCACAATCCAGCGGATCTACACGCTTTAGGTGCTGGGTTGCCCCTAGGCCGCCTTGGCCTGGAGACTGGTGAAGTGGTCCTCGCAGCCTGCCGTTTTGATCTGGATGCGTCGCTCAACTTTACAGACGGCTGGATCGTGCTGACCGACAGGCGGCTCTTGGCCGACCTACCAGCCTCGGCGGATGGCGAGCATAGCACCGCTGAGGCCCTCCGGGCCTGGCCGCTGGATGCCCTCACACAACTCGACGTGCGTTTGCGCACTGGCGTTGGCCGCATTGAACTCTCGCAGGATCATCGGGTGATTGCTCGATGGCTCTTTACGCCAGCTCGTGCCAAGGCAATCCACTCGCTGGAGGATGTGTTCGATCAGAGGCTGCATGGACAGTCCACAATCGCTCTGCGGACGCCTGGCAATGGCACTCACAATGATTCTCCAAAAAAGCCAGTGGAGCAGAACAATCCCACGCCGATTGTGTCAGCCAAATCCAGCGACGACGATGAACCTTCTTTCTCCAAGGACAGCAGCGAGGCCAGTTGGCGAGCGCTGGGGCGCCTGGTTACGTTTGCGAGGCCGCATGCTGCTGTCGCCGTGCTCGGTGGGGTGCTCTCGCTAGCGGGCACCGCCGCGGCACTTGTGCCTCCCTATCTCACAATGCCACTCGTCGACCAAGTGCTCATTCCGCGGCAGGCCGGACAGCCTGTGCCGTTTGAACATGTCTGGTGGTATCTCGCAGGCTTGGCCATTGCGGCTCTCGCTGCTTGGTTGCTGTCGTGGGCGCAGTCGTGGACGCTTGCGTGGGTCGGCGAACGAGTCGCGGCCGATCTGCGGGTGCGCACCTACTCGCATATGCAATCGCTCTCTCTCGACTTCTTTTCCGGTAAACGCACAGGCGACCTGATGTCGCGAGTGGGCAGCGATACCGATCGGATCAACACCTTTCTATCCGTACACCTGATCGAATTTTCATCCAACGTGATGCTCGTCCTGCTCACGGCTGGCGTACTGACTGCGATTAGCCCAACGCTGGCAATCGTGACGCTGGCGCCGTTTCCGCTGGTCGTGTGGCTGGTCTATGCGGTGCGAGAAC
>Ga0194055_10000671_pt1 | contig 27728 bp, 28 predicted proteins | sample SepL449m_MetaG_FD_155482 | JGI IMG/M metagenome (GOLD analysis project Ga0194055, IMG submission 155482) | Anoxic zone freshwater microbial communities from boreal shield lake in IISD Experimental Lakes Area, Ontario, Canada - Sep2016-L442-9m | ecosystem: Environmental > Aquatic > Freshwater >... | reverse complement strand
TTCGGCAATCATACACACACTACTAGGTGACCCCATAGACATTCATACCGGAGGCGTTGACCACATTGGCACTCATCATCCTAACGAAATGGCCCAAACGCAAGCAGCCTTTGGACACAAACTGGCAAATTATTGGATACACAATGAATTCATACTTGTAGATGGGCTAAAAATGGCCAAATCAAAGCAAAATAGCTATACGCTGAAAGATTTGGCCATAAAAGGATACGACGCTTTAGAGTACAGAATGATGGTATTGCAGGCGCATTATAGAAAAGAGCTCAACTTTTCATGGGAAGGCCTAGAAGCCGCCAGGAACAGACTAAACAAAATTAAATCTATCGCTGTAATGCGTTTTCAACCATCAGCTTTTAATGATTCGGGCGTTTCTGCGAAATCATTAATGGAATGCTTGGAAAATATGCAATTGTCTTTATCTAACGATTTGAATACACCCACAGCTCTATCCCAACTCAGTGAAATAGTTAACAGTATAGAGTCTTTAGGATTAGCCTCTGGAACAAAAGTTCAATATATAAAATTTCTAGAAAAGTTAGACTCCATGTTGGGCCTAGCTTTACTAGAAACAAAAGATTTGGACAATACGCTACAAGCTATACTGAAAAGCCGGACAATTGCCAGACAAAACAAGCTATGGAATGTTTCAGACGAATTAAGAGTAGAGCTACAATCTCATGATATTTCAATTAGAGACACAGACCAGGGTCAAATTTGGTTTAGAATTTAATCTCTGCCTATCCCTCTAGTATCCATAACGTCAACTATCAGAACTTTCAGACAACCTGCGGCTGGGATAGCTACAAAAGCTCCTAGAATGCCGCCCAAAGATGCTCCCAATATCGCTGCAGTAAAAACCAGTAATGGTGTAAGTTCATTTTTCTTTGCCTGGATTTGAGGTTGCAAAGTTACATTTTCAACTTGTTGATAAATGCTAAAGAACAGGAACATAATCAAAGCTAAAGGTACAGACGAAAACAGGCATACTGCAGTAACGGCTACAGATGCAATTGTATTACCTACAAGCGGAATTAGTCCAAACAAAAATACTATTCCTCCCATAGCGACCACATTTATAGACACGTTAAGTACGCTACTGGAAACTAGTAGTGCAAACATAGCAAAAAAGGCGGCTAATGCAGATATCAATACTTGACCGTTTACGTAAGCAGTAACAATATTATACATTTTTTCAGCTAGAACTTGGTGATGATCTCTGTGCGATTTTGGATGCAATTTCCAATATCTTTTTAAGATATCAGGTCCTTCAGCCAATAACATAAATGTCAGTACAAAAACCGTCATAACAGACGCCAGGGCACTGCCAATATGCGAAACATTGTTCAGTACAGGTTCTTGAAGGTTTTTGGTGCGTGCTCTAACTGTCTGGCTCAAATTGTCAAAATTTGTTTGCAGATTGTTTCTTTGAACAAACCTACCAACGACTCCAGAACCTTCGTGAATTGTTTCCAAACTGGAAGGTACCGCACGGACAAAGTTAATAGTTTGGCTGACAATTGGCGGAACAACTACAGCCACAAAAGTTCCCAAAATTAATACAACAAATATATAAGCAATGCCTGTGGCTGCTGTTCGACTTTTTAATTTTAATTGTTTTGCCAGCCAACTAACTACTGGATTCAAAGCTAAAGCCAGAAAGAATGCTATAAATAATAATTCAAAAACAAAGGTCAGGCGCTGTACAAAATGCAGAATAGCAAATGTAAGTATAAATATACCAAGCACCCGAAACACGGTTCTATTAGATATAGTAATCTCTACTTTCTTTTGGTCCATAGTATCATTATGCTTTTATGTTCGTTTTTTTGCAATAACCTGAGCGTAAAGCCCCATTATCACAGGACCCACCCTAGCTACATCATAATTAAGTATATGTTTTGATTGCCATGCAGAAGCTTTTTTTCTATTCAGAGAATTAAAAGCAAAGTATTTAAGTGTTTTTATCAAAAGTGTAGTATTTTTGGGATCAAATAATTGAATAGGTCTGTCTTTTAGTACAGATCTATAACCGATATTATCACCACCTAGCACAACATGACTCTTTGATGCCATCGCTTCTAGCAAAACTATTCCAAAACTCTCCCCACCTAGACTGGGAAATATGGCAATATCTGCACTAGCCAAATAGTTAGGTTTTTCTTTTTCAGTCAGAAAGCCAGTAAATTGGACACATTTGGATAATCTATGATGTTTTACATAATCATGCAGTTGCGATTCTTGAGGCCCTTTTCCGCAAACAAGCACACGAACACCACCCAATAAATTCTGTAAATGCATCTCTTGAATAGCTTTTAAAAGCTCCATGCATCCCTTTCTCTCTACTAATCGACCCAGGAATACTATGTTTACTTTGCCATCATCGTATTTCTTTATTTTTTTGCCCGCATGAAATAAAGATAAATTTATAACGTTGGGCGATACAAGTGAGCTGACTCCAAAATTTTTCTTAGCAAACTTTCTGGCAGGTTCTGAGACGCTAATTACTGAATCAAATTTCCTTAGATTTTTCCACAATATAATTCTGAGTAATTTAGTGGCGTATTTTTCTTTTGCAGAAAAGGGAATGATATGAAAAGTTCCTATAATAGCTGTTTTTGGACTAGCCGCTTTTATGACTCTACCGGCCATAAATGGACTATACGGCATCTGAATATGCAAAACATCAAATTGCTGGTCATCTAAGAGATCTTTTATTTTTTTCTTGTTCGATGGTAGAGGTGTGGACATACGATTTTGGTTAAAATGAACCTGGATATTTCTGCTCATACTATGAATATTTTTGATGTCTTTTCTATTTGTTTGTCCAACTATATAATGAACCTCGTGCCCATTTTTTAAGTACCAATTACCCAGAGTCAGAACGTATTGCTGAACTCCGTCAGATTTGTCCAGACTATCGTCCAGAACCATACCTATTTTCATGTTATTTTACCGTCTGCTTATATAGGTCTTCGTATTGATCAATAATGTTTTTATACGAAAACTGTTTTACATATTCTAGCGCCCATGCCTTCCATAATGTCCTGATATCTTCGTCATATAGCATGATATTTAATTTTCGGGCAAACTCCTCTGAATCTTTTGGATTAACCAGACTGAGGGAACCTTTGCCTTTCATGACAGAGCTATAACCAGGGTTGTCACCTGCAACTATTGGAATACCGCAAGCCATTGCTTCTAGTAAGACTATGCCAAAACTTTCGCCAAATAATGCAGGCGAACAAAAAACAGTGGCGTTAGCTAATAGCTCCATTTTCTTATCGTCTGCAACATAACCCAGAAATTTAACTTTATCTAATTCTAGTTTCTTGGCTAAGCTCTCTAGCTTCTCGCGGTCTGGACCATCCCCCGCTATCAGAAGTTTTGTTTCTGGATTTTGGTTTAATACCAGACTGTATGCTTGCAGCAAATATTTTATACCTTTTCTCTTTTCTAATCTTCCAATGTATAAAATATTTGGACCAGAGCTACTTTTGACACTGCTTTTATAAAGATTCAAATCGATGCCATTGGGAATTATACGGACATTCTTTTCTGTCAAACTACGAATATATACAGCTCCAGCGTCTGAAACTGCGGTCAAGGTGTCCAGATATTTCAATACTGACTTGGTGTACGGGGTAATTATGGCTTCTATGGTTTTGCTCATAACTGTATCCGGTAATTTTGCATGAAAAGTGGCGATGTTTTTTGCCTTACTCCTAGATAAAATCTGACGACTAAGGATTGGAACCCACGGCTCATGAAAATGTATTATATCAAAATTGTGTTTATGTAATTCTCTGGTTAATGATTCTGTATTTACGCTGACTGAAATCTGTGAAGTAGTATGAAAAGGTGATTTTAAATCTGTTGACCTACCTATCAAAAGTATCTTTTGGTCGTAACTTTCAGGAATAATTTTGGGGGCAGGGGATATGATGTATGCGTCATATCCGCGATTGTTTAGTTCATGAAAAATAGCCAGGACGCATTCCTGGACGCCACCACTTTTAAATATATTGTATGGACAAACCAAGCCTATTTTCATATTACTAACAGTATAACCAAGGTTTAACGCTTTGCCAAAAGCCGTCGTAGCTTTTGGGGCATAAACGGAGCTATATCTTTGGCGGTAGCAATGACAGTAGGTGCATGTGCGCTGACAACTGATTCCATAATCGTTACTTTTGAATAAATTATTTTTAGGTGTTGGGCCACGATATCATTATTAAAATACCTATCGTCCTTTACTGCAATATGACAAACTGGCAGGTCAACCTGCATGTTGCATAGATCGGCAGTCAGCATAGTCACAGATGTATCCATATATGTTCTGATATCATTTGACTGCCACAAAACTATCTCAAAATCTATGCGGAGCTTTTTTTCTGCCTCGTTGGCATCCTTTAGTTTGCTATGAGTATCTGCGACTCTGTTATAAGTATGCCTAATTATACCGGGCCTCAGGACAACGTATTTTAGAAACAGAGCAGGTAGCCAATTTGAAAAAAAGCTAGACGTGAATCTAAAGATTAAATAGTTTCTACGCTTAAATCGAAACTCATCATGGTGCACAAAACCCACTGTGCTGACAAGCAAATCTACCTTTTTAGCCAAGTCAGGGTAGCGTTGAAGCATCCTAGTGACTATTAAAAAGCCCAACGACATTCCCATGACGGTAATACGCTTATTTTTGTATCGGAGTTTTATAAATGTTGCCAAATAGTCAGCCAAATTATCTAGCGAAGGCTTTTTGCCAATCCGATAAAAACTATCCATTCCGCCAAAGCCCGGCAAATCTGGCATAGTTACTGTTCCATACCTGTTTAGTTCTAAAGCAAGCCCATACAGACGCTCTATGCTGGCATGATGCCCATATACAACAAGTAATTCCTTGTCTTTGCCTTTTGGAGCAGGCAGACGAAGCATACGTCCGCGTAGGCCATTTATATTCAATGAATGTAGATACTCATCAATGTTTTTGGTAGTTTTTGTCGCCATATATGACCCAACTCTACACGGTATTGCTATATTTCAGCAACCATTTATCAATATTTATTCGACTATTTAGCACTTATAAGCTAAAATCTAACCTGTTAGTTGGTGTAAAATTTAGCTATGATGGGATGTGGCCAAGTGGTAAGGCACCAGTTTTTGGTACTGGCATTCGGGGGTTCGAATCCCTCCATCCCAGCCACAAAATGTCCACCTCTTGTAGGTGGTTTTTTTTGTAGGATTGACTGCGGTCTATTAGAACCCCACGACAAAGTCGTTAAAAGGGTTCGGCGTAGAGATGCTACGCGCAGAAGTTTACTTCGAGCATGGCTGAACAGAAAAGTACGAAGTTCGCTATCCCTTCAACCCAGTCAGGGTTCGACAAACTACATATTTTTGAGACTAACGGACCATTTTTGATTTAGTAATTCAAATACCCAAAATAAAGATCGATATAAAACATATCTGTAAAACAAAATATATTGACTCCGTATATGTAATATTGTGTTATAATACTACTGTTTAAAAGATACTAGAGAGAAATATGCCAAATATTGAACTATGGCCTGATGTATTCGAAATAGAACCTATCCCGTCAGAATTACGGACACTAAACGTATTGGCTGACGAATTATTGCCAATTATGGTTAATTTATCTCAAACGGAACAATATAAAAAATTGGAAAAAATTGGCGCTGCTATGTCTGAAGACAATCTAGTGCCTGAAATATCAGATACTTTAAAGCATATTTCATCGCATAGGAATGCCAGAGTAATCGCTATCAGAGGGCCAGAACCTGATGACGCTGATATCGGTAAAACGCCTTTGGAATACCGACAACCCGAAAATAACAAAATTTCTAAAACCGAGATTTACAGAGGACTTTTCTTGGGCATTTTAGGTGTTAGCGCCTATGGATACACTAGTCAACAACCTGGCAATATACGAAATGACATAATAGCCATAGATAAACTAAAAAATCTAAACGGTGTTAGTGCCAGTCCAAAAGAGCTGGATTTGCACACAGAAGACGCTTCTTATAACTTAATAGGCGCACAAGACTCCTCAGGTAATATATTGCCCAACAATTATAACGCCTCACCTGACTGGTTAACTCTTAGTTTTTTGAGAAATCCTGACAATATTCCTACTTTTATATCAGTCCCAAATGCTAACAATATTAGCCCAGAAGCGCGCGAAATATTGTCGATGCCATACTACAGAAACTTGACAAATCCCGGGCAGGGCGGAACAGCGAATGATGCTGATTACAATTCTTCTGTAATTTACTCTATTGATGACTCTGAACCTTATTTTCGTATAAATACGTCAAACATAATAACGATAGCTGGCGCTCCAAAAAACGCAAAAGAAGCACTTAGAGAATTTATTTCTCATTTAGATGATATGTCGTTCGATTTGCCAGTAACACCTGGAACCATAGTAGTCATAGACAACCTACGCGTCATGCACGGCAGACGTGCATACGGTAAAAATTTACCAAAATATGACGGCTATGACCGCTGGCAACAGAGAATAGTCGCAACAGACGATTTGGACAGAATCAAACCGTTCGAGGTTTCCGAACGAATTGTTGATCCTATGGAACTAATAAAATTAGCTGCAGTTCGACGCAAAAATGAAGTAGAATAGATACAATGAACAAAGTTGCGATAATAGGCTACGGTATAGAAGGCAAACAGTCAGCAAAATATTTTAGGGACAACGGGAACCTAGTGACTATATGCGATGCAAATGAAGACCTAGACATTCCCAGCTATTACGAAAAAAACCTAGGAAAAGGCCACCTAGATAACCTAGAAAAATTTGACGTCATTGTCAGAACGGCTGGCATACATCCTACAAAAATTTTGCAAGCCAACCCTCAGCATCCTGAAATATTAAAACGCATAACGACTAGCCTCAACGAATTTTTGGCAGTCTGTCCTAGTCATAACATCATAGGAATTACCGGCACAAAAGGGAAGGGTACAACTTGTACGCTAGTAAAACTAATGCTCGATGCCGCTAAAGTTCCAAATCATTTGGGAGGAAATATAGGGATAGCACCTTTAACTATGCTAAAAAGTATCAAGCCAAACGATTGGGTAATTTTAGAGCTTTCCAGTTTTCAGCTGATAGATATTAAACACCACATACCCACGGCTGTGTGTTTGGTTATTTATCCTGAACATTTGAATTGGCATGCCGACATGGCTGAGTATTTGGCGGCAAAGGCTAATCTGTTCAAGCATCAACTATCTTCTGACACCTCTATTTACGATGCAAACTCTGAACAATCCAGACTGATAGCTAGCGCCGGACCAGCCAAAAAACTCATGTACGATGTGCCCAAAATAGGAAATGAACCAAAGAAAACAAAATCTGCTTATGTCCGTGGCAATAACATTTATCATAACAATACTCTAGTAATGCCATTGTCCGACGTTGCATTGCCGGGTCGTTATAATCTGGCAAATATATGTGCGGCTATATCAATAGTTTGGCCAATTATAAACGGCGATACTGCATCAATAGTTGAAGTAGTAAGCACTTTCAAGGGATTGGCCCACCATATGGAATATGTGACAGAAATTGACGGCGTTAAATACATTAATGACTCTTACTCTACTATGCCAGATGCAACTATAGCGGCAATAGAAACTGTAACTGAACAAAAAGTTTTGATACTGGGCGGTTACGACAAAAAACTACCCTTTGATAACATGATAGAAGCTATATCGAAGTCCCAAATTAGACAAGTTTTACTGATAGGTTCGCTTGCTAAAAAATTGCAAAAAATGCTAAATGATTCTGGCATGTCCAAAACAACTTTAGTTGATAATGACATGGAATCAATCATTTTGGCCTGCAAAAAATTTGCGCAACCAGGCGACACGGTTCTACTATCTCCGGGTTGTGCCGCAAAAGGCGACGGCTATTTCATAGATAACGTAGACCGCGGGAACCAGTTCAAGCGTATATTGTCTACCACCTACTAATAGCCCTCAGATAAATATCTACGACGGTTATGCTAAAATAGCAGAGATGAAGCAATCTCAAAACAAAAAAACAAGTTGGCTTCGACCCAGAGTTTTATCTATATCTAGAATTCATTTTATTTTTGTATTTAGTTACACTGCCCAGATAGTTTTATTTAACGCATCAAATATACTAACACCTTACGCTGTAATGCAACGTTGGATAGTCGCAGGATTGCTACTGAGTATTAATGTTTTCGTATGGTATATAGCGAAGAATAAAGTTACTCGTACCGTAACCTACAAAAAATTAGTGTTTTTGATGATTCTTGCAGATATTGCTATGGCTAGTTTCAATGTCTATGTACAACGGGGTATGGCTAGCAAAGCAGTAGCCCTCTACGCTATTCCTATAGTAGTTTCGGCTATTTTAGCTTCTAGGTCTGCGTTAATTGCTACCTCAACACTGTGTATTATTGCCTACACTACAACATCTATTAGTTATTTTGTTCTAAATTTTAATGAAGGCTACAAGGCAGAACTTTACGGGGAAATAGCTACTTATAGTGTTTTGTTTATTGTTTTGGCGCTATTATTGTGGACCGTGGTTCGACACAATCATTCAGAGTAGTTTGCTAGCTTTTGCGGAGCATCAGTCGCAAATTTGACAGATAATGGCTGGGGTTGGTGGAAGGGTGAGATTTTAGATAAGCCAAATGACAATCTACAAAAGAAATAAGGTTATCGGGCCATAATAAAGTGTTTGCTCTGTAAGCTGACTCTGTAACCAAAAAAGGGTCAGACTCCATAGCCTGTAAAGCGTCTGATATTTCTAATTGATCCATAAAAACCTCCTATATTTTCGGTGCTTTAGGTTTCTTGGTTTCTTTTCTACCCTTGTCTTTACTCATAACTGTATATAAGTATACACCCGTTAGGGCATAATAACTACCTTATTTGTATGCCAAAAACCAGTTATGCTAGACAAAATACAAATCATGTGCTATTATTATAGTAATTGTTTAAATGAATCCGGGTTAGTGTGACTAATGTACTCGACTTCATAAGGGCAACCGAGTACTAAACTAACTGATAGGATTCTATTTTTATGTATAAACCAAACCGAAATGGCGTTGGCCCAAGTGGCTCGCGCGGAAGAGGACTGAGTTATTCCTCGAGCAATCGAGGTCGTAGCAACAGTCGTGGTAGCAGAAAGCAGTCTATTGACCCTAGGCGCTTCATAAAGGCCGCCCAGCCGATAACTGCAGTGGACTATGTTGCTGACAATATGTTCAATGATTTTGATATTCATGAACTGTTAAAAACGAATATCGCTGCACGTGGTTACAAAGCACCCTCTCATATTCAAGATAAATCTATTCCCGTAGGCCTACAAGGCAAGGATGTTATCGGCATAGCCAACACAGGAACCGGCAAAACGGCTGCATTTTCTATACCACTTCTAAACAAAATGTTGTCTAGCCCGAAAAGTCGAGCTCTGATAATTGCTCCAACACGCGAACTAGCCATGCAGATAGAGAGCGAGATACGCTTGTTTGCAAAGGGGAGTGGCCTGATGGGTGCGCTATTGATTGGCGGAATGCCAATACAGCGTCAATTTCGTGAACTACGCGAAAAACCAAATATCGTCATAGGAACACCTGGTAGGATTAAAGACCACGTAAAAAGGGGCGAACTAGCCCTGCACACTTTTGACATCATAGTATTGGACGAAGTTGACCGTATGGTAGACATGGGCTTTATAGATGATATACGGTACTTGCTAAATGAATTACCCAAAGAAAGACAATCGCTGTTCTTTTCTGCTACATTGGACGCAAATTTACGCAGTTTGATAGAAAGTTTTATGCGAGATCCAGTCATGATTTCCGTCAAAACTGGAGACACTAGCGACAATGTAGAACAAAACGTAGTATATTTTCAGGGTACAGGCCAAAAAATAGATATGCTACATGACATTCTGATCAAACCAGATGTATCCAAAGTATTAATATTTAGCGAAACAAAACGTAACGTAGAGCGCTTGAGCACCAACCTGGTAGAACGTGGCTTTAAAGCTGACGCCCTGCATGGCGACAAATCTCAATCCCAAAGATTACGTGCCCTAAAAAGCTTTCGCGATAATAATGTAAACATCTTAGTGGCTACTGATGTAGCTGCTAGAGGTATTGATGTTGCAGACATTACTCATGTTATAAATTTTGACATTCCTAACACCTATGATGACTATACTCACCGTGTAGGTAGAGCAGGTCGCGGCAGCAATACTGGATTTGCACTTACTTTCGTAGAGCAAAGTGCAGTGTCAAACTACGGTCGTTACTAATTCCACTACAAAATCTCGATAAAAATTAAAGGTTACTTCTTAGACTTTTTGTATTTGGTCTTTACCTGAAATAGCACATAAAATCCAACTCCAGAAACCACTATACTCATGACCACATTACTGTGTGCGCTAATAATAAACGGAATAATCAAGCTGTAGATGACATTCAATAATGCAGACAAAAACAACAGATCCCAACCTTTTTTATTATTTTTCATTAGGGGTTTATACGACATCAGTAAGGTGGCTGCACTTATCGACAGAATGATAATCCCAGCAAATAAACCTAGTTTTTCCACCCCATTATAGGATTCAGAAAGATACAGAACATTACCAATAGAGGTTTTGCCATAAAGTGTGTTCCACAAATCAAACGCCCAAATAACTTGCATTGTACCGAAAATTATAGCAAACCATGGAAGCACTTTGGTTATTGAAGTTTTAGTAGAATTTGATATATTTGGTAGGTTTTTAAAAATTCGTTCTAGTTTTGTTTCTATGACAGCAACCTGTTTTATCATATATTTCCTTTGTTTAGCTTATGGTTATTAGCTTATACCCAAAATTTAGATACCGCAAGTATTCTATGTTATAGATGTACAATATACATATGAATAGTTTTGTTACAGAATATAACTTGTTGAACAAACAACAAAAAGAAGCAGTAGACTGCATAAATGGACCATTGCTAGTTATAGCAGGACCTGGCACTGGAAAAACACAATTATTAAGCTTGCGAGTTGCAAACATACTAGACAAAACAGATACTCTGGCAGAAAACATACTCTGCCTGACTTATACAGAGTCTGGGGCGCAGACAATGCGAAACCGTCTAGCAAGTTTCATAGGCCAATCAGCCTATGATGTCAGAATTGGTACGTATCATGCTTTTGGAAATGAAATCATCAGAAATTATGCAGAGTATTTCGAAGACGACCCATCGCTGGTACCAATAGACGATCTAGGGATAGATACAATCTTAAGAAAACTATTTGATGATTTACCATTCAGTAGCTTGCTAAAAAGTAGTCAGGCCTACCTAAACGATCTGCGGACATTTATAGGGGACAGCAAAAGAGCGTTATTAAACCCTGATGACTTAAAAAAAATATCAAATAACAATCTAGATATCATAGAGAATCTGACAAAATTAGTAAAAACAGAACTGGCAACTGTAGTTACTATGAATAAAGATGCCATGAACTCATTCGTAAATCTGCAGAATGCTTTTTCCGCAGTAAAAGCTCCATTGTCGTATAGGTCTGATATCCCAAATTTATTTGTTATGGCAAACAAAGAACTGGAAGAAGCGAACAATAGCTATCTACAGACAAACAAAACTACACAAGTTACAAAATGGAAAAATAAATGGCTGTCGAAGGATTACAAAGGAAACTGGGTTTTTGAAGGCAAAAGGTCAAACCAAAAAGTTTTGGCAGCAGCTAAAATGTATGAATCCTACCAAAAAATTCTGATAGAAAATAATTTATTTGATTATGACGATATGATAATGCGTGCAGTAAAAGGGCTCCAATTGTCTGATGACGTCAGATATACTTTGCAGGAAAAATACCAATATATTTTGCTAGACGAATTTCAGGACACTAACCCAGCCCAATTAAAACTAGTCGAGTTATTATGCAACAATCCAGTAAACGAAGGCAGGCCCAACGTAATGGCAGTTGGTGACGATGACCAAGCGATATATAGCTTTCAAGGATCTGACTACTCAAATATGCTGACATTCAAAAATATGTTCGTAGATACCGCTGTTGTAGCTCTGACTGCAAATTATCGCTCTCATGCCGATGTATTGCACGTTGCGCACAATATAGCAGAGCAAATAGAGCATAGACTCCATCATGAAGAAAAAGGTATCAAAAAAGTTTTGACCGCAGAAAGTAAACTCGTTCCAAAAGATGCAGTTATAGCACGGCATGAATTTGTTAGTGATATATCCCAGTACGCATGGGTGGCGGAGAAAATAGAAAAACTACAAAAAGCAGGGGTACCGTACAAGGAAATTGTAGTACTGGCACCAAAACACAAATTCCTGGAACCGTTAATACCTTTTCTGCAGCAAAAAAACATTCCTGTGCATTATCAAAAAAGAGAAAACATACTAGACGCTCCGTTAATAAAAGAACTTCTTACGATGGCAGAATTAGTAGTAGCTCTGAGTGAAAATAAAGCATCGGCCAACGAATTATGGTCAGTTGTACTTAGCTACGACTTCTGGAACCTTCCGACCTCATTAATTTGGGAGCTATCCTGGAAATCTTTTGACGACAGAACTTCGTGGGACAAACTATTATTTGAGAATGAGTTACTGAAACCGATTTGTCTATTCTTTTTCAAACTGTCTAATTCATATAACACAGAGATAATGGAAACAATGCTAGATTACTTAACCGGAATAGAGGCACTGGACCTAAAAGAAGAATCCATCATAGAACCATTTATGTCACCATTCAAAAATTATTACTTTGATAACCAACCAATTGCTTCTAACTACTGGAATGCGTTGACACTCTTAGCTGTTCTGAGGTCTCACCTCAGAAATAGCAAACCTACAAAGAGCGGTTCGGCAATGTATCTTTCTGATTTATTGTCGTTTTATAAAGCTCACGAACTAGCAAATATACCAATACTAAACACCAATCCACATCAAGAAAGCGAAGATGCAGTTCAAATTATGACTGCTTTCAAAGCAAAGGGGCAGGAATTTGAAGCTGTTATTTTACTCTGTAGCACAGACGAAGTTTGGGGCACCAAAAGCCGAAGTCACAGTTCAAACATTACATTGCCTTACAATTTGTCATTCATAAGATATGCAGGTGCCACGAACGATGAGAGACTTCGTTTGCTATTTGTGGCAGTAACTAGAGCCAAATCGCATTTATTTTTGACAAGCTATGCTTCAAACATGTCAGGGAAGGCTACTGTACCGTTAAAATATTTAGATGAAATAAAACAAGAAGGAAAAACATTTAGTCGTGTGTTACCTGCAAAATATGCAGATATATTACAAACGGAATTTTTAGTTGAAAAACCTGAAACATTAGAACTATTCTGGCAACAGAGACATATAAATGGACTAAAAAATACTAGCCTAAAAAATTTATTGGCCCCTAGACTTCAAAAATTTAAACTGAGTGCCACGCATCTAAACGGATTTATAAATGTATCAACTTCCAGTCCTGATCAATTTTATTTAAATACTATACTAAGATTTCCTAGCGGTATGAGCCCTAGCGGTCAATACGGAAATGCTATGCATGAAACATTAAAGGGAATTCATAATAAGCTGAGGGCAGAAAACAAAACACCTACAGTAGATATGATACTAGATGATTTCCGGATAAGAATGAATTCCAAAGGTTTGAACAAACAAAACACAGTTCAATATTTGGAAAGGGGTACAAACTCGCTAAAGCTATATTTGAAAAAATACTTGAATACTTTTGACATAAATGACGAACACGAATTTGATTTTGCTAATCAAGGGGTTACATTGGGAGATGTTATATTGACCGGCAAAATAGACAAATTGCAAATAAACCAAAAAACAAAAACAATCATTGTTACAGACTACAAAACAGGCCAATCGGCAAATAAATGGTCCAATTCAGATGCAAAATTACTAAATTTTAGACGGCAACTTTGTTTCTATAAAATACTGATAGAAAACTCAAACAAATACAGAGGCTTCGTAGTAGAGGAGGGGATTATAGAATACGTAGAGCCCGACGAAAATAACGAGATACAGAAGCTACGCATGACTTTTGACGACGAAACCGTGAACACGACTAAACAATTGATACGGAAAGTTTGGGAACATATTCAGGCATTGAACTTTCCTGATACTAGTAACTATTCAAAAAATTCCAAAGGAGTCTTGGAATTTGTGGATGATATATTGAATTCTAAAATTTAGAACGCCCCTTCGTAGGGGCGCACACTAAAAGCTATCTAATTTTTTTGTTTATTTTTTATTGGATTTTTTGGTTTTAGCTTTTTGACCTGAAAATATCTCTTTATACAGATTCATGCCCAATACAACGCCGATTATAGGAGCTACCATGTAGGACACACTTACCGAACGAACACCAAGTGCGACTGCAGGGTTTAGTATTCCGTTAGAAGCAAATGCGGCTATGATACAGCCCACAAACAAGCTAGTACCAATTATTACAGCCTTTTGACTTTCATCATAAGCCTTCATGGTTGCAGCGGCTATGCCTAGACCAAAAATTAGCGCACCAATTCCTTCAGCTACCATAATTTTGTAGTCAATATTTTTTCCAGCAATACTGTTTAATGGGGTGCCTACTAAATACTCCATTAATTTCCAAGCAGCTAAACCGCCTAGCAATTGAGCAGCAATATATACTAGAGCTTGCGCTGTATCAATTTTTTTGATTGTCCAGTTGCCAATTGTTACTGCAGGATTAAAATGAGCCCCAGAAACAGAACCTAGCACTAATATTAATAGCCCCACAGTTAATCCTGCGGCTGCGGCATAGAAAAACGGAAAAGTAGTCCGTATGCTCATTGAATATATAGCAGTTGTTAATATCGCAGTACCTAGAAACTCTGCGATTAATTTTGATGATTTATCTTTACCAAACATATTACCCTCCATTTATTAGAACAAATAATGATGAACTAAGCATAGCGCTTTTATAAAATATTACAAATAGAAAAAATACATTGTTCGTATGCCAGAAATATCTAGCTGGTTGGAGGGCCGATAATGTAAACCGGCAGATCACCTTTTGTTAGAGTGGCGGCAACTCCAAGTGTATAAATAAGCTTGCTCAGAAAAGCATTGTTCTTGTAGCTGTCAGACTTATTGCTGTATAACCTATCTGAAATGCTAGCAAGTCGCCACACATCAACCACAAAAGCTTGTATCTCGCCTCCGCTCAATGAACGTATGATTTCTTGATCTACTGTTTGATCTTTGAGCATATTTAAAATAATAAACATTTCGTTGTGGGTGCCGTCAAGTTCTTTGACAATTTTGCCACTATCTATAATTGTATCCATAACTGCCGACCCAGAATACTTTGAGTCGCGAACTAGGTCTAATTCGGCATATTCCTGAAAATTTGCCATGGCGTCATCCAAACCTGTTGTATCAATTCCAAGACCTTGTATGGTTGCCTTTATGTGCTCCGAATTTGATGCTATATTCTGGATAATCAATGGCGCATTATCTATGGCGCCGCAGCCTGATTTGTCTTCGGAAGAGTGATTGTCTGTATGACCCCCGAAATCTATCTTTGCAGTTTTTAGGGCACTCACAGAATCAGCGAATACTTCCTGGAGTGGTTTTTTGTCGTGTTTTCCTAATCCAATTCTAGATGCGGCAGCCATGGTCGGTCCGCCTCCAAAAACTTTTGCTCGGTTTAAAGATCGTTTTTTTATAGTTTGATCCTGATAAACTTTTAAAGTAACTCGGCCATCACCGCAACCGTCATCATCCAGCATAGTACCGTCTTTGTAGTTATCTACTGGAACCAATATTTCTCCAGTGCTTATAGCATCAACAACTAATTTTATTTTTTCTGTAGCTACTACGTCAATTCTATCATTGTGGGATATATTTCCGCTTCCAATACCTATGCCGTCCAATAAAAGAGTAACTTCGTAATCTGGTTTTTGCATACCAATTGTATCAATGTTCATAATATCTTTTTCAATTTCCATAACTTATGTATTTCTAATAAAACAGTTATCCACTACTCTACACCTTTTTATTGTAATAATCAATAACCCTACATATGGTATGCTGTTAGTGAAGGGGAACGCTATATGGAAGAATACGAGTCATTAAAAGGATTGGAACCAGAGTTTTTAACAGATACCAATGAAACTGTAATGTCTCGTACGCACGTTGACTACTTGGATGAATCGCTAAGAAAAAACAATCCAGAACTGCATCTGAAAATACATAGAACTATAAAAGCTATCTTTACAGAGGCCAACGACAGGGGTGAATTGGAGCTAGACGATTCAGGCCACATAGAGCTAACAACTAACCAGTTTAGAGGTTTTTTGGCTATGTCGGTTATGCGGGGAGCAATGGTGGCTCTAGTAAATACAACCCTGCCTGAAAAAGATTCTTTTAACTAGTAGCCCAGCTGCGCCTGAGCGGAAATAGATTTTAGGGCTAGCGTCGTTTGCGCCGACGAAGGCCAGCCACCTGTAGTCGCACTTCATGCCTATCTATTAGGCTCTGGGCGTGCTCTATAGAAACCTGATCTTTTGCCTGACTTTTTAAGCGTTTTGCTTCTGTTATAGCTCGTTGAACTTCTGTTTCATCTATGTCGGTTTCATGGTCTGCTTCGTCGACCAATACACGCAATACGTTATCTTTTACTTCAATGACCCCGCCGTTAGTTGCATAGCTTTCCATCATATCATCGCGGTCGCTAGAATTTCTGCGAACGCTGACTACTCCATGTGTAGCTACACTTACCAGTGGCATATGCCCGTCCAATACACCGATTTCACCCTCCATGGTGGGCAACAATACTTCGTAAACATCACCTGCAAATTTCAGGCCGCTCAGTGTAACCAATTCAAACCTAATCATTTTTAACCTCTAATGACGAAATTTGTCTTGAACCATTGCTGGAAATCATTTCTTTTCTTCTCTGACTTCAGATATGTCGCCCTTCATATAAAAAGCGTGCTCGCTCTTGTCGTCATGTTTGCCAGCCAAAATTTCTTTGAAGCCTGCAATAGTATCGGCTAGAGGTACGTACTTGCCCGGTTTGCCTATAAATACTTCGGCAACATGAAACGGTTGAGTCAAAAATCGCTGGATTCTTCGGGCTCTGGCAACCGTTTGTTTGTCTTCGTCGCTTAATTCTTCCATACCTAATATGGCAATTATATCCTGCAAATCCTTGTATCTCTGTAATACACGCTGTACTTCACGAGCAACCTGATAATGTTCTTCTCCGACAATCTCTGGATCTAAAATCGTAGAGTTACTGTCCAGCGGATCTACGGCGGGGTACAAACCCAATTCTGTTAACGCCCTGTTGAGCACAATAGTTGAATCCAGGTGAGCAAAAGTAGTCGCGGGCGCTGGGTCGGTCAAGTCATCGGCGGGAACATAGACTGCTTGTACAGACGTAATAGAACCTTTTCTGGTAGAGGTTATACGTTCCTGCAAAGCACCCATCTCCTGAGCTAGGTTTGGTTGATATCCAACCGCAGAAGGTAATCTTCCCAGCAGAGCAGATACTTCTGCGCCAGCCTGAGTAAATCTAAAAATATTGTCAATAAATAACAGCACGTCGTTTCCTTCGTCTCGGAATCCTTCGGCAATCGTCAGTCCAGACAGGCCCACTCTCAGTCGTGCGCCAGGTGGTTCGTTCATTTGACCAAAAACCAGACTTGTTTTGTCCAAAACACCAGATTCAGCCATTTCGTGATACAGATCATTGCCTTCGCGGGTTCTTTCGCCAACACCCGCAAATACGGAGTATCCGCTATGAAATTTTGCTATGTTATTGATGAGCTCTGTAATCAGCACAGTTTTGCCGACGCCAGCGCCTCCGAACAAGCCGACTTTTCCGCCTTTTGTGATTGGGGCAATGAGATCGATGACTTTTATGCCTGTTTCCAGGATTTCAACGCTACCTGACTGTTCGGTCAGGGCAGGGGGGAGTCTGTGAATTGGGGCAGTTTCTTTAAATGTACCACCTTTGCCATCTATTGGTTCGCCTATAACATTGAACATTCTGCCCAAAGTTTCTTTGCCAATTGGAACACTAATAGCTGAGCCAGTATCTGTGACCGTAGCTCCACGCTGCAATCCATCTGTCGAACCAAGAGCTACTGCTCTTACACTGGATTCGCTCAAATGTTGGGCAACTTCCAAGACCAATAAACTATCTTTCATTTTAACATTTAGGGCATTATATATTGCGGGCAAATGATCGTCAAACTCGATATCTACCACAACGCCAACTATCTGGCTGATTTTTCCGTTTTTTATTTTGTCTTTTGTTGTTATAGGCATAATATTTTCTCCAAATCCTTATTTAATTGCTTCCGCTCCACTAGTTATTTCTGCTAATTCCTGGGTAATTGCCGCCTGCCGAGCAGTGTTAAATGCCAACGTCAAATCGTCTATCAAGTCAGACGCGTTATCGGTGGCGCTTTTCATAGCCATCATACGCATCGAATGTTCGCTGGCAACACTTTCCAACATTGCTTGCCATAACTGTACCTCCAAAAGCCTGACCGTAACATTATCCAGAACTACCTCTACAGAAGGTTCAAATGTAGCATTCGTTAATGGCTCTTCACCAGAGTTATCGCCGTCAAAAATGGCCGGTAACAAGGATAGCGTGTTTGCTTCCTGTAGCAGGTTTGAGCGAAAATTTGTGTAGATTAATTTTATATCGTCAATCTGAGCGTTGGCATACAATTCGACTACCATGTTCAAAATAGGTCGAATATCGTTAGCCGTAGGGTGGTCTCCAAAACCAGGATAGGCGGCCAACAAATCTACGCCCTCAATTCTTTTTACAAACTGAGCAACTTGATTTCCCATAGCAATTATCTTTACCTTTATACTACTTTTCTGGTCATCTATGATGGCCTTGGACAATAGCCTGAGAATATTGGAGTTATATGCCCCCGCCAGTCCGCGGTTGCTGGTTATTACGACATAAATCCGGCTTTTGACCTGTCGCTTTATATACAAAGGGTGCTGTTCTACATCTGTCAAAGTACTTAGTCTGGACAATAACGAATGGGCAGCTTCACGGTATTCTCGCCCGTGAACAGCATGTTCCTGAGCCTTGCGCATTTTGCTGGCCGCGACCATTTCCATCGCCTTTGTAATCTGGCGAGTATTTTTTACGGAGCTGATCCTACGTTTGAGGGTTATAGTGTTTGCCATACTGATTATTTTTTAGCTTCAACCTTTTCTGTTTGGATATAGCTTTGAGCAATTTTGTTTGCTAGTTTAATTATATTTTCTCTAATTTTTGCATCAGGTTCTTCGCCAGTGTTTACGATATCCATTTGCTTGGAATGTTCATGTTTTAGCTCGCGCAACAAATTTGCTTCTACGTTTTTTACTTTGTCTATGGGAACTTTATCAAAACAACCTTCGCTGGCGGACAGTAGTAATGCGTACATTTGCCAAATAGAATACGGGCTATACTGCGGCTGTTTCAACAACTCAGTCAATCGCTGGCCACGCTCTATTCTTTGCCTAGTTTCAGCGTCCAAATCAGTAGAGAATTGAGCAAAAGCAGCCAGCTCACGGAATTGTGCCAAATCTATTCGAAGCGATTTGGCAACGCTCTTTATGGCCTTTGTTTGGGCGTTACCACCAACCCTGGAAACAGACAAACCAACAGAAATTGCTGGTCGAATACCCTGATAAAACAAAGCTGTTTCCATAAAAATCTGTCCATCTGTAATAGAAATAACATTTGTAGGTATGTAGGCGCTGATATCGCCAGCCTGAGTTTCAATTATTGGCAGGGCAGTTAACGAGCCAGCTCCTAACTTATCGCTAAGTTTCGCTGCTCGTTCAAGTAGTCGCGAGTGCAGATAGAATACATCGCCAGGATAAGCTTCACGGCCTGGTGGGCGCCTCAGTAACAAGCTCATTTGGCGATAGGCGGCAGCGTGTTTTGTTAGATCGTCAAAAATAATTAATGCGTGTTGTCCGTTATCTCGGAAATATTCGCCCATAGAAGCGCCAGCATAAGGTGCCAAATACTGCATACTGGCAGGATCGGCGGCGCTAGTAGCCACGACAATTGTTTGATCCATAACCCCTTCACGCTTTAGTCTCTCGACCAATCTGGCGACCTTGCTTAGCTTTTGACCTATTGCTACATAGATATTTATTACTCCTGTGTTTTGACGGTGCTGATTTATCATAGTGTCGACGGCAACAGCGGTTTTACCTGTTTGACGATCGCCAATCAACAGCTCTCTTTGTCCTCGTCCGATAGGTACCATGGCATCAATTGCAGTTATGCCAGTCATCATTGGCTCGTGAACGCTTTTTCTGGCCAAGACGCCAGGAGCGATTTTTTCTACTGGGCTAGTATGCTTCGACTTTATTTCTCCTTTTCCGTCTATTGGTTCTCCCAGGGGATTAACAACGCGACCTACTAGCTCTGGCCCAACAGGTACTTCTAGTATTTTTCCCGTCAAATGAGCATGAGCACCAGCCAATATGTTGGTGTCGTCACCTAGCAATACTGCGCCAATCTCGTTTTCGCCCAAATTAAATGCAAAAGCTGTCAGAGTAGTACCATCAATGGCGTCTATTTCTATCATCTCGTTGTATCCACAATTTGTGAGGCCATAAATCCAAGCAACTCCGTCACCAACCTTGGTCACGGTGCCTACTTTTTCTATTTCTGGGCGCTGTTTTAGCTGCGATATTGCTTGTCTAATATTGCCCGAAAGTTCTTTGATTGATACATCAACAGTTGTCTTCATTTTATACCTTTCCGGCTCCGGTTAATCTTTTGAATTTATTTAGGTTTGTTCGTGTTGTCATATCTAGAACTTCATTTGGAAAATCTAACCTGACGCCACCTAAAACATCTGGGTCTATGACTTGGTTTATCCTGATGGTTGTGGCATCAGGGTAGGATACTTTTAATAGCTCCGATATATCAGCAGTGTTTTGGTCGTCCATCTGATGTGCACTAACAGCTGTAACCTCAACAACACCATTGCTAGCTCTATATTGCATGATATCTCTGATCAAAGAATCAAACTCAAATACTTGCTGCTCGGCAACTAAATAAGCTGCTACTTCAATGGCCAGAGAATCCATGTCAACAATACCCAAAGTTTGTCGACCTATAGTTTCGGCTAGCTGATGTCTAGTAGGTTTCATTATTTTTTAGCTAGTCCTTTTATGATTCTGTCTACTATCTGAGCGTCCTTTTTGGCGTCTATTTTTTCGCCGACTATTGCTTCGGTGGCTTCTGATACCAAGCCAATCAAATCTTTTTCTAGTTTTCGTTTTGCCTGAACTGATTCTTCGGCTATACGCGCCTCGGCATCTGCCAACATAAGGTCTGTTTTTCGTCCGGCTACTTTTTCTGCTTCACGAATAATTTCTCTGGCTTCTTCGTGACCGTTTGATATTATTTTATCTGCCTCCAACCGAGCATCACGAAGTGCGATTATAACTTTTTCGTCCATCTGCGATTTTTGTTTTTCCATCTGCAAGCCCATTTGAACTCCTGCATCTATGGTTTTTCGTCGTTCGGCCAACATTTTGCCAACAGGACCAAACGCAAACTTCTTTAGTAGAGCAAATACCAAGACAAATGTAACCAGCTGGATGACGAATACTTTTGGACTAACGCCCAAAGCTTCTAGCGGGGAACTACTGGCAGTTGTTTCGCTCGCTATGAATATATTTTGAATCATTATATATAAACCTTTTTTTCTACTTGATTATGAACAAACTAGCGAATACTAACAGAGCCATCAACTCGACTACGGCTACAAAAACCAAAATCTGCCCCAAATATTTAGCAGCTTCTGGGTTACGACCTACTGCGTTCATGAATGATGCTCCAATCAAACCAACTCCAATTCCTGGACCAATCATTCCAAAGCCCATCATGACACCTTTTCCTAAGATATCTAGGCTTCCTGTTATTTCTGATAAATACAACATATTTTCTATCTCCTTCTTACTAAATTAATAATACTTAATACATTTTTATGATGAACTACTAACCGCCATTTCGGTCAAAGAGTCAAATTTGACATCTTCCTTGTCCTCATGACTGTCGTCGCTATGTTTTATAGCTAACGACAAATAGGTTACGCTCAACATCACGAAAATATACGCCTGAAGCAAACACACGCCTAGCTCTAGAATCAAAAACGGCAAATCTGTCAAAGGTGCTACATTTTTTCCCAAATAGGCAAAGACGGTAATTATGATTTCTCCAATGGCTATGTTCAAAAAGAGTCTCAGCGCCAAACTAAACAACCTGATAAATTCGCCAAAAACTTCATAAATTCCAACAAAGTAGGTCAGAGGGTTCCATAATTTACCTGCAAAATAGTGTCGTAAATGTTTTATAAACCCGGATTCGCGAATAGCAAAATACTGAACCAAGCTCAACGAAACGACAGAAATTGCTAGTGTGGCGTTTAGGTCGGCTGTAAAAGCACGCAAAAAAGGTTGGTCGTGGTAAACCAATGCTTCACCAACGCCTGGCATCAATCCTAGCAAATTACTCAATGCGATAAAAAAGAACATCGTGGCAAAATAGGGACCGTATTTGAGGGCTTTTTCTTTGCTACCCAACGCACCTTCCAGCAAGTTTGATATAAATTCTGAGCCTGCCTCCACGAACTGTGTCAGTCCGCCTTTTGGCCTGAGTGTCATGCGTCTAGCGACTCTGATGAGCACCACTACAATTATAAACGAACATATCCAGGCAAAAATCATAGAGTTGGTGATTGGCCAGCCGTTGATATCAAACAATGTCTGGGGCTTTATATGTACAGTAGGACCTGCTTCCACCGCAAAATTCGTAAAAGCTCCATACGCCATCATGATTTATCTTTCTTTGATTGTTTATGGTTAATATTTATAACCGTTTTTCTAACTATTGCGTAAAAACCTAACAAGGCAACGATTAATCCTATAATCGTCCACACAGGATACTTGTGAAAACGATTATCTAGCCAGCTACCGAAAAAAATCGGTATCAACACAGCCAAAGCCAATTGCCAGCCCATTTCTAGGCTAGAAATAGTAAATAACATTTTTGCATCATTAGAAACTGTCGCAGGGGACTCTACACTGGTAACCGGTAGTCCTTTTGTTTTTTTGAGCGTGGTGTTTTTAGGCATACCAAAACAGTATAACAACAGATACGGTTATAGCCAAATATTTAGTTGTAAATCGACCTTTTTAGTCGTTCCAAAAAAGTTATCTGGTGCCCGCCGCCGCAACTAGCGGGATCACGCTCGGTGTTTGCTTTGTGTGCATCAGTCGGCACCGTGGCAAATAACTGGTCTAGCTTTTCCTGCGATGTATTGCCGTAATCTATCAATAATCGGTCTTCGCTACGAATTACCACATTTGCAATATTGCTAGTCTTTTTGCCGTTCAATATAAAGCTCAATTTATTGCCGTCTTTGCCGTCAGCATAAATGGTATAACCCTTATTTTTTGCATTATCAAAGACACTGTCAGTTTCTATTAGTTTGTCACCCAATGTGTAGCCCAAATTGGCAAAAAAGTAGCCCCAAGTTGCGCCCTCAGCGTGTACGTGTATCAATCCATTATTTTGGTCATGCATATGTACTCTGGTTCTGGGATTAGTAGGATCGTGTACGGTGCACGACTGCACTTCCTCGTAAAAAGTAAAGCTCTTGAATTCGTCGCGTTGACCGTTTATGTACAGGCCAAAATTGGCGTGATAATGCACATCTGTACTTTTATAGGTAATGAACCTAAAAGCGACGAATGTCATAATCCCCAACAGAAAAGCTAAATTTAAAATCAAAAACTTTTTGTGAGTCTTATTTCCTGTTCTCATGGCTATATAATAACTCATTATGCTAAAATAGCATTTATGATAACTATGTACTCAACTACTTGGTGCGGGTACTGCCATATGGCAAAAGCATACTTTGACAAACTAAACATAAAATACAAAGACATTGACATAGAAAAACACCCTGCAGAGGCAAAAATAGCAGTCAAAAAATCTGGCCAAATGGGCGTACCTGTTATAGATATAGATGGCAATATATTGGTCGGTTTTGACCGCCCAAAAATAGACCTCTTGTTACGAGAAAAAAAGCTAATTTAGTAAAACGCTGACATTTAAAGCTCCTAGATTTACTTGACTAGATATGGTATAATTAGCATGTTTTAGGAGTAACTAATGAATTCTTATACACCAGCCCCCGAGTTTAGAGTCGACGGCTCAGCGCCTGCAGATGTCGAGTTAGCTCTTCACGAACTAGAACAATCCATAAATACCGATCCATACCTACTGGACGAAGCTTTGACAATGGCAATAGCCCTTAGGCTACCCGCTAACTCGGCAGCATCTCTTGTGGAAATAGCAGAGCAAACAAAAGTTACTTCACCCCTGTGGGACCTGAACGCCGTCATAAAAATGTGGCAGGAATACGAAGAAAACCAAACTTGGAAATATTTGGATTTTGATGATGTTTCAAACGAAGAAATAGGTCAAAACCCTATTATAAAAACACTGGTGGAGCAACTTCACAACAATAACGCCAAAAGCCACGACGCAACACGCCAACAAATCCGAACAACGCGTATGTCTTTATTTATTGGTAGAATTATCACTTTCGAGAGCAACCACGAGTCAAAATAATTCATAGAGCGCTTCTGCAATAAAGCCCAAAAATCCTATATACTATAGGTCATGTCCTACGAAGACTATAAATCAAAAGAATCAGTCATAATCGTATATACCGGTGAAGGCAAGGGAAAAACTAGCGCTAGCATCGGTTTGCTGGTTCGTGCACTAGGTAACCGAAACAAAGTAGCTTTTATTCAGTTCATAAAATATTGGGGGGTTAGTGAGCATGTATTTTTGCGAGATATTGGACCGTTATTCCAGGACCAGCTTTTTTTCTACAAAGGTGGAAAAGGCTTTTATAATGCCGGAGAACACAGCGCCCAAGCGATAACAAAAAAACAACACCAGGCTGCAGCCCTGGATACATACAATAAAGCCTTTGACTGCGCAAAGAGCGGAAAATATGATGTAGTCATTTGTGACGAGATAAACAACGCCGTACACGACGGTCTGCTAAATAAAACTCAGCTAAAAAACTTGATTGTTTCCAAGGCTCCAAATACTAGTCTGTGCTTGACTGGCAGAAACTTTCCAGATGTTTTGCTAAAATATGTCGACATAGCTACAAATATGGACAAAATAAAACACCATTTCGACGAAAAGTTTTTAGCAAACAAGGGAATAGACTTTTAATATTTGTCAGAGTTGTACTCATTCATAAGTCAGTAAAAATATGAACCCAAACGAAACACCCCTACGCATACATCCCAAAAAACACCCAAAGCGCAAAACTTCTTCAGCTATGGCGCTAGCCACAACTGTAATTTTTGTATTAATCTACCAAACTGGTTGGCTGAATACGCCCAAAAAGATACTGGAGAAATCGCAACCGGGAATGTACTCTGTTAGCCGCTTCGATGACGGCGATACTATAGAGATAAATATGGATGGCACAGTTGAAAAAATACGTTTTATTGGTGTTGACACACCCGAAACACATGATCCGCGAAAAGTCGTTCAGTGTTTTGGGCAGGCCGCGTCGGATTATACAAAAAACCTGATAGGCACGAAAAAGATTAGACTGGAATCCGACCCATTGTCGTCGAACCGTGATCGATATAACAGATTGCTAAGATATATATATTTACCTGACGGCACACTAGTAAACCAAAAAATCATATCGGACGGTTACGGCTTTGCCTATACAGGGTTCCCGTTTACAAAATCACCAGATTTTGTCTTAGCTCAAAATACCGCCAGGGAAAACAACAAGGGGTTGTGGAATGATTGCACGCCAGCCATAAATAAATACGGTGGTTATTCATCTAACGACGCTTTATAACAAAAGCTTTAGGCCATAGGGTTTCTTCGTGGAGCTTCGTGTTTTCTTTTTAAAGCATGCTTTATCGAACGCTTTCTGCTCTTTGGATCGTACAATCTTCTGGATGAACGCATAAATATGTAGCCTAGCGTGTAAAAAAAAGTCACCAATCGTGGGGCGAAACTGTCGATGCCATGGCTAGAGTATGATTCGCGGAACATACGACCATATTTCATAAATCCTGTCCATGAATCGTCGTAACGTCTAGCTGAGGCTCCAGCATGAAGTTTTTTGTCATAAATAATACGTTGATTTAACTGTTTCAGATGAACTGCCAAATCCAGATCTTCGTGGACATCTTTTTTTTGACACAGACTGCTTTTGACCACTAGCCAGACACTACGACGAATAGCCATATTGCTCCCAAACAAAAAAGGACAAGATGGCGAAAATTTCTGCAACATCTTACGGGTTAGATGATCCAGCCAATAGTTTAACCAGGGCAACGGCATGTCATAGTAAGAAACCGGACCTGTAACAGCGGACACGGAGCTAGACCGGAAATCGTCTTTGGCTTTTTGGACCCAATCAGTCGGCAACACCGTGTCAGCGTCTATGCGGGCAATTATGTCACTTTTTGCGGCATCAAATCCTGTATTTCTGGCAGCTTGTACGCCCATCTGCGTTTCTGATAACAATGTAACTTGTGGGTATTTTTGGACGATCTGAACTGAATTGTCAGTAGAGTTATTGTCTACCACTATTATTTCGTCAGGAACGACCGACTGCAATAAGATGGCGTCCAAACAGGGAATGATGTAGTTTTCTTCGTTATAAACTGGTATAACTATAGATAACGATAATGCTTTTTTTGTCACTAAGATTCATACTACCAAATGAAACAGCCAAACCATAATACCAAAACCATTGCACGCATAAAATCAAAACTGCTGGGTTGGTGGCGCTTAAATTTATGGAACAAAGTTGTAATAATTACAGCTACAATACTGGTCATTTCAGTAGGGGGAATGTACGGAGTCGCACAATGGTACATTTACAGCCACAAAAACACCCCGCTTCGACTTGGGGCAACCTTTATCCCGGATTACGCCCAGAGCTTTGGCTTGGACCCAAAGGAAACATTGAGCGCAATGATAGATGATTTGGGCATCAAAAGAGTTCGACTAGTTAGCTATTGGGAAAATGGCGAGAGTCAACGGGGCAAGTACGATATGTCTTTTCTGGATTGGCAGTTCAAAATGGCAGAGGAATCAAATGTAAAAGTTTCTCTGTCTATTGGCCTGCGACAACCACGATGGCCAGAATGCCATCTGCCTGGATGGGCAAACAAAATTCCAAAAAGCCAATGGCAACCAGAACTAGAAAAATACATTGCCGTCGTGGTCAACCGCTACAAAAACAGCCCAGCCCTAGACAGCTACCAACTAGAAAACGAGTATTTTCTAAAAGCTTTCGGGGAATGCCCAGACTTCAGTAGAGATAGACTAGTTTCTGAATACAATTTGGTCAAAAAAATGGACCCAAGACGCACCCTAGTTGTCAGTATGAGCAACAACGCCCTTGGCACTCCTCTGTACGAACCAACTCCAGATATGTGGGCCATTTCTGTCTACAAAAGAGTGTGGGACAAAACCTTTACGCATAGATACTTTGAATATCCATTTCCGGCATGGTACTACGCTTTTCGAGCTGGCTGGGTACAAATAACCCGCGG
>Ga0194055_10000669_pt1 | contig 27809 bp, 30 predicted proteins | sample SepL449m_MetaG_FD_155482 | JGI IMG/M metagenome (GOLD analysis project Ga0194055, IMG submission 155482) | Anoxic zone freshwater microbial communities from boreal shield lake in IISD Experimental Lakes Area, Ontario, Canada - Sep2016-L442-9m | ecosystem: Environmental > Aquatic > Freshwater >... | reverse complement strand
GGCGGTGGTCGGCGGTCCATTGCGGGGGGCTTGCTGGGGCTTCTGAAACAGGAGTTGGCTCCGGCCACAGCATGAGGCGCCGGACCTACCCCAACAATGTTGGCTCAAGGTGAGGGATCGCGTAGAGCAGCACGCCACTAACTGCCCCAGGTCGCTTATTGTCTCTCACATAAATCAAGAAACCGAAGCAGCCATGGGCCGCGGATTGATTACAAATAAGACTATTCAGCCACGAAGACTAGGCGCTTTGTGGTTGGGAACCTTGATATGGGCACCGGCGGTCCACTCAATCCCTCAGTGGATTGACCTTGGGGAGAGCGTCGATGGCACAAGACTCAAAGTCAACTTCAACTCCTTAAGGCGCGACGGGCAACGAGTAGGCTTCACATCGACTGTTGACAAGGGGAATAAGGCATTTGCTATACAAACCTGGGTGGACTGCGATTCCTGGCAATACCAAATTACCGAGAGTGGAGAAGGATGGAAAAGAATAGCAGCGAATACAATGGTAGAAAGTGCCGCTATTTATGTATGCACAAAATCCAAGGCCGGAACTGTCTCCAGCAGCGGCACCAATAATCTCACGCCCTCAGCGGTTCCCATGCCCAAGGGAATCAGCGGAAAATGCACATTCTTGCCGAGTTCTGGCAGTAACATGGTGATAGATGACTCCTGCAAGATCGACCGGCAAGGTAACGCTACAACTCTTTTTTGGTCAGACAAAGTTTTTACCCAAATGACAATAGTCGGGAACCAAGTAAATATCACCAGTGCTGGTGGCTCGCCATACAAGGGGCGCGTAGTTGCCAAAAGCTCAATCGGCGGGGCAATCGAGTACGAGAATGGAACTATCAAATGGTGCTGGGCCTGCTGAAACATTCGCCATTCGCCCACCCACAAATCCTGCCGCGATGCTCCTCGCTGGCCCAGGCTCCCTAGCTGGCCCCTGGATCGATCCGAAGCCCTGAGCTGTCCGGTGAGGAGGGCATGTGCTCTCTCGTCGGTCCCAGGACCACCCCCTCAACAAATAGCCGGGCCGGCTCTGCTGTCCCGAGGAATGGCTGCCAGTCCCACACCTCACCATCGCAGCCCATCCCAACCCGGAGGGCGGCAGGGTCGCTGTCATCAAGCACCAGGGCGAGGCGGAGCGACCTGAGCAGTTTGTGAAGGCCCCGCTGCTGGTCTGGGGTCTCGCTCCGCTGTGCCACTGCCCACATCAGTTCGAGGGCCGGCCGCCGGCTGAGTGAATCCTGCAGGTCTGGAGATGCTTGGGCCTGGGTGAGGTTGTCGGCTGCCTCAGTGGCAGCCTGCTGGATCTGCTGAAGCTCATCCGCCCTGGCATCCACGGCCTCGTTCAGCCTTTCAAGCAAAGAGACCGAAGCCCCCTCATCCAATGCAGCATCCATGGTTTGCCGCGCCCGGTTCAGACGGAGCTCCGCTGACCTGATCAGGCCTTGGGCCTCCTGGGTTCGATGCTCGAGCTGCTGTAGGCGCTGGCGTCGATCATCGTCAGGGCGCTGCAGACCAATCCCGATGGCAGCTCGGCCCAACCGGAAGCAGACATGGGCCTGCAATTGATCCACCCGCCACCCGCGGCCACTGCACTGGCAGCCGGGCCCGCTCCGTCGCCTGGAACATCGCAGATAGGCGTAGTCCGAACCGTTTGGGTTCCGCATGGAGAGCTGCACGGACATCGGCGAGCCGTGCTGACAGCAAGCCAGGCCGCGCAGAAATGACGAAACCTCTCTCCGTTGCCCCTTGCTGGCTGGTTCATACCAACGCTGCTTGAGCGACCGCTGCAGACGATCAAAGACCTCCTCTGTGACTGCCGGAGGCCAATAGCCGGAGACGGTTTCCACCTTCGGGGGCACCTCAGGCGGTGGCCCCAATCGAGGCGATGCCTCCCAGCGTCTCAGTGCGGCATTGGCGTTGGCATGGGCCCGCCGGCCGAGCACCAGGGCACCGCAGATCGCTGGGTCATGGGCGATCCGTAAGACGCTGTTCTTGGACCACCTCGCGCCGGTGGAGGTGCAGATCCCGAGGGCGTTCAACTGCTGAGCCGCCTGCGTGGCGCCATTCATCTGGAGAAGGTCCACGATTCTCCGCACGGTGTCGGCGTGCTCGTTGAGCTCCCAACGCTTTTCATCCGCGCTGAGGCTCACCCAGTAGGGCTTCCGCCCTCCCTTGCCGCCGCGGGCCAGGGTGTCGCCGCTCCGATAGCGGGCCCGTGCCTGGCTCCAGTGTTCGCCCACGCGGCGGGAGAGGCGCCGGCTGTAGTCGTGGGCAGCCTGGATCCGCAGGGCCAGCTTCACCAGGGCGAGCGGATCAGCGTTGAGCGTTTCGCGGCTGTACCGCTGACCGTCCTCGAGATCGACGATCACAGCCCCGGCCTTGGCAAGGGCAAGGAACACATCCTGAAGGGCATCGAGCGGTTCCTGGCGGGAGAGGCGATCGACGGCCTCGATCAGGAGCACAGACCCGGACGGGATCCGATGGGCCTGGAACATCTCCAGCAACTGGCCCAGAACACCATCGCGAAGGTGGTCGCCCTTGAACGCGGAGCGGCCGGGATCGACCAGCTCGAAGTCCTCGTCCAGCTCGTGGTCGTTGTCAACACACCACTTGCGGGCCATGGCGAGCTGACGCTCCAGCCCTCCGCCCTTGAGCTGCAGGCGGCAGGAGACCCTGGCGTAGCTGTAGGCCCTCGGCTTGGGCAACGGGACTGGGCAGATCAGCGCATTGTGCCTAAGTTGTGCAGAAAAGCACCGCTCTGCCCGCAGAGCAGCACTTTCCCGCCGCCGTCCACGCCTTGATCAGCATGTGACGGCTCAGAGGGGAGTTCCCTGGGCCCGCCGAGCTCCTGATCGCCGCCGACCACCACCAAGCCCCGCCTACGCCTGCGGACTGAAAATAGGCGGGCTGTCCACCGCTAACGCCATGGCCATGGAACTTCCGAGGGTGGTGTTCTTCGGCAGGACCGGCAGCGATGCCCTCCAGTTCTTTGACCTGAATCTGGCCGACTGGAGGGGAGCCCGGATCCTGGATTGTCCCGGTGGTCCGGGTTCCCTGGTCGCCACAGCGCGCCGGAATGGCGTGGAGGCTTTGGCGGTGGATCCGCTCTATGCCCTCCCCAGCCCTGAAATCGAGCAGCGCTGCCTGGAGGATCTCGATCTCTCCCTGGAGCGCATTGGCCAGAGCGACGCCCTCAGAGCCGACTTCGATCTGGCGGCCTATGCCGCAGCAAACTCAAAGCCCTGGAGGAGTTTCTGGCCGATCGACTGGTCCATCCCGAGTGCTACCAGACAGCCAGCCTTCCCAACCTGCCGTTCGATGCTGGCAGCTTCGATCTGGTGGTCTGCGGTCACCTCCTGTTTTCCTACGCCCCCCTGGCCGATGGCGGTCTGTTTGAAGAGGATTTCTTTGACCTGGCCTGGCACCGCACCGCCATGCTCGAACTCCTGCGGGTCAGCCGGCGCCAGGTGCGCCTCTACCCAGCCCATACGGGCAGCCGACCGACCCGGCTGCATCCGTTTGTGGAACCACTGCTAGCTCAGCTTCCAGAGCCATGGAGCAGCCATCTGCAGAGCACGAACTATGACCAAGGCTTTGAGGGCATCACACCCATGCTGCTGCTGGAAAGGGGACGGGCCGACTGACCCCAAGCAGATGATGAACGGCGCCAAGGCCCCCGAACTCCTTACATTGCAGCCATTCAGGAGCCAGCTCCATGCACGCCCTCTCCCTGGGCACCTGGTGGATCCACGTCACCTCGGTGCTGGAGTGGCTTGTGGCGATCGCAGTGGTTCAGGCCTACGGACTGCGACAACGCGAAGGAGGGTGGCGCTGGCTGGCCCTGGCGATGCTGCCGGCCCTGGGCAGCGCCATGGCGGCCTGCACCTGGCATCTGTTCGACAATCCGGAACAACTGCGCGGGCTGGTGGTGTTTCAGGCGGGCCTGACCACCTTGGGCAACGGCACCCTGGCGCTGGCCGGCTGGAATCTGCTGCGTCAACAGCGGCGCCTCGATGAGCTCAAGCCAGCCAGTCCCCCGGCCCCCGCGGCGGCGCCGGAACCATGAACGGCTCTTCGGTTCCCCTTGCAGCCCTGGCCGGCATCGACCCGGCGCCACTGTTCGTGCTCTCCCTGGTGCCTTACCTCGCCTTCCTCTGGTGGGCTTCCCGGGTGAGGGCCTTTCCGCGACTGGCCCTGCTGGGCTTCCAGCTCACCCTGCTGTTCGTGGCCGTCACAATCGTGGCAGCGGTGGTGGCCCAGCTGAAATTCGGCCGGCAACTCGCCGACGTGGACCCCTTGCACGGAGGCGCCGAGGCCTTCCTCACCCTGAGCAATGCCCTGGTGATGCTGGGCTTCGCCTGGGGCCGCAGCCAGCCTTCGCGCTAGGCCTTCGAGTGAACAAGTCTTACGTGAGGGCAACGAAGCGGCTCTTCAACCGGAAGATAGGGCGTCGGCACATGGCTCCATGATCGCTCCCCTCCTGGCTCTGGCTCCCGCCACCGTTTCCTGGTCGCCGAAGGTGGGCCTGGTGATGATCCTCGCCAACATCATCGCCATCGCCATCGGCAAGGCCACCATCAAGCAGCCCAACGTGGGCCTGAAACTGCCCAGCTCCAATCTCTTCGGTGGCCTCAGCCACGGCGCCATGCTGGGCACGATCAGCCTCGGCCACATCCTCGGCATGGGGGCCATCCAGGGCCTGGCCTCCCGGGGCGTGCTCTGAACGAGGAGGCTCCCGAGGACACCACCCAGCTCAGCGCAGGCCGAGCAGATAGGGAAGCGCCTTGATCCCGTAGCGCTCGAAGCGGTAGCCGAACAGCAGATCCGACAGGGCCGAAGCTCCCTCCTGTTCAAGGCTGGTGAGCAACGCGCCGAGCCGCTGATCGGCAGCAGTTCCATGCAACCCCAGCCAGGTGCGCCGGGCCAAGCGGCCACTGAGGGACCAACGCCAGCCCAGGGCGCGGCGGAGTTCCAGCGGGTAGCGGTCAACGCAACTGCCCCCTGGCGGGTGGCGCAGCTCCTCCAGCAGGAGGGGAGCGAGCACCCGGGAGCTCATCAGGGCATGGCGGATCCCTTCGCCCCCCAGCAGATTGGCGGTGCTCACCGCATCCCCCAAGCCCACCAGGCGGCCGCGGCGATGAGGTTCACGGCGACGGATGCTGCTGCGGATCAAACCACCATGGCGATCGAGCACGGCCATGGCCTGCCGCTCGGCTGGCGCCAGCAGCCGCTCAATCAACCGCTCCAGCACGCCCCCCAAGGGCGGCTGATCCCGGCTGGGGTCAAGCAGGCGACAGACGCCCAGCTTCAGGCGCGGGGCCTGCATCGGAAACACCCAGCCGTAGCCCTGGGCCACCCAGTCGCTGCCGAGGCAAAAGGCCAGCCGATCGCTCCAACGCTGCCAGCAGGCGCTGGGCACCTGCACCAGCCACTCCAGACCCACGCCGCTCACCAGAGATTCGGCTCTGGGACCGCCCGCCGGCGGATCCCCCAACAGGCTCCGCTCCTGGCCTGTGGCATCGATCACCCAGTCGCTGTGAACCTCAAGGCGACCGCCATCGCCCCGGCGCAGGACGGTGTGGAGCCCATCCGCTTCCTGGTGACAGGCCAGGGCACGGTGGCCGAGCCAAACCCGGGCTCCCCAACGCTGCGCCTCCCCCACCAGCCACTCCCGCAGGGCTCCGAAATCCAAGACCACCCCTTGGGGCACCCCGCCTGGCCAGCTGCGGCGGTCTTCACCAGGGCCCAGCAGCTCCCAGCCACTCCACCTCTGGGCCACCACGCTCGCCGGTAAACCAAAGCGGTCGAGGGCATCGAGGGGCAGGGCGGCGCTGCTGAAGGCGGCCCGGCGCAGATCGGGCAACCGCTCCACCAGCACCACATCTTCGCCGTGGGCGGCCAGCTGACGGGCCAGATCCCCACCGGCGGGACCGGCTCCCACCACCAGCACCCGGCAGCGCACCACTCCAGAGGGGGTGGGGCTCAGGCCACCACCGGTGCGCGACGGTCGTCGGAGGTGCGGCGCTCATCAAAACCCTGGCCGGCGCCAATGGCGGTTCCGAAACGCTCCAGGATGCGGGCGGCCATCTGGGGTGGGGTCAGGCCAAGGGCCTCCTTGCTCTGGTCCGGACTGGCGTGGTCCACCAGCAGATCGGGGATCCCCAGCCGCAACACCGGCACCAGCACATCGTGGTCGTTGAGGGATTCCAGCACCGCGGCTCCGAAGCCACCGGCCAGGGCACCCTCCTCGAGAGTCACCACCCGGCCGATCCGTCGGGCCATCGGCAGGATCAACGCCTCATCAAGGGGACGCAGGAAACGGGCATTGATCACGGCGGCCCGCACCCCCTGCTCCTGCAGCAGGCCCGCGGTGGCCATCGCCGGCGCCACCATGGCGCCGTAGGCCACCAGGAGCAGATCATCGCCATCGGTGAGCAGTTCACCGCGGCCAATCTGCAGCGGCTGCCAACCCTCCTCCATCAGAGGCACACCTTCACCTTCGCCCCGAGGGATGCGGATGGCACAGGGGCCGGAATGGGCGATGGAGGTCACGAGCATGCGCTGCAACTCGGCCTCATCCTTCGGCGCCATCACCGTGAAGTTCGGCACAGCCCGCAGGTAGCTGATGTCGTACTGGCCTTGATGGGTAGGGCCATCGGCTCCCACGATGCCAGCTCGATCCAGCACAAAGGTCACGGGCAGGTTCTGGATGCCCACGTCGTGGATGAGCTGGTCGTAGGCGCGCTGCAGGAAGGTGCTGTAGATCGCCACCACGGGCCTCAGACCTTCGCAGGCCATGCCGGCCGCCATGGTCACGGCATGCTGCTCGGCGATGCCCACGTCGAAGTACTGATGGGGCAGGGCCTTTTCGAGCAGATCAAGGCCGGTGCCGGTGGCCATGGCGGCGGTGATGCCGACCACGCGGGGGTCATGTTCACAGATCTTGACCAGGGTCTGGCCGAAGACCTTGCTCCAGCTGGGGGGCTTGGGCTTGCTGGAGGGGTAGGCCTTGCCCGTGGTCAGGTCGAAGGCGCTCTGGGCGTGATAGCCCACTTGGTCGGCCTCGGCATAGGGGTAGCCCTTGCCTTTGGTGGTGGCCACATGCACCAGCACAGGACCTTCCGTGCGGTGAGCTGCCTCGAAGGTGCGCACCATGGCCGCGATGTCGTGGCCGTCGATCGGGCCCATGTAGGTGAAGCCCAACTCTTCAAAAACAGCCCCGAGCTTGGGCACCGCAAGGCGCTTCATGCTCTCCTTGAGGGTCTTGAGCTCGGTGGGCAGCTCCCCGTGCAGGAAGGGGAGATTGCGGATCGCTTCCTCGGCGTTGTCCTGAATGAACTGCACCGGCTTACTCAGCCGCATGCGGTTCAGGTGGGTGGAGAGGGCTCCAACCGGCGGGCTGATCGACATGTCGTTGTCGTTCAGAACCACCAGCAGATTGGTGCGAGGCAGGTGGCCGGCGTGGTTGATCGCCTCCAAGGCCATGCCTCCGGTAAGGGCTCCATCGCCGATCACTGCGACGCATTTGAAATGCTCCTTACGGGCATCACGGGCCAGGGCCATCCCCAGGGCAGCCGAGATGCTCGTGGAAGCGTGCCCCGCGCCGAAATGGTCGAAGCGGCTCTCGCTGCGTTTGAGATAACCGGCCACACCACCCTTCTGGCGCAGGGAGTGGAAATCGGCGTAGCGGCCGGTGATCAGCTTATGGGGATATGCCTGGTGTCCCACATCCCAGACCACGCGGTCGTGGTCGAGGTCGAGAGTTTGATAGAGGGCCAGGGTGAGTTCCACCACCCCAAGCCCTGGGCCGAGGTGGCCGCCGCTGGTGGACACCACCTCCAGGTGGCGTTCCCTGATCTGGCGAGCCACCGCTTCCAGTTCCGTGATGGAGAGGCCATGCAGCTGGTTGGGGTGGCTCAACGCGCTGAGTTGCATGCCTTCTGACTCCCTTCAGAACCAATGTACGGCTTGCCGACGGGCAGTTGGCGACAACCGTGACCGTTCGAGCGGTCGATTGCGAGACTGGATCTATGAATGCTGCCGCCAGCGCCCTCGATCAGCCCGGCCAACCCGACGGAACCCCGGGGCCCTTCCAGGCCCCCGGACCGGCCGCACCACCGGAGCCCGCTTCCTACCTGCAACGGATCCTGCGGGCCCGCGTCTACGACGTGGCCATCGAATCCCCGCTCGATCCGGCCCCCAACCTCTCGGCCCGCCTGGGCAACCGGGTGCTGCTCAAGCGGGAGGATCTGCAGCCGGTGTTCAGCTTCAAGCTGCGCGGCGCCTACAACCGGATGGTGGGCCTCAGCCGCGCCGAGCTCGACCGTGGCGTGATCGCCGCCAGCGCCGGCAACCACGCCCAAGGGGTGGCCCTGGCCGCCCAGCGGCTGGGCTGTCGTGCCGTGATCGTGATGCCGGTCACCACGCCGGAGATGAAGGTGCGGGCGGTGGCATCCCGCGGCGCCGAGGTGGTGCTCTATGGCGACAACTACGACGCCGCCTGCGCCGAAGCCCGCCGTCTGGAGGGGGAGCTAGGCCTCAGCTTCATCCACCCCTTCGACGATCCCGATGTGATCGCCGGCCAAGGCACGATCGCCCTGGAGATCCTGCGGCAGTGCTCCGAACCCCCTGATGCCATCTATGTGGCCGTGGGCGGTGGGGGGCTGATCGCTGGCATTGCCGCTTACGTGAAGAACCTCTGGCCCGAGGTGGAGGTGATCGGCGTCGAGCCGGTGGACGCCGATGCCATGTCCCGCTCCCTGGCAGCGGGGGAACGGGTCCGGCTCGATTCGGTGGGTCTGTTTGCCGATGGGGTGGCCGTGCGTGAGGTGGGGGAACTCACCTTCGACCTGGCGCGGCGCTACGTGGATCGGATGATCACCGTGGACACCGACTCTGTGTGCGCGGCGATCAAGGACGTGTTCGAGGACACCCGCTCCATCCTCGAGCCGGCCGGTGCTCTGGCCGTGGCCGGCATGAAGGCGGACGTGCAGCAGAGGGGCCTGCGGGATCGCACCCTGGTGGCGGTGGCCTGCGGCGCCAACATGAATTTCGGCCGCCTGCTCTTCGTCGCTGAACGGGCTGAACTCGGGGAGGAGCGCGAAGCGCTGCTGGCGGTGGAGATCCCCGAGCAACCCGGCAGCCTGCGCCGCTTCTGTGCAGTGTTGGGACAGCGCAGCCTCACCGAGTTCTCCTACCGCCTGGCCGATCCCCGGCTGGCCCACATCTTCGTGGGGGTGCAGATCAACGGCCATGCCGACACCCGCCGGTTGATGGCGGAACTGCAGGGCGAGGGGTTCCCCTGCTTGGATCTCTCCGGCAACGAACTCGCCAAGCTCCACCTCTGCCACATGGTGGGCGGCCGACTGCCGACCAGAGCCGCGGAAGCCCTCGACCAGGGGGAGGAACTTCTCTACCGCTTCGAATTCCCCGAACGCCCCGGCGCCCTGATGGCCTTTGTGAGCAGCCTGCATCCCAGCTGGAACATCAGCATTTTCCACTACCGCAACCACGGCGCCGATGTGGGCCGGATCGTGGTGGGGGTGCAGGTGCCGCGCCACGAACGACAGGAGTGGGAGCGGTTCGTGGCCGCTCTGCCTTATCCCCACTGGGATGAGAGCACCAATCCGGCCTATCGGCTTTTTCTGGGGCCGCAGGCTGGTGGCCTTCCCAAGCCGCCACCGCTGGTGGCGACCTGAGGCCTGCGATACGGTTCATCCATATCCGCCCAGGACCGCCCATGGCCAGTCCCGAGACGGCATCCGAGGCCAGCCAACCTCCCGCGGAGCCAGAGGGGGCCGGAGGCAGCGGAAATGGGCCGGGCAAGGCGGCGGCCACCCTGGCCCTGGAAACCCTGTCCATCTCCGCCCGGCTGGAGGCGATCCTCTACCTCAAGGGTCGTCCCCTCTCTCTGGCCGAACTGGCCGAGCTGGCTGGCCTGGAGCGGGAAGCCACCGAATGGGCTCTGATCACCCTCATGGCCGACTACGCCCACCGGGATACGGCCCTGGAGATCCACCAGGAGGGCGGCCGCTACAGCCTCCAGTTGCGCGAGGGCTTGGGAGATCTGGTGCAGAACCTGCTGCCGGTCGACCTATCGACCGCCTCCTTGCGCACCCTGGCCACAATCGCCCTCAAGAAGCGCATCCTCCAGTCGGAGCTCGTGGAGCTGCGCGGTTCCGGCGCCTACGAGCACATCAAGGAACTTCTGGCTCAGGACTTCATCGAACGCCGCCGCCAGAGCGACGGCCGTTCCTACTGGCTGAGCCTGAGCGAAAAATTCCACCGAACCTTTGCCGTCCAGGGCCAGGAGCCCAGCGCTCCGCGCCGGCAACCCCAGCACTCCCAGCAGCTGGAGCTCAAGGCCGGAGATCCGCAGGCGCTGCCAGGCAGCTGATCGGATGCCGCTTGAATAGATTCAGGCTTGAATGCACCAGTTGGTCAGTTTTCCGATGAATTTCGTCGCTTTTGCGCTGCAGGTGCTGGCCCAGACCCTCAGCATTTACACGCTGTTCCTGTTGGCGAGGGTGCTGTTGAGCTGGTTTCCCAACCTCGACTGGAGCAATCCGATCCTCTCCAGCTTGAGTGCGATCACCGATCCCTACCTCAACGCCTTCCGCGGCCTGATCCCGCCGGTGGGCGGGCTTGACCTCTCCTCCCTGGTGGCCTTCGTGGCCCTGCAGCTGGCCCAGAGTCTGCTGGGGTTCGGTGCCACCAGCCTGGCCACCTCCGGCATCGGCTATTGATCCCAGGATCTGAGCCAGCCACGCTTAGCGAAGGACGGAAGTGATCCGGGAGGGCTACCACTCTCAAATCCAGACTCTCCGGTGCGAGCGCTTTCCCAAGAAAGAATTTTGAGCTCTGTTTGAGCTTCCCTTGATCAGGATCGGCCTAGTGCTTCCTCCAGGGGCAGCTTCTCCTCGTCCGGACCGGCGCGCATCCGCACAGGAGCGGAGAAGCCGCGGGCCCTCACCTTGCTCACCTGAAAGGGTCCGGGCGTGCCCGCCGGCACCGCAAGCCGCAGGGCGAACTCGGAGCGGCCGGGGGGAACATCACCGATCGAGCCCACCCGGCTGCGGTTGGGAAGCACCGGTTCACCGCTGGCATCGAGGATCAGGGCAAAGACATCCGTATCCACCACGGTCTGCCGGCCAGGGTTGAGCACCTCACCGCGGAGCGCGTAGCAGCTGGCGCCGGCGGGACGCCGCAGGCCGCTCTGGCTGCCGGGATCGGCCGGCGGACAGGGCTCGAGTTGCACCTGGCCCACCTGGAGCTCCGCGGCCATGGCGGAGGCTGGCAGCAGCTGCCAGAGGATCAGGCCCAGGGCCAGCCCGAGCAGCAGGCCCAGCACGGTTTTGAGGGTTGTCCTCGATACCGGTTGCATCAGCGTCGATCCCCGTCACCGGCGATCAGGTTACGGGCCGCGCGGCTGGCCAGCTTGGTGAGATTCGTCTCGGCGATGGTGTCCAGGCTGAGATTGAGCTCGGTGGCCAGCTGTGCCACATACCAGAGCACATCGCCCAGTTCCAGGAGCAGGTCATCCCGAACCGGCTCACTGAACACACCACCGCCATCACGCAAGACCTTTTTCACCTTTTCAGCCACCTCACCGGCCTCGCCGCAAAGACCCAAGGTGGGATAGATCGGGTTGTGTCCCGCATCGGGATAGCGGGCCGTGGCGCGGGATCGCTCCTGGTAGGCCTGGAAGTCCATTGCGAGCGGAGGAGTGCTGGGCCGGATGGTAGTTTCCGCGCTTGCAAGTGGTGGTCCATGGCCAAGCCCCATCTCATGCGTCGCACCAAGATCGTGGCCACGATTGGCCCGGCCACCGAGTCGGCCGAGATGCTGCGCCGCCTGATCGATGCCGGTGCCACCACCTTCCGGCTCAACTTCTCCCACGGCGACCACGCTGACCATGCCGTGCGGATCGCCACGATCCGCCAGGTGGCCGAAGAACTCGGGGTGCATGTGGGCATCCTCCAGGACCTTCAAGGCCCGAAGATCAGGCTTGGACGATTTGCTGAAGGTCCGGTTGCCTTGGCCAACGGCGACCTCTTCACCCTCACCTCTCGGCCGGTGGCCTGCGATCGCACGATCGCCACGGTGACCTACACCACGCTGGCCTCCGAGGTGCCGATCGGCAGTCGCATCCTCATCGATGACGGCAAGGTGGAGATGGTGGTCGAGAGGGTGGATGAACAGCAGCAGAACCTCCATTGCCGTGTCTCGGTAGGAGGGGTGCTGTCGAACAACAAAGGGGTGAACTTCCCCGATGTGCAGCTGTCGATCCGAGCCCTCACCGATAAAGACCGGGAAGACCTGGCCTTCGGCCTGCAGCAGGGGGTCGACTGGGTGGCCCTCAGCTTTGTGCGCAATCCCTCCGACATGCAGGAGATCCGCGAGCTGATTCGCAGCCACGGCCATGCCACCCCGGTGGTGGCCAAGATCGAGAAATTCGAAGCGATCGACGCCATCGATGCCATTCTTCCCCTCTGTGACGGGGTGATGGTGGCCCGCGGTGATCTGGGGGTGGAGATGCCCGCCGAAGAGGTGCCGCTGCTGCAGAAAGAATTGATCCGCAAGGCCAACAGCCTGGGCATCCCGGTGATCACCGCCACCCAGATGCTCGATTCGATGGTGTCGAGCCCCAGGCCCACCCGCGCCGAGGTGAGCGATGTGGCCAACGCCATTCTCGATGGCACCGATGCTGTGATGCTCTCCAATGAGAGCGCCGTGGGCGACTTCCCGGTGGAGGCAGTGGCCACCATGGCCCAGATCGCCCGGCGGATCGAGCGGGATTATCCCCGCCGGGAGCTGGACAGTCACATGGCCACCACCATCCCCAATGCGATTTGCCAAGCCGTGAGCAGCATCGCCCGTCAGCTCAATGCGGCAGCAATCCTGCCCCTCACCAAGAGCGGCTCAACCGCTCGAAATGTGAGCAAATTCCGCCCTAGCACCCCGATCCTGGCGATCACCAGCGAGGTGAATGTGGCGCGTCAACTCCAGTTGGTGTGGGGGGTGACCCCCCTGCTGATCGCCCAGCAGCTGAACACCGGCAGCACCTTCAATGTGGCGATGGGCGTGGCCCAGGAAATGGGCCTTCTCCACGAGGGGGAATTGGTGGTGCAGACCCAGGGCACCCTCGAAGGGGTGAGCGGCTCCACTGATCTGGTCCGGGTGGGGCTGGTGTCGGCCTTCCTCGGGCGAGGTACCGGGATCGGCCAGGGCTCCCTGAGCGGCAAGGTTTGCGTGGCCCGAACCCCGGAGGAGGCAGCCCGGTTGGAGAGCGGTGAAATCCTGGTGGTGCGCGAAACCACTGACTCCTACATCGAAGCCATCCGCCGGGCCAAGGGGGTGATCAGCGAGCAGGAGGGTCGGCAGAGCCATGCGGCTGTGACCGCCGAGCGACTCGGCATTCCCGTGATCGTGGGGGTGGCCAATGCCACGCTGGATCTGCTGCCGGGTGAGATCATCACGCTCACGGTCCACGAAGGGGTGGTGCACCGCGGTGCACTCAACCCCATCGAGGTCAGCGCCAGGCCAATCTTGTAGTCCCCGCTCTCAGCCATGGCCTCCCGTCTACCGATCCGCGAGACCGTCGGGATGGCCTTCTCCACCCTGACCACAAACCGGCTACGCAGCTTTCTCACGATGCTGGGCATCGTGATTGGCAATGCCTCGGTGATCACCCTGGTGGGGGTGGGCAAAGGGGCCCAGAACCTGGCGGAGGGCCAGCTGAGCAGCCTCGGCGCCAATGTGCTGTTCGTAGTGCCTGGCCGCAATGACACCCGCCGCCAGGGGATCGAAAGCCCCAAGACCCTGGTGCTTGAAGATGCCAAAGCGATCGAGGAGCAGGTGCCCACCGTGCGGCGGGTGGCGCCCCAGATCACCCTCTCGGAGGTGGTGCAATCCGGATCTCTCACGGCCAGTGCCACGGTCACCGGGGTGACGCCCGAGTTCCTTACGGTGCGCAGCTTCGAGGTCGCCCAGGGGCGCTTCTTCAGCGCCAGCGACCTCGAGGGAGTACGCAACGTGGTGGTGATCGGACCGGACCTGAAGGACAAGCTCATCCCAACGGGCTCGGCCCTGGGCCGACAACTGCGGATCCGCGACCAGTCGTTCGAGGTGATCGGCGTGCTGGAGCCCAAGGGGGCCGCGTTCGGATCCAACCAGGATGAAACCGCCTATGTGCCCCTCACCACGATGGTGAGTCGGCTCAGCGGCAGGGATCCCCTCTACGGGGTGGTGCTGAGCTTCATCAGCGTGGAGGCCATCGATGAAGCCAGCACCGGTGCTGCCTCCTTCCAGATCACCAACCTCCTGAGGCAGCGGCACCGCATCCTTCGAGAAGACGACTTCGCCGTGCGCTCTCAGAAGGATGCCCAGCAGATCGTGGGCAGGATCACTGGCGGACTCACGCTGATGCTCGCAGCCATCGGAGCGATATCCCTCCTGGTGGGGGGCATCGGAATCATGAACATCATGCTGGTGTCGGTGAGCGAGAGAACCGAGGAGATCGGGCTGCGCAAGGCCCTCGGTGCCCGCAGCGGCGATGTTCTGCTGCAGTTCCTAGTGGAATCCCTGGTGCTGGCGGCTCTCGGTGGTGTGATCGGTAGCGCGGTGGGGGTGGGCACCGTGGCCCTGGTGGCCGCGCTCACACCCCTGCCTGCGGCGATCGAAGCGGGCACCGTGCTGGGCACCGTGCTGCTTTCCGGGAGCATCGGGCTGGTGTTCGGCGTTCTCCCAGCCCGGCGGGCGGCGCAGCTGGATCCGATCGTGGCGCTGCGCAGCCTCTGAGCCGGGTGGCGCTGACAAGTCGGGCAAAGGCTCCGATGTAAAACCGAAAAGATTATGAAGCCGCAAAAATGGTTGCAGCCGTCACCAACCCGCCCCGGGACAGGTGGGTAGATGGGGCGTAACTGGTTGTGAACCTTGGACCGCGTTGACCAGCTCCTTCAAGACAGTGCCGTTCTGGTGCGAACTCTCGATTGTGGGTACCGCAACGCCAGCGACCGCATGGTGATCCTGCGCTGCTGCGGCGATGAGCAGTTCTACCTGGAGCGCGTGGTGTTCCCCTTTGAGATGCTCACCTTCTCCTGCCCAGCGGCAGCGAGCGTGGAGGTCTGGACCCACGGCCTGGGGGGCCCAGAACTGGTGGAGTGCTTGACGGCCGAAGATCTTTTACTGATGGTGCCGACTCCGGCAGCAGCGAGGGATCTGCCCTTCGGCCAATCGCCCTGGCTGGAAAGCGGCTGAGCCCTTACCGGCCGAGGCACCCCTGGATTGGCCAGGGCAGCAGCGTTAGGAGCGCTGAGCCCTTTACACTTATTAAAAATTCTCGGCCCCATGAATCAGCGCTGGCGTCTCCTGGCCCTCTGGCTCCTGCCGATCGCCGTTGCACTGTTTCTCGGATGGCAGGTGCTCGGACCCGGTGCCAGCCGCAATGCTTCGACCAATCCCGTGGTGGCCCCCCGCAACGCCGCCGTGGCCAGGATGAGCTACGGCCGCTTCCTCGACTATGTGCAGGCTGGCCGCGTGACCGCCGTTGACATCTACGACGGCGGTCGTACGGCGGTGATTGAAGCCGTGGATCCTGATCTCGACAACCGGGTTCAACGGCTACGGGTTGATTTGCCGGGGTTGGCACCCGAGTTGGTGAACAAGCTCAAAGATCAGGGCATCAGCTTCGATATCCATCCCCCAAAGCCGGCCTCCCCGGCCCTCGGCTTGCTCGGCAACCTGCTCTTCCCGCTGCTGCTGATCGGCTCGCTGGTGTTCCTCGCCCGTCGCTCCAATGGCATGCCCGGTGGGCCCGGCCAAGCGATGCAGTTCGGCAAAACAAAAGCCCGCTTCGCGATGGAGGCCGAAACCGGCGTGAAGTTCGATGATGTGGCTGGTGTTGAAGAAGCCAAGCAGGATCTCCAGGAAGTCGTCACCTTCTTGAAGACCCCCGAACGATTCACATCCGTCGGCGCGAAGATTCCCAAGGGTGTGCTGCTGGTGGGGCCTCCTGGCACCGGTAAGACCCTTCTGGCCAAAGCGATTGCCGGCGAAGCCGGTGTGCCCTTCTTCTCGCTTTCGGGTTCCGAATTCGTGGAGATGTTTGTGGGTGTGGGCGCCAGTCGGGTGCGCGATCTTTTCAAGCGGGCCAAGGAAAACAGCCCCTGTCTGATCTTCATCGATGAGATCGATGCGGTCGGAAGGCAACGCGGCGCTGGCATCGGTGGCGGTAATGACGAAAGGGAGCAGACCCTCAACCAGCTGCTCACCGAAATGGATGGCTTCGAGGGAAATAGCGGCATCATCATCATTGCGGCCACAAACCGACCCGATGTGCTCGATTCGGCCCTGATGCGCCCGGGCCGTTTCGACCGCCAGGTTCAGGTGGATGCCCCCGATATCAAAGGCCGGCTCTCCATCCTCAAGGTGCATACCCGCAACAAGAAACTCGCTCCCGATGTGAGCCTCGAATCGATCGCTCGCCGCACCCCTGGCTTCACTGGCGCTGATCTGGCCAATCTCCTTAATGAAGCGGCCATCCTCACCGCCCGCCGCCGCAAGGAGGCCACCACCCTCGCCGAGATCGATGACGCTGTGGACCGGGTGATCGCCGGCATGGAGGGCAAGCCGCTCACCGATGGCCGCAGCAAGCGCCTGATCGCCTATCACGAGGTTGGCCACGCGCTCGTTGGCACCTTGGTCAAGGCCCATGACCCCGTCCAGAAGGTCACCCTTGTGCCGCGGGGCCAGGCCCAGGGACTGACCTGGTTTGCCCCGGATGAGGAGCAGATGCTGGTGAGCAAGGCCCAGCTTCGCTCCCGGATCATGGGTGCCCTCGGCGGCCGAGCCGCCGAGGATGTGGTGTTTGGCCACGCCGAAGTCACCACCGGAGCCGGCGGCGACATCCAGCAGGTTGCTTCGATCGCTCGCCAGATGGTCACCCGCTTCGGCATGAGCGATCTCGGTCAGCTCTCCCTCGAAGCCGGCAATCAGGAGGTGTTTCTGGGTCGCGACCTGATGACCAGGAGCGACGGATCCGATGCCCTAGCCAATCGGATCGATGAAGCCGTTCGCGCCATTGTCCAGAGCTGCTACCGCGACACCGTGGAGCTGGTGGCGGCGAACCGCTCCTGCATGGATCGATTGGTGGAGATGCTGATCGAGAAGGAAACCCTCAATGGCGATGAACTGCGGGCAGTGGTGGCCGAATTCACCGCCATTCCTGAGAAGGAACGCTTCTCACCGTTGTTGGTTGCCGAACCGGCCCCGATCAGCCCTGCCTGAGGCTTCCTCAAACCCTCTGCTCCGCAAGCGTTAGAACCAGGCTCAGGCAGTCACGAATGCCCGGCGACGAGCCAACATCTCGTCGCCAACGACAGCATTATCAGACTTTCTGAGCTAGAGGGTTTCTTTATTAGGATCATTTCATTCCGCCGTACTGCCAACAATTCTTGCAGCAAATGGCAATCGCTGGGCATGCTGTCAAACCATGCGTTCTACAGTTGCTGGATCACCTTCGGTTTTTCAACCAGCAGCCAAAAAGTCTGCAGCCAGGTATGATTATAGCTTATCTCCCTTTTCTAGGACAAGGAAGTAAGGATAAGAGGAGTTGCAAATTCATAGGCCATCAAGAAAGACTTGAATAGCTGGATCTTCCTTCCAACCCAGGGCAAGTGCATCCCGAGCCTCAATGCGGACATGTTCGTGTTGATCGGATTTGGCAAGTTCCTTAATAATCGCCAAGGTTTTATCATCCCCGTCAAAGTGGTTTACCAATATACGTATTGCGATAATCCTGATCATCCTTTGGCGGCTAGATTGGGCTAAGGAACGAATTGCATTCAGCATGTCTTCATCATCCGTGCCCATTTTCATAAATTCCGCAAAGGAAACAAACGCTGTTAAGGGGTTATCGGATGACTCCGCGAGACAATAGAGCCAAGCTTTCGTTTCGGGGTCATCCTGCCAAATCTTGCCAACAAGTCGAATTGCTTGCTGCTCTGTCGGCTCTTTGAAAATGGCTCTATCTATTTGGACTGATTGACGCAAGAACAAGTCCAGACTAGATGTGGCCACCATCTTAAGTTTATCCAGAACAGTGTTTTCAGCTCCTTCTAGATTTTCCCGGTTGCGTACCTCTCCTACGCATTGCGCGGCAAGAAAGATGTTTTGGCATAATCCGCTTGGGTCTGGCTGCTCAACGAGCCAGAGAAGGATGTCATTCAAAAACTTTGTAGCAATTCTTCCCGCCACGAGCCTCAGCACCTCATGCCAGGACTCGTCTGGCCAGTGCCCAAAGATCTCTGTCTTCAATGCATCCAGCGTCAGCGTCTGCTCCACCTGGAAGCGATCCACGATGGCCTCAGCGCAGAAATACTCCAAAAAGGTGCGATGCACAAAGGCATAGTTGCCGCCGCCCATGAAGCAGAGCATGAAGTTGCGGCCCCGCAGTTGATCGATCAACGCACGAGCGGCGCGAGCGGGCCGCAACCCAGGGATGCCTTGCAGCCCCTCGCTGAGGGTGCGTTCAAGCTGATTCTCCTCAATCAGATTGACCAGGTTGCCGGCGGCCCCATCCGTGCCGGCTTGCACGGTTGAGGCAATTCGCTTCATCAGGCCCAGCTTGTCTTTGCCATCCAACTGTGCCTTGGCAAGCTCGGGAGAGGCTTCAAAGGCCTGTTCGGTCTTCCACTGATGCAGCAACAGGCGAGCGCATTGGCTGTAGAGCTCCGCCCGATCCCGCGGTAACTCCTGGCTGCGATTCAGGATCGCCATCAGCGTCAGCAGCAGCGGATTTCCCGCCAGCTGCTGAATCGCCGGCGACTGGCGGATGGCCTGCAACAGCGACGCCCGTTTGCGCTCAGCTTTGCTGTCATCGTCGTAGGCCAGCTGATGCCAGCGCCGCAGGAAAAGGTCCGTCTGCTCCTGGTCCAGCTCCTGCAACATGAAGGGGCGAAAGCCCTCCTGGCGCCAGCGCTCGTGGGGAAAGCCGATCAGACGCGAACTCACCACGATTTGCGCGGCTGGATAGTCGTCCGCGAAGCGGTGGATCGATGTTGTCACTTCCTGCCGCAGCTCGAGATCGAACACTTCATCGAGGCCATCGAACAACACTTGGGTGCGGTTATGCCGCAGCCAGTGCTCCAGGGCCTCTGGATCCAATCGCCAACGCAGGCTTTCAGCCCGCCCCAGATAATCGAGGATGCCATTCACTTCACCCTTGGCGCGGCGGCTGGCGTAATCGCGCAGCTCAATCAGCAGCGGCAACGGGGCGTCACCCAACAGGGAATCGCCCGCCTCCGACCAAGCCAAGACCAGATACTGCAGCAGCAGCGATTTGCCCGATCCAGGATCGCCCAGCACCACCAGTTTGCGCTGCGAGGGATCCGCCAGCACCTCCAGCATCGGCTGCAGCGATTGATCCAGATAGGTGCGGAGCAGGCGCGCGAACTCCGCATCCTCCAACTCCGTTCCATCCAGGGTCCCTTGCTCCCGCAAGCGCCGTTGCAGCTCCTTCGGCAGCTCCATGGCCCGGGGCAGATACTGCTCGCATTCGCGCACGCTGGGGGGGATGAATACCTCCGTGACCCGGATACCGCGCGGCATGTCACTGCTGGTGGCGTCGAGCTCCTCCAACTTCAGGTGCCCGTAGTGCCTGGCCATCGCTTGGCGGTAGCCCGAGAGATCAAGGCTGGGGGCTTGGACTGGGCGTAGGCGCCCCGGCGCTGAAGCGATGGCACCGGCGCACCGGCAGGCAAGAGCGAGCGTAAAAACGGCCCCAGCTCGGCATAGTCGTCGCCGTAGGCGATCGGCTGCAACCAGGGGGCAGCGGCCAGCTTCTGTTGAAAGGCGGTCAGCTCAGAGGTGCGACAGAGCAGCCTGTGGCGCGGCGCCACATCTTTGAGAACCTCTGTGCCCCAAGTGATCAGTTGCTTGAAATTTGGATCCAATACCGTGTTGCCGCAGCCAACGAACAACAAGGTTTTGCCCAGCGTGAAGCATTGCAAGATCGCTTTGGCGTGAGGGTCGTCTTTTACCTTTTGGTAAGACGCCAATCCCAACACCACCGTTTCGGGCTTTTGATACTCGCCATGCAGATGGAGGATGGCCTGCCTGTGGCCCCGCAGAACCTCCTGCACCGCATTGGTCTCCTGCCAGGTGATGGCGGGGTGTCCCGTCACCTGCTCAAGCAGATGGTCGTAATTCAGTGTGGCCAGCAATCCCGGCAAGGCGGCCAGATCCTGCAAAAGAGTTGCTTCCTGGCTCCTTAACTCGCCCACCGTGTCCGCCAGCCAGCCGCGGAAGATGCCCTCGCTGCGAGCTTTCAAGCGATCGGTGATGATTTCGGCGGCATTGATCATCAAGTCGGGCTTGCCGCTGCCGATCAAGCCGCGCAGCAGCTCCGCATCCCCATCCGCCGCGCCGATGCCGCTCAGCCGATCAACCCCATGCTCCAGCAGCCCCGTCCAGGTCGCCACCTTGTGCCCCTCTACCAGCTGCTGGCCGCAAGCCGCCACCGAGACGCCCGATCCCACCACCACAACCACCTGCCCGCTGGCGAGCTCCTTTTTGAGCTGCTCAATCTGGTTGGGCAATGGGCTCATCTGGCCGGGCTCAGAGCATGGGCTACTAAGTCAGCCATGGGGTGTGGAGCTCATCGCTGGTCGGCGTGATGATAGGCAGCATTGCGTTCTCGCTTGCCTACCGCCAGGACCAGCACCAACACCTGCTGATCTCGCACCTCATAGATCAGGCGAAATCCGGCGGCACGGAGCTTGATCTTGTAGCGGTTGGTGGATCCGCGCAGCTTGCTGGCTGGGATGCGGGGCTCGATCAGACGTTCGGCCAGCTTTTTCTTGAACTGCTCTCTGATCCCGAGCGACAGCTTCTGCCACTCCCGCAGTGCCTGCGGGTGAAAGGCCAGATCAAAGGGCATCAAGGCTGACCTGCAGCGGCTCCTGCCCATCCGCCAGCCGGGCATCGGCGATGCGGCCTAGCTCCAGGTCTTCCACGAGATCCATCAGCTCCTCGTAGGCCCGGGCCGGAACGCAGTAGAAGGCCGGCTCGTTGCGGTTGAGCACCGCGACCGCCATCCCTTCACCGGCCGCCACGGTGGCCATGGGGTTCTTCTTGTGTTCCGAGATGCTTACGGCGGTCTCGGTCAGCACGCGGTGAGCCATCAGCAGATCAGACCAGACAGGGCACTCAGTCTAGGTCGTCGAACAGGTCGCAGTTCAGGTCTGATCTCATTGAGTTAGACAAGCACAGATCAGGATCGCCACGACTGCCGCCGATGGCACGGAGCCAGACCGGCTCCTGAGGTGGGAGTTAGGCCAGCACAGCGGGAGCTCCCGCCTCCAGCCTGCGCGTTGCTTTCGCAAAGGCGTCATCCTCCACGCCAAGAGACCGTCGTGGCCACCTCCCGCGCCCGGAACAGACGTTCACCACCCTCTCCACCTCACCTCAGGGGATACCTCCACAAAAAAAACCCATCCTCTGGATGGGTCTTTTTCATGAAGAGTCGATCGGTTGAATCAAAGCCTCGTTTCAGCCCCGATCAAACCGGGCGTACTGGCCGCTTATCGATCACCTTATCGATCAGCCCATAGGCCACCGCTTCAGCCGGTGACATAAAGAAATCACGATCGGTATCCTCCTGAATCCGCTCTAGAGGCTGACCGGTGCGGTCGGCGAGCTCACTGTTGAGCTTCTGCTTCAGGTAAAGAATTTCATCGGCCTGGATGCGGATGTCGCTGGCCTGTCCCCGAGCGCCCCCGAGGGGCTGGTGAATCATGATCCGAGAATGGGTGAGGCTGCTGCGTTTTCCCTTGGCTCCAGCACATAGAAGAAAGGCGCCCATCGAGGCAGCCAGGCCAACACAAACCGTTTGAACGTCGGGCTTGATGTGCTGGATGGTGTCAAAGATGCCAAGGCCGTCATAAACGGATCCACCGGGAGAATTGATATAAAGGAAGATATCCTTATCTGGGTCCTCAGCTTCGAGGAACAGGAGCTGGGCCACCACACGGTTCGCGGATTCAGCCGTGACCGGTTCACCCAGGAAAATGATCCGTTCGCGCAACAGCCGCGAATAGATATCAAAGGCCCGTTCACCACGCCCCGACTCTTCAATCACAATCGGGATCATGCTCGCCAACACCGGTTGAAGTGATCCTACCGAGCCGCTGCCACCGCCGCCGGCGGCGCTAGGGTCGCTTGGCCCGTCCGCCCTGCCGCGTGAGCGCCCCCCAGACCGTTGCTGACAGCAAGCGTGCCTTCCACGCCGCCTTCCCCCATGTGATCGGACCGCTCTACCGGCGGATGGTGGATGAGCTGCTGGTGGAACTGCATCTGCTCAGTCACCAAAGGGGCTTCCAGACCGATCCTCTCTTCGCGGTGGGAGTGGTGCAGGTGTTCCAGGCCTTCGCCAGGGGCTACAGGCCCGAAGCGCACCGCGAACCGCTGTTTGAAGCTCTCTGCAAGGCCACGGATTTTGACGCCGCCGAACTGCGCAAGTTGAGCGACACCGCTCTCTCCGCCATGGGCGACCAGCGAGTGGAAACGGTGAAGGGCTGGATCGATACCGGTGGCAACGGCGCACCCGAGCCCCTGGCCCATGCCCTTCACCAGATCCGCCGCAGCGATTTTCACTACTCACGCCTGATGGCGGTGGGTCTGCTCACCCTGCTGGAGAAGGCCCAAGGCGCCAAGGACCTCGATGCGCCCACCCTCCGCTCCTATGCCCACAACCTGGGCGAGGCCATGGGTCTACTCAAAGATCGGCTCGATAAGGATCTCAGCCTCTACGCCGGCAATCTCGAGAAAATGTCCCAGGCCGTGGAACTGATGGAGGAAACCCTCGCGGCCGAGAGGCGCCGCCGGGAGCGGCAAGGTGAGACAGCGGTCAGCGCTGCAGCTGAAGCCTCCCCGTCAGGAGGCTGATTCCATCCCCCGAAGCGGCTGGATCGTCCGGGTGGCTGTTGATCCAGACCTGGGACGCCCGGCGCGCCAGAGACGGCATCTCCTCCGGCAACAAGCCCAGGGCATCCAGGGCAGCGGGCCTCACCCTCAGGGCGAGTTCGGAGTGCTCAAACCGCTGACCCGGCACCATCGCCATGGGCAGGACAGAAGCGGGTGGTGGACCTAAAAACAACAGAAGCTGGGGTTGGCCATCTCGGCCCTGCAGCCAGCGCCAACCCCCAACCGACGCGCCGTCCGGTCGCTTCCACACCGTTGCGGAACTCCCATCCGCAGGCGGCGGCGAAGGGAGCGAACGATCGGGTTTCGGCTGGGAGGCTGGAACCCCGGGGAGGGCGAGCGAGGCGTCGACGTCGGTCGCAAAACCCTGGGCCAACAGGCTGGACCTCACCCGCTCCAGCAGGGTGCTCCAGGCGCTGCGAGCACCATCCACGCGCACCAGCAGATCGATGGAAGCCTGGAAGGGGCCCTCGGGAAGAGGATGGAGTCTCAGCCGGAACGGTGCCTGCCTGGCGAGGGCCAACCTCGGCCCCTCCAGGCCATAGCGACTCGCCAGTGGATCGCGGATGATCTGGCGGGACAGCAGGCCCTGAAGCAGCTGGTCGAGGGAGGATCCCTCTAGCTCAAGCAGCAGATCCTCCGGCAGGGATGGCTGCTCAGGCAGGGCGGAGACCTCCGTGAGGGCAGGAGCGCTGACGATCCCGGCAGCCGCTTCCTTGGGAGGGCTGCCAGCCCCCTCGCGCGGTAGACGGCTGATCGACGGGAAGCCACTGGTTTCAGCCGCCGCTTCCCCCTGCCAGCGAAGGCCGCTGGGCTCCAGGGCAAAACTCAGGCATCCCACCTGGTAGCGCTCCAGAAGGGGAGCCACCGGGCCAAGCAGGCTGCCGAGGGCGTCGGCCTGCCAGAACACCGCCTGACCAGCCTGAAGTCGTTGGCGACAGCGCAGGGTGAGCCCGCGGCTGCGGCGTTGGAGGGGCCGCAGGGACGTGAGCAACTGCTGCCGCGCCGTTGGGTTTTCCGCGAAGACCAGCAGATCTCCCACCCTCAGGGCATTCGGGGGAAGCGAGGCGGCTCCGCTCCGGGAGGACTGCGCCGGGAAGGCGAGGAAAGGAGCCGACTCCGATTGGGTGGCCCAGAACTGCCACCACACCTTGTGCTGGGCGCGCCATCGATCACGGGCGATTTCAGGACCGAGCCTTTCGATCCAGAGGGCGGGAATGGGACGATCGGGGGTGGCGGGAAAGCTCTGCAGCAGGCTGGCTGCTCCCATGAGCTGCTCCACTCCCTCAGCCCGGGGCCGGCTCCAGCGGCTGAGCAGAAGGGCAGGCAACCCCAGCAGCACCAACACAGCGGCGAGGGTGATGGGCAAGGGAAAGGGCCGCCGCGAAGGGCCTGGACCGGTGGGCCCCTTGAGCGGTACGCGCCATTGGGCCCATCGGAGTGGAACCTGCAGGCGCTGGATCGCGGGAAGACTCAGATGCGGCGGACTGGGAAGACGCAGGGCGGCCAGGGCGATGGGAATCGGCACGGTTGCGGCTGCTCAGGAGCGCGCTGCAGGGCTGCCCCGGCGGCGACGGTCTCGCCACTCGACCATCGAGAGGTAGATCACTCCCACACTCACAAACACCAACAGGGCCGTGGCCATCACGGCAAGCACGGTGCCCAGGGTGAGCGGTGGGAGCGCAAGGGAGCCAGCCGCCGCGGAGGAGCCAGCCACAGCGGTAGCGGTATCGGCGAGAAGGGAAGCCACCATGGCTTGGTGCTCAGCCGGTCAGGGGGTTATCAAAGACCGACGCTGTTGTCGCCGTTGCGGCCCCACACCACCATGGCGATCGAGAAGCTGAAGATGGCGGCGAGAGAGGCCCAACCCAGGGAGATCAGCATCGGTTCAGATGAGTGCGGATGGGCGCATGTTACCTAGGGTGGGTGCGTTGTTGTCCTCTGGAGCCATGCGCGCTGGGTCCGGTTCCTCCCCGTCACCGGGAGCCGCATCGCCCTCGGCCGTTCAGGAGCGCAGCCAGGTGCGGCTCCCCTATCCCCATTGCCGGGTGATCGTGCTCGACGACGAGGTGAACACCTTTCAACACGTGGTGGAATGCCTGGTGCGTCACATCCCCGGCATGCTTCCCGATCGGGCCTGGGAGCTGGCCCGCAGGATTGATGGCGAAGGTGCGGCGGTGGTGTGGTCGGGTCCGCAAGAGCAGGCGGAGCTCTACCACCAGCTCCTACAAAGCGAAGGCCTCACCATGGCTCCCTTGGAACCGCTCTGAAGGGGCTGCATGGGCCGCCTCGTGATTACCCACAGCACCTATGTCGAAGGGCTGATCCCGTTGCTCAAACGGCTGGCCGAGGAGGTGGGGATCGAAACGGTGACCCCTGCGGTGATCTGCCGGGTGAGGGGCCGATGCGTGGGTCTGCGCCTGAGGATTTCCACCCCGATCACCGGTGGGTTCAAGCTGCTGGCCCGCAGGGGAACGTCGGCCCAGGAGGTCTTCGTGGTCACCGGCTGGGAGCGCCAGAAGCTCCAGGACCACCTGGATCGCCTGTTGAACTGACCAGGGTGGTGGGCGTGGCCCGCTCGTAGACCGCCGGCTCGCTGAACCGGGCCCAGGGCCCCCCATCCCGGAACCAGGAGCCCGCCGTGATCACCGTGAGGTCGTCGGGATGGAGCTGCCACTGGCGGGCCAGATAGGCCCCATAGACCTGGCGCTCGAGCTGGGGACCCTGCCAATGCACAACAGCGAAGCTGATCGCCCGGATTCGCACCGCGCCGCCGGCACTCTCCTGGATCTCCTCCTCCAGCAGGAAGGTGCGGAATGGGGTGGCCGGATCAGCCTCCAGGCTGTATTTGCGCAGGTAGAGCTGGCGGGCCCGCGGAAACAAGGGGCCGGGGGCCCGGCTCAGCAGCCGTTCGAAAGCCTGCAGAAAGGGGGTGGGCACAGCAGCGGCTCAGCGCTCTTCCAGCATGGCTTCTAACTCTCCCAGCATGGCCTCAAAAAGGGGTGGACCACCGTGCCGTCTTGCCCCGGTTTTCGACCTGGATGAACCAGAAGAGGGGTCAGAGGCGGGGCGTCGTTTCCGGCTACGAGGCCGGCTTACGTTGCCGTCGCTGAAGACCCCCCATGTCGAAGAGGGAGTCAGATCAGAAAACAGTGAAAGGCAGTCACCAACACCGCAGTCCGAGATCACTCTAAGGGGTTTTTCGGGGGCTCGATCGCCTCCGGCAGCGGCCAGATCCGGCGGACCTCCGCCAACAGGCGATCCCGCTCGCCCTGGCGATCGGAGGAGCTGCTTCCCTCCAGCACCAGGGTGAGGTGGCCGAGCTTGCGGCCCGGCGCCGCCTGGGCCTTGCCATACCAATGGAGATGGGCCCCGGGCAGGGCCGCCAGGGCCGCCAGGCGCTCGCGCTGCTCCTGCTCCGAGAGCTCCTGCTCCAGGCCGAGGAGGTTCACCATCAGGGCACCGGGCACCCGTGAATCGGTGCTGCCCATCGGTAGGCCCGCCACAATCCGCACCTGCTGGGCGAACTGGCTGCAGCGGCAGGCTTCGATCGTGACGTGGCCGGAATTGTGGGTGCGGGGGGCGATTTCATTCACCTGCAGACCGGCTGGTCCATAGAAGAACTCGATCGCCAGCACGCCCACGTAGTCGAGACCGGTCAGTAGAGAAGCCGCCACATTGCGGGCGAAGGCCTGCACGGCTTGGTTCACCGGGGCCGGCAGGACAACCCAGTCGCAGATCTGCTGATGCTGGTGGGTCTGCACCAGGGGCCAGCAGGCCACGTTGCCCTTCCGATCACGGCAGGCCACCAGGGCGAGCTCCTGCTCAAAGGGCACCATCTCCTCCAGGATCCAGTCGGAGGGCAACACATGGTCGAGCAGGGACTCCAGGGCCTGTTGATCGGCCACGGGCACGGTGCCCTTGCCGTCGTAGCCGCCGCGGCTGGCCTTGGCCATCAGGGGAAAGCTGAATCCGGGCGGCAGGGTGGGTCGCTGCTCCAGTTCGGGCGGGCGATACGGACTCGCGCTGCGCCAGAGCGGCGAGCCCGGAGCCTCCTGACTCTGGAGGAGTCCCACCGGGCTGGGCTCCGGAACGGCAAACACCTGCTCAAGACCAAACCAACGCGGACAGGGCAGGTGGAACTGATCGAGCAACTGGCGCTGCCCCCGCTTGGTGATCAGCGGTGCCAGGGCATCGAGCCCAGGAATGAAGCTCACCCCCTTCTCGGCCAGGGGATAGAGGCGCTCCAGCGGCATCCACTCGTTCTCGAAACTGATCGCCCCGCAGCGATCGGCCAGCAGGCGGGTGGCCCGGTCGTCGTCGAGGGAGCCCTGCACCACCGTGGCTGCCCTTGGAACCGCCGGATCCCCGGCCCCCGGCGTCTGAATGTGAACGCTGATGCCGAGCTCGGCTGCCGCCTCCGCGAGCATCAGGGCCAACTGACCGCCGCCCACGATGCCGATCGAGGAGAGGGGCTGAAAAGGCACGGGCAACGGCCACCGGATGCCCCAGATTGGCATTGGCTCGGAGGGTGATGCTGAGCTGCGGCTATTTCCGTACCCGCCGAAGGGCGCCGGAGAGGCCTCTAGCACAGCCGACCACGGCGACTGGCTCTCAGGCCAGGGGCTGGTCGGCGGCGAAGAGGAAGCGAATCAAGCTGAGCAGCAGCACGATCAGAAACAGGGCCAGGCCCACGGTGCAGGCGTAGCTGATCTCCAGCTCGGAAAAGGCCTGGTCGTACACGTAGTACACCAGGGTGCGGGTGGAATCGGCCGGACCGCCCTGGGTCATCAGGAACACCTCCTCGAACACCTTGG
>Ga0194055_10000668_pt1 | contig 27810 bp, 23 predicted proteins | sample SepL449m_MetaG_FD_155482 | JGI IMG/M metagenome (GOLD analysis project Ga0194055, IMG submission 155482) | Anoxic zone freshwater microbial communities from boreal shield lake in IISD Experimental Lakes Area, Ontario, Canada - Sep2016-L442-9m | ecosystem: Environmental > Aquatic > Freshwater >... | reverse complement strand
TTTTAATTCGGGCCTCAGTCGGCCCCGTGGTGATTACCTCCAAACAATTGAAAACTTTTGCCGGCTGTATCAGCCCTCTCAAATACTGCTACTCTTTTTTGACGCCATTGCGATATCACCGCAACAGCTCCTTTCGGATGTCTTCTCCTTTCTCGAACTGCCAGACCATCTCCTCCCGACCGCGCAACTGAACCTCTCCATTCGCCCCGCAGCAACATCGACTCCCATGCCCGAGGAACTCCGGCGGCACATTGCGGAGAGCTATCAGCAGGAAATGATGATCTTGAGCGATCTCTTTGCCAGCCATGCGAGCCATTGGCTCGGGAATCTGCCTCGAGAATCTGGCAGTCGGACACCATTGACCATTCACCTCCCTGCGACTGTTCAGCTCAGGCAGGACCATGTCGACCAAATCCTGGAGAGAACCTCAGCCCGCGCGATCGAACAATTCACATGACACACGATCAAAGTATTTCGTTGGGCAAACGCACGATCACCTGCGATGCTCTGGAGTCCGCAGCAACAATAGCAACCGATCGCTTTAGTCTTTGGAAGACTGTACTGAACGACCTCCAGCTTGCCAGAATGGTTGAGGTGGGTGTCTTCGCAGGAGAATTCGCAAGTCGCATTCTCCAAGAGTGTCCGGCGGTATCAAGCTATTTTATGATTGACCCTTGGAGGCATCAGTCCAACTGGAACAAGCCAGCCAACAAATCAGACGCTGATTTTTTAGCAATTAAGCAACAAGCACTCTCCGTGACGGCCTTCGCCCAAGATCGCCGAGTCGTTCTGGAGGGCACAACAACCGAGATGGCCCATCTCCTGCCGAATGAGGGCCTCGACTTCGCCTACATCGATGGCGATCACACGCTCCGCGGAGTGACCATCGACCTCATCCGCATCTGGCCAAAACTTCGACCGGGAGCTATTCTCGCTGGCGATGATTTCTGCCCCTCCATTTATCAGCACTCCCCCCAGTTCGAGCCTACCTTCGTTTTTCCATGGGCTGTTCACTTCGCGGAGGCCATGGGCTGTCCACTATTTGGATTGCCATTTAATCAATTCGCGATCATCGTTGATCCACAACCGAACAACGGCTTTCACTTTTACAATCTAACCCAAGAGTATCAATCGACATCGGTTCGAGACGCGCTCGAGAAACAAAAGTCTGAGAATACGTAGTTTGTTAATCACTGCGGCAATTTTCGTTTGAGTGAAGCCTGTCGCAATCTGGAAATACTGGCCTTGCCATGGAAGTCGATTATCGCTGGGATTTTGCGGACCCACCCCCTTCGGCACGTTGGATTGTATTGTGTCACCAGCGATGCTGGAGCACTGGGTCCAGCCTTATAAACATGTTTGCGATCTGGCCAATGCGCCCTCAATGTTGGAGGTTATTTGATTCTGCACTCCGTTTCGGACCGCTCAATGAGTTTTGTTGTTGTCAGGTTTTCAAATGAATACGAGCATAATTTTCTGGCGTCGCCTTGCACAACACGTGTAGACAACCAGATTGTGGCCATTGAAAATATCGGCGGACTTCATTATCCATGCCTCGGTGCGGCACTCAATACAGGACTCGATCAAGCGATTCACGAAGTGATTGCTTTTGTGCACGAGGATGTTTATCTGGAACTCGAGTGGCAGGCGAAAGTCAATGCTGTTTTAAATGCCCTTGAGACGAGCGATCCGCAATGGGGAGTCCTAGGCGCTGCGGGGCTTGATCGTACCGGCCGGCTGGTTGGAAATTTTTTTGATCCACACGGCTCGATCAATAGCTTCTCGGGCAACGAACTCTATGCCCGCGTACAAACGCTGGATGAGCAATTGATGATCGTACGCAAAAGCTCTGGGCTACGATTTGATGCATCGATTCCTGGTATTCACGGGCTTGGTAGTGACCTCTTGTTTAATGCTAGTGATAAGGGGCTGAATTGTTATGTCGTGAATGCGCCCACAAGACACAAATACAAGACCGGCGATGGACTTCTGGTCACCTGCGCCAACGATTCCTCGAAGATCAGCCATCGAACTTCATTCACCTACCTCGCTGATAAGGAATGCTGCGATGACTATATCAGCAACAAGTGGCGGGCTCAGACACCGTTTTCCTCCACTTCCACTCGTTACGAACCCTTCCGACAGCCGCACGAATTGCTCGCGTCGATCCCGGATGATACCCAGCAGCTGCTCGATGCTCCGATTATTCTGCTGTGCAAAGGAGGAGGCGGGTCTCGTTTGCTTGCATCACTGGCCGAAGATGCGGGCGTGTGCCTCGGGCACTCGGTCAATATCTCAGGCGACTGCCTCGATCTCGTAATGGCCGTCTACAAATCGGTGATTGAAAAATACAAGTGTCCCGCACGCTGGCAACAAGATCTTATCGTGCCTCAACTAAGACTAGCTGCGGCGCAGATGCTTCAACGCCTGACCGCTCGTCAAAGAGGGTTATGGGGTTTCAAGTTGCCGGAAACACTATTTCTGTTGCCCGAGATTGCCGAGGCATTTCCGAGGGCTCGCTTTTTACAGATGTTCCGTAATCCCTTTGCGTCGGCACTGCGACGCACCCATATGACCGCCCGACTCGACAACGAGATAGGCCGCCTGACATTGCCATTGGCGTATCGAGCGGCAAGCGAGCCTCTTGGAGCCATACTAGGTGATGCAACAGTCCTTCACATGGCATACACCACGGCCCATCAATTACGGCTGGGGCTCGATTTTTCACAAACTCTATCGAGCAAAAGGTATTTCGAGTGTCGTTTCGAAGCTCTTCTGAACGATCCCGACCAAGAAGTGCGGCGGCTCTCCACATGGCTTGGAACCCCCGCTGTCTCAATGAAGGTGAGCGACAGTATCGACCAGAACCGTGCGGATCATTTTACACCGATTGAATCAAGTGATCTGACTGCGCGCATTGCAGCGATACTTGAGCCGCTGTCGCAGGAATTGGGATATTCGAAAAGTACGCCCTTTTAAAAACAGAGAATTCTTTCTGCGATACGCTCGCTCGTCATCAAAACGCTGGTCTGCCAACGATCGAAAACTCATGCTGACCGTACCTGTTCACCCGTGGTTCAGTGCGGTTCTAATTGTTTTTAAAAGCCCGCGAAACTGCTCGCCGACTCGCTGGATTTCCCGGGCAATGCGCTGCGAAATGGTTTTTCGAGGCTGGCAATATTCGGCCTGAAGTCTGGCCAGTTCCGCTTGGCTGGCCGCAACGCGATCGGCAAGAGTCGCGACTTGGCTGGCAGCACCAATCGCTTCTTGCCTCATATCAATTACCTGCTGATCGGCGATCGCCAGTTCCGCCTGGCTGGCCGCGACGCGATCGGCAAGAGTCGCGGCTTGGCTGGCAGCACCGATCACTTCTTGCCTCATATCAATCACCTGCTGATCGGCGATCGCCAGTTGACGCTTGAGAGTCGTGGACAGCGACCACTGAAGCGTTGCTGCTTGCGAGAGCATGAAGCGGTCGGCATCTGGAGAGCTGCATGGCGATAACGCCGACTGTGAGCCTGCCCGATCACGCATCTCGAGGTAAAGGTCATACGCTTCGGGACAGGCAGCCCTGACAATGGCCGGCTGGTAGGGGCCTCTCTCTTCAATTAAGAGGGTTTTGTCATAACACAGGGGCGGATCATCGATCTGGAGGCCAAAAGTCGATCGCATGGCGGCAAAAACTTCGTTCGGCGATTGAACTATTTGCGACAATTCACGAAGCAGGCATTTATCAGGATATTTCTTGACAAACTCTAGTATGCGGCGATTGTAATTCAACCACACACCAATAGCGAGTTCCGGGTGGGTGACAAATATCTTGTTGCCTCGTCGAAAGAGTGAATCGACCACCTCCCACGGTTTGCGAAACACAAATAAATATTTTCCATTTGGGAGCAGCGACTCCCAGAAGTCGAGAAAGAGAATTGTGCGAGGCTCTTTCCACCCCCAAGGCCGCTGCCGAGCAGTCCGGCTGACAATCATCTGCAGGGCCTCGTCCCGAAGCGATGGCGGCACCCGCGGATTGCCCTCGGCGACTAGCCCCTCGCTCACGAGACCGTTGGCTGCAAGTACCCGCTCATGAAACAGCAGAAACTCAATATCTTCAAAATGCCCCTTAGAGTTACTTGGGTCGGGATTATTCGGGTCGCACCCCAGAATCCTATCCCCTACATGCAGTCCTGCCGCACTCAGAAGCGATGCGGTGAGCGACGTGCCTGAGCGGTGCATTCCTCCAATGACGAGAACCGGCATCGATTTCTCGTTATTCCCCTGCAGAGTTGACATTTTACACGCCTCACTGAACGAATTGACTCGGCTTAGGAAGCCAAAATGAATCCCTTATTTTGAGATAACTGCCGCTTCCCCGCGCTTTACTATAAATGGGGCAGCTTTCAGTATGTCCTCACCACGCATTGTAAGAATGCTGGCCGCAATTGACAGTTGCGTCGCATGCTCGCCACTGCCGACGACGCTCGAACCTTTTACACCACAGCAAAGCGCATTGACGGTACTGTAGATCCCTACCTTTTGAACGACGCTAAAAACATCGGTTCGCGGCAGCCAGATCGGAAAATGAAACGCCTGGCCAGCGACGGATAACTCGAGCCACGCCAGTTCCGGAATTGCGACGCACCACCCACAAACGTGAATATGAAGAGCCCCTGCTTCTAGATTTAAGTTGACATCAATCCAGCATCGAAGCATGGCCGCATCGGCCCCGTTTTGAGCTGGGATATTTTCAGTGTCTGGTCGCGGTGCCGGCATCTTCACTTGCACAACTCCCTGCCCCTTCGTGAACCACAGCAGGTAACTGGGAGATTGTTCATTGGGCGACAAAAGCCTCATGTATCGGCTGGCATAGTCGGGCAGAAGCGCGAGAACCCTCGTCGCCATGGGTACAGTTACACCACACTGCCCAAGATAGACGCTCAGAGTCGATTGTCCCAGAGGATCACAATCGATCGCGATAGCCTCTGCTGTAGAGAATCCACAACGAAAGCCTGTGGCTTCGATTTCCTCCGCGATAAACATGTGCTTGTCTTCCCGCGTTTCCAGAAATGCAATATCGTCGGCATGTAAGAGATTGCATCGGATCTCGGCTACTAAATTACCCATGAGAATGATGTCGTGATCGGAAGCACTGCTACCGCTCGACAAGAGATAGACGACAATGTCCGCGAGTGTTGCACTAAGGGCTTGATGGTAACGCCGATTAGGTTCCACGAAAAAAGCAATGCCATTAGGGGAAAGTACGCGAACAAGATCCTGGAGAAACAATTCTACATCTGTAATATGATGGATGACCGAGGTGCCGACGCATGTATCGAACGACCCGCTTCGGATGCAGGGTTGCTTGCCGTCGTAGGACGCGAATGCAACCCTAACGGGATTCAACAGACCAAGGCGATTCAAACGCTCTCGGCAGACTCGCAGCATTTTTACTGACACATCTGTCACAACTAAGCATTGCCCGGCCCAATCCCGCGCTAATCCCATCGTGAAACCACCCGTTCCCGCCCCAATCTCTAATGTTTTTCCAAACGACTGTGGCCAGCGACCGTTTGCAGCGGTACGCAATTGACTACAAAGTGATGTCGGAATATCGCTGATGTTGTAAAACTGATCATAGTCGATCTGATCAAGCTGCGTCGTGGCTTCTCCCGCCACAAAGTCATATATCCCATCGGTTGATTCGAAGACTTTTTTGCAACAGTTGCATGCGAGTGATTCATGGGTGTAATTCGCAAAGGGTGACTGACACTTCGGACACTGAAAGAACTCGGTGAGATCCATAACCTATTTCCTCTGAGCCTTTAAAGTCGTCACAACTCTACTGTCCGGCTCAAAATAAGAACTGTCTGACCTGCCAGATCGTCAATCGTATCGAGGCATTTTAACCCAGCCTCACCCGCCATATCGATAAAATATTGTTTGTCTATATCGATTCTCACCTCGCTACCTTGGTAGTTGACACCCGACGCCACTGCAACATGGATACTGACAATCGCCGTGCCTGCGCTGCACATAACACGAGCAATCTCAGCGAGGTACCGCCGGGCGTCTGCTTCGAGAAGATGTGTGAATAATGACGCCGCAAACACAACATCGATCGATGCGTCTTTGCACGGAAAAGTAAAGTCTTTACCCTGAATAGCTCCTTGGGGGTTGTATTCTTTCGAGTAAATATCGAAGTGGTGAAACTCGCAATTGCGTTCCTGAAAAGCTGGCTGAATATACTTTTGGCACCACTGCACATTGGCAAGAATGACATCAAAGCCAACGTAGTCCCTGATAAAGTGATTATTTACCAGAATACGGGCGGTTCGACCACACCCGGAGCCGATATCGAGAAGGCGGCAATTAGCCTTTGTGTAACGACTTACAACCTGCGCCCAAGCATCGGCAACGACTAAGAAGTTTTCTACATTTTGACCACCAATGCTCCACATTAAACTTTCGGGGGGAAGCGGGATCGTATACTTCCAGAGGCCGTACCGGCTGTTGGTTTCCACGGCATCCCGATCGCCTATCTTACTGATTGCTGTTTGCACTACTTGCTCCTCCTTTTGTGTACTGTCTTGTGTGTCGATCGTCTGACTGGCCGACCCCACGACCTTATGGCTTAACGACCCTGATTGGCACGCCCTAATAATACCTTTTTTTCGGACGATAAAAATATTTTCGTGATTGGCTTCGTACTCACCGAAAAACTTAATGTCAAACGGTAGTTGCATGGCATCACGGGCGTATAGTAGCATTTCTAATGTTTCATGGCTCGTCCAGCAATGAAAATGGATACTGTACGAGTGTTCCATCAATTCATCGATTCGGCGATCAATGACGTCCGCTGGAGTATGAGATCCAAAGCGACCGAAGTGAGGCTCCACCTCCGTCACCCATTCGCGATAGTGCTGTCGTCTACTCCCTTCGGGCCCCTTGAGGTGGTCTTGGATTAAGTGCTCGAGGGGTGTTATCTGGCGATCGCGATCGAATGTTCGACGCTTGTCCGGAACAGCCATGTAGATCATTCCGCCCGGCCTAACCACTCGCATCAGATTTTCGAGTGTTGCCAACGGGTCTTGGCAGTGTTCGAGGAAATGATTAGCGATTACAAAGTCCTGTGAATCGTTTTGGACAGTTGATAATTGTTCGCCGTTATCAATGATATCGACCTCAACGAGATTAAACTTCTTGAGCTCCGGATAATGTTCGTAGAGCCCTGCTTTGTTGAGCCGGTCAACATAGAGCGCCTTAGCGTGGGGCGGGATCTTCAGAGGGTTGTGCAGGGCACCAATTTCGATTCCATCTCCAGACAGATAGGCCGCTGCGATCAACTCACGAGGCACGGCAGTTGTCTGGTCATCGGTTACGCTCTCAAGTTGTAGGATCGGAACATGGGCCGACCTAGGAGGTTGATACAAAACCTGCATGATCGCATCCCGTCGCGTTTCCACGTGTCGTGATAGGGCATGATGCTTGCAAAAGTTCTCGTGGGCACGTGCGCCTTCCTTGCTACGCAGAGCCTCGCTGTCGATGAGCTGCGAGAGACTTTCGACCCACGCTTCCACTGTGTTGGGGACGAACCGTACGCCATCACTGTCGCCAAATGCACGGCGATATTCCGCCTGTTCAGAGGCTACAACGGGTAAGCCGATCGCCGCGTAGTCCATCAATTTGATTGCGGATTTACAGCGATTAAACGGTGTGTCTAATAATGGCGCTAGACCAATATCCCAGCTTTGACGGCCAAACCATTCGACAAAGCCAGGGTACGCCTCGGTCACAGACCCAGCCGTTGGAGCCACTCTGCGAAACACAGCTGACTGCAATTTACCGTGGGAGACTCCCACGATGTCAAAGCTCAGTTGCCTTGCATATCGCTGTTTAAGTTGCTCGGCAATGGGTCGCAGAAAAGCTAACTCCTCATCATGGGTCGCTGTGCCCATATAGAGACAGCGAACAGTGTCGCCGCTGCGTTTTGGCGTGAGATGAGCGCCATTCCAAAGTCGATCATCGAGGCTGTTTGGCACGACAATCGCATCGGGACGGAGGGCGAGATACCTTCTTTTGAGTTCTGGAGTAGAAAGCCAGACGCCATCAGCAGCCATCAGCAATCGAAATACCGCTGCGGAAAGGCTCGTGAGCCTAGCTACCTCGGGATGATCCGACGGAATCGTTATTAAATCGTCGTCGAGATCGTAGATCAAACGAATCCCGCTTTGGCGGCAATGATTGATCAGGCGATCAGCCTCTTCGACCGTTGCTACGGCATGGCGTTGGCAGACAAGGCAGTCGGCCGTTCGCTTTAATACGCTAGCCAGATCGATTACAGTCATCATGAAATCTGAAGATTGGCTGGCGATCAGATCGAGAGGCTGGAGAAGTCGAATGTAGCCGCAGGGGGAGATACTTCCGTTGGCATACCGATCAGGCATGACAAGGACCGTACTTTTCTGGATGCTTCGGCCGCAGCGGGATACAACGGACATCGACCGCTGCTCAAGGACTGGTTCGAGATAGAGATTTGGATAAAAGGGCGCGGGTGACACTGGGCGTTGACCACTGATTGCTACCGTGCCATCGATCAGTGTCTGACGAACTGTCTCAAACACTTTCCTCCATTCCTGGCCGTCTTTGTGTGGCTCAGAAATCCAGGTCAACGGACGAGATACGAGACGCTCCGCAAAGGCGCCCAGCGACGACGCCACAATCGGAATTTCCGTATCGATTGCGGCCGTGAGCGTGTAGCTGTATGTTTCGGGCCACTTCGCCGGAAACCATGCCACATGTAGATTGGCCTCTTTTAAAAGCCTCGCCAGATCAACTTCGGGATAGCGGCCAGTTTCGTGAACCCGGTCCCGTAGTTGCGATGGCAACGGAGGCTCACAAAAACCAATGACCTTAAACTCGTATTCGGCTGAATTGCAGGCTTGCAAAGCCAACGAAAGCGCATCGAGGCCTTTGTGCTTCGCCACTACGCCAATCAAGCCAACTCTCAGGCGTTCTCCCGGCATGAGCAATGGGAGTGGCACATGCCACGAGGACTGTACCACCGATTCATGATGCACAGTGACAATCGCAGCGTGAGGAAAGTATTTCGCCATTCTCTGCCCAGTATCCTCGCTTGGACAGATCACTCGCTGGGCTTCATTGAGCAGCCAGGAATGCCTTGTGCGCCATTCTGTGATATCAGTTGCACCAAAACGGGGTCGCGCCACGATGCATACATTGCAGCCCGCAGCACCGGGCTCGCCGCAATACGCCGAGTCGGGATTGGCCAGAAGATTGATCTGCGGGCAGATTGAAAAATAGTCATGTATGGTGAGATCAAACGGCACTCCAATTGTGTCAACGATCCAACGCAGATTCCCTTCGAACCCCAGCCAGTGGTGAATATGGATGCGGTCGACGCCAAACGACTGAAGCAGCAGAGAAAGGGATTCGCTCTGCTCGACACCAAAAACAACGACTGGATGACCCACCAGCCCCACGATCGAGACTTTTACTCCGCTTGAAACTGGTTCAAGGCGAAGAAAATTTACCTGAGACCCAACGCTCTTTATCAAATCTTGGATGTGCCGTTCGGTTCCGCCTCCAAGTGCATGGGACACCAAGAGTATCGTTGGCTCGATCGACTGCTTGAAGAGCATTGCTGTTGCCGCAAACCGAAATGGGCCTGCTTCATCGGCCTCGACATGATGAGCCACTGCCCGGGGGTAATCCGGGTAGAGACGGCAGAGAGTCGCCCACGCAGAGAGTCGCTCGGGCGAATTTTTACCAAAGCTTGTCTCCCCGGTATGAAAGACAAACGTGTCACAGGCTAGGAGATGCTTCCAGCCACCCGCCTGAGCCCGCAGGCAGAAATCATTTTCCTCTCCATAGCCTCTGCCAAAAGATTTTTCATCAAAGGAACCGATCTCCTCGATACATTTTCGCCGTAGGTACATACAAAAACCAACGGCCGTAGGAAGTTCAACCTGTCGCCCACGGTTTGCCACCCGAAAAGCAGCGTCTATTTCTCCGACCGTTCGACCAGCCGGCAAGTCGCTGCCTCGAATGGTCGGCCAACTGCAAATCGTGGCGTTATTTGAAAAGGGCGTGACTGTGCCAACATTTGCGGCGGAATAGGCGTGGCCCGCCAAACGACCTAACCAGCCTCTCGGAACCTCGGTGTCACTGTTGAGAAGGACAACATCGCAGGACCCTGCCGCCAGCATGCCCCGATTGACTGATGCGACAAATCCTGCGTTGGTTTTATTTTTTAGTAGCGTGATACGACCTTCTGCCGCGAGCATCTCGAGCCATTTGCTGAGGCGCGGTTCGGGTGAACAATCATCGATTACGTAAATCTTTGCCGCCAAGTCCTCAGTGTTGTCAAATAATGACTTCAAGCATCGCTGCGTTTCTTCCAAACCCTTATACACGGGAACGATAACGGCAACGGAAATGGGGGGCACGGGCCAACTTGCGTTCTCGGAGGGCAGATATCGAGACAGCGCAATGCGGCGAATGGGCAGCCGCTCGGAAAACGCCGCAGCGATCGCCGGCTTCGCACGAGCCATCGGCCCGATTCCTCGCCGTTTCCGAAAGCTTTTTTGCAGTTTTGCGACAGTCTTTTCCAGCGGCGGAAAACGCAAAAATAAATCCGCGATGATGCGACCAATTTTCATCTAAAATCCTGCCTCCTTGCAGATCTCACAGCCGCTTGATCTCTCAATGAACTCATTCGTCAGCCATCATCAGGCGACGTCGAGCCCTAGTCGAGACCCTTTGTAGACGCCTTGTGCGATCCGATTCACCCACCGCTCATTAGAAATGTACCAATTCACGGTTGCCTCCAAACCAGACGTAAATGTCTGAATCGGTCGCCAGCCCAGCTCACTGCGCAACTTTCCAAAATCAATCGCATACCGTCGATCATGGCCCGGACGATCTTTGACAAAATGGATTAAGTTTTTGCACGGCCCGTGCGGCAGATGGGGAGACAATTGATCGACAATTTCACAAATCATTTGCACAACCTGTAAGTTTGTCCGCTCACAATCGCCCCCGACGTTGTAGACCTCGCCGCAGCGGCCGCCTTTGAGCACCGTACGGATTGCCCGGCAGTGATCCGGCGCATAGAGCCAGTCGCGAATCTGACCGCCGTCGCCATACACGGGCAGCAGTTTGCCTTGAAGACAATTTAGAATGATCAGTGGTACGAGCTTCTCTGGAAACTGATACGGGCCGTAATTATTGGAGCAATTGGTCGTCATTGCTGGCAGTCCGTAGGTCTGGTGGTAGGCTCGCACAAAATGATCGCTGGCGGCTTTTGAGGCCGAGTAAGGAGAGTTGGGGGCGTATGCGGTTGTTTCTGTGAACGCTCCGGTCGGCCCGAGCGACCCGTACACTTCATCTGTCGAGACATGCAAAAATCGAAACCCCTGCTGCTCGGATTCAGGCAGTTTTTTCCAATAGTGGCGCGTTGCCTCCAAAAGGTTGAATGTGCCAACGACGTTTGTTTCCACGAAGGCAGCCGGACCGTCAATCGATCGATCCACATGACTTTCAGCAGCAAAATTGACGATGGCACAAGGACGGTGTTCCTCGAGCAGCCTTTGGATGAGTTCACAATCGCCGATGTCGCCCTGGACAAAAAGGTGTCGGGGATCGTGAGCAATCTCAACAAGCGAATCAAGATTTCCCGCATACGTCAGTTTGTCGATATTGATCACCGGCGACGATTCTTGGGCAATCCACTGTCGGACAAACTCGCCACCAATGAAGCCCGCTCCGCCAGTGACAAAAATGGGTGCCATGGAATTTTTTACCGATGTCGTTCTACAAATGTGTCTTAGACGTCCCCAGTTTGCCAGAAAATCCGGTAGATCGAGAACCCCAGATTTCCGGTTTCTGCTGAGCCGTTCGCGATAGCGGCCTTTGCCAGAACCATCTCAACGAATGTTTTCCCATGGCTGCCATGGTCACCGCAAATATTCGGTGATTCCCTGCTGCCAATGGGGCAGGCTAATCCCCAGTGCGTTTAGCTTTGCGTTGTCGAGCACGCTGTACAACGGCCGCATCACCGGCGAACAATACTCTGCGGTGGTAATTGGAAGCACTTGCGTTGAGATATTGGCTTGACGAAACAGCTCGCTGGCAAAGCCGTGCCAGGATGTGCTACCGGCGTTTGTCAGGTGAAAGGTGCCTGTCTCTCCTGTTTCCAGCAGGGCAAGAAGGCCACTCGCTACGTGCGGCACATAGCTGGGGGTACACGATTGATCAGCGACGACCCGCACTTCATCTCGATCCCGAGAGAGCACTCGCATCGTATCGGCAAAATTGCGACCCCGCACTGGGCCCTCGGCCAAAGCCGAGTAGAGACCGCAGGTGCGGACAATCTGATACCGCTGAGCACAACGGGCGGCCTCCTCTCCCGCTTGTTTGCTTGCACCATACACGCTCAATGGGCCTGGCTTATCACTTTCGCAGTATGGAGTGACCCGGCCAACTTCTGCCCCAAACACATAGTCGCTGCTCACCTGTACAAGCATGCTGTCAAGCTGGCAACAGGCCTCTGCCAGCAGTTGCACCGCTGCGGCGTTGGCCGCAAAGCAGGCCTGGGCTGATTGTTCAGCAGCATCCACAGCCGTCCACGCGGCACAGTTGATTACCGCGCGGGGCCGGATGCGAGCCAGCACCTCGTACACCTCGTGCGACTGCGTGATGTCAAGAACTGCCCTAGGCAGCATCACTGCGTCGGCCCCCAGAAGTTGACTGATCGCTTTTCCTAACTGGCCAGACGACCCGGTAACTGCGATCGGTCGCATGCTGATCTTCGCCATTGACTATCCCTTCGGTAACTGTCGTCGCCGGTGCGATCTCTGCAAATACTTCACTGGCAATCTGCACAAGATACCGGCCGTAGTCATTTTTCATCCTCACACCGGCGCGGGCGATTTCTTCGCGGGTGAGATACCCGAGGGAATAACCAATCTCCTCCAAGCAGGCAATCTTGAGTCCTTGTCGCTCTTGAATCGTCTGCACAAAAGACGATGCCTGCAGCAGCGAATCAGGAGTGCCCGTGTCGAGCCAGGCGAAACCTCGTCCAAGCTTCTCAACAAACAAATCGCCTTGCTCCAGATAAATACGGTTTAAATCGGTTATTTCCAGCTCCCCCCTCGGGCTTGGCCGCAGATGGCGGGCGATCTCGACAATGTTGTTGTCATAAAAATAGAGACCCGGTACGGCATAGTTCGACTTGGGATGCTGCGGCTTTTCTTCTAGCGAAATCGCCCGGCCATTGTCGTCAAACTCTACCACGCCGAAACGCTCTGGATCTCGCACGGGATAAGCAAAGACCGTGGCTCCGGCACTTCGTTGGGCTGCTGTGCGGAGCACATCCTGAAAGCCTTGACCGTAAAACACATTGTCCCCGAGCACCATGGCCACACGATCATTGCCAATAAACTTGCGGCCAATGGTGAAGGCCTGCGCGAGGCCATCTGGGCTGGGTTGCTCTTCGTAAGAGAGGGAAATACCAAATGCTGAACCATCACCCAACAACCGCTTGAAGCCAGGCAGATCGTGCGGCGTGGAAATCAGAAGAATGTCGCGGATTCCAGCGAGCATCAATGCCGAGAGGGGATAATAGACCATCGGCTTGTCGTAAATTGGTAGCAATTGCTTCGAGGTCGTGAGCGTCATTGGGTGTAAACGAGTGCCCGAACCACCGGCCAAGACGATGCCTTTTACAGGTTCGGTGTGAGAAGTGTCACTCGGCAGATTGGACAGGAAAAGTGGTGGCGACATCGATATTTTCTCTTTTATAATTTACCGTGTTGGTGCGGTAGTTGTTTCTGCAAAATTTGGATCCTCTAATGTGTAGGGCGAATCGCTGACTTGCTCGTGGCGAATCTCGTCAACAGGCTCCTGCTTGCCTTGGCCCGCATAGAGCCTGTTGGGGCCATTGAAGACCCAGCCTGGCACATCGCTGATATTTCTGTAGGCGTGCACAACACCGGGCGGTATCGACACTACACAAGGATTTGATTGGCCGCAGATCGTCCGGGTTTGCACGCCTAGGGTGGGCGACTGCGGGCGTGCGTCCCAGAGTATTAATTCAAAGTCACCCGGACCCATGAAACCAAATAAGTCAGTCTGATCGCGGTGCTCGTGCGGTCCTCTTGCCACGCCTGGTTCAGTCTGGCTGACATAGGCCATCACCGGATGAAGCGAATCGGCCAATTCATCTTCGCGATAAATTTCTACGAGCCAGCCCCGCGCGTCGGCATGCCGCTTGAGGGGCTTAAAAAATACGTCCGTAATAGTCGGCGGATTCGCAATTTTTTCCATGAGGCCGTCTTACACTTTTCGGGTTCTTGGCCGCCAGACCACTATTTTCCTGCCACATTGACCGTTTACCCTTGTGATTTTCCCTCTTCTATTTAGCCAGCAGTTTCGCTACCGTCCCCGGCTATGGCGTCTTTCTCCACACCAATTCTGCCGCTTCAGGCTGCGTCACAGCGACCGCTCTTCTCGGTCATGCTGCCGACCTATCAGCCCGACGACAAACTGCTCTTGGCACTGCAATCGGTGCTCACTCAAGCACCCTCGAGGGAAGTGATGCAGATTGCGGTCGTGGATGATGCCTCGCCAAGCCGCCGCGTTGAACAGCTTGTACGGTCGATTGATCCGCATGGCAGAGTTGATTTGCTTCCGCAGAGCGATCGCTTCGGTCTGGGCGGCAACTGGAATCGTTCAATTGCACTTGCCCGCGGCCACCTCGTGCACCTGCTCCATCAGGACGACTATGTTTTGCCCGGATTTTACCGCCAGATTGAGCGGGCCTTTGCAACTGCCCCCGGAATTGGCATGGCCTTCTGCCGCAGTCGCATTGTCGACGGTGACAATCGGCTGATCAAGATCGCCTCCAGGCATCGCTGGCTCCCGGGAGTGCTCTGCAATTGGCTGCCAACAATTGCCCAGCGGCAGCGGGTGCAGACGCCCGCCGCAGTAGTCGCCCGCAGCACCTATGAAGCGATCGGCGGCTATCGAACCGATTTATGCCATGCACTCGACTGGGAGATGTGGGTGCGGATAGCAGCGAGTCTCAGAGTCTGGTACGAACCGCAACCTTTGGCGACCTACCGCCGTCACGATCGCAATGAATCGGCGCGGCTCTTGAGCCGTGGCGACGTCTGGCCCGATCTGGTCAACACAATCCAGATTAACGCTCAGTCGCTTCCCGAAGTGATGCGCGACAAAATCGTTGACCGAAGCACCTGCTGGTATGTCGCTTCGGCCTTCCGCACGGCCCAGAGCCAGATTTCTGTTGGGTCCCTCGACGGTGCCGAAACCACGCTCAAACACATTCCCGCCATGCTCGGGCTGCTTCATGAAGAAGTTTCCAGCACCCCACTGCGACAACTGCGACATCGCCTTGCCGCCATCCACGCGCAGCTTGAAAGTATCCGCAATCGGGCAGCCTGAAACTCCAGCAGCACGGACTCAAAGCGATATTTTTTTGAGGCCACTTTGTTCACCGCTGCTGCTGCTTCCCGTGCGATCCTTCTGGCACACTACGATATCGATGGTGTCTTTGACCCCTATGTCGTCGCCGCTCTGCAACAGTATCGACACAATGCCGATCAACTGACGGTCGTTTCAGCCAGCGCTAAGGACTTGCCAGCATCGCTGAAGGGAATCGTCGATAGATTTATTCCTCGTCACAATCGGGGCTACGATTTTTGTAGTTGGCGGGCCGGAATTAAAGCCCTCGGGGATCCATCGCAGTTTGATGAAATTATTTGCGTGAACGACAGCGTTTACGGCCCGCTTTTTGATTTGTCGCAGGCGTTCTCTGATCCCCGTCTTGCTGCTGCCGATCTGTGGGGCATGGTGCTCTCGGAGCAGGGCAGCAAACGGCACGGCAAAAAAGCCTCTTGTCCGCATTTGCAATCGTGGTTATTTGGAATGCGTCGGCCTCTTCTTGAGTCGCAGTCCTTTGGAGATTTTTGGGAGTCGGTCGTGCCCCTAGAGACAAAGGAGGCAATCGTCGATCGCTACGAAATTGGTATGTCGCAGCACTTTGAACGCGCCGGCTTTCGCCTCGCCGCACTCTACGACGCCCGAAAGCATCCGCCTGTGTCATTTCGTGAGATGTGGCCACACTGCTCACTCTGGCATCCGACGCGTACCCGTCGCTACTTACGCAAAGCCCGACGCGTGCCGCACAACCCCAGTGAACTGGTCTGGCAGCGACTGCTTGCGGCTGGCGTGCCATTTGTCAAAGCTGGACTCTTTCGGGTCAATCACTACGGGCTCAATCTGGAACACGTTTTGAACCAGATCGACCGCTTAAGTCCGGCCGACGGGCACTTGATCCGCCACCATCTGGATAGGTGCCGGGCCAACTAGCCCCCCGGATGCTACGGCTTATACGGCGGATACGGCCTCACGAATGAGTCTCAAACTTCTCTTGTATTGGAGTCACTGGGCGTGCTACCTCCTCTCTAGAAACACGGTTTCTCGCTACGAATACGGAATACGGCGATACGACAGCAAAGCTAGGCTTGGACTTTTTTAAGCTACAGATTAATGGAAACAATATTCTCACCGCTCACTGAATCACTCGATCAAACCGATTTGGTGTCTTCTCTTGTATCCGTGGTTCAACCACTCGTGCCGCCGGAGCCCATAGTTGACAATGACGTCGCCGGATTGTCTCCAGAAGAACTTTTCCCAAACGGCTTGGGGCGTAACCGCCCACTGGTCATTCAAGGCTTTCCAATTGCGGTATGTTGGGCGTACAAGAGCGCCTGCACAACCACGCTCAGGTGGTTTCTCTTTCACAATAATCTTTTAGACGAAGCCAATGTTGTGCACCCTAATTGGCCGCACACTTATTGGAATGCCCGACTGGACGCGAGCGCCGATTACATTGGTCTCTGGCATAAAACCCTGTTGGGACAGGAAAACAAGTTGGTTGTGAAAGTTATTCGTGACCCCGCACTGCGAGCCGTCAGTACGTTCTTTTATTTTCTCCGCTTTCAAGACGAATACTTTGCTACTCAGTGGCAGAGATTAATCGCCTGGAAGATTTCGCTTGGGCTCGGCGATGAACCTACAGCCACATTTGAGCAGTATCTGCTTCATATTATTGCTGCCCGGTCAGGACAAAGCCCGCTCGACATGCACCTAGAGCCTCAATGGGACCCACTGCAAGACCCGGCAGTGAATGTCTACATCCCAGTCGAACAGTACGATGCAAAAATCCGTAGTCTTGAGCAGGTTTTCAACCTGAAAGAATCTCCACTCGAACGTTTCTCTCAATCCGCCCACCATAACGAGAAGAGCGACAAAAATTTATGGCCTAAAGAAGCCGCCGGTATGGCAATCGACAAAACACACTTTCGCTATTTGGGGTTTCCTTCTCCCGACTCCTTTTTAACCGAATCGACTCGCTCTCTGATTCGAATTGCCTACGCGCCTGACTACAATGCGTATTCGCAGTTTTATGCCTAGAAATGTCCTCTTGCTTTCTAGATTCAATCCTCACCGTCCCTCGATCCCAAATGCCGCGGTGAGGATCCATGCTTCGGCTTAGGCTCGATATTTTCCCTTCGCTGCTGCAGGGGCATTTTTCGGACGAGACTGAATCCAAGTCATCAGCCTAAAACAAATTCGGCGCTCGACTAAAAACTCTGCGACTGGAATTTTGCGAGTGACACTCGTTTCTTCATTCTGATCCCGTTGGGCAGAGGCCTCCGCTTGCAACGTTAGCAATGACGTGTTGGAAAGAAGCCCGACTCATGCAATAGTGTCGGCTCGGGCGGCTGACCCGTTCCCGACCCCCAAGCGATCACTTTTTAAAAAGGGCTCCATGAAAATTCACGAATATCAAGCCAAGGAACTGCTCCGCGTTGCTGGAGTTCCCGTGCTTGCCGGAATCGTTGCCCGTACGCCAGCAGAGGCGGCAGAGGCATACAAGACGCTCGGCACCCCTGTCTGCGCTGTCAAGGCGCAAATCCATGCCGGCGGTCGCGGTAAGGGACAGGTTATTGGATCGAGTCAGCGAGGCGTGGAACTCGCAAAAAGCGCCGACGATGCGCAGCGTATCGCCAAGGGCCTCCTCGGCCAGACGCTTGTCACCATCCAAACCGGCCCCGAGGGACAGGGAGTACGGCAGGTGTTTGTCGAAAGCGGCTGTGCGATCGACCGCGAGCTCTACTGCGCCGTCTTGGTCGATCGCCGCGTGGGATCGCCCGTGTTGATTGCCAGCACAGCCGGCGGCATGGATATCGAAGAGGTCGCAGAAAAGACGCCAGAGCTCATTCTCTCAGAGCCATTCGATCCCGATCACGGACTCGCCGCCTACCAAACTCGTTTGCTTTCGGCCAAGCTCGGCCTGCCCCCCAAAAGCTGGCGGGCTGCCGAACATTTTTTTAAATCGCTGACTCATGCTTTTGTATCGCTCGACGCTTCGCTCCTCGAGATCAACCCACTGGTGCTCGACAAAGATGGAGGGCTCGTTGCACTTGATGCCAAGATGACCTTCGACGACAACTCACTGTTTCGCCACAAGGATTTGACCGCTCTTCGCGATCTGGAGGAGGAGGATCCAGCGGAAACGCGAGCCGCTGCCGCAGGGCTTTCCTATGTGAAACTCAACGGCACGATCGGCTGCCTTGTCAATGGGGCCGGCCTCGCCATGAGTACGATGGACCTTGTGAAATATCACGGCGGCGAGCCAGCTAATTTTCTCGATGTGGGAGGCGGGGCCGATGTTCAACAGGTGACCGAAGCGTTTCGGATCATCCTCTCCGACAAGCATGTTAAAGCGATTCTCGTCAATATTTTTGGCGGCATCATGCGCTGCACAACGATCGCGACGGCGCTGGTCGAAGCCTCAAAGTCGATTGGGTTTAGTGTGCCTCTGGTCGTGCGACTGGAAGGCACGGAGGTCGAAGAGGGTAAAAAAATTCTGGCCCAAAGCGGCACCGCTATCATCACGGCCGACGGTCTCACGGACGCCGCTCAGAAAGTCGTTGCTGCGGCCAATGCTGTCTGAGGCCTAGTACATTTTCGCCTTGAAGCTTCTTTCCTTGTTCAGTCTTCACCCCGCCGCATTCCCGTTGTCGACCACACATTCTTTTTATACCCACACGAGTAAACATTCTTTATGAGCATTCTCATCAACCGCGACACGCGGGTCATCTGTCAGGGCATCACCGGAAAAGTCGGTGAGTTTCATACCCGTGGATGCTTGGACTATGGCACGCGAATGGTGGGCGGTGTGACGCCCGGAAAGGGAGGTGAAAAGGTTGCCGACCTGCCGGTTTTTGACACTGTGGCCGAGGCTGTGACCGCAACCGGTGCCAATGCCACAATGATCTTTGTGCCACCTCCTTTTGCCGCGGATGCGATTTTAGAAGCCGTTGCTGCCGGGATTACCCTTGTGATTGCTATCACAGAGGGTATTCCGGTGCTCGACATGGCCCGTGTGCTACCGGTTGTGCGCGCTTCCAGAAGCCGGTTGATCGGGCCCAACTGTCCCGGCGTGATCACTCCTGGCGAGTGCAAGATCGGTATTATGCCCGGCTACATCCACGCACCCGGCCATGTCGGGGTCATGAGCCGCTCTGGCACGCTCACCTACGAAGCCGTCTGGCAGTTGACGCAGCTTGGCCACGGCCAAAGCACCTGCGTGGGTCTGGGCGGTGATCCACTAGTGGGATCGAGTTTTATTGATCTTTTGAAACTCTTTGAGGCCGATCCCGACACGCACTCAATCTTAATGATGGGAGAAATTGGGGGCAGTGCCGAGGAAGAGGCGGCGGCGTTTATTCACGAGCATGTTTCCAAGCCCGTAGCCGCATTCATCGCCGGCCGCACCGCCCCCCCAGGCAAGCGGATGGGACATGCCGGCGCTATCATTTCTGGAGGCAAGGGCACGGCCGAGGCAAAACTCTCGGCCCTTCGAGATGCTGGCATTGAAATTGCAGAAAGCCCCGCAGATATGGGGACAGCCATGGCGCGGGCCATCGCCAAACGCCCCTCATAGCCTAACGTGCCTATGGGGATTTCACCGAGTCTAGCGAACTTTTTGACTGCGGTAGCGTACTAAGTCCTAGACTTTTAGAGTCTGGCTGGCGATAATACCTGCGGGCAGGCGGCGGGTCGAGAAACCCTAGAAGACGGAATGACTTCACCATGGCAACTTCCTCACAGAGGCGGCGTCACGCAAAACGGGCTTCTGACCGAACCCTTTCAGGCTGTGAGCGGCTTGAACCACGACAACTGCTGACGATCAACATTGTCACGGCGATTGCGGATCAAACATTCGCAACCAATGCTCCTGCACAGTCGATCTCGTTGGTGGGTCGCTTTGATAATCCTCTTGTCACAGGGACTGTTGTCAGGTTCACTACTAATTCAGCCGCTCCAAACGATAAGGTTTTTGTTGAGCTCTTTGACCAAGCCGGACCAGGTCGTACTCGCACGACTCCGCTAACGACAGCCAACTTTTTGGCCTATGCCAATGCCGGCCGGTATCAAAATACGATTCTCCACCGCTCGGTGCCAGGATTCATCGTTCAAGCTGGTGGTTTTACCCAGCCAACTGCACCCAGCGGTCAAGCTGGCGGTTCGCCGACCACGATTGCCACGTATGCCCCAGTGACAAACGAACCTGGAAACTCCAATATCCGGGGCACGATTGCCATGGCCAAAGTTGGTGGTAATCCTAATAGCGCTACAGATCAGTGGTTTTTCAATCTGGCCGATAATAGGGCCAATCTCGACAGCCAGAATGAAGGCTTTACAGCATTTGGCCAAGTCCTTGGCACGGGCATGAGCGTTGTCGATTCGCTCGCTGCTGTGCCCTTTTATGGAGCCGTTGATTTTTACAATAACGGTGCACTCACCGATCTGCCGCTGCGAAATATCCCCAATCCAATTCCCAATCCGTTTGTGATCCAGCCCAGCCAGTTTGTTGCTTTCCCCACGATTGTGCCGGTCAAGGAACTCATCTACACCGCGACTACGAGTAGCTCGAGCCTCGTTTCAACGGCAATCGGCGTCGACGGAATTCTTCGACTCACGCCCGTCGTGAACGCAGTCGGGATAGCCACCGTCACCGTACGAGCGGCATCCCGTTTTAACGTCGCAGACTTTGTCGAAGACTCTTTTACCGTCACGCTGCGGCAGGCAACGGTGCCAAGCGCTCCGTCAATCACATCAACATTAGCAGGCAATGGCCAAGTCACTGTCGGGTGGGCGGCTCCGACAAATACTGGCGGATCGCCGATCACCAACTACTTAGTGAAGTATTCCGCCGACAACGGCCTCACATTCACTAACTTCGTGCAGCCGGTTTCAGCCGCTCTGTCGTGCGTTGTTACGGGCCTCACCAATGGCACTCCCTATCGCTTTAAAGTGGTGGCCGTCAACAGCAGTGGGATCAGCCCGCCATCGACGCTCTCGGCAGCAGTCGCACCAGTAGCGATTCCAAGCGCTCCGTCGATTTCATTAACGCTAGCAGGCAATGGCCAAGTCACTGTCGGGTGGGCGGCTCCGACAAATACTGGCGGATCGCCGATCACCAACTACTTAGTGAAGTATTCCGCCAACAACGGCCTCACATTCACTAACTTCGTGCATCCGGTTTCAGCCGCTCTGTCGTGCGTTGTTACGGGCCTCACCAATGGCACTCCCTATCGCTTTAAAGTGGTGGCCGTCAACAGCAGTGGGATCAGCCCGCCATCGACGCTTTCTAGTCCCTCCGCACCCTTTCTTGCCTTCACTCAGCCTCAAGGCCTGTATGCCACCAGTCCCTCAACCACTGCCCCGGTCACTGTGGCCACGGTGCCGACGACCTACTTCAATGTTCTGACAGGTGAACTACAATTCGACCCCGCAGGCAGAGACGTCACCAGCTTGATCCTCAACACGTCCATAAACTTTTTTCAATACGGCCAGGGACAAAATGGTGGTGCCACATCGTCCAATACAGTCCAACGAACGTTTCCTTTAGGAGGGTACTCATTTCCTCCAACGACGACAGCAACCATGCTGGGGGCCGCAGTGTTTACCCTCACAACCGGCTCCTCGGGGTCGTCTGCGAGCACCAACGGTTTTTGGAATAGGGCCTGGAGCTTTGGAACGGGGGCCAATGCCAGCGGGCCCCAGACATACACTCCAGCCGCAGCGGCTACCCTATTTTCGCTGACCGAGAGCAGCTCTACTGATGTTGGTTTTGGCACGGATCGCGGTCAATTCTCGTATACGGTCAATGGTGTTGTCGGTTTTCAGTTTGGTCGGGTTGTCGCGTTTACGCCCTCTTGACCTGCTCAGCCGTCCGTGGTGGATATAATTGGTGGCAGTATGAATGTCAGCCTTTTTATCCCCTGCTTTGTTGATCAGATGAGCCCACAAGTCGGCCTCGCTGTAGCTCGCGTGCTCGAGCGACTCGGGCACACCTGCGAATTTCGTTCCGGCCAAACCTGTTGCGGCCAGCCCAGCTTTAACTCTGGCTACTGGGATGAGGCTCGCGCGGTTGCCATCCGCGCTATTTCAGTCTTTGCTGGAGCGGAAGTCGTCGTTGGTCCAAGCGGTTCTTGCGTGGCAATGATGCGGGTCTTTTATCCGCAGTTGCTCAAAGACACCCCTCATGAAACCGCAGCCCTCGATCTGGCTTCACGGACATTTGAGTTCGGGGAGTTTCTCGTCAAACAATTAGGCGTGACAGATGTTGGGGCACGGTTTCCATACCGCGTCACCTACCACGACGGTTGCCACGGCCTGCGGGAACTGAGAGTCAAGGATGAGCCACGGCAACTGCTCGAGGCCGTGCGAGATATCACACTCGTCGAGTGCGACGAACCGGAGAGTTGCTGCGGCTTTGGCGGTCTTTTTAGCGTGAAGTTTCCCATGATTTCGACTGCCATGGCAGAGGTAAAGGGCGGTTCCTTGGCCCGTACCGATTGTGACTTTATCGTTTCGAGCGATCCTAGCTGCCAACTCCAACTCGATGGCTGGCTCTCGCGCAACCGTAAAAAGCCCCGCACCATCCACCTCGCCGAAGTGCTGGCAGGATTTGACGCATGAGTACAAAAGCGCCAACGACCTTGACGAACGCTTCGCCAATGGTTTTTGAGGCAAAGTTGCCGTACCTCGCCAAGAAAAAGTTTCTGCACGATGCCGCCGAGCATGTTCGCGATACAGGCCACCGGGAATTTGTGCAAAAGGCCCTTGGCGGCTACTACAAAAGCCGGGATGTGCAAAAGTCGCGGTTTCATGACTGGGAATCGGCCCGTGATGCCGCCAGTCTTGCCAAGTGGTCGGCTGTCAATCGATTGGATGAATTGCTACCTCGCTTTGAGGCCAACTTCACTGCCAATGGTGGACAACTGCACTGGGCCCGCGATGCGGAGGAGGCTCGCACCATCATTTTACAACTCGTGCACAAGGCCAAGGCAAAGGCGATCATCAAAAGCAAATGCATGACAAGCGAGGAAATCCACTTGAATGCCGCCCTTGAAAAAGATGGTTACGGCGTGGTGGAAAGTGACCTCGGAGAATTTATTCAGCAGTTGCGTGGCGAGCCTCCCTATCATTTTGTCTTTCCCTGCATGCATGTCCGCCGCGAGGAGATTAGCGATCTGTTTGGGAAATTTCTTGGCACGGCACCAACCAATAGTCCCGAAGAACTAACGATGATCGCCCGACGGCACATGCGGCAACTCTATGTCGATGCCGATGTGGGGATCACCGGTGCCAATTTTTTAGTCGCCGAAACCGGGCAGATCTCGATCACCGAAAATGAGGGCAACGCACGGCTCACTGCCGCCCTGCCACGCGTCCACATTTCACTTTCTGGAATTGAAAAAGTGATCGAGCACTTGGATGATCTGGCTGTGCTTCTGCCGATGCTGGCCACCGCGGGCGCAGGCCAGCAGATGACGTGCTACAACACGCTCTATTCCGGCCCGCGACGCGAGGGCGAATGCGATGGCCCAGAAGAGATGCACCTTGTGCTGCTTGACAACTCGCGGACAGCGATCTTGGCTGATCCTGAGCAACGCGACAGCCTACACTGCATCCGCTGCGGTGCGTGCTTAAATGTCTGTCCCATCTTCAAGAATGTCGGTGGCTTTACCTATGGCACGACTTATCAAGGCCCGATCGGTTCGGTGATCACGCCCCATCTACGCGGGCTTGCCGACTGGAACCATCTTTCTGGGGCCAGTTCCCTTTGCGGAGCCTGCACCGACGCCTGCCCGGTGCGGATTGACATCCACCACCATCTTCTCCGCAACCGCCGCAACGCTGCACAAACATCACCAAGTCTTTTGGAAACAATTGGTCACCGATTGTTTGTGATTGTGGCCTCGCGACCCTGGCTGTTTGCCTTGGGTGGCTGGTTGTTTCGACGCACCCTTGGTCTTTTAAAAGTGATGCGGTTACCGCTGCTGCGTGACTGGCTGGCGACACGTGATTTACCGCCGGCCCCCCGGCAGAGCTTTCGAGCCGAGTGGGCAAAGATTCGCAAAACAACAGACTCTCCCCTGTCGAAATAAGCCGTGAGCGGGCGACACAAAAAAGATCCAACGGATAACGCTGAATCAATGGAACGCGATCAAGGTTTAAAAGCTAGCGTTCGCAAGGCCGTTCAAGGGATGTCCGCTCGCGACACAATCATGGCTCGGGTCTGCGAGGCCCTCCGATTGCCTGCCCCGATGCCACACATGAAGTCCCATGCCTTAGAGCTTTCTGCTGGCCTCAATGCCGATGGGAAGAGTTCTGGTCTGACGATTTTGCCGCTTGAGGCGGCCACCCCCTGGCTGCCCGATGGCGGCGACACGCCGGAGGAGCAATTGGCCTTGCTGATCGATAACCTAGAAAAATTGCGTGCGAGTGTCTATCAGGTGCCAAACGCGACGGTGGCGGCCGAAATCATTTTGAGGCTGGCGAGTGAACGAGACTGGAAGCAGGTTGCCTACCACGGCCACGCCCTCGTCGAGCAACTTCTCGCCGGCCTGCCATGTGCCACCTACCGTGTCGATAGCGGGCTTGAAACAGATACCTTTAATAAAGCCACTCTCGAATCGTGCGATGCGGGCATCACGGCCTGCGAGGCCATCGTGTCGCAGACCGGCTCAATTCTTGTTTCGAGCAGCACCTGCGGCGGGAGGTCGCTGTCGATCCTGCCTCACGTGCACATCGTAGTTGCCACGCACGCGCAGATCGTGGCCACACTCGGCGATGCCCTGCATGAAGCGAAGGCCCGGCATAATGGCCGGATGCCGAGCATGCTCTCTTTCATCACCGGTCCAAGTCGTACCGGGGACATCGAGCGAATTCTCGTCCTCGGTGCCCACGGACCAAAGGAGTTGATTCTCATTCTGCTGCCAGACACGGGGCCGTGAGCTCGCTCGCCACCGAAAGCCCTCGCACCCCAGACCAACTGTCCACATCATCTTCTGCCCTTTTCACGGCGTATTGCTATTCTTTCTGGCCCAAGAGCCGTCACCATCCGCTGCCGCTGGATATGATACCTCTACAGAGCGGCTCGGTTTTGAACCGCCTTTTTCTGGCTTCTTGCACGATTTGCTTTGACGGCTGCAACGTTGGTTTGAGCGGGTGCTCTGTTTTCAAGCAAAGCCCTGCCCAAAAACTGCACTACAGGAGTTTGGATCGCATGTTTGCGATAGTGGCACGCACGAGTTTGACTCACTGCATGGCGCCATGCGGTTTGTTTGCTGTGCGCGTGACCCACGCGCTTCTGTTTTTCGCCGCCACGGTCGTGTCGCCGGGCGTCTGCGACGCCTGCGTGAAGGGTTGCTACGCCGACGCGTGGTGCGTTGGTGGCAATTCCCAGATCGCAGACGTCGCTCCGTCCGCGGTGGTCAACTGCTAGATCGCTTTGCATGGGGCTCACGCCTCGTCTGTTCTGGATGCTGCGTGGCGACTCGCTCGTAGAATTTCATTTCTGTTGGGCAGGATTTCGCGAAAATATTCGCGTGCCCTTAGCGACCCTCAATTCGGATCGATGCCGTCGCATTGCTGAGAAAGCGGGCATCGTCGTCCGTGATCACTTCAGTGACACAATCGGTACAACTGGCATAGATGAATCTTTTAAAGCCAAGTGAGTTTACTGGTTGGAAAAGATCGATCTTCTGAGGAGAGTTTGCCGTCGGCGCAAACTTTGCAGTTCACGGAACGACACCGGACGTTATTCCGTTATTTTTTTCCTTATGGAGGTTTTTGTGAAGAAGCGATTGACTTTTGGCTTCCTGCCATGGATTGCTGCTGCTGCCATTTGTACTGGCAGCGGGGCGGCTCGCAGCGAAGAGGCTCTGACGAGTGTTTCCACTGACGGATCCGTACTGGTCAGCTCTGCTGATGCAGGCGATGCAGAAGTGGCTGAAGGGGCAATAATTGCTCAGGCAGATGACACCAGCGACCCCTGCACGCGAATGGTTCAGCGGTATCGCTGGGTCACCGAGATGCGGGATGTGAAAGTAACGGAGTTTTCTAAGGAGGAGCGGACCCGCGACTACACAGTCATCAAGCGAGTTCCTCGGATCGAGGAGCGAACTCGTACGTACACAGTGATGGTGCCGGAAAGCCGTTCCAAGACGGTCGACTACACCGTCAAGAAAATGATGCCGGAAACAAAGACGCAGGACTATTCAGTGCGTGTTCCCTACACGGAAAACATCGAGAAGTCCTACACCGTGTGCGTGCCTGTTCGGGAAGAAAAAAGCAGGAGCTGGATGGTGAAGGTGCCTTATACCGAGTGCATCGAACAGCCGTATACGGCGATGGTTCCAGTCAAGGAAGAGCGAACGAGCACCTACAAAGTGAGCGTTCCCTACACCGAGGAGCGGACAGCCACTTACAAAGTGAATGTTCCCTACACAGAGCAGATAGAGCAGTCCTACAAGGTTCGCGTGCCCTACACGGAACACTTGACAGGCTCCCGGACGGTCTCCAAGCGGGTTGCTGTCAAAGGCATGACGAACGTAACCATTCGCGGCGGCCACTGGGAAACCACGGCCAAGGAAATTTCCGCCAATGGCAAATACGATGCGGACGGCAATCCTTGCTGTCCGAAGGTGGTCTGCTGCCGCTGCTGGGTACCGACGTGTGAAACCAAAGAGGTCGAGACAACGACATGGCAATGCGAGACAAAGCAGGTGCCTTTCACCTACTGCGTGAAGAAGTGTCGCGTCGAAGATCGCACTCGCACTGTCTGCGTGAAGAAGTCACGTTGCGAGGAGCGAACCCGCTCCTACACGGTCAAGCTGTCTCGCTGCGAAGAGCGGACTCGTAACTACTGCGTGACGAAAATGGTTGCGGAATCCCGCACCCGTACAGTCAAAGTGCAGAAGTGCCGCGAGGAAAGCCGTTCGGCTACCTACTGCGTCACGAAGATGGTTCCCCAGACCCGCACCCGCACGGTCTGCTTGAACAAGTGCCGCACCGAAACTCGCACCCGCGAGTACACGGTGAACAAGTGCGTGTCGGAGCAGAAGTCGAAGCAGGTCTGCTACACGGTGATGGTGCCACAAAGCCGCACCTGCACCTACAAGGTGAGTCTCTGCGACAAGGTCTGCGAGACCAAGACACAGACCTACTGTGTCTGCGTGCCCCGCACGGTTACCAAGCAGGTTCCCGTGAAGGTTTGCCGCAAGGTTTGCGAGAAGGTTCAAGTCAACCACGGCTGCTGCGGCAGCAAAAGTTGTGCTGGCTAACTTCGAGTGAAGTCGTGTTAGAAGTGTCATTCACGTCGACAAAGCGGGTCGGACGGGTCAACTG
>Ga0194055_10000667_pt1 | contig 27811 bp, 19 predicted proteins | sample SepL449m_MetaG_FD_155482 | JGI IMG/M metagenome (GOLD analysis project Ga0194055, IMG submission 155482) | Anoxic zone freshwater microbial communities from boreal shield lake in IISD Experimental Lakes Area, Ontario, Canada - Sep2016-L442-9m | ecosystem: Environmental > Aquatic > Freshwater >... | reverse complement strand
TTGAAATTCAGCGAGATGGGTTGGGTCAAATTGAGTGTTAGAAAAAATGAAGTCAGTGAGCATCAGGTGGTGTGTGACTTTGAGGTGACTGACACAGGCATTGGCATTCCAGCTGAAAAAATACAACTTATTTTTTCGCCATTCAGTCAGGCAGACGCTTCAGTGAACCGCAAATACGGCGGCAGTGGTTTAGGGCTCTCTATTGCGCGGAATTTGGTGCAATTGATGCAGGGTGAAATCAAGGTTCAATCACGAGAGGGCGAAGGAAGTACCTTCTCTTTCACGGCCACATTTGAAACGCCCTCGCCAGAATTGCTTCACAAAAAAATCATTCCGCAGCAGCAAATTGCCACGGGTTTCAGTGCCATTTCGCATTCTGTCGATGTGGTGTTGGTGGAGTCCAATCCCTTTGCCAGAGAAATTCTCAGAAATCTATTGGCTGCCCAACAAATCAAGCCTCAGGAAATTGTGACGCCCGTTGCTTTGCAAACTTGTTTAGAGGATTGGTTGAAACAAGGCTTGAACCGTCAAACGCTTTGGGTCATTGACCACAGCATGTTGGCCTACATTGAGTCCGCTTATTTGCTGGCGCAGGATGAAAACAAGTGGCGAAGCTTGTCTTGGGTTGTATTGTCTGATTTTGGTTTGAACCATGACGTCCAAAACTTGTGTGCATTGGCTAGAACTTTAGGTGTTCGAGTTTTAAATTTGTACAAACCCGTCACAGGGCTAGAACTTCAGAATGCACTCACAAGCATGTCGCAACGCGATGAAGTGTATGAAGAAATTTTAAAACCCAGTGCTTTCAAAACCAAGCACACGGGGAAAATATTGGTGGTAGAAGACACACCGATGAACCAGCAGTTGGCCAGATGGACATTGGAAAAGTTGGGATGCACTGTTGAAATTGCAGAAAACGGTGAAGCGGCATTGCAAAAAATTCGAGCGGATGCCTACGATTTGATTTTGATGGATTTGCAAATGCCGGGCATGGATGGTTTAACGGCCACCTACGAAATTAGGCACATTGAAGTGACCGAAGCCTTAAAGATGACGCCCATCGTGGCCATGACCGCTCACGTCTTGGATGAGGACCGCGCGCTTGCTAAAAAAGCAGGGATGCAGGACTTTCTGATCAAACCTGTTTTGGCCGACGAATTTCAGAGAGTTTTGAATAAATTTTTGTAGAAAGGCTCAGCCTGTGAGCCTGCGCTGAGCCGATAATTCAAACAAGATTAACGCGCAAAATTAAGCTCTCCCTTTATGGCCAACGCATTTCAAGCAGGATTCATGGTGTTCCATGGCAACCGTCTAGAAGACCTGCGCGATCTCACGGTTGGTTTGTTTCGCCACAATCCCTTACCCCCTTTGGTGCCCGAAACCTTGCTGGTACAAAGCAACGGCATGAAGCACTGGCTAGAAATGGCCTTGGCTGACGACGGTGCCATGGGCATTTGCGCTGCCACTCACATGGAATTGCCGTCCAGCTTTATTTGGCGCATGTACCGTTTGGTTTTAGGGCAAGACGTAGTGCCAGTTGCCATGCCATTTGACAAGCAAGCTTTGGTCTGGCGTTTGTGGCGGCTTTTGCCCGAGTTTGCTCAAACGCATCAGCTTGAAGCTCTTTTGGCTTATGTCAAAGACGATCCATTAGGTCGGCAGCGCCATCAGTTGGCGCAGCAAGTTGCCGATGTGTTTGATGGCTATCAAAGCTATCGAGCCGATTGGCTCAGTGATTGGGCCCAAGGGCAATATGTGTTGCAGCACCAAAGCGAGCGCCATGCCATGCCGCCCGACCAAGTTTGGCAAGCACAGTTGTGGCAGATGTTGCAACAAGATGTGTTGCAAACCCAATCTCCCGAACTTGTCTCTCAATGCCTTTCCCGGGCCGACGTGCATTCGCAATTCATGCACAAGGTTCAGCAAGCTGGCGCTTTAAAACCAGAAGGCTTGCCGCCTCGCATCGTGGTGTTTGGAATTTCTAACTTGCCCATGCAAGTGGTGGAGGCTTTGGCCGCCTTGGGACGCTGGAGTCAAGTCATCATGATGGTCCAAAATCCTTGCCAAGAATACTGGGGCCATGACATGGACCTGGTTGCGCAAAAACATTCGCTGCTTTCTTCATGGGGCCAACAAGGTCGAGATTATTTGCACGCGCTAGAGCGCTTTGACCAGCCTGAAAACGCCTTGAGCGTCATGAGCAAGCAAACTTTTTTTGTAGACCCAGCTGAACAAGCTTCTCCCTCGCGTTTGCAGAATATTCAGTCTGACATTTTAAATTTAAAGGCCATGCCCGAGCATCCTGAAGCCATGCCCGACGACGGCAGCATTCAAATGGTCCAAGCGCATTCAGCGCAGCGCGAAGTTGAAATTTTGCACGACCGGCTTTGGGCTTGGTTTGATGAAAACCCAAGTTGGAAGCCTGCTGATGTGATGGTCATGGTGCCCGACATGGCCAGCTTCTCATCCCACATTCAAGCGGTGTTTGGTCGTTTTCCAGTTCAGCATCCTCGGCATATTCCTTTTTCAGTGGCAGACACCACGCCACGTCAAGTGCCGCTGGTCCAAGCGCTTGAGTTTTTGTTAAACCTGCCTGAAGCCAGAGTGACTTTGTCTGAATGGCTAAGCTTGTTTGAAGTGTCGGCTGTGCGGTCTAAGTTTCAAATGGACGAGGCAAATGTCCAAACCATGAAAAATTGGCTGCAAGCCGCTGCGGTTCGCTGGGGCTTGAATCCATCGCACCGGCAAAAATGGGGTGTGCCCAGCACCATGCCACACGCACAGCAAAACACCTGGACCTTCGGTTTGCAACGTTTGATATTGGGTTATGCCGCCGGCCAAGCTGAAGGCAATTCGGCATGGCAGGGTGTATTGCCCTTGCCTCAAGTTTCTGGTTTGAGTGCGTTGAAGGTCGGCTATTTGGCGCAGTGGTTGGAGGCTGTGTCCATCAGTTTGGCTCAATTGAATGCCGAGCATACGCCTTCTGAATGGTGCACGGTCATGCACGACCTCATGGCACGCTTTTTTGAAGCCGACAACGAAGCCGATGAGCGGATGTTGCTGCGTTTGAAGCAGGAGCTCACGCAATGGCAATCACTGTGTGATCAGGCTGGTTTGTTGCAGCCCTTGCCCTTAACTGTGGTGCGCGAACATTGGCTGTCGGGCCTTGAATCTGCGGGGCTGCAGCAACGTTTCTTTGGTGGCGGTGTGCAGTTTTCAACCCTCATGCCCATGCGCGCCATTCCCTTCAAGGGTTTGTGTTTGCTGGGCATGAACGATGGCGCTTATCCCCGCCAAAGTACACCTCGAGATTTTGATTTGATGACGACGCATTGGCTTGCGGGCGATCGCTCGCGTCGCGAGGACGATCGCTACTTGTTTTTGGAAGCCTTTTTGTCAGCACGTGAAAAGCTGTACATCAGTTGGCAAGGACGCAGGGCTACAAACAATCAAAAGATGCCCCCCTCTGTCTTGGTCGCCCAACTGAGCGACACCTTAAAGGCCCGTTTCTCGCCCGAGCTGGATGCCGTCTTGCAGCCCTTGCAAGCTTTTTCTGCCAAATACTTCGAGCCCCATTCAAAGTTCTTCACCTATGCAAGCGACTGGGAAGCAGCACAGAAAATTGATGCTGACATGAAATCTGCTTCTGTTGCTTCTGATGCAACTCATGGCGTATTTCCTGCTATTTCCGAATGGCCTCTTCAGGAATGCATGCGTTTGCTGAAGCAACCCGTAGAGGTTTACTGGCGCAGTCGTTTGGGTGTTTTGCTTCGTGGCCCTGAGGAGGCCTTGCTTGATGATGAGAATTTCTCTCTCAATGGACTTGACAGGTATTCATTGGGCCGCCATCTGCTTGAAGCCAATGACATCGAACTGCAACTCGAAGAAGAAAAATTGATGGGTCAATTGCCAATGGGAGCTTCAGGACAAGCGGTCTTGAAACAACAATGCGATGCGGCACTTCGCGTCCTTGATCGAGCTGCCCACTATTTAGAAAAGTTCGCACAAGAATTGCCCACGCAATCCGTGGCTGTTGTCATTGCCATGCCTTGGGGTCAAGTGCGCATCAGTGCTGAAATTGCTGGTTTGCGCCAAGAATTGCGTTCATCTGATAAGTTGCCAATTGATTCTGATCATGTTCAAACACTGCAAATGACCCGTCGACCCGGTGCGGTGGCCACAGGTCAAAAAGACCAACAGTCAGCCCGTGCCGATGTCTTGATCAATCTCTGGCCCAACCATGTTTTGTTAAGCGCTGCAGGTTGGACAGTCAGCTCCGTGGCCGTAGGACTTGATGCTGTGGCCTTGTTGCCCCCCATGCCGCCTCACGCTGCCCAACTATTGTTGGCACAGTGGTTAGCTGTTTATGCGCAGGCATGGGCCCAGCCCTTGCCTATTACTTTGAAAGCAGGTTTGGCATTTGTGTCAGAGATCATGCGAAAAGCGCAGTCTGACAAAGAAGTTGACGGCGACAAAGTCATTGATCTGGCCTTGGACAAGGCGCGCAAAGAGTTTTCAGATGGTTTTTCTGAGAGCACCGATTTGGCGCGTTCCTTGTATGTCCAAAGATCCTTCGATCATTTTGATCCGCTCATTGAAGGACTGCCAAACTGGGCCCCCCTCTTGTATGACGATTTGATCCATGCAGCTTCAATTGACGGCGGTGCTCCATGAGTCAATTGAAAACGCAAAAGCTCAATGTGCTCACATTGCCTTTAAATGATATTCAGCTTATTGAGGCCAGCGCCGGCACTGGTAAAACCTGGACATTGGCGGCACTTTATGTGCGTCTCATTTTGGGGCATGGATGGTCAGGGCAGAGCCTGATGCCGCCTCAAATCTTGGTGATGACCTTTACCGAGGCTGCCACGGCAGAGCTTAGAGATCGCATTCGCGAGAGATTGGCGCAGGCTGCGCAATTCTTTAGGGGGCAACCTCACGTTGCCGATGATTTTCTGCAAGACCTTCAAGCAAGCATGGGCACTGATTTGAATGTGCAGCATGCTGAACGCTTAGAGGAAGCCGCGCAGTGGATGGACGAAGCAGCCATTTACACCATTCACAGCTGGTCGAGTCGCATGTTGCGCCAACACGCTTTTGACAGTCAAAGTTTGTTTGATCAAAAGCGCTTAGACGATGCACCTGCTTTGAAGTTGAAGTTGGTGAAGGACTATTGGCGGGAATACGTGTACCCACTCAATGTCAAGCAACTGGGCGCAATGAAAGATTTGGGCGGAGCACCCGAGGCTTTGCTGAAAAACATTCAATCTCTTTGGCAAAAATTTGACAAGTCACCCGGTGATTTTCCTGATGTTTCGCAAGATCCAGAACCAATAGCCTTGGTGCTAGCTTGGTCTCAGTGGCAAGAGCGTGTTTTGCAGCTGGAGGCGCAAGCCAGGCAATTGTTGTTGAGCAACATGCCTCAAGCATTGGACCTGTTGAAAAAGGCGCTTGAAAATGATTTGAATCGCAATCAGTATCGAGTCAACAAACACCCTTATTTCCTTCGCCATCTTTCAGAATGGGCCTCTGGTGAAGAGGCAGACATGGATGCGCTTTCAAAATTCACCTTCGAAAAACTCAATGCCGGTTTGAAAGGTGGTGCCAACCCCATCGACAACGCCCATGGTGTCTGGACCGCAATGAGTGATTGGATGGCTGGGCGTCAAAATGAGCCTGAAGTGGGCGGTCATTTGTTGCAACATGCTGCACTCAAAGTGGGCCGAGCGTATTTGCTGCAAAAAAGAAACTTGGCCAGCTTTGATTTTTCAGATTTGCTACAACGATTGCATGCAGCCCTTCATGCACCTGGCAGCCGCTTGCCCCAAATCGTTCGCGCGCAGTTTCCTGTAGCCATGGTGGATGAGTTTCAAGATACCGACCCCTGGCAATATGAATCACTGTCGCGCATTTACGGCGCAAGCAACTTCATGAATCATGACCCAAGTGTTGAAGTCAAAGCTGAAGATGAAAATGCCAGTGCATTTTTGATGATTGGCGATCCGAAGCAAGCCATCTACAGTTTTCGGGGCGCCGATTTACCAACTTACTTGAATGCAAGGCATGCGGCTGAATCTATTTGGACTCTCACAGAAAATTTCAGGTCCAGCCAAGAAGTGGTCAATGCAGTTAATCATTTGTTTGAAAATGCACAGAATCCTTTTGGTGAAGTACCGTTTGAGCGTGTGCAAACACCCACACCTGCCAAGGCCGAAAGTCTTCGCTTGGCCGATGGCCAAAAACTGCCAGCGCTAACGGTATGGCACCTTAGCGTCGACAAACCCCTAAGTGGCGCCCAATACAGTGAAGACATGGCGCAGATTTGCGCTACGCAAATGGTTTCGATCTTGAATCAAGGCATCGCTCAACCCGGCCAAATGGCGGTCTTGGTCAGAGATGGCCAAGAAGCCAAAAAAATCCGCCAAGCCTTGGCGCAGCGCAGTGTCCGAAGCGTTTACTTATCTGACCGCGAAAGTGTGTACGCCACACGCGAGGCACTCGATTTGGCTTGCGTTTTGGAAGCCGTCTTACAAGCACGCAATGCCAAGTTGCTGCGCGCGGCGCTCACCACTCGCACCTTGTGCCTCAGTTTGCCAGAAATAGAGCAGGTGTTCCGTGCTGAAGAGGCCTGGGACATTTGGGTGGAGCGTTTCAATGCGTGGCACCACACATGGCAACGCCAAGGCTTCTTGCCGATGCTTTACAAAATTGTGCATGAACAAGACATCGGCAGGCGCATGCAAGCTGAGGGCGATACCGCTGAACGGCGCTTGACCAATCTACTGCACCTAGGTGAACTACTGCAATCGGCCAGCCTTCAATTACAAGGTGAATCTGCATTGCTTCGTTTCCTCACCGATCAATTGGCCAATCCGCAGGCACAAGGTGAAAGCGCTCAAATGCGTCTTGAGACAGATGCTGAGTTGGTTCAAGTGATTACCTTTCACAAAGCCAAAGGTTTGCAATACCCCTTGGTGTTTCTACCTTTCGTCTCCAATTTCAGGGAAGACAAAGATGACTCACTTCGAACAGCCGAAGAGCGCTTACAAGAAGACATTCGCTTGCTGTACGTAGCCGCCACGCGTGCTCAGCAAGCTCTGTGGATGGGTGTTGCCAAGCGGCAAGGTGATTTCAAAAGCAAAGAGACGCAAGCGCAAAGTGCTTTGAGTGTTTTGTTGCAACGCAAGTCTGCCGATGATTTGCAAGAAAAATTGCAGATTTGGGCAAGCTGCGATGACATTCAAGTCATTGAAGCGCCCGAAGCGAATGAGCACTTGTATCAGCCTTCAAACGCTGCCAGCGTAGAAGCTGCAACCGCAGCAAAATTGCCATCGCGTGTGTTACCAAATGCTGGCTGGACGGCCAGCTTCAGTGCACTGACCCGTAAGCTGAGTGAATCCAAATGGCATTCCGCAGACTCAGGTCTTGCGCGCGAGGAGCGCTGGTTAGATTCTCAAATTGACAACCCAGTCACTGACCCCAATGACGTGCTCTTGGAAGATGACGCTTTCTCTTCAAAATTGGCACAACCCCAGTTCAATCATTTCCCGGCTGGCAGTGCCTATGGCACCTTGCTACACGACATCTTCGAATGGCAACTCAGAGAAGGCTGGCCACTTCTGCAAAATGAATCAGACCTCACAGCTGAAGTCAAAATTCGCTGGCAACGCTGGTGGCAAACCCAAGCAGAAAGCTTGCAACTTCTGCCAAATGACCAAACCCTCTGCCTGCAACTCATTCGCCAATGCGCCTCATCCCAATTCACACAATTGGGGTCAGATCAACATTGTTTTAGCCTGTCTCACCTCACTGCCCAAAATGCCTGGCCAGAAATGGGCTTCACGTTCAAAACGCACGGTGTTTCAACGCTGTTCATCGATCAACTCATTGCCAATTTGCTGCATCCCAACAAAGCCCGTCCTGCTTTGCAAGCGCAGCAATTGAATGGTTTGCTAACGGGCTTCATGGACATTGTGTTTGAACACCAAGGCCGCTATTACGTGCTCGATTACAAATCAAACAAATTGCCCGATTATTCGCAAGACAGCATCACAAGCAGCATGCTCAGTCATCGCTACGAAGTGCAATACTGCTTGTACATCTTGGCGGTTCACCGACTCTTAAAGTCTCGCCTAAAAGATTACAACTACGAGCATCACATGGGCGGTGCCATCTACCTTTACTTGCGAGGTATCGATCAAGCAGGGCAGGGGTGCTATGTCAACAAGCCGTCCTATGAGCTCATCAATGCGCTGGACGAAGCTTTTAAATCGAACTCGCAATCTACGCTGTCAGGCGTGTTGTCATGATCCACTCTCCACCCGCGTTCAGCCACACTGCAGGGCCGCAAGCTGCAGACGCCATGCACAGCTGGCCATGGACCGCGCTGGACATGGCTTGGCTCCAGTTTTTAAAGTCACATCAAGCAACGCCAGAGCCTTTGCACGATGTACTGGCGCTTTTGGTCAGCCACCAAATGGGAAGAGGGCACGCTTGCTTGGACCTTGATGCTTTGTTGCAAGACCCAGCGCATTTGCTTGGCTGGACTGATGCGCAAACCAAGGCCATGACCCAGCTTGTTGCAAATTCAAAGCTGGAAGAGCAGCCAGCAGACTTTTTCGCCATGCCACTCAATCCATGGGCAGAAGCTGCCAAAACAATGCCATGGGCCATTGGTGAAAATTCACCCATCTTGGTCTCTTACCATCAAGACGGCCAAGCTCAACGGGTGTACCTGAGGCGCGCCTGGCAAGCAGAACAAAGCATTCAAGCGTCTCTTCAAATGCGTCTTTCGCAAAACTTTGAAGTCCCTGAAGACAGCGATCAGAAACTGGATAAACTGTTTGGCCTTCCAAGCAAAGAAACAGACTGGCAACGCATCGCATGTGCCAAAGCTTTGCGTGCCGGCCTGACCCTGATTACCGGCGGTCCGGGCACAGGCAAAACGACAACGGTGGTTCGTTTGTTGGCCTTGCTGCAACAAGCTGCCCACGATCAACAAACCACTTTGCGTATTCATTTGGCAGCCCCCACGGGCAAGGCTGCCAGTCGCTTGAGTTCTTCGATTCAATTGGAATTGGCCAGCTTGCCCGAAGGCTGGGCAGAGGGCATTCCATCGCAAGCTGTTACTTTGCACCAATTGTTGCAGTACAACCCCGATGCAGCCGCAAGGGCTGCGCCCTCATTGGCAACGGACTTGGTGGTGGTCGACGAAGCCTCCATGATTGATCTTGAACTCATGGCTCGATTGATGAAATGTGTGCCTGCACAGGCTAGGGTCGTTTTATTAGGAGATAAAGATCAGTTGGCATCTGTAGAGGCTGGCGCTGTGTGGTCCCAATTGTGCGAAGGTGCTGACCAAGCAGACAACGATATCCAAGCGCACCCCGCAAAACCTTACACCTTGCCTGAACAAACTGCAGTGCTTCATGTCAGCCGACGTTTTCATGCCAACAGCGCCATCGGTCAATGGGCTAAATTGATCAACACTGGCGATCAACTGCAACTCAAAAAACAATGGCATGCCTTAAGCAATGCCAGCACTTTGGATGGCATTGGAAAACCTGAGGTTCAGAGCTGGCCAAATGCATGGCGCGAAAGACCTCTAGGGCAGTTGCATCCAGAAGTGGTTCAGGCATTGCGTGAAGGGTGGTCCGCTTGGTTGGCATATTTAAAACCACTGCAACAAGCCGATGCCATCTGTGACAACGCGCAGGCCCTTCAGTTGCTTAACCGTTTCAGCGATTTTCAAGTGCTCTGTGCGCTGCGACAAGGTGCGTGGGGTGTTCAATCTTTGAATGAGCGCATCGCTTTTGCTTTAGGCTTGACTAAAAGCGGAGAAAGAAACTTCCAGCCCGCCAAAGCGCAAGACGCCTGGTTCGTTGGACGGCCCATCATGGTTACCCGCAATGACTATCACCTCCAGCTCATGAACGGCGATGTAGGTCAGTGTTTGCCTACTGCCAATGGCCTTCGCGTAGCGTTCCCCGATGGCAAAGGCGGTGTTCGGTGGGTGTTGCCTTCGCGCTTGGATGCCGTGGAGACAGTTTGGGCCATGACCGTTCACAAATCGCAAGGCTCAGAGTACGACCATGTGCTCCTGGTGCTGCCTGAACGAGATGCCCCTGTGCTCACTCGCGAGTTGCTTTATACCGGCGTCACTCGCGCTAAATCACGTCTTAGCTGGTGGGTCCCCAATGCCGATGTCTTGTTCAACGCAGTGGCGCAGCGAGTTACCCGAAGTGGCGGTTTGGCAGATGCCCTGTTTCATCCGTCAAAATAGGCACTTCAGAAAAAAAGTGAGCAATGATGAATTTCGATGAAATGGCTGACAAGTTGTCAGCCCACCCAGACTTCAAAGTCAAACGTCGCTTGGTGCCGGTTCTAGACTTTGGGCCAGGGTCTGGCGGACCTACTAAAAGAGTCCTCATTTTGGACACTGAAACGACGGGCTTAGATTGGCGCGCAGAAAAAATCATTGAGTTGGCCATGCTGGCTGTTGATGTCGATCTGCAAACGGGTCAACCGGTTGGTGTGCTTGAGGTCTATGAAGATTTCGAAGATCCGGGCAGGCCCATCCCAGCAGAAATCGTGAAACTCACCGGCATCACCACCCAAGACGTGAAAGGTCAAAAACTCAACGAAGCCAAAATCATTGACATGGTGGAAAGAGCAGATCTCATCGTGGCGCACAACGCTGGCTTTGATCGTCCTTTCGTCGAAAACCGATTTGAGGTGTTTGAGCACAAAGCATGGGCTTGCTCTTTTGCAGGCATTAACTGGAAGGCTCAGGGTTTGGGATCTGCCAAGTTGGAATTTTTGTGCAGCGAATTGGGATGGTTTTACGATGCCCACCGAGCGCAAGTGGACTGCCATGCTTTGCTCAGGGTCTTGTCTTCGCCTTTGAAGCCCCAGCCTGAGGAGACGCCAACTACTGGCTTGCAACAACTTTTTATGTCAGCCGAACAAGCCAGAACAGTGGTCAAAGCATTTGGTTCGCCCTTCGAAACCAAAGACAAGCTCAAAGCCCGAGGCTACCGATGGGATGCCGAAGCCAAGGTTTGGTTCACAGCTGTGAAGTCAGCAGACGCTTTGGAGGCAGAGGCTGAATGGCTCAAATCACAGGTTTACGGTGGGCGCTCAGCCAGAATTGGCCTTGAAACTCAAGATGCCCGGGTCCAATTTTCCTGCCGAAGTGGTAAATCGGGCGATCGAGTCTTGTAATTTGAGAGATTTCAGGGGCAGAAAGCGCTAACGGGACACCTAAAGACAGGGATAATCACGGGTTCGGGAAAATTAAGTTTCCCTTTTGGAAAATCATCTTTTCCCTCCCTTTTTGAAGAGCATCCCAGCCATGGCCCAATACGTTTTTTCTATGAACCGCGTCGGCAAGATCGTGCCGCCGAAGCGTCACATTCTCAAAGACATTTCACTCAGTTTCTTCCCTGGCGCCAAAATTGGCGTACTTGGCTTAAACGGCTCCGGCAAGTCCACCCTGCTGAAAATCATGGCCGGCATTGACAAGGAAATTGAAGGCGAAGCCATTCCCATGGCGGGCCTGAAAATTGGTTACCTGCCCCAAGAGCCACAGATGGACCCCGACGAAACCGTTCGCGAAGCTGTTGAAGGTGGCATGGGCGAAGTGAAAGCAGCGCAAGCTCGCCTCGAAGAAGTTTATGCAGCCTACGCCGAAGAAGACGCCGATTTTGATGCGCTGGCTGCAGAGCAAGCTAAACTCGAGGCCATCATCGCCACTGCAGGCGACGCCTCTGACCACCAACTGGAAATTGCAGCCGACGCTTTGCGTTTGCCCCCATGGGACGCCATCATTGGCAAACTCTCTGGCGGTGAAAAGCGCCGCGTGGCTTTGTGCCGTTTGTTGCTCAGCCGCCCCGACATGTTGCTGCTCGACGAACCCACCAATCACTTGGACGCAGAAAGTGTTGACTGGCTCGAATTGTTCTTGCAACGTTTCCCAGGCACTGTGGTGGCCATCACCCACGACCGTTACTTCTTAGACAACGCAGCCGAATGGATTTTGGAACTGGACCGCGGCCATGGCATTCCCTATAAGGGCAATTATTCCAATTGGTTGGAGCAAAAAGAGGCGCGCTTAGGTCAAGAGCAACGCACAGAAGATGCTCGCACCAAGGCCATGAAAAAAGAATTGGAATGGGCCCGCTCCAATCCAAAAGGCCGGCAAGCCAAGAGCAAGGCGCGTTTGGCACGCTTTGAAGAACTGAGCGATTACGACTACCAAAAACGCAATGAAACACAGGAAATTTTCATTCCTGTGGCCGAGCGTTTGGGCAACGAAGTGTTTGAATTCACCAACGTCAGCAAGTCCTTCGGCGATCGTTTGCTCATCGACAACTTGAGCTTCAAAGTGCCTGCTGGCGCCATTGTTGGCATCATCGGACCTAACGGCGCCGGTAAATCAACACTCTTCAAACTCATCGCAGGCAAAGAGCAACCCGACAGCGGCTCCATCAAAGTGGGACAAACCGTGAAGATGGCTTTCGTCGATCAAAATCGTGACGATCTGTCTAATGACAAAACCGTTTGGGAAGATGTCTCTGGTGGTTTAGACATCATGACTGTCGGCAAATTTCAAATGCCCAGTCGTGCCTATTGCGGCCGCTTTAACTTCAACGGTGGCGATCAGCAAAAGAAAGTCGGCATGTTGTCCGGTGGTGAGCGCGGCCGTTTGCACTTGGCCAAAACACTCATCGAAGGCGGCAATGTGTTGCTGCTGGACGAACCTTCCAACGACTTGGATGTGGAAACATTGCGCGCCTTGGAAGATGCCTTGCTTGAGTTTGCGGGCTCGGTCATGGTCATTAGCCACGATCGTTGGTTCCTTGACCGCATTGCCACACACATTTTGGCCGCCGAAGGCGATAGCCAATGGGTGTTCTTTGACGGCAACTACCAAGAGTACGAAGCCGACAAGAAGAAGCGTTTGGGCGAAGAGGGTGCCAAGCCTAAGCGTGTTCGCTTTAAAGCCTTGAAATAATTCACTGAGCTGAGTGAACTCAGAGCAAGCTGTGACATGAAACCCATGCGCTTAGAGGATGTCCTCTTCAGCCAAGGTTTTGGTACACGGCGTGTCTGCGCAGGCTTGGTTCAACAAGGCTATGTGAGTGTGAACGGTGAGGGGCAAGAAGACCCCGGTGTTTTCCTTGATCTGGAAAATCTCAAGTTCAAAGTGCAGGGCACAGAGTGGCCTTATTTTGATCGCGCTTACCTCATGCTGCACAAACCTACGGGCACAGAGTGCTCACAAAAGCCCTCCACGTGGCCTAGCATCTACACCTTATTGCCTACTCCTTTAAGACTGCGTCCTCAAAAGGCTGCAGTCCAGGGCGTTCAAGCGGTGGGCCGCTTAGATCAAGACACCACCGGCTTGTTGTTGCTCACCGATGACGGCAAGTTCATTCACCGCATGAGTTCACCCAAGCACCACATGCCCAAGGTGTATGAGGTCACCACCAAGCACGAAATCACAGAGCAACAAGTTGAAAAACTATTGTCAGGCGTGGTGCTAGATGACAGCCCTAAGCCGGTGAAAGCAGCAGCTTGCGAGAAGGTGACAGATACGCATTTGAAACTCACACTCACTGAAGGCAAGTACCACCAAGTCAAGCGCATGTTGGCAGCTGTCGGCAACCGCGTGGAAGGACTGCACCGCAGTGCCATCGGCAATTTGCAGTTGCCAGCAGATTTGACGCCCGGTCAATGGCGCTGGATCTTGCCCAGCGAACTTGAAAAATACTTCAAAGCCTGAAGCACTTCCAAGGGCTGGTCCTTGTGAGGACTGTGCCCGCAGTTTTCTAATTTCACCAACTGAGTTTGCGGTGCGTGCGCTGCAATTTCATCAATTTGTGCCATGGTTCCATAGGGATCATTGGCGCCTTGAATGGCCATCAAGGGCGATTGAATTTGATGCAGCAAAGGCCGAATGTCAAAGCTTCTAAAGGCATCACTCAACCACACATCGTTCCACTGCCAGAAGGCGACATCGACATCTTTGTGAAATGCTGTTAACTTGGGTTTGAGTTTTTCGTAGTGATCGCGCGCTTGAGAAATGGCGAGAACTGAAATGTCTTCCACCATCACATGGGGCGCCATGACCACGCAGCCTGCAACAGAAAATTGACTTGCATGAATGAGTGCGATGGTGCCGCCATCTGAGTGGCCAATTAAGAGGGGATTGGCAATTTCCAAATGTGCCAACAAAGCGGGAAGAACTTCCAAGGCCTCCCGGTGCATGTAGTTCGATTGAAGTCTGCCTGCACCACGAACGTCTGAAATGCCTTCAGATTGCCCATAGCCCTGGCGTGAATAAACCCATCCTTCACAGCCCAGACTTTGGCAGATTTGAATTGGCCAATCTTTCCAAAGGGCGACACTGCCCAGTCCTTCGTGCAAAAAGACGCAACTGGGACGTCTGTCCGTCAGGGCTATGGGCTTGTCCAGTGGAATGTGTTTGACTTCTAAGTCAAAACCCAAGACAGAGATCAAAGAGGAAGCAGTCATGCCGACAATTTTGACACTGGAAATCCCCAAAAATTTAAAAGATAGCGCTTGAGCAATCAAGACCTCTCCAATACCCCATTACACTTGAAGGATGATCTTAAAAGCACTGACCTTCACAATTGGTTTGGCCACCTTCGGCTTTGCTTCGGCCATGTCCTCAGGACCTAAACCTGCGCCCCCTGAGCTTGCAGTTCAAGCACCTGCCCCCATTTTTGTCTTAAATTCTCTTGAGGGGAATGTCAGTGTGATTGACCCGGTCACTTGGACTGAAACCAAGCGCATTCCCACGGGCAAGGAGCCCCATCATTTGTACCTGACGCCAGATGAAAAATCGGTCATTGTGGCCAATGCCCTGTCTGATTCTCTGACCTTCATCGATCCCCGAACCGCAGAAATTCAACGTGTAATACCAGGAATTTTGGATCCCTACCAATTGCGTTTTTCGCCCGATATGAAATGGTTCGTCACTGTTGCCAACCGACTCAATCACATCGACATCTACAAATGGGATGGACAAACGCCCACCTTGGTCAAGCGCATTCAATCTTCTAAAACACCCAGCCACCTGTGGATTGACAGCAAGAGCACCACTGTGTGGGCAACCATGCAAGACAGCGATGAATTGGTGGCCGTTGATTTAAACACCCAAACCATCAAGTGGCGTGTGAAAACAGGCCCCATGCCTGCTGATGTGTTTGGCACCCCTGACGATAATACCTTGCTGATAGGTCTGACGGGCAGTGATGGGGTCGAGGTTTATGACGTGTCCAAAGGGCCGGCCAAAAAAATCAAAAAAATTCCAACAGGAAAAGGCGCACATGCTTTCCGTGCCGTGGGTGACAAGCAGCATGTTTTGGTCAGCAACCGTGTCGCCAACTCCATCAGCAAAATTGATTACAAAAGTTTCACGGTGGTTGACAAGTACCCTGGCCCAACGGGCCCTGATTGCATGGACATCACGGCAGATGGCAAAACCATTTTGTTAGCCTCTCGTTGGGCTCAAAAGTTAAGCGTGATCGACATGACCACGCGCCAAGTCGTTCGTCAGATCAAAGTGGGCAAGTCACCCCATGGGGTTTGGACTTTGGACCATGCGCCACGCCAATGACCCTTTGAGAAAGCAAATGCCCCGAATTTTTCTGGGCGCACTTTTGTTCAATGTGCTTTCATATGCAATGGCTGTCGAACCTCACAAAGCGCCGCTGCAATGTCAAAAACCTGTTTATTTGACCTTCGATACGGGCCATATGGGCGTAGCCCCCTTGATTGCTGACGTACTGCGCAAGCAGCAAGTTCCTGTGACCTTTTTTGCAGCCCATGAAAAAACACAAGAGGGTGACGGCAGCCTAGGACAACACTGGTCTGCTTGGTGGAAAGAGCGGTCCACGGAGGGCCACGAATTTGCCAGCCATACCTACGACCACGCTTATTTGCGATCGGATGTCGATGCCCATAATTTCAAAATTCGGCCAAGTTCAGGTGAACAAAAGGATCAAAACTTAATTTGGAGTGCAGAAAACTACTGCGCTAATTTGAAAAAAGCTTCTCAGCGATTGGAGGCCATGACAGGTCGAGCCAGTCTGCCCCTTTTTAGAGCGCCTGGTGGCAAAACCTCACCTGCCTTGTTGAAGGCAGCCAGCCAATGTGGCTACACCCATGTCGCTTGGGCGCCTGCAGGTTTTTTAGGTGACGAATTGTCCAGCCAAACTCACAGCAACGCTGCTTTGCTTCAGACCGCGCTAAAGAGCATCCAATCTGGCGATATTTTGATGGCTCATTTGGGTATTTGGTCGCGACAAGATCCTTGGGCCCCCGCAGTGTTAGAGCCGCTCATTGTGGGCCTGAAAGAAAAAGGCTTTTGTTTTGCCAGTTTGCGCCAACACCCGCATTATTCGAAACTACTTTCTAAAGTTCAATAAAGACAATTGACTGTCACTAGTTATAAACTTCAACACCATGCTCAAATCTTTGATTGAATGGCTTATTGACACCTTTGCATGGCTGCAAATGATGTTGTTTGAAAGCGTGGTTCAGCCCCTGGCATTTGCATGCGGTGCAGGCAACTTACTGGATGTGGCATTTGAGGGCACAGGTTGGCTCTTGATTGGGTTGCTGCAAATTGTGATGTTAATTGTTCTCATCGCGCCTTTGGAAAAATGGCGTCCCGTAGAGCCTGTCACTGATGCAAAAGGAGTCAAAGTCGATGTGATTTACACCTTTATTCATCGTTTGGGCTTGTTCAAGCTGGTAATGTTTTTCACTTTTGAAAATGTTGTCGAAGAAGCGTTTGGCATGTTGCGTGTGCACGGTTTTCCAACTTTCAATATCGATGCCATTTGGCCTGGCGTCTCAGACATTGCTTGGGTCAGTTTCTTTCTCTACCTTGTTGTCTTTGATTTTGTTCACTATCTGATTCACAGAGGCCAGCATCAGTTCAATCGATGGTGGGCCCTGCATTCTTTGCATCATTCGCAAAGGCAAATGACCATGTGGTCAGATAATCGCAATCATTTGCTAGACGACGTGATCACCACGCTTTTATTGTCTGTGGTGGCCAAACTGATTGGGGTGGGTCCCGGACAATTTGTTGCCTTGGTGGTGTTAAGCCAATTGAGTGAGAGCTTTCAACATGCCAACATCAGATGCAATTTTGGCTGGCTTGGTGATCGCTTGTTGGTCAGTCCTCGGTTCCATCGCTTGCACCACGCCATTGGCATTGGTCACGAGTCAGCAGGCCGAAAAACCTTAGGCGGACACAACTTTGGTGTTTTGTTTCCATGGTGGGACATGGTTTTCAAAACCGCTGACTTTTCAAACAGATACGACTCAACAGGCGTTCGTGATCAAGTGGAGGAGGGGCGTGATTATGGACAGAGTTTTTGGGTGCAACAAAAATTCGGCTTCATGCGCTTTCTAAGTCGGGATGCTCGTTCATGAAACTCTTCATGGGTTCTTTTTGGCGTGCGCTTGCTTATTGCCTGCACCCCAAAGTCATCATGCTCTCCTTGTTGCCGCTCATCTTGATGGCGGTCATCGTGACAGGCTTGGGCGCCTTGTACTGGGACCAAGCTGTCAACACCGTGCGCAGTGGGATGGAAGACAGTCCTGTGATGGGGTGGGCATGGACTTGGTTAGGGCGTGTTGGTTTGATGAATTTGAAGACGGTTCTTGCGCCATTGGTCATCATTCTGGCTGTCACGCCGGTTGTCATGATCATGTCCCTGTTGGCCGTCTCATTCATGATGACGCCAGCACTCGTGAGTTTGGTTGGTGCAAGGCGCTTCCCCAATTTAGAGCGCAAGCGTGGCGGCTCCTTATGGCAAAGCATCTTGTGGACTTTCATGTCTGTCGTTTTGGCCATGGGCGCATTGATTCTCACCTTGCCCCTTTGGTGGATGCCGCCTTTGGCCATACTTTTGCCGGCATTGATTTGGGGATGGCTGACCTACAGGGTCATGACCTACGATGTCTTGGCTGAACATGCATCAAGGCAAGAGCGCGTAGAGCTCGTGAAACGCTATCGATTTCAATTGCTGGGAATGGGAGTCCTAACCGGTGCAATGGGTGCAGCGCCAAGTTTGGTGTGGGCTTCTGGTGCTTTGTTTGCTGCTGCATTTGTCATTCTTATTCCCATTGCAGTTTGGATTTACACCCTTGTCTTTATCTTTTCAGCGCTCTGGTTTGTTCACTTTTTGTTGCTGGCATTAAGCAGCCTCAGAGAAGAACCTATGACCATTCTGACCGAAGCTACGCTATGAACTCACACTCGCAACTCACCCCGCCTTCCATCGGCATCATCATCATCGGTGATGAAATTTTGTCAGGTAAAAGATCAGACAAACACTTGCCAAAATTCATTGAACTTCTCAACGAGCGAGGTTTGCAGCTGGCTTGGGCCGAGTATGTGGGCGACTCCCCGGAGCGCATCACGCAGGTCTTAGCCCGTGCTTTCGCATCGGGTGATGTGGTCTTTTCTTGCGGCGGCATCGGTGCAACGCCAGACGATCACACCCGGCAATGCGCTGCACAAGCTTTGGGTTTGCCCTTGGTGTTGCAAGAACAAGCCAAGGCTTTGATCTTGGAGCGCATGCGAGATGTTGCCCTGGAGCAAGGTGTTGCGTTTGAACCAGACCGCAATGACAACGTTCACCGTCTGAACATGGGCACGTTCCCCCAAGGTGCTCAGATCATTCACAACCCGTACAACAAAATTCCTGGTTTCACTTGTCAGGGTGTCCAGCAAGGCATGGTTCACTTTGTGCCTGGCTTCCCCGTCATGGCTTGGCCGATGATGCAAGACAAACTCGATGCGTATTGCCAAACTTGGGGCGCTGCGCCCAAGCGCATCGAAAAGTCTGTGATTGTTTTTGGCGCCATGGAGGCAACCCTTACCCCGTTGATGGAGCGCATTGAATTGCAACATGCGGGTATCAAGGTTTTTAGCCTGCCTAGCGTGGACCATCCCAAGTGGGGCAAGCACATTGAACTTGGCGTTAAAGGCGCTGAAGATCAGATCGAGACCGCTTTTCAGGCCTTGAAAGACGGCTTAAAGCCATTTTCAGTTGAGCTCGGCCCTGAAATGGTGCGTTAACCTATATTGCACTACAATGGTGCGTTATTTGTGTATTGTGGTGCGTCAATTTGATGCGAAAAATTCCCATCAAGTCGTCAAGCGAATCCCTGCCAACAGGGCACAATAGCGGACTTGGGAAATTGCCGTTAACTGCCTTTGTTGGCACAGAAACTGCATTCCAGAAGAACGAATTATCAACCCCATCCTTAGGAGAATTTGATGGCAAAGACCGTCGCAGACGTGATGAAGATGGTGAAGGACAACGAAGTTAAATTTATTGACTTCCGCTTCACCGATACCCGTGGCAAAGAGCAGCACGTTTCAGTGCCAATTTCCCACTTTGACGAAAGCAAGTTCACTGATGGCCATGCGTTTGACGGTTCTTCCATTGCCGGCTGGAAAGGCATCGAAGCCTCCGACATGTTGTTGATGCCCGATCCGATCACCGCCAACATTGACCCTTTCTTTGAAGAAACAACTTTGATCTTGGGTTGCGATGTGCTGGAGCCAGGTGATGGCAAAGCATACGACCGTGACCCCCGTTCTATTGCCAAGCGCGCTGAGGCCTATTTGAAGGCATCCGGTTTGGGCGATACAGCTTACTTCGGACCCGAGCCAGAATTCTTCTTGTTCGACGACGTTCGTTTCGGCAACGACATGTCCGGCTCGTTCTTCAAGATCGACGACTACGAAGCACCATGGAATAGCGGCACGAAAATGGAAGGCGGCAACCGCGGCCACCGACCTACGGTTAAAGGTGGCTACTTTCCAGTGCCTCCCGTTGACAGTACGCAAGACATGCGCGCTGAAATGTCCTTGATTCTTGAAGGCATGGGCATTCCTGTTGAAGTGTTCCACCACGAAGTGGCTGGCGCTGGTCAAAACGAAATCGGCACACGCTTCAGCACCTTGGTGCAGCGCGCTGACTGGACTCAAACATTGAAGTACGTGGTTTGGAACGTGGCCAACGCTTACGGCAAAACTGCGACTTTCATGCCCAAGCCTTTGGTCGGTGACAACGGTTCTGGCATGCACGTTCACCAGTCCATCTGGAAAGACGGCAAGAACTTGTTCGCTGGCAATGGCTACGCAGGTTTGTCAGACTTCGCGCTGTACTACATTGGCGGCATCATCAAGCACGCACGTGCCTTGAACGCCATCACCAACCCCACCACCAACAGCTACAAGCGTTTGGTGCCTGGTTTTGAAGCGCCTGTGAAGTTGGCTTACTCAAGCCGCAATCGTTCTGCTTCCATCCGTATTCCTTACGTTGCTTCTGACAAAGGTCGCCGCATTGAAGCGCGCTTCCCAGATCCAATGGCCAACCCTTACCTGTGCTTCTCTGCACTGATGATGGCTGGTTTGGACGGCGTGGAAAACAAGATACATCCTGGCGAGGCTGCTACCAAAGATTTGTACCATTTGCCTCCTGAAGAAGATGCATTGGTGCCAACCGTTTGCCATAGCTTGGATCAAGCACTCGAGTATTTGGACAAAGACCGTGCCTTCCTCACAAAAGGTGGCGTGTTCACAGACTCCATGCTCGACGCTTACATTGAATTGAAAATGGGCGAAGTCACACGCTTCCGCCAAGCTGTGCACCCCATCGAATACGAGATGTACTACTCACTGTAATTTGCAGCAAGTTTGGGCAGCTGAGCCCGACCCCTAAATGGACGGCTCAGGCCGTCCTTTTTCATTCAGGAAAGATTTTTGATCCATGAATTTGAGCTTTCGGTCGGTTAAATTTCAATGGTACATGCTGCTCAAGGCATTGCCATTGAGTGCCGGTATTGCTTTTGCCGATCAAACTGTCTACAAGTGTGGTCAAGAAATCACCAATCAGCCGAATGATCCCAGTCAGTGCCAAAAACTATTAATTTCAAAACCGACTCAAATCGAGGGAACGCGTGTTCAAAATGGCCAGTCTCCAAAGACTGCATCAACGGTTTTTGACAAGCTTGTTGAACCAATTTCGATCACGCCAAACAACCCTCAAGAGGTGCACCAACGAAATACGCAAGCACGCACTGTTTTGGAGGATGAGTGGCAAAAATTAAGTGCTCGTCACGCCGAAATGGTGCGAATTTTCAACGGAGGTCAACCGGCCCTTCAAGATGGCGAGACTTTGCAAAACCCGCAATACAAACGCCGCGCTTCTGAAATGCAAACCCAAATTGAGCGAATGGCCCGTGACCTGATGGCTTTGAAAAGAGAGTTATCACGTCACCCATCCAATTTGGCCTCCGTGCAAACCAAGTGAAATTCAGATGGCGAATATTTCTAAGCAATCTAAACTGAGTTCTACCCCCCATGCGGTATCCCAAGGTCGCAAGGCGAAGCTGGAAGACGCTTCTAAAAATCATCGCTTTCATGCATTTGATTGGTTAGCCACCCCCATAGCCGTAATGGAAAGCAATGGCACTGTCATCTTTGTTAACGCAGAACTAGAGGACGTGATTGGACAGTCTAGAAGAAGTTTGGAGGGTGAATCCTTTTTGAATTTCTTTACAGATCCCCAACCTTTGCTGCATGCGCTTTCTGGCGCTAAGGCCAACGAGTTCGCGGCATTGCGTTACGACGCCGAGTTGTTGCGCATTAATCCTGAAGAGTCGTTGCCTGTTCATGTGATTGTGGCGCAGTCCGATCACTCCGATGAAGTGATCATTGAATTGTTACCCATTCAGCAGCAAACTCGGCAAGACAGAGAAGAGCGGCTGAATGACCAGGCCCAAGCCAACAAAGAGCTCATTCGAAATTTAGCCCATGAGATCAAGAACCCCTTGGGCGGGATTCGCGGTGCCGCTCAATTGCTCGAAATGGAAATGGAGTCCAAGGAGCTGACTGAGTACACCCAGGTCATCATCCGTGAAGCCGATCGATTGCAAACTTTGGTCGACCGCTTGCTAGCGCCTCATCGCAGACCTCACATGGTGGGGGATGTCAATATTCATGAAGTTTGTGAGCGGGTGCGCTCACTCATCGTGGCTGAATTTCCCAGAGGCTTGCGAGTCATTAGAGACTACGACACCTCCATCCCTGAATTCAGAGGTGACAGGGAGCAGCTTATTCAGGCAGTTTTGAACATCGCGCACAACGCGGTCTTGGCCTTGTCAGATCGAGTGACCGAGGGTGATGCACAACTGACTTTCAAGACGCGAATTACCCGCCAAGCAACCTTTGGCAAACAGCGCTATCGACTGGCATTGGAATTGCATGTCATTGACAACGGGCCTGGAGTTCCAGACTCGATCAAGGATCGAATTTTCTTCCCACTGATTTCTGGAAGAGAAGGCGGCTCTGGCTTAGGTCTGACTTTGGCGCAGACTTTCGTTCAGCAGCACCACGGCATGATCGAGTGTGAAAGCGTGCCAGGCCGAACAGATTTCAAAATTTTGATTCCCTTGCCCTGATCTGATGGCAGACAGTGCATTCCTTTTAGAGAAAGTTAAGTCACATGAAGCCTATCTGGATCGTAGACGATGACCAATCCATCCGATTCGTCTTAGAGAAGGCACTCCTTCGCGAAGGCTTGAGTACACGCAGCTTTACCAATCCGCGTGAAGTTCTTGCTGCCTTGGCTGCAGAAGACGGAAGTGACGGTCCTCAGGTCTTGGTCAGTGACATTCGCATGCCAGGTGGGTCGGGCTTGGATTTATTGACGCAAGTCAAGCAGCAGTTACCTGCTTTGCCAGTCATCATCATGACGGCTTTTTCTGATTTGGACAGTGCCGTTTCAGCTTTTCAAAATGGCGCTTTTGAATACCTCCCCAAGCCTTTTGACTTGCCAAAGGCCATCGAACTCATTCGACGCGCTTTAGAAGAGAGCCAGCGAGAGGAAGTGGGCGAAGAACTCTTGGCAGCTACGCCAGAAATGCTTGGGCAAGCACCTGCCATGCAGGATGTTTTTAGAGCCATCGGTCGACTGTCGCAAAGCAATGTGACGGTCATGATCACAGGCGAGTCTGGCTCTGGCAAAGAGCTGGTGGCGCGCGCATTGCACAAGCACTCTCCAAGAGCCAATGGCCCTTTTGTGGCCATCAATACGGCGGCCATTCCCAAAGATTTGTTGGAGAGTGAGCTCTTCGGACATGAAAGAGGTGCGTTTACAGGCGCCCAAACATCGCGCCGTGGCAGGTTTGAACAAGCAGAAGGCGGCACTCTGTTTTTAGATGAAATTGGCGACATGCCTTTTGATCTTCAGACACGCTTGTTGCGCGTTTTGTCAGATGGACACTTTTACAGAGTGGGCGGACACACTTCGGTCAAGGCCAATGTGCGAGTCATTGCTGCCACCCACCAAGATTTAGAGCAGCGTGTTAAAGAAGGCGTTTTCCGTGAAGACTTGTTTCACCGCCTGAATGTCATTCGTCTGCGTTTGCCGGCATTGCGCGAACGTAGAGAAGACGTTCAAGTTTTAACCAAGCATTTCTTGTTGCAAAGTGCTCAGCAATTGGGTGTTGAGCCAAAGCGAATTTCAGATCAAGCGCTTGAAATTTTGGGACACTTTAACTTCCCTGGCAACGTGCGCCAACTTGAAAATATTTGCCACTGGCTGACTGTGATGGCGCCAGCCCAAATGATTGAGGCCAAAGACCTGCCGCCAGAAGTCTTGTTGCCCAACCATTCCGTGAGTGCAAGCCCTCAAGCTGCAATGGCAACGGGAGAATTTGTACCCTTGGAGGGTACACCCCTTCCTGTTGCCATCGGTACATCGCCCGCGCTGGTTAACTTAGGCGCACATGCAGGCTGGGAGAGCGCGTTAGAGGTGGAAGCTTTGCAGCTGCTGGGCACAGATCGTCAAGATGTCTGGGACGTTTTGACCAAACGTTTTGAATCCTTGCTCATTCAAGCAGCACTGGCCACCACCCGCGGACGACGCATCGAAGCGGCTGTCAAATTGGGTATCGGCCGCAACACCATTACTCGCAAAATTCAAGAGCTGCATATTGAAGGCTAATGCTTGAAAAAAAGGCCTTCACTTGAAGGCCTTTTTTGTGGGGCAAGAGTGATGCAGTTCAGTTGGTTTTATTTGGAGTAAATGATGCCACCCAAGTTGTTAACAGCGATGTACATGTTTTGAGCTCTTAACAAATTGGTGAGATTGGCCGTGGATTGACTGGCCTGCGACTTCCAAATAATGCCATCCATGCTGGTAACAACTGTCCCGCCTGAACCGACTGCCAAGAACTGATTGGTAGATGAAATTGCATTGAAATTGGCACTTGTATTGGCACTTTGGACTGTCCATGAAATGGCATCAGGGCTGCTCAAAATAGTGCCATTGGCTCCAACTGCAATGAATTGATTGCTGGTCAAATTGGCCGTGACAGTTGCAATCGAACCCACCGCTTTGAGGTTGGCTTGAGTGCCTGAGTTTTGGGCTGTCCAAGTCAAGCCATCTCCGCTGGTCAGAATGGTGCCGGCAGCACCGACCGCAGCCCAGGTGCCTGCGCTTGTATACGAGACGCCATACAGGTTGGTTGAAATTGGCACACTTGCAGCCACTGTCCAAGTGATGGCATCCTTGCTGGTCACAATGGTGCCGTTGTCACCGACTGCAATGGCCAAGCTGGTACTGGCTGCAACGGCGTTCAAATTTTGATTGCTTATTTTGGCGGACTGCGTCCAAGTTTTGGTGTCGGTGCTGTAAAGGATGTTGCCCACTGCGCCAACTGCGATAAATTTGGCGAAGCCATATTCGGCCGCATTCAAGTTAGCGCTGACAACGGGCGTGATGGCTGTCCAAGTGTTCAAGTCTGTTGCTCTGAACATTTTGCCGCCATTGCCTACCGCCAAGTACGTGTATTGCACTGTATTGCTTGCAGTGTCTGTGTAGCTGCCATAAGCGAGGCCTGTTGGCGTGCCTGTGTTCAAGGTGCCTGATGAGGCCCACTCGGTGCCTGCTAAGCGAGGCGTGGCTGCAATCGTTGGGGTGGCTTCTCCACCAGGGCCGCTGTTGATTCTGCCCGTCATGAAAAATGAATAAGGTGTGCCATTGATCAGGCCACTGACCACAAAGGGGGATGTGACCTTGAGTCGGTAGGCAGAGCCTGTTGTGGCAAGCCAATTGCTCAAGCTCAGGTTCGGGTTGTTAGGTGCCGCGAAAATCCAGTACTCAACCCCTGGAGTTTCCTTCCAACTCACGGTGACCTGGCTGTCTCCAGCGACAAGACTTAAGCCGCCAACAGGAGGGGGCGGTGTTGGGGAAGTGGAGTTACCGCCACATGCTGCCAAAAGTAGGGCTGATGCCATCACTAGCAGGTAAGCGCGAATCGAATGCAAAGACATGAAAATTTCCTGTACGGAACCGAATAAGCCCAAATTCTAAGTGACCAGACTGGGGATTGTGCCAATGTGAGAGTTTAGGCCTTCGTGCATACTCTTTTTAACTTTATTCAAGGGAGAAAACAGCATGGATCGTCGGAATTTTTTCCAGGGCTCAGCATTGATGTCAACAGGGGCTCTTTTGGGATGCGCTACCCCTGGCATTGCCCAACAAAAGGTCAAGACCCCTTTTGACGTGCCCCAAATCTATATTCCTGTCGTGGGATCGGATGAAATGTTCCCTGTTCGCCGAATCTACTGTATTGGCCGTAACTATGCCGCGCATGCCCGAGAAATGGGCTCTGACCCTACCCGTGAACCGCCATTTTTCTTTCAAAAACCAACCGATGCTATTCAATACGTGGCCACTGGTACGGTCGCAAACCATCCCTATCCACCTCTGACCAAAAACTACCACTACGAAGCGGAATTGGTCGCAGCCTTGGGCAAGGGGGGGCGAAACATTCCTGTTGCAAAGGCTTTGGAATTGGTTTGGGGCTATACCTTGGGCCTCGACATGACGCGCAGAGATTTGCAGCGCGCCATGGGCGATGAGAAAAAACCTTGGGAAATTGGCAAGAGCTTTGACATGTCTGCGCCCATTGGTGCTTTGCACAAATTGGCCGCTATTGGTCATTTCACTGAAGGCAGTATTTGGCTCAAAGTCAACGGCCAGGTGAAGCAAAACTCCGACTTGAAGAACATGATATGGTCAGTCGCTGAACAAATCAGCAAGTTGTCTGAAGCTTTTGAGTTGTTTCCTGGCGACATCATTTACTCGGGTACACCAGAAAATGTGGGTCCCGTCGTTCGTGGCGATGTGATAGAGATGCACATTGATCGATTGCCCAATTTGAGTGTGAAGATTGTTTAATTCTAGAAAGAGATCTCAATATGAATATGGCAATTGCCTCTTTGTTGGTGGCGGGCTTGATGCCAATCGTTTGTGCTGGTATTGCCAAAGCCGGTCAGAAGAATTACGACAATCACAATCCACGAGAGTGGTTGGCGAAACAAACGGGCTATCGAGCCAGGGCCAATGCTGCGCAAGGCAATTGTTTTGAGGCATTTCCGTTTTATGCGATTGGCATTTTGGTGGCCATGCATGCTCAAGTACCGCAGGCGCGCATTGATATTTATGCGGGCGTATTTATAGCAGCACGAGTGGCCTACATTGCATGCTATGTGATTGACCAAGACAAGATTCGCTCACTGGCTTGGTTCATCGGTTTTCTGTGTACCTTAGGTTTGTATTCTGCTGGCCTTGGTGCTTAACATTCAAGCTGCAAGAAGGCGCACCCACTGTCAAGTGGTGCGCCTTTTTCAAATTACTTGCTCCAAGTATCTTTCAGGCCCGTGCAGCGGTTAAAGACCAGCTTGTTGGCTGCATGGTCGATGCGATCAGCGACAAAGTAACCGTGTCTCTCAAATTGAAATTTGGCATCGGGTGCACTTTGCGCCAATAAAGGCTCTACATAGGCGCTGATCACTTTGAGGCTGTCAGCGTTAAAGCTGGTTAAAAAGTCTTTACCGCCTGCATCTGGATGGGCTTCTGTGAACAAACGGTCATACAAGCGCACTTCAGCTGAAACTGCATCAGCCTGTGACACCCAAGTCATCACGCCTTTAACTTTCACACTGTCTGAGCCAGGTGTACCGCTTTTGGTGTCTGGAATGAATTGCGCCAGCACTTCGATCACCTTGCCATTGGCATCTTTGTTGGCGCCGGTGCACTCAATGACATAGCCATATTTCAGACGAACTTTGTTGCCAGGAAACATGCGAAAGAAGCCCTTGGGCGGCGTGTCTTCGTAGTCTGTACGCTCTATCCAAAGCGCTTTTCCAAATTTGAAATGCCTTTGTCCCAACTCAGGGTGATGGGGGTGAACGGGTGCATGACATGCCTCTAGTGTGCCGGCGCCCATCTGTTCATCCCAATTTGAGATGGTGAGTTGAACGGGGTCGAGTACGGCCATGGCTCGCGCAGCCTTGGGGTCTAGGTCATCACGCAAACAACCCTCAAGGGTGCTGTAGTCAATCCATGAATCACTTTTGGTGACGCCAATGCGCTCTGCAAAAAGTTGCAAACTCTCGGGTGTGTAGCCGCGGCGGCGAAGACCCACAATGGTCGGCATGCGGGGGTCGTCCCATCCGCTCACTTTGTGCTCGCTGACCAACTGAGCCAACTTGCGTTTGCTGGTAATCACGTAGGTGAGGTTGAGTCTGGCAAATTCGTATTGCTTTGGATTGGGTTGAGCCAGCAAAGCAGGCAAGGCTGTGCCATCTGACAAGGCATGGCTTTCGCTTAATCGAGTGAGAAGCCAATCGTAAAAAGGTCGTTGATCTTCAAACTCAAGCGTACAAATGCTGTGC
>Ga0194055_10000666_pt1 | contig 27840 bp, 19 predicted proteins | sample SepL449m_MetaG_FD_155482 | JGI IMG/M metagenome (GOLD analysis project Ga0194055, IMG submission 155482) | Anoxic zone freshwater microbial communities from boreal shield lake in IISD Experimental Lakes Area, Ontario, Canada - Sep2016-L442-9m | ecosystem: Environmental > Aquatic > Freshwater >... | reverse complement strand
TGTTATGGTTTCAAAGAGGGGCCCAAATTCTTCTAGAATATCGTCAACGCTGCCCACGAGTGTGGCCCCGTCACGCAGCAGTTGGTGGCAGCCTCGCGACATCCGGCAATCAATCGCCCCCGGCACGGCAAACACCTCTCGTCCCTGCTCAGTGGCCAGCCTCGCGGTGATCAACGCACCAGATCGCTCCGATGCCTGGACAACGACCGTGCCTAGTGACATTCCCGAGACGATTCGATTGCGTTGTGGAAAGGCCCCCGGCAGGGGTTGGCCCAGCGGTGGGGCCTCGCTGATGACTGCCCCACGGCAGATGATCTCGTGGGCCAGTTCGGCGTGCTCGGGTGGATAAATGTTGAGCACACCGCTGCCTAGGACGGCGATTGTGCGGCCTCCGGCGGCCAGTGCGCCGCGATGGGCGGCTGCGTCGATGCCGCGGGCAAGGCCGCTGATCACCGTGTAGCCAGCGCGGGCGAGGCTTGAACCGAGTTGCTCGGCAATCTTGAGGCCATAAGAAGTTGCGTGCCTTGCGCCGACGATGGCCACGGCGAGTGCATCGCAGGGCAGCAGGTCTCCGCGCACAAAGAGCAGGCCGGGAGGATCGCTGATCTGCGATAAAAGATTCGGATAATCGGCACTCCCTGCCAGAACGATTCGAACCGATCTTTTGCGACACATCTCAATCACTTGATCGGCAGTCGGATCATCGGACAGCGTGGAAATTACATTGGCCAGCTTTCGGCCGACCCTGCTCACGCTGGCGATTTCGTCGGCTCTGGCTGCAAATACGCCGGCAGGCGTGCCAAATCGCTCCAAGAGCAACTGCCGTAAGCGTGAGCCCACACCCGGCACGCAGGCTAGTCGCACATGATCGCGAAAGCTATCGGAGAGGGCATCGCTTGCGGCGAGCGGTTGGGCCACCTTTTCAGACACGCGATGGGCCCTCATAAAAGTAAGTGAACATTTGTTCTGTTGTAGTCCATTGTGGGGATGGCGTCAAATGATCAGATGAGGCTACTCATCCGGAGCAGGACTTTGCCTGAAAAGCCCCGAGCCCGTGCAATTGCTACGGGCTTTTAAGAGACTCGAATACCGCATGAGAACGCGACGCCGGTTGAGCCAGCCGGTTCACCCGAGGCGGTAAGCCGGTTAACCCGAGGCGATTTTAAGTTCCACGAGATGCTGCGCCGTGCCGACGAGACGATCCCAGTTTTTTTCGACATATTCGGGCGGGCCGCCAATCTGAGCCACAACAAGAGCGACGTCCTCTGTGGGCACCATCTCAATGGCATCCCACGGGCACACCTTCAACTCATAGGGATTTGTCTTTTTACCGGGTATGTGCACGCAGACCTCGCACCCAACGCAGCGCTCGACATCAATCTCGCACCAGCTTTGCAGGTTTTGAAACTGGTCGTACTGCTGCACCTTATTAATGCAGTCAACCGGACAGACCTCAAGGCAAGCCTCACAACCGGTGCAATTATCAGCATTGATAACGGCCAGTTCCTTCGGCAGTTTTTTGCGGGGACCTTGCTTTGCCATACGGTTCTCAATCGGCAGGTGGGAGGAGATTTCTTCAACCGCTCTACAGTATCCAGTTCAATCGTAGCCAGCAGGACCCAAGTGAAAAAGGGGACTGCCCAGGGGCACTAGCGGAGTGCGTTTTCTCCCGAGATTCAGAGGTATAAACTCAGCCCATCCGCAACCAATCTTGCGGAACCCTTAGACCGTTTCGCCCCGAACAAGATCGTCTGGAGTCTGGCGGGTGCGGACGAGGCGGGCTTGGCCATCATCGATCAAAACTTCTGCCGGCAGAGGTTTTGAGTTGTAGTTGCTAGCCATCACAAAACCATACGCTCCGCAGGTTTCAATGACTAGGTAGTCCCCCACGGACGTTGCCGGTAGAGCCCGTGTTTCTACGAAGCCACCCTCCTGCTGCGTGAAGATGTCGCCCGATTCACAGAGCGGCCCACCTACAACAACGTCCTCGACTATCTCCTCTTCCGCCGGGCCGCGAGCAGTTTGGTTTTGCGACTCTTTCTCTGGACATAGACTCATCGGATGCCAAGAGCCGTAGAGCACGGGCCGAGCCAGTGTGTTGAATCCAGCATCGACGAGCAGGTATTTTTTTGTTCCTTGACGCTTGATCGCCCGCACCTCGGTGATCACCGATCCCGCTTCGGCGGTGAGATAACGGCCCGGTTCGATCTCCAAGCGAATGCGATGGCCAAACCGCTCCTCCAATCGCTTGCGCGTTGCGTCCCAGAGCGAGAAATAACTGCCGAGGTCCGCGTGCACCTCGTTGGGCTTGTAGGGCACCGGCAGCCCGCCTCCGGCGCTGATGGTTGTCAGAGATCGGCCGATCTCATGGGCCACGCGTTCTAAGGCTTCGGCGACTTTCGCCAGGTGCACTAGATCCGCACCGCTGCCGATGTGCATGTGAAGCCCACTCACGCAGAGGCCGGCCCACTCAGCCCGCCGCAGCACATCCGGAATCTCCTCGTGCCAGATGCCGTGCTTGGAGCCCTCGCCGCCAGTATTTGTTTTTTGGCTGTGGCCATGGCCAAAGCCGGGATTCACTCGCAAGGTCACATGAGCGCCAGGCACGCGGGCGGCGAGTTGTTCGAGCATATCGGCCGAGCCACAGTTGACCGGGAGGCCAAGCTTCGCCACAACATCAAGGCTGTCGCGATCAAAAATATCAGCCGTGTAGACAATCGGGTGCACAGGCGGCAGCCCATCAGACGATTGCATTAGAACGGCGTGCGTTGGATAGCCTGCCTTTTCCGCGCGGTGGATTTCACCCGTGCTGACAGCATCGACCATCACCCCCTCGCTGCGAATCAGATTGAGCACCGCCAGATTAGAGCAGGCCTTCTGAGCAAATCGAATCGTATCCCAAGCGGCTAGATCGCGGCAGCGGCGACGGATCATCAAAGCGTCGTAGACATAGAGCGGTGTGCCGTAGGTCTGAGCGAGTTGGGCGACTCCCACCCCGGCAATCTGCCGGCGAATGCCCCGGGAAATACCGTCTGTCAGTGTGTCAGTTTGTTTTTCAAGGCCGGCGGAAGTCACGAGTTTTATTCCAAAGGAGGAGAGGATAGTCAGACCGGGATTATCACCGTGCGGGTAGCGGGAGCGGAAATCCACGGGGCAGCGGCACGCCCCCTCCCAAGACCGGAACCGGCTTGGCTTGTGCTGGGCCCGCCAGCGTTGCTGCTGCCCGAACGACACCGGCTCCAGCTGAGAGACGCATGGCAAGGCCACGCTCAATCGGACGAACCAGCAGTTGCAGTAGCGCTGCTTCTGTGTCTGTGGCCGCTTCGGCATCCGGCACAGGCCCGCCCGCCCGCATCCGCTCGGCTGCCAGCGTGGCTTGCGGCCCGCCGCCTTGCGCGGCAGCGTAGAGCAGCAAATCGTCCATCGACAGCTGTAAAGTGGCCAGGGGTTTTCCAGCGGGATTCTTTTGGCCATTGCTCTCTAGGACGGTGCTCAGGCGTTTTTGAGGATCGCCGCCAGCCAAAAGGAAAACGTATTCGGGGGCAATGGCCAGCGTAAGATCGAGCGACTCGCCCAGATTCTCGGCTCCCGGCACACCGCTTAGATAAAGCCGCACGGTATGCAACGTAGCCGCCCCTACCTTGCCGCTATCAAATTGAACGCGTACATAATCTGGCACGCTCTGCTTGTCACCCAGCAATTTTTTTACCTGCTTTTCAAATGCCGCCCCATCCTTCACGCGGGCACCCGCTGTGATGGTGGGAAGAGGCTGCTTTTCGGTTGTCGCACTTGTGTCGAGCGTGCCTGCCGCGTCGATGCCACCGGAACCGAGCATTGCAAAGAGCAAATCGCGTGCAACTCCAAAGAGAATTTTTGTGGCCGCGTTGTCGCTGTCATCTGGCAGCGACTGCTGCAGGAGTTCAAGAGCCTGCTTTTGCGTGTCTGGCGGAAGTGACTGCGCTACAAAGAGGCGGACTGCCGCTGGCTTGCCATCGGCAGTGTCTGGCGGGGCAACGGTGAGCGAGCCTCCCGCAGCCCCGAGCAGGGCGAGGGCCGATTTTGACCCCGCCACAGCCACGGTGCGGTTCTCCAGCAGAACACGTTTTTTTGCGATGTCGATGCCGAGGCCCAGTGTCAGAGATTCGGTTTCTGCAAGTCCTTCAATGGCGATCTTGAGGGCGACGCCATCCAGCGGCGTTCCTCGGGCATCGGCCCCTTGCTGGAGAAACGCTGCTAATTGCTCTCGCAAAGCGGCGGGAAGCAGGCTGGGAAAAACCTTGATACCGAGCGAAAAATCTTCAATCAAGGGGGCGAAGAACGGCGTCGGATCGACAGCGATGCTGGCGTCGATCCCATCGGGAGTGAGAATCGCCCAGCCATCTTTTTCAGTCATCGTCATTGCGATTCCACTGGGCAGCGTGATGCGACGGCCCCCGTCAACGCGTTCGCTGGGCCCAATCACGCTTTGCAACGAATCGAGTAACTTACCGAGATCCTTGACCGGCACAAAGCCATGGCCAGCAATGTCTGTGCCATCGCTCGAGATGACAATTCCCATTGGACGTTTGACATCCAGCCCCGCCAGACCCTTTCCTTGTGTCGCCAAGAGTAGTACCGACTCGGCCATGCCAGCCAGTCCGGGGTTGTCGATTTGAGCGCCTACCCAGCCGATTTGCTTCTTGAGATCGCCGTAGCTGTCGCAGACGGCAACTGCCAGCACCTGTCGTTCGGCGGCCATCGCTCTGGCGGGCAAAACAGCCGACATCAAAACTGCTATGAGAACCCAAAGAGAGCAGGCCACGGCAGGCATTCCGCAAAGAGTTTGACTGTTTTGGAAGCGGCGGCCGTGCCGCGGAGTGTTCAAAAATGGGTTGAGATCATGACAACGCATGGCAGAGTGTCCTTCAAAAGTGTCGAGCAGGCCCTTGGGCTGTGAGTAGTCTATAGAGTATCAATTCCGAAGCCGCTCCATAGCCGTCAAGACGGCAAAAATCTGAAGCCTCTCAGAAACGGTAGTCTCAACGCGTATGCAGCCAACTTTTCACCGTTTTGAATCAGGTGTTTTTTTGCCCCCTCTGGATGAACCGATCCCCACGCCAGGGATGCGTCTGCCAGCAATCCTTTTTTGTCTGACGGCAGCCACGACATTTGCGGCGGGTGTCGCTGGCTGGCAACCGCTGCTGTTTAGGTTCGACGATCAACTGGCCCAACAATTCTCTGAGCACTGGCCTCGCGGACTGGCCTATGCGATAGCTGTGATGGCTGTGCTGGCAGCGCATGAGTTCGGCCACTTTATTGCCGCGAGGCTCTACCGCATTCCCGCCACGCTGCCATTTTTTATTCCAGTGCCTGTGCTTCTCACAGGCACGCTGGGCGCGGTGATCGGCATGGATGGATCACGGGCCAATCGGCGCCAAATTTTTGACATCGCTTTGGCTGGCCCACTGGCGGGACTTGTGGTGGCGGTGCCTTTGCTAGCCATTGGCATGTTGACGGGCACGCCCGCCGAACGGAATCCTTTTGCCCTGCCGCTCCTGGCCCGATGGATGCTCTCAATCGTACGCCCCGACCTGGCCAGCGGCTTCACGATCGATCCCAACCCGCTCTTTATGGCCGGCTGGGTTGGGTTACTTGTCACGGGCTTGAACATGATTCCGATCAGCCAGCTTGATGGCGGTCACATCAGCTACGCCCTGCTTGGCGACCGCGCCCGCTGGCTGGCTCGCAGCATTCTGGCAATGGCTCTCTTCGGCATCGTTGTGCTGGGGCGGTTTCACTGGATTGTGATGGTCGTCGTTGTTGTGCTGATGGGTATCAGCCACCCACCCATCCGCGAGGATGGCCAGTCGCTGGGCCGCCTGAGAATCACCCTAGGAGTGCTCTCTTTTTTGATTCCGCTAGTGACATTCATGCCGGAACCGCTCGTATTGGAGTGAGCGTGCGTTGACGGTGTTGCTCGGGCGGTAAACAATGATAGGGATCGCCAACCGAAGTATGAGGAGAATCGCCGTGAACTCGACCCACAATTTTGTACAGCAGGAAGACCCAGCCGTGTGGGACGCCATTGCCGCTGAGCAGATTCGTCAGCGCGATGGCCTGGAAATGATTGCCAGCGAAAATTTTACGAGCCCCGCCGTGATGCAGGCGGTAGGCAGTGTGCTGACCAATAAATACGCCGAGGGCTACCCTGGCCATCGCTACTACGGCGGCTGCGAATTTGTTGATGCGGTTGAGAACTTGGCTCGCGATCGTGCCAAAAAACTTTTCGGTGCCGAACATGTCAACGTGCAGCCACACTCCGGCAGTCAAGCCAACTCGGCCGTCTATCTGATGGCGATTCAACCCGGCGACACCGTGCTGGCGTTTGATCTGGCTCATGGTGGCCATCTCACGCACGGCATGAAGCTCAATAGCTCGGGGATTCTTTACCGCTTTATTCACTACGGTGTGCGTCGCGACAACAACCTGATCGACTTCGATCAGGTGGCAGCGCTGGCTCGCGAGCACAGGCCAAAATTGATCGTGGCTGGCGCGAGTGCCTATCCACGCGAGATTCAGCATGCGCGGTTTGCGGAAATTGCCCGAGAGGTCTCTGCCAAACTGATGGTTGACATGGCCCATTACGCGGGCCTTGTGGCCGCAGGCATTCACGACAACCCAGTGCCCGTGGCAGATTTTGTCACTAGCACAACGCATAAAACCCTGCGGGGACCGCGCGGAGGCATTGCGATCTGCCGTGCCGAGAATGCTAAGGCGCTTGACCGCTCGGTTTTCCCAGGTACGCAAGGCGGTCCTCTCATGCACTCTATCGCTGGTAAGGCTGTTGCCTTCGCCGAAGCGCTCAGACCCGACTTTAAAATCTATGCGGAGAAAGTTGTTGACAACGCCCGCGCTCTTGCGGCAGCACTTGCCTCCGGTGGCGTCAAACTCGTCAGCGGTGGAACGGACAACCACCTGATGCTTGTCGACGTGACGCCTCTGGGGATTGGCGGCAAGTTGGCCGAAGAGGTGCTCGATCGGTGCGGCATCACCTGCAATAAAAATATGATTCCCTACGACGAGCGTAAGCCGATGGATCCTTCTGGCATCCGTCTTGGCACGCCCGCTCTGACAACTCGTGGCATGGGCACTGATGAAATGCAACGGATTGCCCAGTGGATTTTAAGAGTGCTCAAGTCGCCGGCCGACACGGCCTTGGTGGCCGTAACCAAGCAAGATGTGAGCGATTTGGCAGAACAGTTTCCGGCACCAGCGGCCCAGCTTGAGCCGCAGGCGAGTCGCGATGCAAGAACATTACAAACGGTTATGGGATGAGTCAGCCTGCCGGCAGGTTACCCCCCCGGCTCGGCTCACCTGATCGGCCAGCACTTCCTGCAACAAGAACAGTAAGAGTTGGGCTGGTGCAGTCGGCCTGCACGCCGTCGCGCGAACAAAATATCGCCCAAGCACTTGCAGGCATTGCCTGTGCCGCGGAGGGCGGCGCGGAGGTTGTGTGTGTGCAGGAGTTATTTGCCGGCGAGTATCCCTGCCAGAGCGAGGATCACGCAAAATTTTCCCAAGCCCAGCAGGTGCCCGGGCCTCTCACCGATCTTGTAGCCGCTGCCGCAGAGCAGCATGAAGTTGTGATCGTGGCAAGTTTTTTTGAGAGACGTACGCCGGGGCTTTTCCACAACACAGCCCTCGTATTTGAGTCCGACGGATCGATCGTCGGCACCTACCGCAAGATGCACATCCCCGACGACCCGCACTACTACGAAAAGTTTTATTTTGCACCGGGAGACACGGGCTTTGTGTCGGTGCCAACCAGTCGGCTCCGCGTAGGGCCCCTGGTCTGTTGGGATCAGTGGTATCCAGAGGCGGCCAGACTGACGGCCATGGCCGGGGCCGAGGTGCTCTTTTATCCGACAGCTATTGGCTCGCTTGACGGCGAAGAATCGCTACATCGTCAGCAGTTCGAGGCCTGGGATACGATGCTTAGAAGCCATGCGGTAGCCAACGGCTTGTTTGTCGTCGCAGTCAATCGCACGGGCCGCGAGGGTGCACTCAATTTTTGGGGATCGAGCGTTGTCTATGCCCCGAGCGGCGAGCTGCTGGCTAGAGCTAGCCACGATCAGCCCCAGACGCTCGTCGTGGAATGCGACCTTGGCCGCATTGAGTGGTCGCGCACTCGCTGGCCATTCTTCCGCGATCGTCGCATCGAGAGTTACGGAAATCTCCTGAAGCGATGGGGAGATTAGCCATCACACAAGCAGCAGACTTTTCATTTCGGCTGCCAGCGGAATGGGAGCCACATGCAGCGACATGGCTGGCATGGCCCCACCGACGGGCGACATGGCTGGGCGAGTTTGCGTTGATCCCACGGATGGTTGCCAAGTTTGCCAGGCTGGTGGCAACCTACGAACCGGTGCGAATCATTGCAACTGGGGCCGCACTGGCCGAATCGCGAGCGAGCCTCGAGGATGTTACGAGTCACGAGACGATTGAATGGATCGACATCCCCACCAACGACTCGTGGCTGCGCGACACGGGGCCGGTCTTTCTGCTGCCCAAGGATAAGCCTCTGGAGCCGCAGCTACGCCACGCTGTGGCTGTGGCATGGGGATGGAATGCGTGGGGCGGTAAATACCCACCCTGGGATTTGGATGCCAAGGTATCGCGGCGGATGGCTGAATCGCTTGGCATGCAGGTTTTTCAGCCTGGCATTGTCTTGGAAGGAGGCGCCATCGAAACCGATGGTGAGGGCACGCTGCTCGTCAATCATCGCTGCGTGGCCGATGAGGCGAGAAACCCTGGCCTCTCTCGCGGTGCGATCGAGAAGGTGATCTGCCAGAGGCTGGGCATTGAACGACTGCTCTGGGTAGGGGGCGAATTAGCCGGGGACGATACCGACGGACACATCGATCAGTTGGCGAGATTTGTCTCGCCGGGCAGAGTTGTGGCGGCTCGGCAGCCAGACCCGCTCGACACGAACCACAAGCCGCTCCAAGAAAATCTGGCACTGCTGCGCACGCTGGTGGACGCACGAGGCCGTCGGCTGGATGTGATCCCGATCGACATCCCGCCGCGATTTTGCTTTGAGGGAGTGCAGTTGCCCGCTAGCTATATGAATTTTTACATCGCCAATGGCGTTGTTTTTGTGCCGGTGTTTCAGACGGCCACCGATGAGTCAGCGCTGCAGAGGCTGGAGGACTGCTTTCCGGGCCGAAAAATTGAGCCTGTGGACTGTCGCGAATTAGTCCGGGGCCGCGGCGGCCTGCACTGCATCACGCGAGATCAACCGCTCTGATTCCCGGATTTTCATCAGCGTTTTGAGGCCTAGCTGTCTGCGTTTGGTAGCGTTTAACCGTCAAGCCGGGGAGTCATCGCGATCTGCTCTTGCCTAAAGGGATAAAGGTCGGTGAGGATTCAAGAGCTGCGCTCTTTAAAAAAGTTTTAGGTTCCGATCGTTTTAGGTTTCAAGAAGGAATTAACCATGTTGCAAGTGGCAACGGCGGCTCAAGGGCTTGTGTCGCTGATGGCGAGACTGTTAATGGCCGCTATTTTTTTGGCCAGTGCCATTGGTAACAAGATCCCGCAGTTTAAGGCCACGGCGGAATACATGCAGTCGGAAGGCGTTCCCAATCCTAAGTTTGCCCTGTTTGGTGCAATCGGCCTGTTGTTGCTCGGAGGATTGTCGGTGATTAGCGGCGCATGGACGCGGATCGGGGCGATGTTTTTGCTCGTGTTCCTCGTAGCTGCGACCTATTACTTTCATGATTTCTGGACATTTCAAGACCCGATCCAGAGGCAGTTGCAAACGATCCAGTTTATGAAGAACATGGCGATTGCCGGCGGTCTCTTATCACTGGTAGCATTTGGCGGCGGCCCGTGGAGCGTCGATGGCTGGATTGGTCTGCGGCAGGCCGAGGCCGAGGCGGGTACGTCGGCCCCCCGCCCCCGCCCGCAACCCAAACCTCAGCAGGTCAATTAAAGAAACTTCGCTTCGACAGGCGTTTTGGTTTTCAAGCAGAGTCCATCAAAGGGGATCCCTTTATGCATCCGTATCGTATGGTGAGCATGCCGCTCTTGTTGCTCTCGTTTTTTGTGTTCCACGGTAACGCCATGGCGGCACCAGCCACGCCCGTTCAAGGAGAATTAAAAGTGCCGACAGTAAAGCCCTTTGGCAAACTTCCCGATGGCCGTGAGGCGAGTCTTTACACGCTGGCTGTGCCCGGCGGCTGGCAGGCGACAATCACCGACTACGGGGCGATTCTGACGAGTTTTTTAGTGCCGTTGCCGGGTGGCCAAGCCGCCGACAAAACAGTTGACCTTGTCCTTGGCTTTGATTCGCTCGCTGGGTATCTGGCCGAGCACCCCTACTTTGGCGCCATCTGTGGCCGCGTCTCCAATAGAATCGCTGCAGGGGCCTTTGAATTGGACGGAAAAAAATATCAACTCGCCACCAATAATGGCGCTCATCATCTGCACGGCGGTCTTATGGGGTTTGATAAAAAACTCTGGAAGGCGACGCCGCGACTCTCCGAGAAAGGGCCGTGCTTGGACTTAGAGATGGTTTCGGCGGCCGGCGACGAGGGCTATCCGGGCCAGCTATCGGCAAAAGTCACATACACGCTCACGCCAGCAGGTGAATTGTGGGTGGAGATGACAGCCACAACCCAAGCTCCGACAATCGTTAACATGGTGCACCACTCCTATTGGAATCTGGCGGGGCATGCCTCGGGTTCAATTCAGGATCACGAGTTGAGCGTCCCGGCGGATCGCTATTTGCCGGTCGATGCCGGTAGCATCCCGACTGGCCAACTTGCGACAGTAGAAGGCACGCCGTTTGATTTCCGAGGGCAAGCAAAGTCAGCAGTCCCGCTGGGCAAGGCGATCGTCGCATTGCCGCCGAGTGCGGACGGAAAAAATGCCGGGGGAGTGGACCATTGTTTTGTGCTCCGCGATTGGCAGCCAAAAGTCCCAGAGCAAGTCGGAAAACTTCACACCGCCGCAGTCTTGCGAGAGCCAAAGAGTGGTCGCTCGCTCGAGATCCTCACCGATCAGCCGGGGATTCAGGTTTACACGGGTAACTATTTAGATGGCACGCTGAAGGGGAAAGGCGGGGCAGTGTATGCCAAGCAAAACGGCATCTGCTTGGAGACGCAAAAGTATCCAGACAGCATCCATCACGCCGAATGGCCGAGTAGTCGTTTGGACCCTGGACAAACCTACCGCCATACTATGGTTCACCGCTTTAACTCTGGCAATTGATCAGAAGGCCAGTTCACCGCTGTGGTGAGGCCCGCACGGCAGCCTAGCGGCGGGCCAGATTGCGATAAGGTGTTGAGGGAATGGCTGCCGAACAGTTGGCTGTGAATGTGGCAAACGCAGCTTGGCGAGCAAACTCTAATCTATTATTGCTATCACGTGTGCCCATCACGCGGATCGAATTGCTGGCCGTGCTGGCCGGCATCGCGGAGAATCCCAGAGCGATCTGGTAGACCCCGGTCGAGCCATTTCTGCCAGAGGCCTCGCGGGTCGACGTATAATTAAAATTACCATAGCCTGAGACGCCGACGTAGTAGGTGCCAGCCGTTCGAGCGGTGTAGACAAGGTAGCTGTCGTAAGAGCCGCCGAAGTCGTCGTTTGAGGCCAGTTGTTTTCCGGAGGCGTTAAAGAGTCGCAGATAGCTATCGAGGGTAGAGGAGCCTGACAGCGACCGAGCGTCGATGTCGACGACAAACCGCTGGCCAGCCAGCAGTGTGACGCGGTAAAGATCGACATCCTTGGCCCTGTTACGCCCATCACCGATCGTGCCAGAGAGCCGGACAGACCCCACCGTTACAGGGATGGCTGCGGCTGTTGCCAGCGTGTCGCCAGCATCGATCAGCACAGCCGAAGTGACTGTCCATGAATCGGATGCGGAGGCCGACAGCGGCAGGTTGCCAGCGTCAACAATGCCACTGGCCGAGGCGTTTAAGGAGAGCGTGTAGACACCCGTTGAAGAGGTACTCCCCGCGAGGCCGCTGAGCACCCAATTGACGCCATTGGTGGACGCGACAACAGCACCGGCTAGGGAGACATTCAAGCCGTCGCGAACCAGTTGCAGATCGGCCAGATCAAGGCCAGTGACCGCGCGGTTAAAGGCAATTGAGATCGAATCGACGGCTGTCGAACGAGGGTCGGGAGTGACATCGACGATGTCAGCTACGAGTGCCGGCATAGCAACTGAAAATATCGTACTGTAGGCACCCGTCGTGTCTCCCGCTTGCAGACTGCCGCTGGCCAGCGGGTTGTAGGAGCTGTTGTTGAAGGATGAGACACCGATGTAGTAGGTGCCGGCCGTTGGAACTGTAAACGATAAATAGCTGTCGAGCGAGCCATTGAAATCGTCGTTGAAGGCCAGTTGGCTGCCTGAGTCGCTAAAGAGTCGCAAATACGAATCGAGCGGCGAAGCTGGCGAGAGCGAGCGTGCATCAACATCAACGGTGAGAATCGATCCAGCCTCCAAATCAATCCCAAAGAGATCGATATCGCCAGTCGCATTGGCCCCGTCGCCGATAAATCCTGTTACGGTCGCCCGGCCGTCGACAATGAAAACGCTCGTTGCCGTGGAGATTGAGTCGTTGGGCTCCAGCGGGTCGGTGGGTGTGGGAGTAGGTGTCGGCGTGGGCGTGGGCGTAGGCGTAGGCGTAGTAACACCGGCGAGGTATTGCAGAGCGCTTGCAGCGTTGAGGAGACCGCCGGTGGCGACCTTGCCGGTAAGACTGGCAATCGGTGTTGTGCTTGCGAGGATAGCCGTGCGGATCTGAGCAGAGGTGGCTTGCGGATAGGCCGCAGCCAAGATCGCGACTGTGCCGGTGACATGCGGCGTGGCCATTGATGTGCCGCTGTAGGAGGCGTATGTATTGCCGGGAGTTGTCGAAAGAATGCTTACACCCGGAGCCCCAAGATCAACGGTCGTGACCCCGTAGTTTGAAAAGCTAGCCAAGTTATTTGAGCGATCGGTAGCCGCCACCGAGATGATCGCATCGCTCGTGTAATTGGCAGGGTAGGAAGGAGTTGTCTCGTTATTGGCCGCTTCATTTCCGGCGGCAGCCACAAACAGAATGCCAGCCTGACCGCCAGCAGTGATCGCATCCCGCAGAGCGTTTGAAGCCCCACCGCCACCCCAACTGTTGTTGGTAGCAACGATGTTGATGCCAAAGTCACGGCGCATCTGCGTCGCATAGTTGATGGCCGCCACCGCTCCGCTCGTCGACCCGCTGCCATCGCCAGCCAAAAATTTGAGGCCCATGATTGAGACCTGCCAATTGACGCCCACCACACCCACGCCGTTATTGCCCACAGCCCCGATGGTGCCGGCGGTATGCGTGCCGTGGCCGTTGTCATCCATTGGGTCGGCGTCGTTATTGACGAAGTCGTACCCATGCACATCGTCTATCTTTCCGTTGCGATCGTTGTCGATACCGTCTCCAGCCACTTCGCCGGGATTGCTCCAAGCGTTGGCGGCCAAGTCGGGATGGTTGTAGTCGAGCCCTGTGTCAATGACGGCGATCACTACGCCACGAGATCCGGTTGTTGTGTTCCAAGCTTCAGGGGCGTTGATGTCGGCGTTGGCGAGGCCGCCTGATTGTCCAATGTTATTGAGGCCCCAGAGCGTGCCAAACGACGGATCGTTGGGGATCGCTGTAGGAGCGATCATGAAATCGGGCTCCACATAGGCAACGCCCCGCGTGCGGGCAGCCCAGCCAAGCACATCTTGCGTGCTGGCACCGGGCGTTTTCAACGAATAAAAGCCATCACCGAGGGAAGTCGACTGCCAATTGGAGGCTAGATTGAGCGAAGCTAGCGAGGCAGATGAGACAACTGCCCCTGTTGCGGCAGCGGACGCTGTTCGCACGACCCATGTGTCAGCCCGAGCATCAACGGTGTGGCCGTGCCATTCAACCTGCCGCGATAGAGCGCGGGATGCCGAGCCTAGGTCGGCCGAGAGATAAGCCCGAACCTCTAAGGATTCATGGGAAAGACAAGAGGATCGCTTATGCCTGAAAGAGCGTGTCATCGTGCGTGCCTTTTGGACGAGTGAAATGTGACCAGCCCTGTCTGCCTGAAATCAAGACCTCAAGCCACGAATATTGCCCCCAAATGTGAACTTTTCGACGGTCCGCATCCTAAACAAAGAGTTCATCTAACAGAGCATTTCGAAACGAGGCCCAGATCATCAAAACAGGTCGTCAGTTCAGGGAATGATTCCGGCACACCTCGGGCCCGCAGTAGGATAGCCGTTTGCGAGAACCTTGTCCAGCCATTTAAGACAGTTCAGCAAAGGGAAAGCTGTGGGGCTGTCACAGCTTAGCTGTGGCTGGGAATATCCGATTCCGAAGGCGATTTGAGACTTTTCAGGTGATTCCCAGAGCGTCATGCCATCGCACTGGACACTTAGGATGAAGCCTACGACAAGCCCGTTTTCTGTAACCCCCGTTTTCCGTCCCCGCAATTGTTTTCAGGCGAACAAAGGAGGGATTTGCCGGCGGTAGACGATCGTCCTGATGGTAGCTTGTGGGCAGATCGTCGGTTGAAAGCTACAAATGGAGGCGGGAGAGTCGGCGGAATAATTGGGGTAAAGTGTCGATCAGTTGAATTGCATGGCATACTTGAGGTCAGGTTAAAAGTTGCTCGAGAGAGGTAAACCTTATGGTTGATGTCGTTATTCCCCAGAGACCAATCGATTCGCGTCGCTTGCCAGACCGCACTGACGTTGTTGTGATTGGGGGTGGGCCAGCGGGAGCGACAACGGCAACGCTTCTGGCTCAAAAAGGACACCGCGTGACCCTGCTCGAACGGGAGCGATTTCCGCGATTTCATATCGGTGAATCGCTGATCCCGGAGACGTTCTGGGTGCTTGAGCGACTCGGCCTGCTTCCCCAGATGCGAGCCAGCCAATTTGTCGAAAAGCACAGCGTGCAGTTTGTGAACGAAAAAGGCACGGTCTCGGAGCCATTTTATTTTGCCGACCACAAGCCGCAGGAAAGTTCGCGAACGTGGCAAGTTGTGCGGAGTGAGTTTGACGAGATGATGCTGAGGAATGCGGCCCAGCAGGGAGTTGATGTCCATGAAGGCATGCGAGTGGTAGAGGTGCTATTTGAGCAAGCGGCGACAGGCCAGCGGGCTACGGGCGTGCGCGTTCAAGATGAGACGGGTCGCGAGCAGACTCTTGTGGCTGATGTGGTCGTGGACGCCAGTGGTCAGGGGGCGATGATCATGAGCCGGCTGGGACTGCGAGAGTGGGATCCAGAACTAAAAAAAGCTGCTCTTTGGACATACTGGAAAGGAGCCAGTCGCGGCACCGGTCGCGATCAGGGAGCCACGCTTGTCATGCAGCTTGCCGATAAGCAGGGCTGGTTTTGGTACATACCGCTCCACGACGGCACGGTCAGCGTGGGTGTTGTGGCAGCCTATGACTATCTGTTTAAAGATCGCGACACTAAAAACCCCGAGCTGATTTACGCAGAAGAAATGACAAAATGTCTGGGTCTGGGGTCGAGGATCGAATCGGCCGAGCAGGTGGGGCCTGTTCGAGTCGCCAAGGAATATTCATACCGTTCGCAGCAGGTGGCCGGGGATGGATGGGTGCTAGTTGGTGACGCGTTTGGATTTCTTGACCCGCTCTATTCATCAGGAATTTTACTAGCGCTCAAGTCCGGAGAATTGGCGGCCGATGCGATCGCGGCAGGATTGGCCGTGGGGGATACATCGGCGGCGCGACTCGGGGCGTGGGGGCCAGACTATATTCAGGGCATGGAACGGATGAAGCGGCTGGTCTGCGAGTTTTACAATGGCTTTAACTTCGGCAAGTTTGTCAAGCGTCATCCGAGCTTAAGAGGCCACATCACTGATCTATTAATAGGTGACTTATTCAGTGATCGGCTCGATGAAATCATCGAGCCACTCCGAGCGATGCGGGCCGAAGAATCAATCGGATCGGGAGTCTGACCAGCCGCCTTCCCTGAGGGGCCTCGTCTGTTGGATGGTAAGGACCGCCCCGAATAACTTGTAGCCCCTTATGAGGGCGGGCCAAAATCAGATTCACCGGTTCAGCATAATTCTTGTCAAACTCACCAGACAAGACGGTTCTCCAAGAACAGTCGGGGCGACACGATTCGAACGTGCGACCTCTACGTCCCGAACGTAGCGCTCTACCAGGCTGAGCTACGCCCCGATTGGTTTGATGCGGGAAAATGTTCCGCACAAAGGAAGAGATAGCGAAAGATTACCTGACGGCAAGGAACGTGACAACTGCGATGTTTCTATAGCCTTGCTGAGCGGGCCTGTGCACTCAGGCGGTTACCAACGAAGGCAGTATTGTGCGAATGTCAATGCCGTCAGGACGCCAGTCGATTAGTTCCATTTCTGCGGTGCGACGGCCGCGAAACTCGTTGATCTTTGGCTTAAAGGCGACATGAAACGGCTGCCCGGCGGGCGGCAAGTGATCGAGCCACTCAACCGCTCCAAACGCAACAGCGCGAACTTTGACACCATGCTGGACCAGTTGCATGGAAAGATGCCGGCCGTCAGCGCCGATTGTGCGAGGAACTTCTGTGAAGTGCACGCTTGAAGCGCAGAGAATCGGACGGCGGTTGCCATTGCCAAACGGCGCCAGCCGATCGAGCTGCATAACCGTGTCGAGCGTGAGTCCAGCGAGCGTTGTCTCGCCGTCGATCGCGATTTGCGGCTGTCGCAGTTCTTGAGGCAGCCTGGCATCAACGGCGGCCAGAAAGGCAGCGCGAAATGCAGGAATCTTATCGTCCTCGATTCGCAGACCTGCGGCTGCAGCATGGCCGCCACAAGTTAAAAGGTGTTCGCGACAGGCCACCAGTGCCTCGTGGACATCAAACCCAGGCACGCTTCGCAAACTCCCAATCGCTGGTCGGCCCTGATGCTCGTCCTGTGAAATCATGACCACCGGTCGGTGAAACCGTTCGGCTAATCGGCCGGCCACGATGCCGATCACGCCCGCATGCCAGCCGCGATCGGCAAGGACTAAGGCTGCATCAACCGTGGGGTCAAACTGTTCCTGCACCTGCTTGGTCGCCGCCAATTGGATGCTGCGTTCGATCGTATCTCGCTCGCTGTTGAGTTCGTGAATCCGATCGGCCAGTTGCACAGCTCGGGCTGCATCGGAGGTTGTTAAGAGTTCGATGCCAAACGCCGCCTGACCCAGTCTGCCGGCCGCGTTGAGTCGTGGCGCGAGTCGAAATGCCACATCTTCGCTCTCCAGTTGCGACTTCTCGTGAAGTTTTGCCAGTTCTAGCAGGCGATTGATTCCCGGGCCGCCTTTCAGCCGCAGGCACTCAAGCCCATGCTTAACATAGATCCTATTTTCATCGAGCAGCGGCACGACATCGGCCACCGTGCCCAAGCTCGCCAAACCAATTCCTCGCAGCAGCATCTCGCGGAGGCGGGGGGTGACTTGCTTTGAGCCGCAGGCCCGCGTGGCAATCGCCCATGCCAGCTTAAAGGCCACGCCAGCGCCGCAGAGTTCGCCAAAGGGATAGCCTGCTCCGGGCAGGCGAGGATGAACCAGAACATCGGCCTCAGGCAGTGTGTCGGCAAACGAATGGTGGTCTGTGATGATCAGTTCTAGACCAAGCTGCTTGGCCGTCAGCGCCTCAGCCACGCTGGCGATGCCGCAGTCGACCGTGATGACGAGCTGGGCGCCTTTCTGCTGGAGTGTTTTGAGTGCCTCGCTATTGAGGCCGTAGCCTTCTTCAAAGCGATCTGGCACATACCATGATGCTTTGGCATCGATCGCTTCCAAGCAGCCGATTAGAATTGCCGTCGCACACATTCCATCGGCATCGTAATCGCCATAGATAACAATCTGCTTGCCGGCTCGCGCAGCGGCAAGGATTCGATCAGCCGCCGCCGAAATACCGGGCAGCATGTCGGGATCACGCAGGTCGCAGAGCGACCCACTTAGAAAAGCTTTGACTTGAGCGGCGTCGGTAAGGCCGCGCACAGCGAGCAGTCGGGCCACAACAGCCGAAACGCCGGCTGAACGCTCGATGTTAGTGACCATCGTCTGGTCGTGCGGTGCGAGATGCCAGCATTTTGGCACAGGAAACTCCGATGAAAATTTTATCTGGGGAGCCCTGGAGTATACGAAAACCAGGCAGCCGCGTGCAGCGTCCGCAGCGGGTTGATTGGTAGAGGCACCGAATCCCAACGGTGCGTCAATAAAGGCCGGCAGGGGCAACGCGTTATGCCGGTCCTCGCAGGAAGCCAGGCAAATCGTTCTGGCTTTCGTAAGAGGGATGCAATGGCCGCAGGGTATTGCCGTCGATCGAACACGGTATAGTGTTGGAGTTGGGCCACCGCGAGTTATTTTTTTGAGGAGCTTTCGTATGTTGATCGCCGATATCGTTTTTCCAATTGTGCCTCCAAAGCTGAATCGCGCGGAGGTTCCCAAGGGGAAGGAACTCTGTGACTATTGCACCGCAAAATGCTGCCGCTATTTCGCGTTGCCACTCGAGACGCCGACCACCCGCGAGGAGTTTGAATTCATTCGCTGGTTTTTGCTTCACGATCAGTCCTCTGTTTTTACTGAGGAGGGGGATTGGTATGTTTGCGTGCACACCGTCTGCAAACATTTGCAGTCAGATCAGCGGTGCGGCATTTATGAGACAAGGCCGACGATTTGCCGAGACTACAAAACTACCGAGTGTGAGTACGAGGACGATTGGGTTTACGATCAGTATTTTGAAACCGCTGAGCAAATCGAGGAGTATATGGATGCAGTGCTCGGCCCGGGGGGCCAAGCGGTCGGTGATGGACGCAAGAAGAAAAACCGCCACGCCTCGATCCGAGGTCGTAAGCCGGCCTTACTGCCAATTCTTTAGTCAGAAGTTTTTTTAGCTCGACATTCACGCGATCCGACCCGTTGGCTCCCGCTTAACCACAAACACAGTCCTTGAGGAACCTATTTCCCAGTGATCGAACCCCGCACGCTGAAAGGCTTTCGCGATTTGTTGCCTGCGCAGGCCATGGCTCGCGAACAGATTCTCGAGACAGCCCGCCGTGTCTACCGCTCGTATGGCTTCGCTCCGATCGATACTCCCGCGCTTGAATATCTGGAAATATTAACGGGGAAGGGGAGCGAGGAAACCGACAAACAACTCTACCGATTCACCGATAACGGGGGCCGAGAAGTGGGGCTGCGATTCGACCTGACGGTTCCCTTTGCGCGTTTTTGTGCCCAGCATATCGGCCAGTTGAGCATGCCCTTTAAGCGGTACCATCTGGCCAGCGTCTGGCGCGGTGAAAATACGCAGCGAGGCCGGTACCGTGAATTTATGCAATGTGATTTTGATACGATTGGAACAGTCAGTCCCGTTGCCGATCTGGAGATGGTGCTAGTCGTACACGATTTACTCGCGGCTATCGGCTTAGAAAAATTCACGGTGCGGCTCAACGATCGTCGCGTGCTCGGTGGGGTGCTCGATGAGTTGGGGCTGAGCCATTGCTCAACCGCCGTGCTGCGGTCGCTCGATAAACTCGGCAAAGCGACACCACAGGCAGTGGCAGTCGAGCTTGAATCTGGCGGATTGTCGGCTGAGCAAGCAGAAAAACTGCTTGCCATGGCCATGCTTTCGGGGCCGTCCAAGACGGTGCTCGAAGCCTTGCAAACCTTAGTGGGCCGATCGGAAATTGGCCAAACGGGCGTCGCGGCGCTTCGGGCAGTACTCGACGGCGTCAAACAGGCGGGCTTGGCAGACGGCCGCGTGATCGTCGACCCTTCCATCGCTCGTGGCCTCGACTATTACACGGGCATCGTTTTAGAAAGTTTTCTGGAAGAGTTACCGACGCTCGGAAGCATCTGCTCGGGTGGTCGCTACGACAACCTTGCCGGACTCTACACCAAGCAATCGCTGCCGGGTGTTGGAGCGTCGCTGGGCATCGATCGTCTGCTCGCGGGGCTCGAAGAAGTTGGCCGCCTGTCGACCGTGGAAACACCTGCCGAGGTGTTTTGTGTTTACTTCGACGAGGCCCATCTAGCTGACTATCTGCGCATCACTGCTTTGATTCGCTCAGCCGGCATGGCGGTGGAATTCTTTCCCGAACCGCGTCGCGTCGGCCAGCAGATTAAGGTGGCTGTAAAGAAGGGATTTCGTCTGGCGCTGCTCATTGGCAGTGATGAATTCGCGGCAGGAACGGCCCAGCTTAAAAATCTCGCCGCGCAGACAAGCTGCACGGTTGATTGGCATGGAGACGTGCATGTGTTAGTCGATGCCATCCACTCGCAACTGGAAGTGATTCGCACCGGGCATTAGCCCCGCAGCTGCTGTCCCCGCGGGCTGTGATGGCGTCAGATCGCGATCGCCGCAGATGCGATTGCGGTAGAGCAAGAGACCATGAGCAGCGTGGTAAAGAGCGCCGCACTCCACATCCAGATCGGCAGTGTGCTCAAGCATCGTTACCAAACGCTCGGCGGCACGCACCACCCAGGGTTCCGCCAGTCGTTGGTCGTCGAGCGATAAAGCCAGCACCTCGAAGATGTGACCTGTAGCACTCAGCGTGGCAAAGACATCGCTTGATGTACCGGGCCGCTCAAAAGAGTGGATCGAAAAACTGCCGTCAGCCTGCTGGAACCTTCGGGCACGGTCGATCGCATCGTTAACGCTATCGGCAGCAGCAGCCCAGCCACCGTTCAACTCGTAGGACTCGTCTGGAGAGCCGCTGCCATTTTTGTTTTTTATTTTCCTGGCGGCGATGTGTCGCTTGAGTGCAGCGGCTAAACCGTAGAGCCTGTGAGCGCCACCGCAGGCACTGGAAAAAAGATCGGCATCTGCCTCCATTTGTACGACCCGTTCGGTAGTCCACGTCGATCCGTCTCGCGCCTGCCATGTTGCATCGGGGGGCAGGTACGCCGAAAGCGCCATTAAAGTCCAGGTCGCCTCCTGCCCTGGCTGAATATCAAATTGGGCCTGCTTCAGAAGATCGCCGACAGAGTACTCGCGGCCGGCGACCCTCAGCGGAGTGTCGAGCGGAATGCCGCTAGTGTCAGAGTGTTCGCGGGCAACGCTCTGAGACTGCCAGTCACACTGCGAGAGGTACCCTAGCCACTGATCGGGATGGCCTTGTCCTGTCGTACTGCCTTCTTCGACTACGGCGATCATGCCAGCGTTGCCCGGTCGTAATGCCCAACCGTTGAGCGCACCTCCGTCGAGGAGGTAGTCGAGCGCACTCGAGATTACCTCAGCGTGTTTTGTGTTGTCGCTAGGAGTGTCCCGATGCGCTATTTGAAAATCTCGGCCGAATGCCAAAATGCCATGCACCACCTGCCACGCCCCATGCACGGAGGCATTCAATCGTCGGCCGTCGCGGGCATGGACAAGCACTGCGTCGATACGGGTGCACAGCGAGGCAGGATCGGCCGGAGACTCCACAGCCGTGTTGGGCGGAGGGCTGCATCCGACGCAAAGTGCCAGAATGGCAATCAGCCAAACTGTCGGAAAAACGGCTGGTGAATTGGCATGAACTTTTTGAGCTTGGGGATCGTACATAAGACCAATGGCTGAGCCAGAAGTGTGGGCGAAAAAGGGGGTGTGGGGGAACAGGACCGATCGGCGAGGCTTTTCGACCAGCGCGTTGCTAGAATAGTCTCTAGCGACATTTTGCCAGTATGAGCCCGCGTATTTTTTGAGGACACTCCAAACCCCATGCCATTTTTCTTTGACCCCTATTACATGGTGGCGATTGCCCCGGCCCTATTCTTGGCGATGTGGGCGCAGTGGCGGGTGCAGGCATCGTTTGCGGCAGCAGCCAAAGAGCCTGCGCCACTTTCGGGGGCCGCGGCAGCCAGGCACATTTTGGATTCAGCCGGGGCCACTGAGGTGGTGATTGAACCGGTGCCTGGTCAACTCACCGATCACTACGACCCACGCACTAGGATTTTACGGCTCTCGGAGAATGTCTACAGCTCCCGCTCGCTGGCGGCTGTTGGCATTGCCGCACATGAAGCGGGCCATGCATTACAGGATGTGCAGGGCTATTCGTTGATGTCGATTCGCAATGCCGCCGTGGGCGTGGCAAATATAGGCAGCGGCTTCGGTCTGTTCGTCTTTATGGTTGGCCTCGGTATGTCCCTACAGCCAATTGCTTGGTTGGGAATCGCGCTGTTTGCTGCGACGGTCTTTTTTCAGCTTGTGAACTTGCCGGTGGAAATCGACGCTAGCAATCGGGCGAAGGCTCAGCTTGTCAGCCTGGGCATCGTGCCGTTGGCCGACATGCCTGCGGTCAATTCCGTGCTCAACGCGGCGGCATGGACCTACGTTGCCGGCACGCTGCAGAGCGTTTTAACGCTGCTCTATTACGCCAGCTACCTCACCGGCAACAGCGATTCTGATCGCTAAAAGGCTGTGGCTGCGTGCTCGATTGTGAGACGCGTCATCGCGGCCACATTGACAAGGGAATCAACTCGCTCAATGTGAGAAAGCCCACACCATGGGCATGGGTTTAGTGATTGAGCGAGTAGAGGAGAACATTGAGGGCGATCTTCTCGGCGTCCTCCCGACCATAGCCGGTGCATTCCATCGAGTTTTGCTTTTCCAGTGCACAGGACAGATCGTAGGCAGAAAAGATCACCGCCCAGCGATCCCCAATCCGAATCCCTTCGAGCTTGGGCGCGATCTTTCGCTTGCGGGCCGCCAGCGGGCCGTCGCCGCCGGCTGGCTCGCGGAGCGTCACGCTGCGGATGTCGTAGCCGCCATATTCTTTGGCGGTAAAAACAGGGTCGTCAACGGGAATCTCCGTGAGCGTGTGCTTGGGAAGCAGGGCCGCAATTTCCGTCCGAAACGCGGCGGTAAAAGCGTTGGACGCGCAGACGCTATCGACCAGCAATGTGCCGCCACGCTCCAAAAACTGCCGCAGCGGTTGGCGGCGGGGTTCATCGAAGCTGAAGCCCTGGCGACCATGCATGAAGACGAGGTGGTAATTGAAAAGGGATGGATCGGAGGGATCAATTTGACTCGGCGAGTCGTCGACGCGAACACCCAACTCTCTGGCCGCTGCGCGGAGAATGTTGGCCAGTGCCGCTGGCGCCGCATCGCACATGCCGGCATGCCGGAGCTTGGCAACTGAAATTTTTCCGCGTTCAACTCGCTCGACTTTTGCATCAGGGCCGCGGTCGAGCGCGAAGAGCTCGTCCTTGCGTTTGAGCTCTCGATTGGTGGCATAGGCCAGCACATTTGTGCCGATAGCAAGCGCCGCATCGATCTCGCGGCGAACTCCTGCGGGCAACGTCCGGCTGGCGGCACCGCCGATCTCCCACAGGCAGGAGAGACTTGGCATTGCGGAGGCTGCCTTGTCGGAGTCGGCTGGCGGGGCGTAGATCAAGCAGGTGCGGCACCCGTAGTCGATCCCCATCAGTGGTCGGTGCAATTCCGGCGGCACGATTTCCTCGGCATTCCAAGCGGGATGTTCCGGCGGAAGGAGGCGGAGTCGGTATTCCGGCTCTGGGAATATCTCAGTAATCAGTTGCCGCAAACGAAGATCGAAGTCACCGCTCGACGGGCAGCAGGCCTCCGCGAAGATGAAGCCACCTTCGTCGATGTAGCGACGCAAACGCTGGCCGGGATTGGCTCCGAGATCAAAGGCATTCTTGCCAGAGATCCAAAGCACAGGAGCCTGCAGAAAGTCGTCGATGGCGGCACTGGGCGTGTCGAGCACATGCCAGGAAAGTCCGGCTGGATAATCTTTTCGCCAGCGAGCCTCGACGTGTTCGACCAAGTGCGCAATGTCGTGGCCGTGGCGATTCCAGTCGGTGCCGGGATCGTGGCGGCTTTTGGCCACGATTACAGGCCGACGGCCCTTGGCCAGAAACAAAAGGGCAAAACTTGTCGCCACCACTGGATCTTCGATGCGTCCGCCGCGAAAGGCACCCGTGAGGCCGTCTTGGGAGTTGACGAACATCTTCGCCCCCTCCAGATACCAATCGGAATCGCCGATGAATCGTCGGGCGGTAAAACGCCCGACGCGTTCCAAGCCATACAGATAATAGTAAAGCCAGGTCTGGCCGCCGCTGCCGGGATTTTCCACGACTGAAAAACGCTTGCCAAGCCAGTCGAGGCCGCGTTCCAGAACCCGCGGGGATGCTCCGCCGCCGCAGCAGGAAACTGTGTCGCGAGCAGCCCTTGCATCGGGAGTGCCGATGTGTTGGGAGGTAATCCAGATGCTAGCGATGCCGGCGCATGTCATGCTACCGGAGCCACCGTTGTTGCCCATCGTGTAGCCCCATGAACCGTCGCCGTTGGCACAGGAAACCCAGTATTGCTGGGCCTTCATCCAGACATCGCCCCGCACTGGCACGCCGGCGACATCAGCCTCATGGAGAGCAAGCAAAGCAAACTGCGAGTTGGAATTATCACCCGTGCCGCGGTTTCCTCCGTAGGACCACGAGCCTGTGGCCGGTCCCTGTGCGACCTGACTTTTTTCCAGCCACTCAACATTCCGATTGAGGATTGCCCGATCGGCATCGGGGGCGAGCATCGCCAACACGAGAGTTTGCAAGGAAACGGAGTAGGTTTCGTCCGGTTTTTGCTCGCGCAGCCATTCGAGTCCTCGCTGCATTGCTACATGGTTGGGTTCGAGTCCCGCATTGGCAAGCGCCAAAAGCACCAGTGAGGTTGCCCCAACGCGCGTGTCGTCTGTGCGCATGGCACACTCCCAGGAACCGTTCGCCTCCTGTTCTCGGATCAGCCAGTCGCGGGCCTTCTCAATCGACCGTTGGATTTTTTCTGGCGACAAGGGAGCTGCGTCCCGCTCGGCGGCAAAAAGCGATGCCGTCCATACAGGCAGCCCCGGCGTCCACGTGGGCAGGAGGAATAGCAGCAGGATGGCCTGGAAACGAGTCAGGCGAGCCAACCGTTTAAAAAAATCCATGAGAGGCCTCAGAGCAGGGTAAGCAACCGAGTGCTCGCTTTAGATGCTAGCAGCCGCAAAAGATCCGAAAGAAAAAGCTTTTCCGTGAGAACTGTAGTGTAGCCGTCAACCACGCTGCAGGAGTGCGGCATTCGTACTCCTAAAGCCTGATCGGCCGCCCCCGTTTGCTGCGTGGAGGATGGCAGTCAATACTTACTGGTCGGCCAAAAACGGACGAAAGAAGTAGACTTAAGCATAGTACGGCTCTATAGAAGGAAGGATCACAGCAGTGTCTACAGCTCCTCGCACCAAGACGCTCGACGACATTTTGCAGGAATTCGCCCAGCACCGAAAGGCAATGCAGGAGGAACTGCAAAAGGTGATTATCGGGCAAAACGAAGTGATCGAGCAGCTCTTCGCCGCGATTTTTACTCGCGGTCATTGCCTTCTGGAGGGCGTGCCCGGGCTGGCGAAGACATTGATGGTTTCGACGCTGGCCAAGATTTTGGATGTTGGCTTTAAACGAGTCCAGTTTACGCCCGACCTGATGCCCTCGGATATCACGGGCACCAACGTGCTGGAAGAAGACGATACCGGCCGCCGCAGCTTTCGCTTTGTGGAAGGCCCGATCTTCACCAACATCCTCTTGGCCGATGAGATCAACCGCACCCCCCCCAAGACACAGGCAGCTCTCTTACAGGCAATGCAGGAGCGAGAGGTTTCTGTGGGACAAGAAACCTATAGTCTACCGGACCCATTTTTTACGATTGCAACGCAGAATCCGATCGAGCAGGAGGGCACCTATCCTCTGCCAGAAGCACAGCTCGACCGCTTTATGTTTAACATCAAAGTTGGCTATCCGACGGCTCCGGAGGAGGAGCAAATATTGATGGCGACCACCCGATCGGAAAAGCCCGAGGTGCGGAAGGTGCTTTCCGGCCGGGCGATTGTCAATATTCAAAAGCTGGTCGGCAGCGTGGCGGTGAGCGAATACATCGTTAAGTATGTGGCTAGGCTCGTGCGTGCGACGCGACCAAAAGATGCGCAAGCGCCAGCCTATGTGACCGAATTGGTGGACTGGGGCGCTGGGCCTCGGGCGGGCCAATTCTTGATTCAGGGGGGTAAGGCGATGGCGGCAATGGACGGCCGATTTAGTGTCTCTCTGGATGACATTCGCCGGATTGCCGTGCCGGTGCTCCGTCACCGCATCGCCACAAATTTTCAGGCGCAGGCCGACGGGCTGACAAGTGAATCGATCGTGGAGCGATTGGTACGAGAGATTCCTGAACCAGAGATTCCCAAGCTGGTGAAGTGAGAGGGACGCATGGTCCGCGCGGTCGAGGAATATCTGAAGCCGGAAGTGGTGCGGCAGATCGCGAGGCTGGACTTGCGCGCTCAGTTCATCGTGCGGGGCTTTTTACAGGGCTTGCACGCCAGTCCCTACCAGGGCTTTTCGGTCGAGTTTAGCGAGCACCGCCGCTACACCCAGGGCGATGATCCCAAAGACATCGACTGGCTGGTCTACGCTAAGACCGACAAGCACTATGTCAAAAAGTTTGAGGCGGAGACAAATATCACTGGCTATCTGGTGATCGATACAAGCGCTTCGATGGCCTACACCTACCAGCAGCAAGTCACCAAGCTCGACTACTCAATCTCATTGGCAGCAGCGCTTTGCTGGTTGATGGTTCATCAGCAGGACCCCTGCGGGCTGATGGTGTTTGATGAAAAACTGCACGCCAGCCTGCCGGCTCGCTCGAAGCGATCGCAGATTGCGCAGGTGCTCTCCATCCTTTCCAAAGTCAAGCCATCAGGGAAAACCGATATTGGTAAAAGCCTTGTGCAAGCGGCGGCGATGCTGCGGCACCGGTCGCTGTTGATGATTTTCAGTGATCTGCTCGCTGACCCCGAGCCGATTCGAGACGCCCTGCTGCGACTTCGACACCGCGGCCACGATGTGATTGTGTTTCATATTCTGGATGAGGCAGAAGTGAAATTTCCATTTGACGGGATGGTCGACTTCACTGACCCAGAAACGCAGGACCGTCTTGTGATCGATGCCGATGCCGCCCGGCGTCAGTATGTGGCAAGCGTGCAGGCCTTTCGGGAAGACTACCGAACATTTTGCTTTCACGGAGGAATCGACTACGTACCCCTCGACACAAGCATGCAGTTTGACCGTGCCCTGATGGAATATCTCGTCAGTCGTCGCAATCGATTCTGACGCACCACACAGCAAGTGCTAAAAAAAGTTCATGGTCCTTTCGTTTTTGACCCCGATGCTGCTCGGCGGGGCGGCGCTTGTCGCCGTGCCGATCGCGCTGCACCTGATCATGCGGCGCAAGCCTGTGAAGCGAGACTTTCCCGCGCTACGATTTTTGCGGGAGAAATCGGTGGCCAACCGCCGGCGACTACGACTCAGCCACCTGCTGCTGCTCTTATTACGGATGGCAGCGATCCTGCTCTTGGCGCTTGCACTGGCCCGGCCGGTGCTGCGTGGGGCTGGGTGGCTGGCCGATGGAGAGGGGCCGGTAGCGGCGGCGTTTATCTTTGACACCTCGCCGAGAATGTTGCTCCGCGAGGCCAACCGCACGCGTCTGGAACAGGCCGCAGTGATGGCCCGCGTGCTCTTTGAAAAGCTGCCGCCACTGAGCAAAGTGGCCGTACTCGACACAGCCGGAAGTCCTGCGGCCTTTGCTCCCACGATTGCTGCTGCCGCCACGCGTATCGACCGCTTGACCGCTGCCACGCCAGCGATGTCGCTGTCGGCCGCGATGGCCGAGGGACTCAGGGTGCTGGATGGATCAAAGCTCGTCCGGCACGAAATGTATGTGTTTACCGATTGTTCTCAGGGCGAATGGAATGGGCCAGTGCCGCCAGACATGGCGACCGCCCATCCTGAGACCAGCCTACTTTACATCGACGTGGCGGCGACTGCTC
>Ga0194055_10000665_pt1 | contig 27854 bp, 26 predicted proteins | sample SepL449m_MetaG_FD_155482 | JGI IMG/M metagenome (GOLD analysis project Ga0194055, IMG submission 155482) | Anoxic zone freshwater microbial communities from boreal shield lake in IISD Experimental Lakes Area, Ontario, Canada - Sep2016-L442-9m | ecosystem: Environmental > Aquatic > Freshwater >... | reverse complement strand
ATGGGCACTGAGAGGCCATCCCACCGCTGTTGGTATGGCTACAGGCGCTGTAGCAGGCTTGGTGGGTATTACCCCTGCAGCTGGTTTTGTAGATCCTGTTGGTTCAATTTTAATTGGGGCGATCACTGCAACGGTTTGCTTTTTTGCCGTGAGCTTCAAAAGTAAATTGGGAATTGACGATGCCCTAGATAGCTATTCAGTCCATGGTGTTGGAGGAACAGTTGGAGCCATCTTAACCGGAATATTTGCAACCAAGGCAGTTAATGGTGCTGGCGCTGATGGTCTCTTACATGGTAATCCTGGACAGGTTTGGATCCAGATTGAAGCGGTGATTGTTGCCTATCTAGTTGCCGGTATAGGCACCTTTGTGATTCTCAAGATCTTACAGGCTCTCTTTGGTACATTAAGAGTCAAGCCAGAAGAAGAATTTGAAGGTGTTGACATCTATGAACATGGTGAAGAAGGTTATGGTGATGAGTTTGCTGGAGGCAAGACCATGTAATCTTTATTGAACCACTTTTTTTAGGTCGCTAATTCAAAATACCCAGAAAGAACCAAATAAAAAACATCATAGCCTCTGATATTGTTTTAATTAATAATTAGAGGCTATGATATTTAATGTATTTTTGATTACAGAATTATTATACAAAACACACTACGATTAGATGTTATTTAAATTTTAATATATATCATGCTTAGAAAAAGCTTGATTATTGTAGTTCTAGCTATATCGTTGGTCTTGGGTCTAGAAATGCAGGATGCCCTAGCTCAAACTGTAGCAGCATCTCCCCCTAAGCCAGATGGTGGAGATACTGCTTGGATGCTTGTCTCAACAGCTCTAGTTATGCTGATGACTCCGGGTTTGGCTTTCTTTTATGGTGGTTTTGTTCGCTCTCGCAACATTTTAAACACCTTGATGATGAGCTTTATTGTGATGGCTATTGTCGGAGTGACCTGGATTCTTTGGGGTTACAGTTTGGCCTTTGCTGAAGGCAACCCATTTATAGGTGGACCGCAGTGGCTAGGACTCAATGGGGTCAATGCCAGAGATGTAGTTGGCTACTTGGCTAAGATGTCCTATGAAACAGATCCCAAGATACCTGTATTGAACTCTTATGCTCCGACAATTCCTCATCAGATCTTCATGATGTACCAAGGAATGTTCGCCATTATCACGCCAGCTCTAATCTCTGGCGCATTAGTTGAGAGAATTAGTTTTCGAGTCTATGTTGCTTTTGTGCTGATTTGGTCAAGCTTTATTTATTCTCCTTTGGCTCATATGGTTTGGGGTAAAGGTGGTTTTCTTGGAATGTATGGAGGATTAGGCGCATTAGATTTTGCTGGTGGCACTGTTGTACATATTAGCTCTGGCGTTTCAGCGCTAGTTGCAGCCATACTTCTCAAACCACGGAGAGCTTATCCTAACAACATCTCTGCTCCCCATAATGTTCCTTTTATCTTGCTAGGAGCAGGATTACTCTGGTTTGGTTGGTTTGGTTTCAATGGTGGAAGCGCCCTAGCAGTTCAGGATTCTTCGGGCATGTCAGTAGCTACTGTGGCTTTTGTAGCTACCAACACCGCCGCTGCTGCTGGCGCACTAGTTTGGTTAATCTTAGAATGGGCACTGAGAGGCCATCCCACCGCTGTTGGTATGGCTACAGGCGCTGTAGCAGGCTTGGTGGGTATTACCCCTGCAGCTGGTTTTGTAGATCCTGTTGGTTCAATTTTAATTGGGGCGATCACTTCAACGGCTTGCTTTTTTGCCGTGAGCTTCAAAAGTAAATTGGGAATTGACGATGCCCTAGATAGCTATTCAGTCCATGGTGTTGGAGGAACAGTTGGAGCCATTTTAACCGGAGTATTTGCAACCAAAGCAGTCAATAGTGATGGTGCAAATGGTCTCTTACATGGTAATCCTGGACAGATCTGGATCCAGATTGAAGCGGTGATTGTTGCTTATCTAGTTGCCGGTATAGGCACCTTTGTAATTTTCAAAATCTTAGAGGCTTTCTTTGGTACATTAAGAGTCAAGCCAGAAGAAGAATTTGAAGGTGTTGACATCTATGAACACGGTGAAGAAGGATATGGGGGAGAATTTTCTGGCAGCAAGAGGATGTAATCTATTTAGTGAATAATGTTAGATTAAAGGGTGGGTATTTGCTCACCCTTTATTATTTAAAAATTTATGGATACAAAAGCATTTAAACGCTCTCTGCATCAGTCCGAAAACTATCATCGCCGTGGTTTTGGCCATCAAAACGAGGTGATGGAAGTATTAAATTCAGAGTATCAAAGCTCCTTGATTAGCCAGATACGCAACAATAACTATCAGATAGAGCGCGGGGAGGTAACTATCCGCCTAGCTGAGGCTTTTGGCTTTTGTTGGGGGGTAGAAAGAGCTGTAGCGATGGCTTATGAAACTCGTCGTCATTTTCCCAGTGAAAAAATTTGGATTACCAATGAAATCATTCACAATCCTTCAGTAAATGAACGTTTACGGGAGATGGAGGTAAATTTTGTTCCCTTCAATGGCGCTCAAAAAGACTTTTCAGTAGTTGGTGCCGGGGATGTGGTGATTTTGCCAGCTTTTGGTGCCAGTGTTCAAGAAATGCAACTTCTAGATAACAAGGGCTGCAAAATTGTCGATACCACTTGTCCTTGGGTTTCTAAGGTTTGGAATTCGGTAGAAAAGCACAAACGCAGCGATTTTACCTCAATCATTCATGGCAAGTACAATCACGAAGAAACCGTCGCAACTAGTTCTTTTGCTGACAAATATCTGATTGTTCTTAACCTCAAAGAAGCTCAATATGTCTGTGACTATATTCTCAATGGAGGAAATCGGGATGAGTTTCTTGATAAATTCAAAAATGCCCATTCAGAAGGCTTTGATCCCGAACTAGATCTACAATATCTAGGAGTTGCCAACCAGACTACTATGCTCAAGAGTGAGACAGAACAAATTGGCAAACTGTTTGAAAAGACCTTAATGCAAAAATACGGCCCAGGTGAACTAGCTAAACACTTTATGAGTTTTAATACTATCTGTGATGCCACCCAAGAGCGGCAAGATGCGATGTTTGAGCTAGTCAAAGAAAAACTATCTCTGATGGTAGTCATTGGTGGCTTTAACTCATCGAATACCACTCATCTGCAGGAAATAGCCATAGACTACGGCATTCCTTCTTACCATATTGATAGTGAAAGCAGAATTGGACCGGGCAATCGCTTAGTTCATAAACCCTTGGGCAAAGATTTAGAAACGGCAGAAAATTGGCTCCCATCCGGGCCTATAGTAGTAGGAATTACCTCCGGAGCCTCCACGCCAGATAAAGTGGTAGAGAAAATCATTGAGGAAATTTTTACAATCAAAAATACCTAACGCCTTAGCAAGAATGCCTTGATTCCCACACCAGAGGCACCTTGATAGTCATCTTTCTGGCTATCTCCAATATGCCAAGCGTTTTGAGGCTGACAATTGTGTTTAGCCAAGGCTAATTTGAAAATCTCTGGATTGGGCTTGGCTATACCAACTTGAGATGAAATAGTGAGACTTTGAAAATAATCTCTCAAGGACAGATCTTGCAATAGAGGTTCTAGGCGACTATCAAAGTTGGAAATTATTCCTAATTGTATTTTCTGGAAATACCAATGCTCCAAAGCGATTGGCACATCAGGATACACAATCCAAGGCTCAACTGTGGCAAAATACTGGTAAAGTTCAGCGAAAAAAATATCCCAATCGGAAAATTGCTCTATCGCTCCTACAGTGGTAAAACAAGAGCTCACCAAGTTTTTCCACCAGGAAAATTCTAAATAATTAATCTCTTCAATTTGCGCATCAGCAAAAGCTAAAGGTCTTGATTTGCCAAAATTTGAACGAAAGGCTTGATCTATCAAAACTGGGTCTACAGTGACTCCATAGGCTTTAGCAAAAGAACTATAAATACTACCAACACTTTCTTTCAAGCCAATAATAGTTCCGACAGCATCAAGAAAAATCGTCTGCGGCCTTTCTCTGGTCATTTTTATTGCAATATTGAACGAGTGAGCCAATGAAAGGCTACGGAGCTCTGGTGTTTTAAAGTAGGCAGACGGTAAAGATACACCAAACGCCTCATTAAATAAGCCAGAGGACCTTCTAAATTGATTCCCAGTCCACTGATTGTAGCCTCATCTTCTCCTAAACTGAGCATTTCACCTAAAGCCATATAGCGAAAAGGCAGCAATGGTTTGTTGTTGATAGTAGCCCAAAGGTTCCAACCGCAAAAATCAGCCTGTTGAATGGCCACTTGTGCCGTTTTAGGTAGAGATTCTGGAAATGAAACTATATCCCCGAGGGCGAAAATTGATTTTTCCTGCTCAACTTGAAGAAACTCATTGACTTTGAGTAAGCCCCTTGCTGTTTTAGGTAAATCAAGAGGTCCTATTAACTCATTAATGCCAGTTCCTACGGTCCATAAGACCAATTCCACAGGCAAAACATCAAGTTGACCGCGATTGAGCAAAGAAATTGTATCGGCACTGATCGATTCAACAGTAGTGTTGGTATCTACATATATATTTCTTTTTGCTAATGCCTTGGTAGCTGTTTGCCGATTAAATTCAGAAGATGAGCTAATAATACTGTTGCCCATCTCAATGATACGAACCCTTGCACGCTCAGCCAAGCGGTCAGCAACCTTACAAGCTAGCTCAACTCCACTGTAACCACCACCGACAACTGCCACTCTAATTTTATCGAGATTACTAGAGAGCAAATCTTTTAGTTTTTCTTGCAATCTTTGAGCATCAGTTAATGTACGAAAAGGCAGAGCATATTCTCTGACTCCCACAACAGAACTAATAGGCGTCGTTCCACCTGTAGATAGAACAAGAAAATCATAATGAAGAGATTGACCATTTATTAAATTAATTTGCTTGGCTAATAGGTCAACCCCCTCAACTTTAGCTTGAATAAATTGAACGGGGCTTTGAGATAATAACTCTGTAAAAGAAGGAGCTATTTCCCAAGCTTCAAGTTCTCCAGTGACATATTCATAGAGAAGCGGAGAAAAAAGAAAATGAGAATTTTCATCAATCAGGGTGATCTTGAGATTCTCTTGGGGTAACTGACTCAGGCGAAGAGCTGTATATAGTCCGCCAAAGCCCCCACCAACAATACAGATATGAGTTTGAGTTGTTTGCATTGAAAAACCATTTACTACTAATGATTAACGATTATAGTTAAAAACACCAAATGTATTAAACAAGTTTAGAACCGGATACAGAGGTGAAGTAATCAGAGAAAAAGTATCACTAAAGGCGGCTAGACCATTGCGGCTAATAATGATTACGTCATTGTTCAGCAATATGGGATTATGCTCATCATTGATACCTGAGGCTAAATCAACTGGGATGAGCCTTGTTGTAACCGTACCATTTGGGTTGAGACGAACCAGTTGTACTGAACTCTGCTCGGAGCGCATTTGGTTGAAACCGCCTGCCATGAAAATTGCCTGGTTAAGAGACGTATTGGGAGGAATATCCATATTCCCTCCTTGACCTTTGAGCTCACCTACTAAACTAATACGGATTTTGTCAGGAGCAAAATTCGCTGAAGCCAGAGTTTGCGCTTCTTTGGGGCTGATACTCTTAGATCTGGGAATAGAGATAGTATCACCATCTTGTAAAAGTATATCTTCATCCACGTTGCCAGATTGGACCAAAGCCCAAAGATCAACAGGTATGACTTGAACTTCACCAGTACGAGTTGTTCTTTGAACCTCTATATTGCGCACATCGGCCATAGGCTTAGTGCCACCTGCATTGCGCAGAGCCATACTAATCCTAGGCGCTGTGGAGTTTGAAGACATATTTCCCGTAGAGCCAGTTGTGGTTGCTCCAGAATTATTAATACCACCACCACCAACAACATAAGTTCCAGGACGGGTAATCTCTCCAACTATGGCAACTGTAGCTCCTCGATTGGCTTGAATGCCGAAGTTAGCATTAGAGAGTTCTCTGACCTGTTTTTGTTCTATATTGCGTTTAGTTGGTATAAAAACTATATCTCCATCTCTCAAGGTGATATCTTGAGCTATATCTCCAGTTTCTAGAAGAGTTATTAGACTGAGAGTGTATATCTGTTGTTTATTTTGAAATGACCTGATAACTTTTACAGTAGAGGCATCAGCAGCTGTCGTCAAACCACCTGATTGTTTAATAATATCGGTTAAAACTGGATATTTTCCAGTAGTAGACGCAAGAGTATAGGTGCCGGGAGTATTTACTTCACCTGAGACACTAATAGACATAGGCCTAGGAGCAACTACTATCACCGAAAGTATTGGCCTTTTGACAAAACGAGAATACTCCTTTTGAAGAAGAGCGGTCAACTGAGCAACGGTCATGCCGTAAACTTTAAAAGTGCCAACTAGAGGAAGAGCAATAGTGCCATCAATTAAAACAGCATATTCTCCTGAATAATCTTTGTTATCCAAAAAATCAACACGAAGGCGGTCACCGATGCCGAGAGTGTAAGGCGTTTCCTCATAGTCTGAGGTTGATTTTTCTACTACACTAGGGGCAATTCTAGCTGAGCCGGCTAAAGCCTTTTCAGCGGTCAGCGGAATACTATAGAAAAGTAAGAGAGTGGCAACAGCAGATACAGGTCTATTAAACATTGAGGCAGACTTTATTAACTCTGATGATCATGTCTTAGTATATCTTAATGGTATTGCGATCAGTTATTTAGAAGAAAATGAACAAACGACAAAAATTTCCCTATTTACTGGGCTCCAAATGGACAGCCAAACATAATACTTGGGGTTGGCGACATTTTCAAGTAATTAACCGCAGTAAACAAGGACCTTGGGTATTTGCTGAAATGGTGGCTTCTTGTGATCCTAAGGTGCGCTTTTGGCTCAATGCCCAACAGCTTACAGAACAATCGGACTGGTTATCTGGCTGGCGAAGTTTAGAAGAAATTAGAGAAAAAGAACAAGATATCTAGAATCAATCCAGCAGATGTTAGAATTGTTCTGCAAAGTCGAAATATGGACGAGATCCCTAGCATGATCCCTATTGACTTTAAGATAGATAATGGATCAACAAAAAGAACTAGATCAACTAATTTCTGTTGTCCCTTTCTTTCGAGATTTGCCGCAAGATAGCTCCAAAAGAGCAACAGCAAATCTTGTAACTCGTCTCCATCCGGCGAATCGAGTGATTGTGCTGGAAAACGACTGGGGAGGTGCTGTCTACTTCATCCTAGAAGGATGGCTCAAGATCCGTACCTACAATTCAGAAGGCAAAGAGATCACTCTCAATGTCATCGGCAATGGTGAGGTATTTGGTGAAATGGCAGTACTAGATGAGGTTCCTCGTTCTACCGATGTGATTACTCTAACCCAAGCAAAAGTCTGTAGCATACCAGCTCAAGATTTTCTCCATCTTCTCAATACAGAGCCTCAAGCTGGTATTCACCTGTCTCGTTTGATCACCAAAAGGTTAAGGCAGATTAACAGACGTCTCTGTGCTAGGGAATCAGATAGCCTTTCTCGGATAGTAGATACTTTACTATTTTTGGCAGAAGGTCAGGGAAAAAAACAGGACAATACTATTGTCATCCCTAACTTGCCACACCGTGAACTCAGCAGCATCAGTGGATTAGCTAGAGAGACAGTGACCCGCTCTTTGATTAAACTAGAAAAAAAGGGATTGATCAAACGAGAGTTGAAAAATTTAATAATTTTAGATCTCCATGGTTTAGAAAATCTAATAGGTTAAACAAATTGAACAAGGTTTAAAAAAATGTCCAAACAAAATGGTGAGAGCTCATTTGTAATAGGCTTAATTGTAGGCGGGGTAGTTGGCACCGTAACTGGCATGGTCCTTGCCTCTCGCTCAAGCAGACAAACTCGTCAAATTCTGGACAAATCTGTTCAAGCGTTGCCAGAATTAGCCGAAGATCTTTATAACAGTGTAGAATTGCAAGGTTCTCGTTTATCTAAATTGACTACCAAAAATTGGGATCGTTTCAAAGATGCCGTTGCCGTGGGCATCCAAGCCAGTCGATCTGACTTGCCAGAGCCTGATGCGCAAGATATACAAGAACAACAAAAACATCAATCATAGCTAAAAATTTCTGTGACAGAACCTCTATTTTGGCTCGGACTTTCTCTTTTGCTAGTAAGCATCAGCTTAAGTGCGGCTTTGTTTATGTCGATTCCAGCTTTAACTGAATTAGCCAGAGCTGCTCGCAGCGCGGAAAAACTTTTTGATACCCTCAAAGAAGAACTGCCTTCTACTCTAGAGGCAATCCGCTTAGGAGGAAAAGAGATTACAGAGCTAACTGATGAGATAAATATAGGTGTAAAAAAAGCTACACAGGTCGTCAAGCAGATGGACGAAGGATTAGTTCACTTTAAAGAGCAAGGAAGCTCTCTAGCTAAGGGAACCGATCGACTTTTTATAGGAATTAAGGCAGCCTGGCAAAGATGGAACTTAAATGACCCTAGTTAGAGTCGCCCCAGCAAAAAATCGCTGCTCCCCAAGTTAGACCAGCGCCGAAGCCAGAGATTGCTATGATATCGCCTGTTTTAATTCGAGATTGTCTAATTGCCTCATCTAGAGCAAGTGGAATTGAAGCTGCTGAAGTATTGCCATATTTAGAGATATTGCTGATCACCTTCTGCTTGTCTAAACCTAAGCGGGTAGCTACAGAGTCAATAATACGTTGGTTGGCTTGATGAAGAATCAACCAGTCTATATCTTCTATCGTCAAATTAGATCTATGCAGAGCTTTTTCAATCACCTCTGGTACCTTCTCTACGGCAAAACGGTAGACTTCTTTACCTTTCATATTGATGGTTTGATAGCTACCTGAACCAACACTGATATTTTCTAGTAAGTTTCGGGTTGTGCCCATATAAGCAAGGTTAAGAGAACTATTTTGAGTACCATCGCTACAGAGCTCAAAACCTAGAAAATTATCTTTTGTTTCGTGAGATTGACAGACAACTGCCCCTGCTCCATCGGCAAACAATACACAAGTAGTTCTATCTTCCCAATTTACCCAGCGAGATAGAATATCAGCGCCTATTACCAAGACATTGCGATATACTCCCTGACGGATAAACTGAGAAGCAGTCACCAGAGCAAAAACAAATCCTGAGCAGGCGGCGGTTAGATCAAAAGCAACAGCTCTTTTTGCTCCTATTATGTTTTGCACTTGACAAGCGCTGCCAAAAAGATCATCAGGCGTAGATGTAGCCAAAATTATCAGATCAATATCCTCAGGAGTAAGATTTGCCATAGATATGGCATTTATTGCAGCTTTAGCTGCCAATTGAGCTAAAGACTCCTGGGCTGAAGATACGTATCTTTCCTTCATCCCTGTGCGGGACTCAATCCATTCATCGGATGTATCAACAATGCTACTCAAATTTTGATTGCTCAGAACCTGATTAGGAACTGCCGAGCCACTACCGATTATTGTTAGTCCTTTCAAAGTTCTGCTCCCAGACAAAGTTGATTAGCTGATTTTTTTATTGCTGTTCAGAGTTCATCACTTTGTCTACTTGGTCGCTATTGGTATAGTAGGAAGACTGAATACGCTCAGAAACACGGTTATCTACAGCTTCTTTGGCCAAGCGAACTGCATTGAAAATAGATGGAGCTTGAGAGCTGCCATGGCTGATGATACAAACCCCATCTACACCAAGAAGCAATGCTCCTCCATGCTCAGCGTGATCAATTCGCTGTCGGATACGCTTAAGATTTGGCTTGAGAAAAGATGAGCCTATCTTGCCATGTAATCCTCTTGGCAGCTCTTCACGAAAGATCGAAAGCAAAGCCTCGGCGATAGCTTCAGTAAATTTTAAAACAACATTACCAACAAAGCCATCACAGACGATCACATCAAACTTGCCAGTTGGTACATCTCGCCCCTCGGCATTGCCGGCAAAATTTATTCTAGAGTTTGCCTCTAGCAGGGCATAGGTTTTTAAAGCTAGCTCGTTTCCTTTAGTTGGCTCTTCCCCAATATTAAGCAAACCAATTTTAGGTTCTTCAATATCTAGAACATACTTGCTATAAATACTACCCATAATGGCAAACTGTTCTAAATATTTGGGCTTAGAATCTACATTAGCCCCTACATCTAGCACTATCACTGATTTGTTAGCCATCATTGTTGGCAAAATTGCGCCGATTGCCGGACGATCTATCCCTTTGAGGCGACCAAGTTTGAGCAAGGCGGCAGCCATGGCAGCTCCTGAATGCCCAGCCGAGACAACAGCATCTGATTGGCCTTGTTTGACCAAATCCATACAGACATTTATAGAAGCCTTTGGTTTTCTTCGTAGAGAAGTCAACGGCTCCTCGTCCATCTCTATCACGCCTTCAGAATTGACTATTTTGATTTTTTGTGAATGGCTATGGTGTTGTAGACAAGAGTCGATTTTCTCTTTATCTCCTACTAAAGTAACTTCCGCATCCAGTTCCTCAGCCGCTCTGATGGCTCCGGCCACAATTTCATCTGGAGCATGATCGCCGCCCATAGCGTCTATTGCAATTCTTGCGCGAGTTTCGATTGCCATTAATCAAATTTAATAGAAGCCTCACCAATCTTATCAAAAGCTGGGGGCCGTGACTTGTTTTTTTTAGATTCTACCAAAAAAGATCCGCAAAATTGTCAGTAATTTTTCCAAGCCATTAGCAATAGTGCATTTAATATGGCAGCTGCCACTGTAGAACCTCCCTTACGACCTCGTACAATAATACTTGCTACAGCCAATTCACTCAAGTTTTTTTTGGATTCAACCACCGAGACAAAGCCCACAGGCGCGCCAATAACTAAACTAGGTTTAACCTTAGAAAGCTTTATATTGTGGCATAGGGCTAACAAGGCTGTTGGAGCATTGCCAATTAGATAGATTGCCTCAGGATACTCAAGAGAGCATATGTCCATGCCAATTTCAGAGCGAGTCTTTCCTTCAGTTGCTAATTGAGCACTATCAAGTGCGACAATGATCTGGTTATTGAAGGTTCTTTGAACCAGATTGATAATACCTTGTTTGACTAGGTTAACATCAGTCACAATAGGTATACCTGATCTCAATGAGGCTATAGCTTTGTCAATAGAATCTTCACTAAATTGCAACAGATCGAGGTAGTCAAAATCAGCGGTAGTGTGAATCACTCTTCGGGCAATCTGATATTGGCGAGGATCTAGTTTATGTTCTCCTACCTCTTGATCGATGATATTAAAGCTTTGAGTCACAATTGGATGGTCTAAATTCTCTTTAGTCATAATTGATGCGTGGATCTAACAACCTGTAGAGTGAATCGGCCACCCAGCTAAAAAGAACAATCAAGATTGCATAGGTGAAGGTGATCCCCAAAATCACTGGAGTATCACCATGGTTGATAGATTCTATCAATAAAGCGCCAATACCTGGTATGCCAAAGATCTGCTCTGTCACTAGAGCGCCAGTAAAAACTGCAGGAATCTCCAATGCAATTAAAGTTAATACTGGAATGAGGGCATTTTTGAGAATATGTTTCTTGATTGCCTGATTTGGGGATAGACCCTTAGCTAAAGCTGTGCGCAGATAATCTTGCGGCAGCTCTTCTAAAATGGCAGCTCTTAAATAGCGCAGTAGAGAGCTTGCCTGGTAAAGAGTCAAAACAGCAATAGGTAAAATAGACTGTCTGATCTGCTCTAATAAACTAGGTAGATCTTTGACTTCTAGGCTGCTGTTGTAAAGAGTGGGAAACCATTTCAGTCCAATACTAAAAATAAAAATCAGCAGAAGTCCGGTCAAGAAAGTCGGCAGAGATATCCCCAAAAAACAGAAAAAAGTAATTATATGATCTAGCCAAGATTGACGATGGATCGCAGAAAATATACCCAAAGGAAAAGCTATTGCTACAGAGAAAAGATAAGCAATACCCACTGTAGCCAAAGTTGCCGGTAGTCTTTGAAAAATCAAATCTAAAACCGGTACTCTAGAGCTGAAGGAATAACCAAGATTCCCATGGATAAAAGCCCAAAGCCATTTAAAGTACCTAATAGGCAAAGGTTGATCCAACCCTAAGCTTTTTCTGATATTTTCCCTGACTTGGGCGGTGATGGCAGGATTGCCGGCAAAATCACTCAAAGGATCCCCAGGAGCTAAAGCAACAACTATAAATAGCACTAAGCTAATGGCCAAGAGAGTAGATAATGTAACTAAAAAGCGCCTAAAAATAGAGAAATATCCCACTTTATTTTTTATTGAATTTCCAATTAGCTATTTTCCAAGTATCCCTCTCCCAGGGGCTGATTTCCACACCAGAGAGCCTTGGAGAAATTGCCACCACATCAGCTCTGCGAACTAAGGGAACTAAAATATTATTCTGGATCAGCATATCATTGAGGGCAACAAAGAGCTCTTTACGTTTTTCAATTTGTAGTTCTTGAGAAGCCTTTTGCCAAAGCTGGTCATACTGATTATTACAATAGCGAGAATAATTTTCACCAGACCAATTATTAGCTTTTTGAGGAATATTTCCGCAGGTATAGGTTTTAAAATAAGCATTAGGCTGCGGACTACTATTGCCCATAGTAAACATCTGCATATCTGCATAAAAGTGCTCAACTGTATCTGAATTGCTAGGATCGCTGGAAAAAAAGACGCTAGCATCGATGCTTTTAAGCTCAACTCCTATGCCAATAGAGCCCAAATTGGCTTTAATAATTTCTTGGCTCTTCTGCCGAAGGGAATTAGCTGAGCTTTGGAAGATCATTTGCATTTTTTGCCCCTTACGCTCTCTGATTCCATCACCATTGCTATCGTGCCAGCCGGCTTGCTCTAGTAGTTGTTTGGCTTTTGTAGGATTGTACTCTAAGGGATTGTTCTTGGAAACAAATTCACCAGGAGCTACCAAAAAATTATTGGTGGGCTGACCTGTGATGCCATAGAGTTGTTTGGCTATAGTTTGACGATCTATTGCTAGGGCAATAGCTTTTCGCACTTTAGGATCGCTTAAAAATGGATGTTTAAATTTTAAGCTTGATTTTTCACCTTCATCTGTAGAATGATTGGGATCGCTTTGATTGAGCAAAACTCTTTCAACTAAAGGCCCTGGAGTTACAATAAGCTGACCCTTGCCAGAATTAGTGATATCTTGCAAAAGGGAATTTTCCACCTGCAAGTTATAGGCAAAATCGGCTTCATGAGTTTGCATTACCGCCCTAGCAGCAGAAGCAGGGTCACCTCCTCCTTTGAGCTCAATTCGACTAAAGGCTAATTTTTTGAAATCTCTATAGTAGGGGTTGGCTTGGTAAATCACCAAATCGCCTGGCTTAAACTGTACAACTCTATAAGGACCTGTACCAATTGGCATTATATTAGCAGGAGCCTGATGAGCCTTTTTTCCAACGTAGTTGGCATATATATGCTGGGGAAGAATCATTCCCTCTGGCCCTACAAAAGAATTAGACCAAGCAGGATTAGGATTGGTAAATGTCACTTTCACCGTGTAATTATCTATCGCCTCTACTTTTTCAATTCCTTGGTAATAATTGAGCGAAGATGAGCCGCTTTGGGGATTTTTAATAAACTCGTAGGTAAATAGAACATCTTTGGCGCTAAAGAGCTGCCCATCTGACCACTTGATTCCCTTTTTCAATCGCCAAGTTACGCTTTTACCATCAGCAGAAATAGTTCCCCTTTGCTTACTGGGAATTTCTGCTGCTAAAAAAGGGATCAAGACACCTTTAGCATCGAAGCTAGCTAATGGCTCTAAGGTAATGCGGCTAGCTTCTGCATCTTTGTAGCCAGCAGAAAGATGAGGATTTAAAATTGTTGGTGCTTGCCAGTAGAGCATCTTGAGAACATTAGCCGAATTGCTCTGCTGAGTTGAGCCACAAGAAGCAAAAAGAAAAATACTGCAACAAGCTAGTAAAACAAGAAAGATATTTCTAATTTTGAACATTACTAAATTTAAGATTTAAAATTGATAGTACCAAGATAATCAGAAATAGAACCAACCCAATAGTACAAGCATAGTTAACTTCTAGTTCTTTAAAAGCCTTTTCGTAAATGTAATATACTATAGTTTTTGAACTATTATAAGGGCCTCCTTGAGTTAGAATATAGACCTCTTCAAAAGTCTTAGTCGCCGCAATAGCCGAAATAACAGCCACCAAAATCAGATATGGCTTCATAAGGGGTAAGGTGATATCCCAATGTTTAAGTAAACCATCAGAACCATCTAAAGAAGCGGCTTCATATAGCTCTGGAGATATAGATTGCAATCCAGCCAGATAAATGACCATATAGTAACCTAGCCCCTTCCAGATTGTTACTAGCATCACACTCCAAATAGCCCAATTCGGACTAGTCAGCCAAGGAATTTTTGCTTGTAAGAGGTGATTGAAAATTCCATCTGAACTATAAATAGCCTTCCAAGCAATACCTACTACCACAATAGAGAGAATCACCGGTATGTAATAGGCCAATCTAAACCAGTTGATCCCCTTTAATTTCTGGTTAACCAAGATAGCCAAGCCAAGAGATAAAAAGACCAAAATAGGCACAGTTGCAGCCAAGAGCAAAAGCGTATTACCTAGAGTCTTCCAAAAAATATGATCTGCCAACATTTTTTGAAAATTAGCTAGCCCCACCCAATCTGGAGCCTTGGTCAAATTGTAATTATAGTGACTAAAGCTCAAAGAGAAAGATTGAAAGGCAGGCCAAAAAACCGTCAAAATCAGCACTAACAATGCTGGTGCTAAAAAAAGGTATGGCACAAGTAATCCAGGGAAAAACTTTTTCATAATTGCTCTGCTAAAAAGTTCTTGATATGCTGAAATACCTTCTCTTTTTCTACATCTAGGGTTATGTTGTGTCCAGATTTTTCCAACCAAATCAACTGCTTGTGTGAACTTGCTAAATTCTCATAGAGAAAGATCGCTTCATTTGGCTCAACTACCGTATCACAAGGGGATTGAATAATCAAGGTATGGGGTGTCACCTCAGCCAATCTGCCTCTAACTATGGAGATTAACTCTACAGCGCTACTGACGGCATCTAGATTAAAAGTAGAATAGCCCAAAAATGGTAGATCATTTGATTTAACCCTAGGCACTTCCTTGAGGATATCCTTGAACAGTGGCAAGAGAAACTCCGGCTTAAAAGGAGAATACCAGGGCTTTTTAATAGCTAAAAAAGGACTCAACAAAACAAGACTATTGAGAGAATGATTACAGGCTAGATAGAGCGCAAGTGGCGCTCCAGTAGAAAAGCCAATGACACAAATCGAAGCATAATTACGGGCAAGAGACTGATAGTTTTGTTCTACTGCCTCATACCACTGCTCCCAATTAGAAGGCGGCATTTTAACCATATCCACGCCATGGCCAGGATAGTTAATACCTTGTACTGTATATCCTGCTTGATAGAGGTACTCCCCCAAGGATCTCATTTCGTAGACACCACCGCCTAGTCCATGGAGCAAAAGACAGGCATGTTCGGTCTTATTAGACAAAAAGAAAGGTTCATTACTGAGCATACTATGGCAGAATTTACTAAGAGAGACTCCAGAATACCAAGATTATTCAAGATTATTTTAGATGACTGAACTTGACCTACCTACACAATACGACCATAGTAGTACTGAAAAGAAATGGCAGCAACTCTGGCAGTCCAAGGAAATTTATAAAGCCAATGCTTCTTCAAACAAGGACAAAGTTTATTCTATCGTCATTCCTCCTCCCAATGTTACTGGCAGCCTCCATATGGGTCATGCCTTCAACACTTCTTTGATTGATACTCTGGTTAGATATCATCGTATGTGTGGTTACAATACTCTATGTTTACCGGGTACAGATCACGCCAGCATAGCAGTACAAACAATCATAGAAAAACAGTTAAAAGAACAAGGCAAAACCCGCAATGATCTCACTAGGGAAGACTTTTTAGAAAAAGCTTGGCAATGGAAAAGACAATCAGGTGATACCATTGTCGGACAGCTGCGCAGACTGGGTCTTTCAGCTGACTGGAGCAGAGAGCGATTCACTCTAGATGAGCAACTTTGTCTAGCTGTCAGAGAGGCCTTTGTCAGACTCTATGAAGATGGACTGATCTACCGCGGCGAGTATCTGGTCAATTGGTGTCCAGCATCCCAATCAGCAGTCTCCGATCTAGAAGTAGAAATGCAGGAAGTCCAAGGAAATTTGTGGTACTTGAAATATCCCTTGAGCGATGGCAGTGGCTCTATAGAAGTAGCAACCACCAGACCAGAAACCATGTTAGGGGATACAGGTATAGCAGTTAACCCTGAAGATCCTCGCTATCGTCATTTGATAGGCAAAAGCGTCACTTTACCTATTTTAAATAGAGAAATTCCTATCTTTGGAGATGATTTAGTAGATCCTGATTTTGGAACAGGCTGCGTTAAAGTCACACCTGCTCATGATCCTAATGATTTTCTAATGGGTCAAAGGCATCAGCTTGCCTCAATCAATATCCTCAACAAAGATGGCACACTCAATGAAAATGCGGGACCTTTTGCCGGGGATGATCGCTTTGTAGCTAGAAAAAAATTAGTGGACAAACTCGAGCAAGAAGGAGTACTATCTAAAGTCGAAGAATATGTCCATTCTGTACCCTATAGCGATAGAGGCAAAGTACCAATTGAGCCACTTATTTCCACACAGTGGTTTGTCAAGATAGAAGAACTAGCCCAAAGCACATTGAAATACTTAGACCAAGATAACCTCCCTACATTTGTCCCTGAGCGCTGGAGCAAAGTCTATAGAGACTGGCTAGTTAAATTAAACAATTGGTGTATCTCCCGACAACTTTGGTGGGGGCATCAGATACCTGCTTGGTACGTAGTTAGCAAAACCTCTGGGGAAATTACTGCCGAGACCCCTTTTGTTGTAGCTAGATCCCAGAGTGAAGCAGAGATAATCGCAAGAGAAAAATATGGATCCGATATAGTTCTAGAGCAAGATCCTGATGTTTTGGATACTTGGTTTTCCTCAGGATTATGGACTTTTTCTACCCTGGGCTGGCCTGAAAACACTGAAGATATGAAGGTCTATTTCCCCACCTCAACTCTAGTTACAGGCTTTGATATTATCTTTTTCTGGGTAGCTAGGATGACCTTAATGTCCACCTACTTAACCAAACAAATCCCCTTTCAAGATGTCTATATCCATGGTTTAGTCAGAGATGAAAAGGGCAAAAAAATGTCTAAATCTGCCAACAACGGCATAGATCCCTTACTTTTGATTGAAAAATATGGTGTAGATGCCCTTAGGTATACCCTGATTCGGGAAGTAGCAGGAGCCGGTCAAGATATCACTCTTCAATATAACCGCAAGACCAATGAATCCGAATCGGTTCAGGCATCGCGTAATTTTGCCAACAAACTCTGGAATGCTTCTCGTTTTGTGATGATGAACCTATCTGGCCAAACTCCCAACAATCTTGATTTTTCCTCAGCCACTTTAGAGTTATCAGACAAATGGATTCTCTCTCGTTTTAACCAGACCGTTGTTCAAACCAGAAACTTGATTGAAAACTATGGACTAGGTGAAGCGGCCAAGGGCCTTTATGAATTTATCTGGCATGATTTTTGCGACTGGTATATTGAGCTGACTAAATCGCGCCTTTTTCAAAAGGGCGATCCAGTTGCCAAGGCAGTTCTTGGATATGTTTTAGATGGAATTCTCAGACTTTTGCATCCATTTATGCCTCATATTACAGAGGAGATTTGGTCTAGCCTGAATCAATCAAATCAACAATTTCTCTCTCTCCAAACTTACCCTGAGACAAATAGTCAATATCTCAATCCACCTTTGGAGGAATCCTTTAATTTTCTTATTGGCGTCATACGCACTATACGCAACTTGAGGGCAGAGGCCGCAATCAAACCAGCAATCAAAGTCAATATCATTCTACAAAGTGAAAGTTTAACCGAAAAATCGATACTATTAGAGGGAAAAAAATATATTCAAGATTTGGCTAAGGTAGAACAGATAAGTTTGGTTGATATCCTAGAAGAGCAATATAATCAGTCACTGGTATCTCTATATGACACCACTCAAATAGTACTTCCACTCAAAGGTGTAATTGATATATCCCCTTTACTAGCCAAACTAGTCAAAAGCATTGCTAAAGTAGAAAAAGACATCACTAATCTCAATGCTCGTCTCAATAAACCAGGTTTTCTAGAACAGGCTCCCGGAGAATTGATCCAAGAAACCAGAGCTTCTTTAGCCGAAGCAGAAAAACAATTATTGATCCTTCAGCAACAGTACAATAGACTAAGTTAGATGTTTTTATCTCTAAAAAGTCTAGAATGAGAAGGGCTCGAAAACAAGCTTGAAAAGTCCAGAGTTTGAGGTTTAATTTAGTTAATGGTTACAAAAACAAGCGGGATCATCTCAGCTACACCCACTTTTTGGGAGAGAATTAACTGGACTTGGGCTCATTCTCTGTTGATAGTCACCTACATTACACAAATTTTGCTTATTACTCCCGGTTTTACTGGGTTTCGTCCTGTTTTAAGAACCATAGGCTTTGCCTTTGCGCTGTTTCTGCTCTATAAATTCAGAAACGGTAGAGAGAGGTACGTAGCTTATGATGCTGCTAGATTTATTATGGGGATTTTGATAGCGCAGATATGTCTTCACCCTTACAATAATAGCGTTGCTTCATCGATAGCTCAAGTAGCTTTCTATCTAGCCATTTTGAGTCCAATTTTTTGGGTACCACAATTAAACCTGAGAGCAGCAGGCTTTGAAAGCCTCATTTTTCTTATATGGGGTTTCCAAAGTCTCAGCTCGGTCTTTGGTGTACTGCAAGTAGTTTATCCTGGAAAGTTTCAGCCTGCTATATCTGAAGTAATCACTCGAACTAAATTCTCTGTGGATGCTGTGAGTATTACCCTGGCCAATGGAATAAGAATACCCAGGCCTTCAGGGCTTTCGGATGCGCCAGGGGCAGCAGGAGCAGCGGGATATTATGCCTTTTTGATGGGAATTATCATTTTTCTTAGGTATAAAAATTTACCAATTAGGATATTGGGACTGCTCTCTAGCGCAATAGGTTTATTTTGCATTTACTTGAGTGAGATTCGCTCTTTGCTGGTCTTGGCTGTTGTCTCGGTTATTTTTTTAGGATTAGTTTTTTTAAGGACAGGCCAGATTGCTCGTGTAATTTTAGTTTGGGCAGGTTCGGCAGGCTTGTTTTTTGGCGCTTTTAGCTGGGCAGTGTTTTTTGGAGGAAAAAGTACGATAACTCGTGTATTTTCTTTATTTGCTGGCTCAGCTACCGAAGTTTATCAAAAGCATAGGGGGTATTTTCTTGAGCAGACCATTAACGATTATCTACCTCAGTATCCCTTAGGCGCCGGATTAGGGCGATGGGGAATGATGAACTATTTTTTTGGAGATTGGACTAATCCTGACTCACAATCAATCTGGGTAGAGATTCAGTGGACAGGATGGTTATTAGATGGAGGTATACCATTAATACTAGCTTACAGCTATGCTATTTTATTGGCTGTTTTTGCCGCTTTAAAAATGGCTAACAACCGCAAATTGGGAGACTTTACTCTATGGGGCGCGTTAGTTTTTGCCTATAGCATTAGTGCGATTGTTAATACTTTTAGCTATCCATTTTTTCAAAGCCAATCTGGATTAGAGTTTTGGCTGTTTAATGCAGCTCTTTTATCTACTTTCAAAGATGAACAAGTTTCTTTACCTGTTAGCCAAAGATGAAATCTTACCTGTTAGTATCTGGAGATTTTGTTAAAACTGGTGGAATGGATAGGGCTAATTTTGCCTTAGCTGATTATCTAGCTAGAACAGGCAGACAAGTCAATTTATTCGGACATAGAGCAGCGCCAGAATTGTTATCCTATGAGAACTTGCAATTGCATCAAGTTCCCAAAATTGCCAATTCCTATTTTCTAAGCGCACCTTGGTTCAACTGGAGTGGTGTTCAGCTTGCACGAAAATTATCGAATACTGGTTGTAACGTTTTAGTCAATGGTGGCAACTGCCAGTGGGGAGATATCAATTGGGTGCATTATGTTCACGCCAGTTATAAACCTGATAGCAAAACAGGTCTACTTTACAAGATTAAAAATAATATCTCTAGACAAATGTCTCTAGAAAAAGAACTAAAGGCATTAGAATCAGCCAGACTTATCATTGCCAATTCAGAGCTAACTAAACGAGATTTAATTAAAAAATTGCAGATCCCTGCTGAAAAAATCGCCAAAATCTATTATGGCATTGATCCAGAGAGTTTTTATCCAGTCAAAGAGCAACAAAAAAGAGAGATAAGAGCTCAATTGGGTTGGCCTGAAGATAAAAATATCCTCATTTTTATTGGCGCTTTAGGTGATCGTCGTAAAGGATTTGATACATTATTTGCAGCTTGGCAAAAGTTAAACCAAACAAAAGATTGGAAAAATCATTGCCAATTGATGGTTATTGGAACAGGAGCTGAACTAGTTGAATGGCAAACTAGAACCAAAGATGCCAATATAAACAATATTGAGTTTTTGGGGCGTCGCACGGATGTTCCGGTTTTATTGAGAGCAGGAGACTCTCTAGTGGCGCCTTCACGCTATGAAGCCTATGGATTAGGAGTCAGAGAGGCTTTATGTACGGGGCTACCAGCTATAGTCAGTGCCAATGCTGGAGTAGCAGAGCATTATGACTACCAATTACAAGATCTCTTGCTACTTGATCCTAACAATGCAGATGAATTATATATTCGTTTACTCAATTGGCAAAAAAACAAGTCACGATATAGCGAACTAATATCCCATCTCTGTGATCAGTTGCGCTCCCACAGTTGGGATGATATGGCCAGAGATATCATAGATAAGATTGAAGCTTAACAACCCCAGCAAATATGTCGATAACAGATAAGAATCTTGATTTCGAGATTCAAGACTGTAGCCTACTGACAGATTTATACCAACTCACCATGAGCGCCTGTTATGTAGGACAAGCAATTGCTCACAATAGAGCTAGCTTTGAACTTTTTTGTAGAAAACTACCGACAGACTTTGGCTATCTCATCGCTATGGGACTAGAGCAGGTTTTGAGTTACCTACAACAGTTAAAATTTAGCCCCGAGCAAATTCAGGCGCTACAAAATACAGGTTTGTTTAAAGCTGCTCCTGATGAATTTTGGAATTTATTAGAAAAAGCAAAATTTGAAGGAGATGTTTGGGCAGTAGCTGAAGGAACAGCAATTGGTGCTTACGAACCAATATTGAGGATTGAAGGATCCCTGTGGCAAGCGCAGATAGTTGAGAGCTATGTGCTCAACACAATCAACTATCAGACAATGATCGCTACCAAGGCTGCACGTCTGAGGGATGTAGCTGGAGATGAGGCAATCCTGCTGGAATTTGGAACAAGAAGAGCCTTTAGTCCCCAAGGAGCTCTCTGGGCTGCCCGCGCTTCTATTGCTGGCGGTATGAATACAACTTCCAATGTTCTAGCAGCTTTAAAATTGGGAATTATCCCTCAAGGAACAATGGCCCATTCTTTGGTCATGGCTTTTCACGCTTTAGGGAAAAAAGAGCCAGAGATTTTCGCCGCTTTTAATAGTTATTTTCCAGAAAGTGTAATGTTGATTGACACGATAGATGTATTGGCAGCAGCGCGCCAAATAGCCCAATCCCAACTCAAAATCTCTGGAGTTAGAATCGATTCTGGAAATTTAGTTCAACTTTCCCGGCAAGTTAGAGAAATTCTACCCGAAGTTAAAATTATTGTTAGCGGAGATCTTGATGAATGGGAAATTGCCAAGCTAAAAAGTAATAACTGTCCAATTGATGGCTATGGAATTGGCACCAAACTAGTAAGCCCACAGCAGCAGAACGTCAATGGAGTTTATAAATTAGTTGAAATAGAAGGAATTCCCACAGCTAAACACTCAGAAAATAAAATTAGTTATCCAGGCAAAAAACAGATTTTTCGCTCAGCCAAAGGAGATCGTTTAGCGCTATTTGATGAACAAGCTCTACCAGGTGAATATCCTCTATTAGAATTAGTGATGAAAAATGGCAAACGTTTATCTAGAGAAAATTCACTAGAGCAGATCAAAGATAAAACGGCGCAATCAGTAAAACAATTGAGCCTGGAAACACGCAGAATCAGCCAACCGATTCCCATATCTTTAGAAATTAGCGAGGCGCTGGAAAAACTTAAAAATCAGGTTTTAAATGAAAAATGCTCAATATAGCTCTTTTTGGCACCAGCGCCGATCCACCAACGACAGGACATCTTGCTATTTTGATATGGCTGTCTTCTCATTACAATCTAGTAGCTGTCTGGGCATCTGATAATCCTTTTAAAGAAAAGCAAACTCCCCTAGAGCATAGAATGTCGATGCTCAATTTACTTATCCAAGAGACAAAACAACCCAATATTGAACTGCGCGAAGATCTTAGCAATCGCCACACTCTAGTAAGCATAAAAAAAGCTCAAGAAGTCTGGGGAAAAGAGCAAAATTATTATTTAATAATTGGTTCAGATCTACTCAAGCAATTACCCTATTGGTATCGCATTGAGGAAATTTTCAAATTGGCAAATATCTTAGTTATACCAAGGCCTGACCATCCCATTGATTTTCAGGAAATAGATACTATTGAAAGTAAAGGAGCAAGTTGCCAAATTGCCGATTTAAAAGGGTTGCCAGTTTCTTCAACTGATTATCGCCAATGGCAAGATGTAGAAGTGCTCACTCAATCTGTCAAAGATTATATTCAGAAAAAACATCTCTATGAAAAAAGACCTGAGTGATTTGAGACTGGGGGTAGACAATGTAATTTTCTCAGTCGATGCTCAATTTAATAGACTATTTGTTTTATTAGTTAAAAGAGAACAAAATCCCTACAAGGGCTACTGGGGACTACCAGGAACGATAGTAAGAAAAGGCGAATCACTAGAAGATGCTGCCTACCGCATCCTCTCAGAAAAAATTCAAGTAAATAACCTCTATCTAGAACAGCTTTATACTTTTGGCAATCAAGAGCAAGATTCTCAAGTTATGTATCTTTCTGTTAGCCATTTTGCCCTCTTGCGCTACGAGGAGGCAAAGTTATTAGAGCAAGATGCCGCATGGTATAGTTTAAAAGAGTTACCAGAACTCTCTTTTAACCATCGTGAGATTCTTGATTATGGCTATAAACGACTACGCAATAAACTAGAGTATAGCCCCATTGCTTTTGAGGTACTACCTGAACTATTTACTTTAAATGAGCTATATCAGCTATATTGTACTATATTGGGAGAGAATTTTTCAGATTATTCTAACTTTCGCTCCCGATTGTTAAAGTTTGGCTTTCTTCGTGATAGTAAAACCAAAGTATATAGAGGAATTGGCAGGCCTGCGACACTATATCGCTTTGATCCTGATGCTTTTGCTCCTTTGAGGGACTACCCCTTGCTCTTTATCTGAAAATCCCTATGAAAATTGCCCTTGCTCAACTTAATCCCATCATCGGTAATCTGGATTTTAATAGCCAGCAAATTCTAGAATATGCCCACAAAGCCCAAAAAGAGGAAGCCAGATTACTCTTGACTCCTGAGCTGTCTCTTTGTGGTTATCCCCCTAGAGATCTGCTGCTCAATCACGATTTTATTGCCGCTGTAACTAAGAGCCTTGAGCAACTATCCCGGCAAATACCAAAAGATCTTGCTCTTTTAGTTGGGCTGCCTACTATAAATATCAATGCCGATATTGCTGGAGAAAAACCACTTTATAACTCGGTTGCTTACTTAGAAGCAGGACAAATTAAACAATATTTCCACAAAAGACTTTTACCTAACTATGATGTCTTTGATGAACATCGTTATTTTGCCCCTGGCGTCAATAGCAATGTTCTTTTGCTCGATGGATATAAAATTGGGATAACAATCTGCGAAGATCTCTGGAATGATGAGTGCTTTTGGAGCAAAAAGAGCTATCAAGTTAACCCACTCCATGAGCTCTCTCAAGAAAATGTAGACCTCATTATTAATCTTTCAGCTTCACCCTATTGCCTCAAGAAACACCAACTTAGAAAGCAAATGCTGCAATCTGCAGCTAAAAAGTATCATATACCTATTATCTATACCAACCAAGTTGGCGGCAATGATGAGCTGATATTTGATGGTTCTAGCATGGCTTTTAACCAAGAGGGAAAATGCCTGCTGCAAGCTAAAAGTTTTGAGAAAGATTTTAAAATTATTGATTTTTCTTGTGGGCTAGAGCAAGGTGAACTAGAAAATTTAGCGCAATCAGAAGAAGAAGAAATCTGGTCAGCTCTAGTTCTAGGGGTTAGAGACTATGCCCAAAAAAGCGGCTTTAGTAGAGTTATCTTGGGCCTTAGTGGTGGGATTGACTCTTCTTTGGTAGCTGCTATAGCCAAAGAAGCACTAGGTTCACCCAATGTTCTAGCACTACTGATGCCCTCTCCCTATAGTTCAGAGCATTCAATCACCGATGCCCAGCAATTAGTCAAAAATTTGGGCATCTCATCCCACATTATTGAAATAGAAAGCCTGATGCATCAATATGATTTGGCATTATTACCCATATTCCAAGATTCAGAATTTGGCATAGCCCAAGAAAATATTCAATCGCGCATCCGAGGTAATCTCTTGATGGCACTGGCTAATAAATTTGGTTATTTGCTCTTATCTACTGGCAACAAATCCGAAATGGCGGTAGGCTATTGCACACTCTATGGGGATATGAATGGAGGACTAGCAGCTATTGCAGATTTACCCAAGACAAAGGTTTATAAGCTTTGCAACTGGTTAAATCGTCAAAAAGAAATCATCCCCCACAATGTCTTAGTTAAACCACCTAGCGCTGAATTAAAACCAGGGCAATTAGATCAAGACTCCCTACCTGCTTATGAGATACTAGATGAGATTCTCTTGCGTATGCTCGAAAAGCGCCAAAGCAAAGAGGAAATTATTGCCGCTGGCTATGATACTCAAACTGTATCTAAAGTGATGAATCTGGTCTTTAAATCTGAATTTAAAAGAAAACAAGCCCCCCCATGTTTAAAAATCAGTGAGCAGGCTTTTGGCAGTGGCTGGCGCATGCCTATTGCTAGTCGTTGGTTTTAATGTTAGTTAGATATTTTATGATGTTATTTGCTTTTCAATTTCAATCACCAGGAGCTGAGTTGCTGCACTTAGGGCCTTTAACTGTTCGCTGGTATGGTTTTTTGATTGCCATGGCGGTTCTTTTGGGTGTGAATTTGTCGCAATATCTCGCCAAAGCCCGCAATGTCGATCCAGAATTAATTGGAGATCTGGGGATTTGGCTGGTAATAGGAGCAATACCTTTTGCCAGATTATACTATGTATTGTTTCAATGGCAAGACTATAGCCAACATCCACAAGATATTATCGCTATTTGGAAAGGTGGCATTGCCATTCATGGGGCAATCTTAGGTGGTACTATAGCTACAATCTTCTTTGCCAGGTGGCATAAAATTTCAATTTGGCAATTAAGCGATCTTGTCGTTCCATCTCTAGCGCTAGGCCAAGCTATAGGACGTTGGGGCAACTTTTTCAATTCTGAGGCCTTTGGCTCTCCTACAAATTTACCGTGGAAACTCTTTATTGCTCCTGAAAATCGACCAGCTGGCTATTTACAATATGCATATTTTCATCCGACTTTTTTGTATGAATCGCTTTGGAATTTAATGGTCTTTGCTATATTGCTATATTTGTTTTTCTGGGGTCTCAAACATGGTAAAACCCTCAAAGTCGGCACCATTTCTTTAGTCTATCTGGTAGCTTATAGCCTGGGGCGAGTCTGGATTGAAGGATTACGTACAGATAGCTTGATGTTGGGTCCATTGAGAATTGCCCAAATCGTTAGTTTGCTTCTTTTATCGCTGGGAGTCTTTGGATTGCTTCAACTGTATTTCTTTAAACGTCGTTTACCGGATATTGCCCATAGTGAATAAAACAACTTTAAAACCCGCTGTCTATATCATTGGGGCAGGCCCTGGTGATCCTGAACTGTTAACAGTCAAAGCTGCCAGAATTCTCTCGCAAGCTGATGCAATTTTCTATGCTGATTCACTTGTTCCCAAGCAAATCTTACAAGATTGTATCGGTGAGCTGATTGCCACCGGCAACAAAACCCTAGAGGAAATTATTCCGGTAATGGCCGAAAAGGTTAGAAGTGGTCTTTCAGTAGTACGTCTTCATTCAGGCGATCTGACTCTCTATAGCGCCATCTACGAGCAAATGCGAGCTCTCAATAGCCTAGAGATTCCCTTTGAATTGATTCCAGGTATTTCAGCCTATCAAGCAGCGGCAGCTAAAATAGGAGTTGAATTAACAGTACCTGAACTGGTTCAGACAATAATTCTCACTAGGGTCACTGGGGCGGCCTCTACGGTTCCCTCTCAAGAAGATCTAGCTAGCTTGGCAGCGCACAGGGCCAGTCTCTGTCTTTATTTGGCAGCGCGCCATATCGAAAAAGCCCAAAACGAACTACTCAAACATTATCAACCCGATACAGCAGTGGCAATCTGTTTTAGAGTAGGCTGGCCTAATGAAAAGTTTTGGTTAGTACCTCTTGAGCAGATGAGCAAGGTCAGCCAGGACAATAAATTGATTCGCACAACTCTATACATCATAAGCCCGGCTTTGAATGCCTCTCTATCTAAGCGCTCACGTCTCTATGATCCTGAGTTTAACCATCTTTTTAGACCAGCCTAAAAGTCGCGAGTATGCCCGAAAGCCAGATGATCAGCATTGGTACCTATCTAGCTAGTCCCATTGTCACCCAAAAAACAAGCGAGCTATCTGGCTTTAGTATTGAGCTTTGGCGTGAAATAGCTAGCAAACTGGCTCTTGAGTACCAGTTTACGCAATATAGTAATTTAGAGCAACTATTGCAAGCTACAGCCAAAGATCAAGTGGATTTGGCAATTGGCGCTATTGCTATTACCTCGACAGAGGCAAAGATTTTTAACTTTTCCTATCCTATCTACAGTAGCGGTTTAGGGATTATGGTTCCTTCATTCTCGGCCAATACGGACCAAACGCCTCTATCTTATTTGCACAATTTGTTGACAATTGTTGTTCCAAAGCTATTGGGTATTACTTTGATTTTTTTGGCACTTGGTGTACTTTTTTCGGTGATTATCGCCCATTTGGTATGGTTATTTGAGCGCAGTCAAAAAGACGATCAAGATCTGCTAATTCCTAAAGAATATATTCCAGGAATTTTTGAGGCTTTCTGGTGGTCTTTAACTACCTTGTTTGGTCAGCAGATGGACTATCCCAAAAATGCTCTATCGCGCTTTGTATCTTTTGTTTGGGTTTTTATTGCCACTGTTATGTTAATTTACCTAAGCTCTAGCTTAACTAGTGAAATGACTCTTCAGCATATCAGAGGAGATATCAGGGGGCTCAGTGATCTTCAAGGAAGAACTATTGCCACTACTAAAAATACAGTACCCGATAATTTGCTGAAACAATACAATATCAAAGCCATAGAATTAAACTCACAAGAGCAGGTTTATGGCAATCTCCTCTCTGGCAAAGTAGATGCCGTGATGCTTGATTCTTTAGTTTTAATGAATTATGCAATTAATCAAGGTCTAGGGAAAGTTACCCTAGTAGGGGGGCCAATTAATCCCAAGGGCTATGGTATTGCTTACTCTGCCAAATCCAATCTCAAAAAATCGATAGATCTTGTAATATTAGAGTTGCAGGAAAATGGAACATATCAAAAGCTCTATGATCTGTATTTTAAGAAGAGCTAGTTTTGGATTATGCTGCTTTTTGGGCTTGAAGATAGCGACGCGATACCTCCTCC